>Ga0209542_10005312_pt1 | contig 25793 bp, 26 predicted proteins | sample RifCSPhighO2_01_FD_184028 | JGI IMG/M metagenome (GOLD analysis project Ga0209542, IMG submission 184028) | Soil microbial communities from Rifle, Colorado - Rifle CSP2_plank highO2_0.1 (SPAdes) (version 2) | ecosystem: Environmental > Terrestrial > Deep subsurface > Rock core/Sediment ...
TGGATCTAAAATTTCTTAAAATACTAATCGTCTCGATGATTATCGGGACGATTTTTTATTATTTTAAGCGCTACCGTCGACGGTAGCGCTTAAATTTTTATTGCGATTTGATGCTATCCACCTTTAATCTAATTCTTCCATCCCAGTCTGGCTGAATAATTTCGTAGGTCTTTCCAGTGAATAATTCATACTTCTCTCCACCCGAAGGAATAAAAGAAGCTTTAACGCCGACACTACTTGAATCAATATCTAAAATATAATCCTCTTGAGCCTCTGGAATATTAATAACCGAGTTTTTCTTAGCAGAAAACTTTGCGCCAACCTCAACACATTCTTGAGCCCTATCAATGCCAGAAAATATTCCCTCGCTAGCTACAATCCATTTAGGCAATGCGCATCCAGACGGGCATTCTTTCGTGACTGGAGAAATTGGAGGCGCAGGCGATTTAGGCGGAGCCGGTGGCGCAGGCGGAATATAAACACAATCCACGCTTTCTGATGCCGGATGTTGAACCCCCAAAGAGCATTCGCCTGTTTTAGTCCAGGTTTTAGTTTGCTTACTTGTAGAAGGACAAACTAACGGACTAATAACAGATGTCCAATCTTTTTCAACGCACGCCCGAAGCACCCACCGCTTATTATTTTGTTCACAAACTAAATTACCCACTTGCTGACCAGTTACGGCATTAGTAGAAAAACCGTGGCTAATGCCGTCATTGTCACACTCATAAATTTTTGTATTGTAGCAAAGATATCCATTACCCACAGATGGATATCCATTAGTATAAATCTTAGTTTGGTTATGTACGCCCGTTACTGTTAAGCCAACATTAACCCATTTGCAATCCTGGGTTGCCGTAGGCGCTGAAGCCGTACCTGATTTCCAACTTTTGGTTTGTAGATCACAATAACGCGTACCAACCTGCTGATTTTGGGTTACCTCAATAGCAAAATCAGGAATAGTAGACTCCCAGCCGCATTCATAGAATTTGGATTGAGAACATAAGAATCTAGAATCAGTCGGCTGATTGGTAAAACCGACTTGATCATTAGCGCCCTGATAATTAGTTTTCCAAGGCGCGATTGCGGAACAATCATTAGTAGAAACAGGCGGAATTAGCGGCACCATATTCCATTTTTGATTTTGGAGATCACAAGACCAATTGCCTACTTTTTGATTTTGACTAGCTTCCACCGCAAAATCAGGAATAGTAGACTCCCAGCCGCATTCATAGAATTTGGATTGAGAACATAAGAATCTAGAATCAGTCGGCTGATTGGTAAAACCGACTTGATCATTAGCGCCCTGATAATTAGTTTTCCAAGGAGCATTAATAGAGCAATTGCCGCCACTGAAAACTTGAGCCAATAAACTGAAGATTCTACCGCTAAAATTAGTTAAAACCTGGGCAAGTCCCTTAAAAAGAAAATTTTTGGTAGCCGCCGTTGTTACGGATCCATAAATCTTCTTATCAGCAGCGCAGACGAAATTAAGTTCCAATTCCGGAGTATTATAAAATACTTGCGCCGCAACATAAGCCCCACTGCAATCCCCGCCCGCATCCGTATCAAAAGAACAATCTAAATCGCAAATGCCGTCTTTATATCGAGAATTGCAACTCTGATCTTTGCCCGCCGGAGAACAAACTAACGGACAAGAAAGATAATTTTCGTAGTTATTACATAACTTATCTCTATTACACAATAATTTTTGTATAGTTTGAGAAAAAATAACCTTGCCGTCCTTCCGCAATTCAATAGTTTTGAATTTTTCAGAATAAAAAACAGCAAAATTAACAGAAACTTCGTCACGGATAAAACATTCACCGATATAGGTACAAATATTATAATCAATAAAAAATTTGTGGCTAAACAAAGTCCCCTGCAAAATATTGCCCTTAATTAAAAATTCGTAATTGCCTTTGGTGTCGCCACGCAAACTCTCATCTTTAAGGCCGGTACGTACACCCATGTTCTCTAAATTGACGACGCCAGCTTTACTAATCCTTAATTCAACTTCTAAAATATCGGCGCTAGCGGCAAAAACTGAAATAGCCGATAAAGCCACGCCGACAACAGCTATAAAAATGAATAATTTAAAATTAAAATTGCGGAAAATCATAGTGGGCAATTTCCTAATGGGCAGGGTGTTCCGGGAGGATAGAGGACCTTACCGCCCCGTTTTCTCCAATTAATATTTCCCATAACACTTCTATAAACAGTGTTTCTATCTGTAGTGAGCTGACCATCAATGGTCAAGGGCGTACCTGCGCACATTCCCGAAATATTTACGCCATAAAAAGCCGACTCGCTAATACGACTAACGCTACTAGTAGCGTTTTTTGCTTTTTGAATTAAATCTTTCATAAATGAAGAGTTGGTAGGCCAACAATGATTGCCAAGATTTTCAAAATTATTATAAGGAATATAACAAGATTCAAATCTTAGAGGTCTCGTGGGGGAATTATTTTTGCATAAATCAAAGTTGGTGCTCTGAAACAAACCCGCACCCTGAAATAATTTAGCATAATCTGCGGATGGCGGTTGAGTGGAAACTGATACATCCACGCAAGTTCCACCCTTGCTTTCGCAAGTTTGCGCCCTTGAATCAATGCAACAAAATGGATATTCATTGCGCCAAATCGGATAATCCGAACCAAACCTTTCCGTATATTCCTCGCCAAGGCCAAAAGAATGTCCGACTTCATGAGCTAGTAAATAATCATCAAATGGTATATAGCCGGCTTGAACAACTTTTTCTGCGAGAGAATAGGTGCCATTGTCCCAATCAGTAATGCCTATAATTCTATCGCCATTCTCATAAACTAATCGCAATTGTTGGTCAGCGCACTGACGCAAATATTTAGTACATTTTGAAAGAATCCCCTCGCAAGCAAGGTATGATTTGGCTAATTGGGGATTTGTGGCTAAATCGGGGTAACTAGATATCACATCACTCAATTTTTCTGTAACATCGCAAATTTTCTCGCTGACTATCGGTTTTAAAATAAGAGCTATATTTTTATTAAAATCGCTAATGGCAACCATCTGCTTAATTTGGTTACTAAAATGATCATTAAATCGGGCCGTAGAAGATATATAATTCGATAAATCTGGTAGATTTACAAAATACTTCATTGGGAAAAACCCGAAATTATAAGCGGCAACCGCTAATCGTTGGCTGGTCTTATCGCTAATATCTTCCGGAGTGCCAACCTTCTTAATCTGCACTCGAGACCAAATAAACCCTCCCCGTTTTAACTCGTCTCCTTTGCTGTTAAAAACCGCAGAACAAATATAATTACCGTTATCAAGCTTGCATCTTGAAAGTCTTATTGAATCTTTAAGAAACGCTCCCGGCAATCCACTTCCACCAAGCGTAAAAAATACTTCGTAGTTTTTTGCCTCATTGATATCGCCGGTAAATTGAACAACAGCTTTAGATTCTATCTCATCGTAAACCCCAACTATGCCGACAAGATCTTTGCAGTCCGTACATTTACCGGTTAAATAATTTAAACCCTGTTTTTCATAGTCCATACCATTGGGAGCTAAAGAATGTTCTCGCTTATAACGATCTGAAACAGCTAAATCAATTTTTGTTAACACTGGTTTAGGCGCTTCTGGTGGTTGAAGACTTGACGTTCCTTTTTTCACCGATCCGCTAAAGATTAGTCTGGCGAATTCCTTGCAACGAAGACTACTGCCTTTGGCAACGACTTTAACAATTGTATTGCTCGCTCCTAAGCTGGTTTTAAACCGGAATTCTTTTCTTAGTCCAGTCGGCGACGCTATCGGCGAAAATTTTTTAACTTGCCCACCGTTTTCCACAAAAGCCTCTAAGCTATCCAACTGATTTTTGCCGAAAGTCCAGGCATAAGCATCCATATAAGCGTTAATGAAAAAATCATAATCTCCGGCCGTAAAACCGGATTTAGCAAAATCGGATCCCGAAGATAAATTGAACGCGTCAGCAGTTTCCAAAGTCCAGTTTATCTGCTCATCGCACGGACCCTCATTATAAGGAGATGGCGCGCTAATTATGCCGTCAAGCTGAATAAAGTCTCCGCCAACGCCGCCAGGCTTTACGGTGGCCGCTGAAACAAACTCAAGGGCGATAAGAGCCATTAATAAAATTGAGGCCGCCAAAATAGCCTTTCTTAACCGATAATGAACACCTGTGTAGCCCAACATGAATAATTTAAGTATACCACCCTATATTGACTAAAATTAGCTTTCCCCAAGTTATCCACAATGGCCCTAAATCTAATAAAAAACCTCCCGACATTGTGTCTAGAAGGCCTACAAATTCTCTAAGAAATCACCCAGAAAAAAGCTAGAAAGAACAATAGAGCAATAACCCCATATGCCAGAAGAATACCTACGTAACGGAAAAAACTAATACAAATCGCAGCGCCCCCAAAACAGATTTTTCCCGGCAACTTTTTCAGCCAAATCATTTTTTCGCTCCTTTTTCAATATATAGATGTTGATGGGCGAGGAGGGAGTCGAACCCTCATGACCTTGCGATCAATGGATTTTGAGTCCATCGCGTCTGCCATTCCGCCACTCGCCCGCCCAATCAATGAATCCTAGCGCCATCCGTAGATTTTAAATATATTCTGTCTTATTTCATTGATAAAATCAACTTTTTCACATAAGATTATAGTGTGTTCATATTATTAAATACTAAATTCGCATTATTCCCGCCTTCGCTAAAGCTACGGCGGGCAAGCGCGATTACTCTAAATGGATAATCCTCCAATTCAAGGCCCTATCTTTCTTATTGAAACTAATAAGATTTCTCCCAACCCGCACCAGCCGCGGCGGGATTTTGACGAAACCGCTTTGCGTGAACTTGCCAACTCTATTCGAGAATTCGGCATTCTTCAACCATTAATTGTCACTAAATTAGAAAAAGAAAATGAAACAGGCACCAGTGTAGAATATCAACTGATTGCCGGCGAACGAAGATGGCGCGCTTCTGCGCTGCTCGGCTTAGAAAGAGTGCCAGCTATTATTCGAAACACCAACTTAGAAAAAGACCGATTGGAATTAGCAATCATTGAAAACGTTCAACGGGAAAATCTTAATCCTATTGAAATGGCCAGAGCTTATTCCAAACTCCAAGATGACTATAATCTTACTCAAAGAGAAATCGCTACCCGCCTAGGAAAAAGCCGAGAAGCTGTTGCCAATACAATCCGCCTGCTTAATTTACCGACTCCCATCCAAGAATCTATTTCTAAAAATCAGATCAGCGAAAGCCAAGGCAGGCTGCTTTTAAGCGTCCCCGATCTAATCCAACAACAATCTCTTTTTGATGATCTTTTAAAAAATAATATGAGCGTGCGAGAACTCAAAAGCCGGATCACTAAGCTTAATAAACCAGCGGAACCCGAGCTAACTCAACCTGCGCCGACCAACAATCCAGAAAATCTTTTTCTTCAAAAACAATTAGAAGAGTTGCTAGGCACAAAAGTAAAAGTAGAAAAAAGCGGCGATTCCGGCAAAATCACCATCGCTTTTTATTCCCAAGAAGAACTTCAATCTTTAATCCAAAAGTTATCTTCTACTGGAGGTGAAAACCAACCTCTTTAATTTCTTTAATCTTTTTCAGTTTAATCAAAAGTTTTTCCGCCTTATCTTTAGCTAGGGCCGGACAAACGATCTTGATAGCGGGAAATCGCCCTTCGTCTTTGGCGTCCAATCCCAAAATATTAATATGGGAGCGGCTAAAAATTTCCGAAATGTCTTTTAGAAGCCCAACCCTATCTTCAGCCACTACCCTAAATTCCATTTTAGTCGGCTTTCTAGCAAAAAGCGGCTTCGCCGAATCACGGACAGCAGCCCGAATATGATTTCTAGCCGCGCTAGTTTTAACCCAAGGCAACCAAGATTCCGAAGGTTTTTTATTTTTTTGAGTAAGGATCTCTACCATATCTCCAGATTTCAGCTCCATATTCAAAGGAACGATTTTTCCATTAATTTTAGCGCCGACACAACTGTTGCCAATTTCACTATGGACTTGATAAGCAAAATCAACCGGCGTAGCTCCCGCGGGCAAATCCAAAACCTCGCCATGCGGCGTCAAAGCTAAAATTCTATCACTGAAAAGATCAATTTTTAAAGCGCGCATAAAATCGTCCGGATTAGTAAAATCTTTCTGCCAATTACGAAGCTGTTCCACCCAAAATAATTCTTTCTTATCGGCAAAAACCGTCCGACGATCTAAATAGGCCTTATCTCCCTTATTTTTTGCGTAAGCAAAATGAGCAGCGATGCCGTTTTCTGATTCATCATGCATTTCCGAAGTCCGAATCTGAACTTCTACAATCTTTTTATCTAACCCAAAAACCGTAGTGTGCAAACTGCGATAACCATTAGGCTTTGGCAAAGCGATATAATCCTTAAATCGTCCAGGCAAAGGCGGCCACTTTTTGTGAATTATTCCTAAAGCCGCATAACAATCTTCTATAGACTTAACGATCACCCGCAATGCCACAAGATCATAAATATCTTCAATGTTCATTTCATAACGCAGCAGTTTCTTATACAAACTGGTGTAACGTTTAGCGCGCGAAACTATGCCCAAAACCGGCACCTCATTTTGACTTAATTCTTCCGCAATCAACGGCTTAAACTTCTCCGCATATCGTTCCCTTTCTTCATAACGTTCTTTAGAAATGCCCAACAGCCATTTATACTCCGCGGGATAAAGATAAGGAAAAGCTAAATCTTCCAGCTCGCCGCTCAATTTTTGCATTCCCAGCCTATAAGCTAAGGGAGCATAAATTTCTATGGTTTCCAAAGCAATCCGTTTTTGTTTTTGAGGCTGAACCGCGTATAAAGTCTTCATATTATTAAGGCGATCTGCCAGCTTCACTAACAACACGCGGATGTCCTTGCTTAAATATAAAATAAATTTCTGTAGATTTTCTACCTTTGCCTCTATGCCGCGATAACGGACAAAACCAATTTTAGTAACTCCATCAACTAAAAACGCCGCTTCTTCGCCAAATTCTTTGCTTAACTGTTCTAAAGAAACCGACGTATCTTCTACGACATCATGCAATAAGGCGGCGGCAGCCGTTGTCTCATCCAAGCCCCAGCCCAAAACCGCCTCGGCAGTTGCTAAACAATGATTAAAATACGGCTCGCCATTTTTTCGCTTTTGGCCCTGATGAGCTTTTTTAGCAAAATCATAAGCGCGCTTTACTAACTCGCTAGCCACCAATACTTCTTTTAAGGTTGCCATAAATTCAATTTTAAGATACACTTATATAACTTATTTTAATAGTGGCAAGTTTGTTCTTTAAAAAGAAATGGGTCATTCTGTTTGCCCAAAGAATTTATTAAAGAAATCAGATTGGGGCCATCATCAGGTGACCTACTACTGATCAATGAGCAAATGATTGACGCCGTTCAAGACCTCCATTGCTTTAACAAAGAAGAGGGCGTTACAGATCGGCGAATTATTGCTATGTTTCCCGATGAAAAAGAAGCAGTGCAACAGGCATTCATAATGCTTCGCAATGTAGCAAGTTACTAATAATTAAAGCCCAGCTAATTAAGCTGGGCTTTTTTCATTTTAAAATAGATTATAATAAAAATTATGATGTTCTTAACCCCAAAGCTAAATCAAGCTATTCAATTAGCAAGCCGTTTATATAAAACCCATTTAAGGCGGGTTGATAACGAAACTCCATACGTAACCCATCTTTTCAGCGTGGCTTGGATTTTAGCGAATTATAGCGGCGATGAAGATGTAATAATTGCCGGACTTTTTCACGACGTCTTACAAGATACTTCTTATGATGCTAAAAATTTAGGGAAAAAATTCGGCCCCCGAGTACAAAAAATTGTTTCTAATTTAGCTTCGGAAGATAAACGCCCTGGCCCCAAAACTGACTGGCAGAAAAAAAAGAAGGCCTATCTTAAAAAACTGAAAAATGCATCTAAGGAAGGCTTATTAGTGGCGGCGGCTGATAAATATCACAATCTTCTTTCCTTAAAAGAAGAATATAAACTCATGGGCGATCGGCTTTGGAAATGTTTCAGGGCGCCAAAGACAAAACAATTTTGGTTTTATAGCGAGGTCTTAAAAATTTTACAAAATCGTTTGCCAGGAGAATTAACCAAGACCTGCAAAAAATCCTTTCAGGAACTTATAAAACTAACCAGCAGCTAATCTTTTTCAACGGATTTTTCTTCTTTATTAACCTCTTCGGCGGGAGTTTCATCTTTTTTTTCTTCTACTAGATTTAAAGGATTGGTCCAGCTGGCATAATCGCAATCCGGATATTTAGAACATCCCCAAAAAATTTTTCCGCGCGCTCTTCCCTTAGTAACTTTTCTTTCTATAATATCGCCTTGAATGCATTTCGGGCATTTCATTCCAATCAGTTTGGGCGATTCCTTAGCAAGCTGTTTGGTATTTTTACAATCCGGAAATCCAGAACAAGCAATAAACTTTCCAAAACGCCCAAATTTAATAATCATCGGCTTGCCGCATTTCTCACACACTTGATCGGTTTTTTCTTCAGGCACTAATTCTTTTTTAGAAACTTCCGCATATTTCTCTTCAAGATTTTTTTCAAACGGACCATAAAAATTACCGATCAGTTCCTGCCATTTTTCTCTACCGTGAGCAACCTCGTCTAATTGACCCTCCATTTTCGCGGTAAAATCAATATCCACGATTTGCGGAAAATGTTCGGTTAAAACTTTATTAACCAATTCGCCAGTTTCTGTGGGAGAAAAACGGCCTTTCTCTTTTTTAACATAATTTCTAGTCTGAATTACCGAAATAGTAGGCGCGTAAGTGGACGGCCTACCAATGCCGTGCTCTTCCAATGCTTTAATTAAAGTGGCTTCGGAATATCGAGCTGCTGGCTCAGTAAAATGCTGTTCTGGCTTAACCTCTTTCAAATCTAACTTCTCGCCATTATCAAGTGGGGGCAAAGTATTTTCCGAAAATTTCTGTGGCCAAATTTTTAAATAACCATCAAAAACAATTTGCTGTCCGGTGGCGCGCAAAATATATTTACTTGCCCCGCCTTGGCGCGGGCCGCCGAAGATATCCACCGACGTCATTGCCACTTTAGCTACCGGCATTTGAGAAGCAATAAATCTCTGCCAAATTAATCTATAAAGTTTTTGATCGGCAGCATCCTCAAGCTCTTCTGGTTTATGAAAAGCATTAGTCGGACGAATGGCTTCGTGAGCTTCCTGCGCCAAACGAGATTTTCCCATAAAAATCCTCGGGGCTGGCAATACATAGGCGCCGCCTAAATTATCACCCAACCATTTATTCGCCATACTTAAAGCTTCCTGCGAAAGATTAATAGAATCTGTGCGCATATAAGTAATCAATCCGTGCTCATATAGGCGTTGGGCGATAAACATAGTCTTCTTGGAAGAAAAACCCAACCGCTTAGCTGACTCTTGCTGAAGCGTACTAGTAATAAATGGCGCTAGCGGAGTTTTACTAGCTTCTTTCTTGGTAACCTTAGCCACCACGAAAGTTTGTTGTTTTAAGTCTTCTGATATTTTTTCCGCAGCTTCTTGATTGGCGATATCAAATTTTTCTAACGACTGCTCTCCAATCTTAACTAAATGCGCCTCCACGATTTCTGCTTTACTATCCGCTCCAAGTTTCGCTTTTTTCAATTGAGCAATAATTGTCCAATACTCTTGGGGTTTAAAAATACGTATTTCATTTTCCCGATCCACAATTAAACGAACCGTCACAGACTGAACTCGGCCGGCAGAAAGGCCGCCGACAATTTTCTTCCATAAAAATGGTGAGAGCTTGTAGCCCACTAAACGATCCAAAACCCGGCGCGCCTGTTGCGCGTTAACCAAATCTAATTTAATCGCTCTAGGATGCTGAAGCGCGTTTTCAATAGCGCTTTTAGTAATTTCGTGAAAAACAATCCGCTGAATATTTTTTGGCTCTGCCGGCACCTCGCTTACAGTTTCTACAACCTTACGCCGAGATTTAGTTTTAGCTTTCGGCTTATCAAAGATTAATGCCTGTTCTAAGTGCCAAGCAATCGCCTCACCTTCGCGATCCTCATCAGTGGCTAAAATAATGTTTTCGCTCTTTTCCGCGGCTGCCCTCAAATTTTTAACCACCGCCCTAGCTTTCATCGGAATTATATAACTAGGCTCAAAATTCTTTTCCACATCAATCCCTAACTTGCTTTTAGGCAAATCTCTCACATGGCCAAAAGAAGACTCCACTTGATAGTCTTTGCCTAAAAACTTTGAAATTGTTTTAGCCTTGGTAGGACTTTCTACTATAACTAAATTCATAATTAACTTTTAACTTAATTGATAATTCCCTCCGCTTCCTTTTATAATACCCTGGATTTCTAACAAGCTGACAGCTCGGTTAATCACAGGAATCTCCATTTTCGTCAAATCTTGAATTTTGTCAATTCTAATTGGTTCCCCTGCCAAACGAATTACATTGATAATCGCTCGCTGATTATCATCTAAAGATTCCAAATTAAGCGGCTGATTTGGGCTGGACTCTGCTCCAATCCGTAAATTTAAATTCCCTAAGACTTCTTTTGCGGAAGTTACTAAGCAAGCTCCGGCTTTGATCAATCCATGAGAGCCGGAATAATTTGGCTGGTTAATATTTCCCGGTACTACAAAAACTTCCCGATTTTGATCAAGAGCAAACTTGGCCGTTGCCAAAGCCCCTGATGCTTCCGGAGCTTCTATTACTACTATTCCCAGAGATAATCCGCTAATAATGCGATTACGCTCTAAAAACCTAGAAGAATAAGCCGGCGCGCCAAAAGCATATTCACTGACAATAGTTCCGCCACTTTCTAAAATCTTTTTAAATAAAAGCGTGTTCTGTTTAGGGTAAATATAGTCTAATCCACCAGCTAAAACAGCTATGGTTCTACCTTTCGCTAAAAGAACGCCTTCGTGAGCCGCAGAATCAATCCCTAATGCCAAACCGCTTATCACCGCCACTCCGTTAATGGCTAGTTCTTCCCCAAATTTTTTCGCAATAGCTCGGCCGTTTAAAGTAGCTCGCCTTGTGCCCACTATTCCAACTGCCGGCAAATCTTCAATTGACTTACCGCGCCAATATAAACCAAAGGGCGCCCAAGGTATTTCCTTAAGAATTTTAGGAAAACCGACTTCTTCGCAAAGCGCTAAACTAATGCCCTCTTTCACTAACGTTTCCCATAATGCGTCGGCAACAATAGCAGAATCTTTACCGAGATCATCCCAAGCAACCGCCCAATCACCAAAATCTTTCCGAGCCTTCTGCAACTTAGAATAATCTCCTTTATAAAAAACATTTAAAGCGTTATAGGCGATTTTTTCTTTCATAATGTTACAATAATACTAAATAGGCGCATAAATACTAAGATGAATCCCGTTAGAGACAACCAATTTATGATTTCTGAAATATTATTTGATTTTAGATATAAAAAGTCGATTGTCGTGAAAACGGCTGAGTTACGATCGCCTTTGGCGACCTGTCTCTAACGGGATGAACACAGATTACTTCAAAAAGAAAATTTTGGTCAATGCCATAATTACTTTAGCAATAATTATTGTTCTAGCGATAGGGCTCTTTTTTGCCGGTCGCGGCATCAACCAAAAAGTTATCAAAATTGAATCACTTCGCAAAGAACTGAATACCCGCTTAACTGCTTTAAATTCATTGACTAATTTGCGCCAGCAGTCAGAAAAAGCAAAAAGCCTTTTTGGCTCGCTCCAAACTCTTTTACCAACTAAAGATGAATTAATTAATTTTCCTAAAGAACTTAATGGCTTTGCTAAGGCTAATAAAGTAGAAATCGGTTTTTCTTTCGGCAGCGAAACCGCTCCAGCCGAGAACCAGCCCGGTTTTACCGCTTTCAACCTAACACTTTCAGGAAGTTACGATAATCTTGTAAAATTTCTTAAAGCGATTGAGGGCAGCCAATTCTTTGTGGGTATAAATTCTTTAGATGTTACCAAAGACCCTCAAAGCCAAAAATTTTCTGCATTAATCTCCGGTAAAATCTTTAGCCAATGATCCCGCCAAAAACAACTAATCTATGACATTACCAATATTATTTAATTGTAAGTATAAAAAGTCGCTTATCATTAAAAATAGTCAAGTTACGATCGCCTTTGGCGACCTGTCTCTAACGGGATGCTCAAAAATCTAGAAAAAAAACAAAATCTTCTATTTTACGGCATCGGCATTCTATTAGCCCTTATTTTGCTAAGCATACTGATTTATAGTATCAATTTTCTTATTAAGCAGGGCGCTAAAGCCTTTAATCCCGGCTTGATTAAAGAAGAAGAAACTGCTAATTTTAATCTCACCGATATTGAGAAAATAAAGCCTCTTTTAAATAAATGAGCGCGTGTAGCTTCCTCCCTCGCTTGTCCTTATGTTCGAGCTTCGGATGGACAAACAGTGGTAGAGCACAGTCCTGACCCCGCACTAAAATTTGGGCACGTAGTTCAGTGGTAGAACGCTGTCCTGATAAGACAGAGGTCGATGGTTCGATTCCATCCGTGCCCATAAACCCAAATTTAGTACGGGGCACAGTAAACGGGGATTGAAAGTCCGATGGCCATCGGACAGGTCGCACCAGTTGATATATTTACAAATTATTTATTAATATCATGCGCGCTTAGCTCAGTGGTAGAGCGTTTCATTGACATTGAAAAGGCCGCTGGTTCGATCCCAGCAGCGCGCACAATATTGGACTTTTCATGCTCTCGCGCATCAATCACCGATTCTATTTCAGAAATCTTGCGGGTTCTAACATCGTCTAATTGCCAGTATGGGTAAATGGAATTTTTTGTTGGTGAATAATAAAATCTTCTGAAAGCCAAACGATTTTTCGGTGGTCAAGCAGAGGTTCTAACAAAATCAACGCCCTTTTAATATTAGACTATGGTTTGGTATCATTTGATTGATATATGAAAAATCAAAAAAATTCCGCCCTTCTTTCTTTGTTATTTCCGGGGCTGGGCCACCTGTATATAAAAAAATACGCCGACGGGCTTGTTTTTATCATTGCAACCGCCTTTTTGTGGTATGTAATGCTTTTCCATCAGTATTCTCAAGCATTGAATTTCAGCTCGCCACGATCATATATTTTTTGGTTAGGATTTGTCATAGTTTATTGTTATGCCATCGCCGATTCTTACCGAAAGGCTGGCGGCGAGGCCAACATTGCAAAAAAAACTTTTAGCACGCACCTGTTTGTGGTTGGCGGGATAGCGTTTTTGTTTGTGGCTAGCGGTTTACTGGTTTTCAAAGGTTATTGGCGGCCATTTTCTTATTCTTCTGATTGGAAGAACGAAGGAACAGTGATTACTTCAGAGTATTGTAATATGATGGCAAATCCGGAAATTGTGCAATTATCCGACGGGTCTTGGATGATGTATACTCATGGATGGCCAAGGAAAGACACCAGTAGAAATGATGTTTACGGATATTCATCGCGCGACGGGCTGCGCTGGAAAGCCGAAGGGATGATGATTGAAAAAGCGTCTATGCCTACCGCCGTTCAGCTACCAGACGGAAGAATCAGGCTTTATTTTGTCAGGAACACCGCGGAAGCAAGTGGAATGATGAGCGCTCTATCTTCTCCTGACGGGCTTCATTTTTCCATTGAAAACGGATACCGGTTTTTGATTGGCGGAGGCGCGACCAAAGATATAAGCGGTTTTAAACCATTTTACTCGGTGATTGGGCGGGGCGATCCGAAAGATATAACCACGATGGCTCATTTGAATATTATTAAACTTGAGCAGGGCGGCTACCGGATTTTTTTTGACGAAGGAGGAATGCGGGCTGATGTGAGGAAATACGGCGATAAGGCCTGGCCCATGTGGAGAGTCAGGAGCATTACTTCTCAAGACGGTTTAGACTGGACCCTTGAACCAGGAGTAAGAATCGAGGTTGAACAACCTCCGCTTGCTGAAATGCAAAGGGTTAGCAGTTCTGCGGTTGTTAAAATCGGCGACGAGTATCATATGTACTTTAGTGCGGGCTTTTCTCCGTGGGAGGATTTGCAACCATGGAAACGCTGGGCATGGAGCGGAATTTATGAAGCCATATCAAAAGACGGTTTAAATTTCAGTATTATAGATAAACGCCTTCTTTCGGGAAGCGACCCTGTCATTATTCAGACCAAAGATTGGTTCAGGATGTATCTTTCCCGATCGGAGCCCGGTCCGGATAACTGCATCAATATTGAAAGTTGGATAAAAAATAAGCCGTAGTACGCCATTGTTCTTTTAATCCGCTTTTTGTCTATGAACATTGTTAATGCGGCGAATGTTTACAGGGATAGATTTATTCAAAAAATCAAAATCTATTCTCTATATCAGTGTCTGACAGTTTTCTAGGGCGCGGCTAGCGCCTTGAAATAGGTTCTAACGTTGTCTATTAAAGTGCACCACCGAAAAATTTTCAATTAAGGAAAAGAGTATTTTGCTTGGCGGCGAGTCCGCCAGTTGGCGGACGAGCGGCGGCGGGGCGGCTTCCATTGGTCAAGAATTTTTGATAAAGTAGGTTCGAGCGTGGTTGTATAAATACATAATAAAAAACCAATGGATAAAATTCTCCAAAAACTTATAAAAAAAGAGGTTGGCCGCCAAGAAAATACGATTAACCTTATTGCTTCGGAAAATATTGCCCAACCGGAAATGCTAAAAATTTTAGGATCGCCGCTGGTTAATAAATATTCCGAGGGGTATCCCGGAAAACGCTATTATCCGGGAAATCAATATTACGATGAAATTGAAAATCTAGCGCAAGAACGAGCCTTGAAAGCTTTTCATCTCTCACATCAAAAATGGCAAGTCAATGTTCAGCCCTATTCCGGATCACCGGCTAATCAAGCGGTTTATTTCGCGCTTCTTAAGCCCGGAGATCTTCTGATGGGCTTATCCTTGGCCCATGGCGGACATTTGACCCACGGCCATTTCGTAAATTTTTCTGGAATAATTTATAAATCCCGCCATTACACCCTTGATCTCGCGAATGACTTAATTGATTATAAAAAAATAGAAAAGCTGGCAATTCAATATAAACCTAAAATTATTATCTCCGGCGCGACCGCCTATCCAAGAAAAATAGATTTTAAAAAAATCGGAGTCGTTGCCAAAAAAATTGGAGCTTATCACTTAGCGGATATTTCTCACATAGCCGGATTAGTGGCCGCGGGCGTCCATCCCAGCCCATTCCCTTATGCCGACTTAGTAACCAGCACCACGCACAAAACTCTTCGCGGACCGCGAGGAGCTGTAATATTTTCCAAGACTGAACTGGCGCCAGCAATCAATAAAGCTGTTTTCCCCGGCTTGCAAGGCGGGCCACACAATAATACTACTGCGGCTATCGCCTGGGCCTTTGGCGAAGCCTTAACGCCAACATTCAAGTCTTATCAACGACAAATTGTAACCAATGCCCATACTCTAGCTGAATCATTAAAAAAATTAGGATTTAATTTAGTTTCTAATGGCACTGATAATCATTTAATATTAATAAATTTAAAAAAAAATCTAATCACTGGCTTTGAAGCCGAACAACTATTAGAAAAAGCTGGTTTGTTAGCTAATCGTAATGCCGTACCGGGAGACATGACTCCCTTTAAACCCTCTGGCGTCAGATTAGGAACGCCTGCGGTTACCAGCCGTGGAATGAAAGAAAAAGAAATGCGCCTTATTGCTCAATTTATTTATGACCTGATTGTAATTAAAACCAATCCAGCAAAAATCAAGTTAGCAGTAGAGAATTTGTGTAAAAAATTCCCTATTGGCATAATAAGCAAAGCCCATTAACAAAATCCATCTCGAAACAAGGAGAACTTTATGCTAATTAACGGCAAAAAAATCGCAATGGAAATTTTTGAGGAGCTAAAGAAATTGCCGCTCCCCCAAAAATCTTTAGCAGCTATCTTAGTTGGTAAAAACCCGGCCTCGCTTAGTTTTCTCAAACAAAAAGAAAAAGCAGCCATCGCTCTTGGCATAAAATTCCAACTTTTCAAATTCCCAGCTGATATTAACCAGAATGGCCTTCTAAAAGAAATCCAAAAAATCGCTGCCGACAATGAAGTAGGTGGATTAATTATTCAATTGCCCTTGCCTAAAAATTTTGATCGAAACCAAATTCTTGATGCCATCCCCAAAAATAAAGACGTAGATGCTCTAAAAAATTCCGAATCGCTAGCGCTTTCTCCAGTAGCAAAAACTCTAGAAACTATTCTGGCAAAAATTGGATTTGATTGCGCCAATAAATACGCAGTGATATTCGGAAGAGGATTTTTAGTCGGCCAACCCGTTACTCGTTGGTTAGAAAATAAAGTAAAAAATCTAACCGTGTTAGGAAGCGATGCCGATCCCGCAATTATTCAAGAATCTTTGGCCGCGGCTGATCTGATTGTTAGCGGCGTTGGAAAACCCGGCTTGATTAAACCAAATGAATTAAAAAATACTGCCGTGATTGTTGATTTTGGATATGCGCGAGATGAAAACGGCAAAATCCAAGGCGATTTTGACGCCACCCTGATTGATGGTAAAAATACTCTGCTTTCCTATACGCCTACGCCAGGCGGTACCGGCCCAATCTTAGTAGCTAATTTGATTAAAAATTTTTACGAACTCAATAAATAGCCCTTGAAAAACTTCAAGGGCTAAATTTTTTATTTTGACTTTAAGCCTTAAATATGGCTAAACTAGGGGAGCAGGATTCGAATTCCCATCAAATTTAGAAGAAAGAATTTGAGCCAAGTTCGAGGAACGACGAGAAGATTGTGCTAGTCAGCACATCGACGAGGAGTGACAAAGAAATTGGCCAAATTCTTTCTTCCCTTGCGGGTGAAGCCAATTCCCACCCATCTTCTTCGTTACTCGTCGCTTATGTGCCTATTGGCACACAGCGCTCCTCGTGCCTTGAATCTGGACGGGGATTGACTCACTAAATTGATGTTAATGCGAATCCTGCTCCCCACCATAATGGATGAGCTTAATAAACAACTTCCGGACGAGGTAGTACTAAAGAGAGCCTTTAAAGACCCCTCTTATTTCAATCTTCTCGTAGATAAATATGAGGCGGCTTTTTTACGAAAGGCATTAGGAATTGTTAAAAAACAAGAAGAAGCTGAAGATATTGTCCAAGAAACCTTTGTTAAAATTTATAAATACGGGCATAAATTTAAAAAAGAAGCTGGCATTGAATTTAAAAGCTGGGCTTACAAAATCTTAATGAATACCTCTTTTACCCATTATCAAGACTTGAAAAAAACCGCGGGCAATACCGAATATCTGGATCCACTGTTATATGAAGACAAGCCTTCGGAAAAAGATCTGGATCTCGCTACGATCAATGACGCCAAAGCCGCAGTCCAGGCGGTAATTACAAAAATGCCGGAACATTTAGCCAAGGTATTGAAGTTATACTACCTAGAGGATATGTCTTATGACAGTATCTGCAAAGTAGAAAAAATTGCTATTACCACACTAAAGATGAGATTATTTAGAGCCAAACGATTATTTCAGAAAATAAGCACAGAAAACTAATTAAGCTATGAGCCCGATTTTCAAAACAAAAATTTTATGGAGAATCTATGTAATCTGGTTTTTCCGGAGAGTTCTTCCTTTAGTATCAGCACAAATTTTGATTATTGCGTTCGCATTGAAAATTTTTGCAAAAAAAGTTTTTTTGGGGAAAGTTTTAGAAAATGCCGCCGTCGCTGCTGATTCCAGTTATTGGGAATTTCTTAAATATCTGGCCTACGCTTTCTTCAGCGCCCATATCTTAATTCAAATCATCATTATCTTGATCTTAGCTTTAGGCACCCTGCTCTTAAGAGATGCGGGGAGAGTAATCAGAACTTATATCAACACAATAAGATAGGAAACGAAACCAAATTCTCTTAACCCCTGTTCTATATATAGAAGGCTGACAAATACCCATTTGAATACCTCACATTCAATAAGTTTGCTCAGCAAGTATAGTGGGATAAAATATATTGCTTAAAGCAGAACAAAAACAGGTCCAATGTCCGTTGGATCTGTTTTTGTTATACAATCATAGGGTGGAAATTCTAATAATTTACGAAGATAAAAATATAATTGCGGTCAATAAACCAGCGGGACTGCTTGTGCATCCCGTATCAATGCAATCTAAAACCACTGCCCAACCCCCAACTTTAACGAACTGGCTAGTCAACCACTATCCGGAAATCAAAGATGTCGGCGATCCTTCGGCAAGCTCAGGACAAGCGAATAACCGACCGGGCATTGTCCATAGATTAGATAAAGAAACTTCGGGCGTGATTATCGTCGCCCGTAATCAAAAAACTTTTGAATACTTAAAAAATCTTTTCCAAACTAGCCAAATTAAAAAAACTTATCTGGGTTTAGTTTGGGGAAAAGTAGAGCCAAAATCCGGAACCATCAATAAGCCTATCGGCTTAAAATCCGGCACTACCAAAAGAACAGTAGCTATCAAAAATGCCAAAATGGTTAAAGAAGCCATTACCGACTATCAAGTCAAAAAATATTTTGACAAATATTCTCTCTTAGAAATTTATCCACGCACCGGCCGCACCCACCAAATCAGAGTGCATCTCAATTCTATCAACCACCCCATAGTGGGAGACCGCCTTTATGGAAAAAATCCCTTACCCGCAGGATTAGCCAGGCAATTTTTGCATGCCGCCTCCATTGAACTCAATTTGCCGGACAATGGAAAAATCAAGCTGGAGGCTAGTTTGCCAACTGACTTAGAGTTGTTTTTAAAATCAGTCGAGCTGGAGGACTCTCAATAGAATAATCAAAAACTGGGCGCCCGTTCTCTTTCCAAACATATCCTGAGGGTGCGGTTAAAGAAACCGCCAAACTGGTTTTTGAACCTGACTGCTTCTCAAAAATAAATGTGTAAACAACTTCATTACTAACCGCCACCGGCCGGCCACCCACATAACTTAATTTCAAAACTTTTTCTTTACCAGGATCAGTGATCAGCCAAGAACCAAAAATAGTTTTTCCTAAAAGCCCCAATTGATCTATGCCAAATTTTGCAATCTTTTGATAAGAACTTTCTAAAGCAACAACATCGGCATCAGCTTTATACCCCAGCTGCCGATAATCCCGCTTAGAAATATCTCTTTGTTCCGCTCCCGAAACAGCTATGATTTCCGAACCCGATGGAACAAAAATCTGAAGATAATCTTTATTCGAAGCTTTATACCACCACTCTTTTTCATTCTGCCCAAAATGCTCCCGTTGAATAGCTAAATTATGCACCGCCTTGCCGTTGGAACTAATATCAATATCCAACTGGATTTTTTGATTAATAAATTCATCAGTTTTATGCCCGCCGATATTAGCGTTAACCACTGCCAAATAACTGCCATTAAAATCTTCTGGCAAATCCATCACTTCGCCAGCTACTCCTAAATTTTTCAAATAGCTTTCAATCGCCAAATCTTTGAAATAAATCATAATATCTTTATTGACAAATCTATCGCCTAATTTGCCGGCTAAAATTACCTTGCCGTCTTCATCTAAATTACCAATTTTTTCAAAAAGCATCGGCGCTAAAACTTTCAAAATTTTCTTAGGCTCGCCAATTTTTTTATCTTGTCCCTCTTCCACCTCTCTTTGGATTTCTTCTAAAACATTGCCGCTATTAATTTCTAAATCGTATTCCCCTAATTTAATAGGCCCGGTAGCGGCCAGAATATCACGAATGGATTCCATATTAACGGCAATCGCTCCGCTGAACTCAATATTTTTTTCTGAATAAATCTTGGATTTTTCTAAAAACTCAATCACTTTTCTCGCCGAAAGCGAAAAATCAAAAAACCAATTTGCGTCCCTGGCGCCCCATCTGAGAGTTACCGCCTGTAAGGGCTTAGGCGGGATAATTTTCAAATCCAATTGGCCATCAGGGTCATAAATATCCCGAACATCTACATTAATTAAGCTACCGCCTTTTAAAGTTAAATCGGCGTAACTGCCGATAAAACCTCCGGCAGGCCTAAGCTCCGAAGCATTCTGAAATAACACCAGAAAATGCTGTTCATCGGCCGGCTTCAACCAGCCAATTAACGCGTCCAAAAAATCTAAATTTTTCTTTAAATCTTCTCCCACCTCCAGGCCTTCGTTGTTGATCCCTAAATTTTTCTTCAAAGCTTGATCTTGCAAAGCGCTACTTATCAAAACCAATTGATCCATATTATTACGCAAACTTTCTAGCTTACTAATAAGCTTTTCGCCTTGGCCGCCCACCAACCACTGAAAACCATTACTGCTTAAATCAGCTAAATCCTCCCCAAACCCTAAAGCTTTCTGCCCCAATAGCGACAAATTAATAAATGCAATTTTCACTTCATCAATCAGGGTCAATCCCAATAAATCACTTTTGCCTTTTAAAGATTGGATATCCTTATTCACGGACTGAAGCGACGATTGCGCCGTATCTAATTTAAAACCGCTTAAGCTTTGGGCGGCAACCTGAAAGTTATCCTTAATAGAAAAAAGGCTCTGCTTGGCTTTATTTTTAAAAGTTAAAAGATTAAAAGCAAAAAAACCGCTAAAAATTATTAAAAATAATAATGAAGAAATTAAAATAATCCTTCTAGGCCTAGAAGAAGTTTTTAGGCCCGGAATAAAAAGATTTTTATTTTTTGGCGGAGGATTAATGTCCCAAAACTTAGGCATACAAAGATTTAAAAATGGAAATAGTTGCTCTGGCGGTGTTTTGCCAAGAAAATCGTTTTATATTTTCCAATCCCGCTAAAATCAATTTTTCTCTAAAGTGAGTATCTAACAGAATTTTCTTGATAGCTTCGAACATATCGCTAGTCTTCCAAGGATCAACTAAAACTGCCGACTGGCCCATAATTTCCGGCAAAGAAGTGCGGTCCGCAACTATTACGGGGCAACCGCAAGCCTGCGCTTCCAAAGGCGGAAATCCGAAGCCCTCAAAAAATGAAGGGTAAACAAAAACTCGAGCAAAACTATAAAGGCGAATTTTTTCTTCGTGGCTCACCGGACCCCAAAAAATAATGTCTTGTTTATAAAAAGAGCGTCCGGCTTCTTTCAAAATACTATCATAAAGCCAGCCACGCCTACCTGCCAAAATTAGTTTAAAATCTTTAAAAACACTATCAGATTTTAGAACATTAAAAGCCCTAATCAAAGCTATTACATTCTTTCTCGGCTCTAGAGTGCCTAAATATAAAATATAAGGATTTGGCAAAGGCGATTGCTGGCCAACGATAGGCCGAAAATCTTCCGTAATGCCTGAATAAACTACCTTAATTTTTTCTGGCGGCACCCCTAAAGTATTAATTAAATCGTTTTTCGTAAATTCCGAAACAGCAATAATCTTTTCAGCAACCTTTGCTTGCTTTTTAATATTTTGAAGCCAATGCCAAAAACGCTGCCGCCAAGAAAAAAAATCAGGATGATGTAAAAATGATAAATCATGAAAAGTAATTACCCTCGGCGCTGTTCTACCCGCCAAAATATTAAAATGGGGACTAAAAACTATATCCGCTTTAAAACGAGCGCCTAAATCCGGCCAACCTAAAAATCGGCTGGAAAAATCAAAAATTTTATTAGGAATCCGCCAATTGATAACCCGAGAACTGCCAATAGAAACCTGACTATTCAATAACCGCTTTTTAAAACCATTATAAAAAAACCAATATTCATTCTCTTTGTCCGCGGCTAATAAAGAATTAAAAAGATTGCGAGTGTATCCTTCAATACCCGATACTTCCCCCCGAGCTAACAGCCTCGCGTCGGCAAGAATCTTCATATATCCATAGTATAACAGCCATATTGCTTCTTTCTACGAGCTATATTATAATCTTTAAATTATGATTAGTGAAAAAGTTAACGCTCAAATTAAACCAGGAGCTATGATAAAAGTTTGGGAGAAGATTGCCGCCGACAGCGGAGCTGCCGACGAAAAGAAAAAAGACAAAAAAGGCGATAGGGAACGCTTAATGAAATTTGAAGGCCTAGTTTTAGCCCGCAAACATGGTAATGAAATCGGGGCAACATTCACGGTCCGTTCCACTATCCTAGGCGTTGGCTTAGAAAAAGTTTACCCCATTCATGCTCCAACTATAGAAAAAGTGGAGATTTTAAATACTCCAAAAAAAATCAGCCGATCAAAACTTTATTACATCCGCGATATTTCCCGAAAAGAAACTAGAAAGAAGATGGCCACTGCCAAAGAAATCGTCTCTGAATAAGAGGTAACCTACCCCGTCATCGGCGGGGTTTTTGTTGAAAATAAAAAAAGCTTTGGGCATAATAGGAAGGCGAGATTTGATCTCAAATCTGCCCGGGTGTTGTAACGGTAGCCAAGCATGCTTGAGGTGCATGTGCCGAAAGGCGTGGAGGTTCGACTCCTCTCCCGGGCACCCACTCACGTTTTGCGCGAGTTTTCCGAGAATGTCGCAGGTCGGAGACCGCATGAATACTACGTTTTTCCCGTCTGCGACTCGGTTCGAGCTTAGTTCTTTCAGATATTCTCTCCATTTCTCCTCACTTGCCTGTTTTTGTAGGAAGGAAGCGGTCCGGATGAGTTCGAGCGCCGCCTCCACCCTGTCCGGCAGGGAATGTCCGGCACGGTCTAAATCCCGGAAAATGTCTTCCAAGGTTTTCTCCTGATTCAGGAATTCTGTTTTCTTGGATTCAAAGAGTTCCTTTTCAAGTTGGCCGTCAAGGAAAACATCGGTCAAGCGAGAGAGCCGGTCTCGAATTTGACCAAGCTGGACTCGAAGAGAATTCTGGACTTCTTTTTTGTCGGTATCCCAGGAATCCCGATAGCCGGCAGCCTTGGCTCTGAGGGTCTCCCAGACCCTCTCCGGGATCTCGCAGGAAGCCAGGAGCTGCCGGCAAGAGGCGGAGATTATTTCTTCCCGAACGCAGGTGCCGCATCTCTTAGTATGGCAACGATAATAGACGTGGCCTTTTTGTTTTTCCGCAATCAGGAAGCGGCCGCAATGTTGGCAACGGACCAATTTCCGGAAGGGGAAGCGATGACGATAGCCGTCGCGGCCATTGATCCGGCCATGAAGGACATCTTGGACCCGATCATAGAGGGATTTTTCGACCAAGGGGGCCACTACGTTGGGATGCACCCCTTGAGTTGGCGCTTATGGCATTACGATTTGGAGGAATAAATTCCTATTCAAGAACCGATCAGGAATCGAAGACGACTTTCTCTTGCCTGTAGCATTCTCCGAAACTTTTCGATGGTATGGGTTGTTGTACTGTCTGCTTCCCCCCGTCTGAGAGGTAAAACCTGTAAGGAGGGCTTCTATGAAGAATAAATTAGAGACGGCGTCCGTCGCAGCTTTTATTGCCTTCGTGATGGGCATTGGGGGCCTTTTGTTCCCGCCCCGACACCTACATATAGTTCACTTCTTATTTATTGGAATCATGTTCGCATTATTGGTGATCTCGATCATATTTCTTGTGGCGGACATTCGGAGAAAATAATTAGGGCATTACTGATTAGATTGCTTTGAAATCTCTTCGAACAGAGTGCGATCGAAAACGCCTTTAGAGTCGAAATGTGATTTAAGTACGTTTGTGTCGGGTTTGACCAAAACAGGTTCGCCGGCCAATGGTTCGAGACGGATCTCTCGTGGCCGCATTCCAATTATAGCTGAAGGGTCAAAACGAAGATTCGTCAGCATGCGCTCCGCGGTGTGTTTGTATGAGGCGTAGTCCTTTTTAGTTTCTATCGCCTGAGCAAAGAGTTCATAAGCTATCGTTGCGGAGCGAACCTTGTTTTCGCGGTCAATGGCCAAAAGGCGTGTTTCCGCTCGTGTTAATGTGTGCATGACATTCCAGCCGACCGCCAATCCGCCAATTCCGATCACGACAAGGGAGATGCCAGCAATTAACCAAGCCGGACCCTCTATACGCCAGCCTCCCTTTTCATCGCCACCTCCCGCGGCTCGCGAGGTGTTCCGCCGCAGAGCACAAATGAATAAAATAGTGAGACCCACCAACGCCGTGGCGGCGCAGAGGTACATAAATAACTGTATCCATCGCATTTCGAGGGTTGGATCCATAATCGGGAACGTGGTTAGGGAGCGACGACGCGAATCAAACGGTATGTGAATTTGGCTCGGGATTTGAATCCCGGGTCTTTTTATTTCGCTTGCATTCCCAATCCTTCCCGATATAATAAACCTAACGCACGCGCAAGGATTATCCCTTGCGCCTTTTCTTTTCAGAGGAAAAAGGAGAGTCGTCCATGGGAAATCCCATCAAACCCGTCGGCATCTGGATCCGAGTCTCCACCGAGGACCAAGCCAAGGGGGAGAGCCCCGAGCACCACGAGCACCGAGCCAGGGCATATTGTGAATCTAAAGATTGGAAAGTCAAGGAGGTATATCACCTAGAGGCCGTCTCCGGCAAGTCCGTCATGGACCACCCGGAAACCCAGAGGATGAAGCACAACTTGCCGTTGTACGGGAAGTAGGAGCAGACTTTGAGGAAGAACGGCCCGAAGTCCTCGTCGACAGCGTAGAAGTAGTAGTGGTTGGGCATCGCGTTTGAACGCCTGAGCCAGGGATATTTCCGGCCGGTCAGGGTTATACTCATGTTGGCCTCCGGGGCTTGCCGGTCCGAAAGGACCCATCACCGCTTTGCGGTAAAATTCCGTGGGGCGATTATATCGCCCTTTTTTGGCAAGCAAACCGGGGGCCTTTTTTTCGCCGTTACCAAAGCCGCCCCTTTTACATCTTGTCGGTTTGAGGCGGAGCCTCGCTAGGTATTTATTGCAGAATCAATTAAGCTTTAAGTGTCGCGATTAAAATTATCAGTAAAGCGAGGAACTGGATAATTTGTTCCATCGTTCTCCCTTTTTTGTTGGGAACCTGTTTTACCACCTTGCGCCGATTCGCAAGGTCCCGGGGCTACACACCCCGGGATTTTTTTATTTTCTCTCCGTCTGTTTTATTAGACGTTTAACGAAACCAAAAGTTTCAAAATTTTCGTTTAAGATTTTATTGGCCTGGTCCGATAGTGGAGTAAACCATCCACGCCTTAAACCCGTTATGCAATCGGAGGAAACCGATCATGGCAAAGTACAATCGAAATAGCGGGAATCGCTGGACCACGACCGAGATTCGCGAATTGCGCCGGCTCGCCAGCGAGAACACCCCGACTCGGGTGATCGGCCTGAAGCTTGGAAGAACGGAGGAAGCGGTTCGAACCGAAGCCAGCCAGGAAGGCATTTCCCTCAAACCGACAAACCAATCGCCATACAACCGGTGAGAGCCGGACAAGTTTCAGCATGGGTAGTCCCCGCCGTCATTTTTTCCTTCGTACACTTCCAATGACTAAGGGCCTTTCAATTGCGGTTCGACACCATCTGGAAAAATGCCGGTCGGCCTTCGGGCGGGCTCCTTCTCCGGGACAGCCTGTGGTTGAGGAGCCCGAAAATGGGGTTGCGATGGTTGAGGGAGAAAGGGTGCACGGCATTGGGCTAGATTTGAAAGCACTTGACAAGATATTTATACCATGCTATTATGGAACCATAATCAGCGGAGGCTGATTCCCGCTCGTTGTTAGATATTTTAGAAATATTGGTAACGCCTCGGGAGCGTTCTCCCAGGCACTCCCGAGGACACCGTTATAACCGCCCTAAATTTGAGGATAAATATCCGGTCAGACTTCCCGGATGATTCGGATGAGTCTCTTGATCTTCAAGATCACCTGAGATAACCCATCGATCAAAAGTCCGAGAAAATGGA
>Ga0209542_10005313_pt1 | contig 25790 bp, 27 predicted proteins | sample RifCSPhighO2_01_FD_184028 | JGI IMG/M metagenome (GOLD analysis project Ga0209542, IMG submission 184028) | Soil microbial communities from Rifle, Colorado - Rifle CSP2_plank highO2_0.1 (SPAdes) (version 2) | ecosystem: Environmental > Terrestrial > Deep subsurface > Rock core/Sediment ...
GGAGAAGTCATTCACCGATAAAGCCGCCACACTTTCTGCCAAGCTCGCCTCGATGGAGTCAAGACTGGCCTTTATCGAAGATAATGTGTTAGGCGCCTCGTCCTCTGCTACCTTATCCGGCCAGCTGGCTCAACTTAATGGTTTACTGGCAACAGATAAGGTGGCCACCTTATCGGCGTTGACTGTTACCGGCCGCACCAACCTTAATGATCTGGGAGTGATCGGCACCATCTCAGCCGGCACCCTGATCATTGATGGCGTGGATAATTCGATCAACTCATTAACCGATACTCTCAAGATCCAGCCAAGCGCCCTGGCCGGGGTGGATTTCTTGGGGGGTAAAGTGACGATCGATCAGAAAGGTGATATGAAAGTCGCAGGCAAAATCAGCGCTGCAGAAATTGAAACCAACCGACTGAGCGTGGAGCAGGGCATTACCCTCAAAGATCAAACAACCGGAGAGGACTACTGCGTAATGATTAAAGACGGAGAATTACAAAAAGCCAAAGGACGCTGTGAGGAAGTAAGCCCAACGCCAACACCCTAGAGAAGTAATAAGACCAATTTCCTGATCCCGCCACACGGCGGCTATAGGAAGCTACGCTCCTATCAGATGAGTGAAATCATCTATGACTTCACCGTTGTTTTTTGTAGGACCTATATGTCCTATTCGACCAATAAGGCCTATACTCGAACTTATGATCAGATGGTACAGGCGGCCCGTTCCGGCAAACAAAATATTGCCGAAGGATCGCAAGCTTCCGGGACTTCAAAGAAAACTGAGTTGAAACTGGTAAATGTCGCGCGGGCGAGCCTGGAGGAACTGCTCTTGGACTATGAGGACTTTCTACGGCAGCACTCTTTGCCTCTTTGGGGAAAAGAGCATCCCAGCGCCCGTGAGGTGAGGGCGCTTGCGTATATGACCAATAGGTCATATAAGACATATAAGACCTATTTGAGAAGCGCCGAAAGCGCGGCTAACTGCGCCATCTGCCTCCTTCATCAGGCCAACTATCTTTTGGACCAGCAGTTAAAAAGCTTGGAGCGGGATTTTTTGAAAGAGGGCGGCTTTTCCGAAAATCTCTTCAAAAAAAGACAGGAGTTTAGGCAAAAAACCTCAAGCGGGACGAGCTCTTAGAATTTTAAATAAGCAAAAGGAAGAGCGGAAAAGATTTTTACTACCCACACAATCCACGTCAGTAAAATATATGACATGTAGGCCGGAATGACGCCCATAAACCAGAAAATTTTCCCCAGTATGGCAGTCAGCAGACCCAAGATCATCAACGGGGCAATCAGCCAAGCCACTAATACATTGGTGACTGGTGAGATAAAAGAAATCTGGCGGAAGTAATAAAAGATCAGCGGTACGGTCAGCGCCTGAGCCGATAACGAGGTGCGCAGTTCGTCTTTAAGGTAGGCAATAAGTCCGGACGGTTTTTTATCATTTTTGTCAGCGGCAATAGCGACTGATTTACGTCCAAAAATAATCAGTCCCAAAGTGGCGGCGTAGGAGAGCTGAAAAGAGATAGTAGCGAGCCACTGCGGCCAGAATATGGCGATAAAGATCGCCGATAAGGCCAGTGAATACAGAGCAATGGATTTACGTCCGTATATAATGCCAATTAAAGACAGAACTCCCATAAAGCCGGCGCGGATAATCGGCGGTTGGGGGCCGACAAAGAGAATAAATAAGACAATCGTGGCAATCGTCAAAGCCACTGAGATTTTTTTTCCCAACTGCCGGGTTAAAGTGGCAATTATCGCCGCAAGCATGGTGATATTCATGCCGGATAAAACAACGATATGCACTATGCCTACGGCCTTAAGCTGCTGGTAAAACTGGTAGTCGGCACGAAATGGAACACCAAACACAATGCCGTTTAATAAAGACGCCTGCGGCTCGGGAAGATAATAAGTAATTAGAGAGGTGAAACTATTTACATTCATGATTAAAGATTTATGATTTAGGATTAATGAAAGTTTTTGTTTTTCTAATTAGTCCTTGAAGAAGTTTATGAACGATATTAGCTTGGTTAGCATAGATGTTAAATTCTTCTTTAGTAAGATAGCCTACGTCTTTAGCAACAAGAAGTTGATTTTTGAGTTCGGTGAGTGAACCCTGAGATAAATAATAAAAATGCAACTTTTCTTTATAAGTTTGCCTTCCGAAACCTTCAGCAAGGTTGCTAGTCACTGATAATGCCGATCGACGCATCTGATCAATTATTGTATAAGTTTCTTTTTTTGGAAAAAGATCTGTCGCTTTATAAATAGATATTACTAAAGCATGACCTTCTTGCCACACTTGAAGATCGGTAAAACTTCTTATTGTTCCATGATTATTCACAAATCTTATTTCTTAAATCATAAATCATCAATCTTAAATCAGATTCTTGTTATTAGACATTTGAGATATTTATAAATCCAGATAATCTTTAATCTTCGTGTAGACCGACTGGCCGACGATTTTGCGGGTCAGCAGATCTTCTATCGAGTTATACGGCCGGTTGTCGATGATCTTTTGGGCGGTAATGGCGCCAACGCCAGGCAAAGTATCAAGCTCCTCCAAACCGGCCTGGCTGAGGCTGATTCTGCCAACTTCAGTTGAGGCGCCAAGCACCGGCGCGGGAGCGGTAGACTGTTGAACAGCGGCGTTTTCGGCAAACAGGCCGGTCTGTACTTCCTGGCGGCTGGGAATATAGATTTTTTCCTGGTCGCCGACCAAGCGGGCGAGATTGTAGTTGCGGGAAAAAAACTCAGCATCAGCTTCGTCCGACAAACCGCCGGCTAAACTGACCGCGTCTTTCAGCCTGGCGCCCGGGGTCACCTCGTAGACATCGGGATTGAGTACGGCGCCGGAGACATCAATGGCATAACTATCACGTTTAGTTGTTGCTGAGGCATCTTGAAATTCGATCTCATTATTTTCTTGAGCTTGTGGCGCAACGTCCGTGAAATATAGAATAATGGAAAAAAGGGGAATGACGGTTGCCAAAATAATCAGAATTATTTCCAGTTTGTGCTTGCGAAAAATTTCTGACTCCTGGAGAAAAGTGAACATAATAATTCAAGATTAATGATTTACGATTTATGAAAAAAGAAGCTCAGAGCAGTTTTACTTAATTTGTGTGTAGAAAATAGAAAAACACCGCCAGCCCAATCACAAATCCAGCCGACAGAAAGATCAGCAGTTTGAGAGGTAAAACCAAAACCGAGACCGTAGACTGTTCTACCGAGCCAGTTTTTCCACCCACTAATCTAGCGTCAATTCGGTAAAGCCCGGGCAGCCGGGGAGGGATAATCAGGTTTAAGGTCTTTTGTGAGTCAGCGTATATTGTTTCAGACGAAATCGCGTAGCTTTGTTTTTGTCTAAACCAAGTGCTAAGTTCAACAGCTCCATGCACCGGGCCGGCATTTTTACCGGCATTTTGGACTGTTAATACCAGAGGAATTGGGGCAAAGACGTCAACTACGGCATAATTTTTTCCCAAGAGCTTGAGCTTGAAGTTAGATTTAATATCAACACTGGCCAGGTGAATATTTTTTTCCAAATCGCCCGTCCGTGTAACATGTAATACAAGCAAAGAGGTGGTGGCGGCGCGGACATTGATTGTCGCTGTGCCTTCGCGGGCCGGCTGAGGCTGAGTTTGGAAAATTACCCCGTAATAATAATCTTTTTCTTTGACCTGGTCTGCTAACTGAAGCGTTATTTGAAAAGTGATAGTTTCTCCTTTGGTCAAAATCACCGGCTTCTCAAAGGGCAGGCGGCTGTCGCCGATGATGGCGATATTGGCGCCAGTTTCCGAGGCGATCTGAAGGTCGCCGGTTGCGGCCTGGGGAGCCAGGGGTTTGACCGTGATCAAGCCGTTAACCGGGTCGTCTAAATTGCTTAGCTGATACTGCAAAATAATGGTTTTGCCCGGTTGAATGAGAAACTCATAAACTGCCGGCTTTAAAGTCAGCGAAACACTCTGGGCCAGGACCGGCCGGCCAGTTAAGATAATCAACAGCGTTAAGAATACAATAATGAGAGAAGAGAAAAGGGCTTTATTCATAAAAAACGTTACAAAAATTTTCAATTTTCATTCAAGCCTCAATTTTCAATCAATGATCAATGTTCAAATTTTCAAACTGTTTGGAAATTGTGATTTGAAAATTCAATGATAATTGTAAATTGAAAATTGTAAATTAACTTTAAAGTTCCGGTATTGTCATCAGACTAATGGTCGTGATATAGCTGCTGTCGGCTTTTTCGACTGGAATATTAATTTTGACGGTCAGAGCAGCAGTTTGTCCAGCGGAAGTTTTTTTATAGGTTAATAATTTTAGGAGAGTATTATTATTGGGGAAAGGCCTATAATTATCTAGTCGCGAAAATTCTATAGGTATATTATTGCCGGTTAGCCGATACCCGACGCCGTAGGCGTTTTCAGCGGTCCAGGGTTTGGCGGTTTGGGCCAAGCAGGGAGAGCGCGGGTTGTTGCAAAGGGTGTTGTTGATTTTTTGGCCGGCCGGGCTTTGGAAATCATCATCTTTGGAGAGATAAAGAGCGTAATTGAAGCTTAGTTGAGAAGGAACGCGGATCTCAAGAAGCTTGGTTTGCTGGTGATTTTCGATAAGATCGGCAAACTCGACAGCGCCGGCTGAAAGGCTTATAGCTGATTCTGCCTGCCTCAACTGTGTGTTAGTCAGTTCCAGAAAACCCTGCTCCTTAAATTTGGCCACCGGTAAATCATTTTCCTTTGCAACTGGACTTTCCATCTCAACTGTACCGGATTCCAGCTTATACTGTGGGGACTGCATCTGCTGGGCAATAATAGGCGAGGTGGTGATAGTTAATAACGATAAACTAATAATGGTAATAATCAAATATTTCATAAAAAAAGTAAAGAGTTAATATTAATTTTCAATTTACAATTATCAATTTTCAACCCGCTTCGCAGCGAGGCGAGTCAAGCCTCAAATCTCAATTTTCAAATTGGAACATTGATCATTGTGAATTGAATGATAATTGGTCATTGAAAATTGATAATTTTCTAAATCATTATACCGATTTGTCAGAAGAATATTTTGGGGAATAAGTAAGGATTAGATCAGGCTTTTTCAATATGGAGTTTGATTCCCGGGCTCATGGTGGTTTTAATCACTGCATTTTTGATGTTTTTTGCCCCAACAGAGGTTAAGAAAGCCTGCACGTTTTCAACGAGCGCTTTTTGATTGGCAGAGATTTTTCCCACCATCTGGTGAATGAGGGGAAATTTAACTTCCGTTTTCCAGCGAAGTGCGCCTTTAGTAAATTTTTCCGCCACTTCTTGTGGGTTAGGCGAGACAGTGCCGGCTTTGGGGTTGGGCATCAAGCCCTTGGGGCCCAAAACGCGGGCATATTTGGCGATTTTTGGCATAAAAGTTGGGTGGGCGATCAGTACATCAAAATTAATGATATTTTTTTCCAGATTGGTCAGTACCTGATCGTCAACAATTTTTACGCGTACGGTTTTTCCGGTTGAGTGGGGGAGGGAGACTTCGCCTTTAAGACCGGCTTCCAGAACATTGAGATGCAGCTCCACTGATTCGTCAAAAGTCACATACGTGATTTTTTTAAGAAGTGCAATCGCGGCCTCAACTGAGTAGGCTTTTTTTGAGTCGACTTTGGCTTTGGCTTTCTGGTATTTTTTACCTTTTGGTTTTTTGGCGACCGCCGGTTTTTGGCGGGCTTTTTTGACAGCGGGCTCTTTTTCTACTTTGGTTTCTTTGGCTTCCTGTTTCTTTTCCTTCTTTTTAAGCACTTTTTTTTCAGCCGCCCGTTTTTTCTGGTCTTCTTTTTGCTCTTTTTCCACCTCCTCAAAACCTAAAGCACGCGTTCGTATTTTTCCCATAAGTTATATCAATTTACAATTCTCAATTTTCATTCAAGCCTCAAATTTCAATTTTCAAATTGGAACATTGATCATTGTGAATTTATTGGAAATTGTAAATTGAAAATTGAAAATTAACGTTATTCCGTCTCCACTCCCATCGAGCGGGCGGTGCCGCGGACGATGTTCATCGCCGCCTCAAGCTCAGTGGCGTTAAGATCGGCCAGTTTTTCTTTGGCAATCTCTTCAATCTGCGCCTTGGTCAGCTTGCCGACTTTTTCGGTATTTGGCCTACCGGAACCTTTGGCCAGGCTGAGTTTTTTCTTAATTAAAGCCGCCACCGGCGGCAGTTTGGTGATGAACGTGAAACTTCGGTCTTCAAAAACCGTAATTACGGCAGGAATTATTTGCCCCTTTTGTTTGCTGGTACGGGCATTGTATTCTTTGATAAACTCCATAATCGGCACGCCGTGCTGGCCCAAAGCCGGACCAACCGGTGGGGCCGGGGTCGCTTCGCCGGCTGCCAGATTGAGTTTGATGACGGTTTTAATTTTTTTGGCCATTGCTTAAGACAATATTTATTAATTTTTTAAAGCTCGGATATTGTTTATTACTCCAGATTCTGTCAGGAATTTCCTCCCGCCAGTGCTCGCTTCGGATTCGATAGCCCTCGACTGCGCGCTGTCGGGATCCCTCCATTCCTGCCATCTGTTCCTCATCGATATTATTTAAAGCTTATTTTGAAAAAGGCATTTTTTGTTTTTAAAGAGGCAGTAAAGTCGAAGAATGTCACAGAATGTGATGGATTTTTCGGCTTCCGCCTCCCAATTAAGCTAAGCTTAACAGGTAAAACTATTCTAACAAAAAGAAAACCAATTGTAAATAGCTATGTGGAGTTGAAAATAAAACTAAAAATGGTAGTATATCAATACTATGGGACAAGAGCAATCATCGAATCAAATAATAGAAGCATTAAATACACCAGGAATACCAGCGCCGATTATTCAAGGAACGCTTAGACTATATGATGAGTTGGCTAATCCTACAGCAGAGTTGACCCGCGAAGCAAAAAACGCCATTGGATCAGCATTCTTGGGATTATCAGCCTTAGCTTACGGTTGCGGTGAAGGGCCGGCAGAAGCAGGTGAAGTAATAAATCTAGCAGACCCGATTTCCCGATATTTAAGACCTTTGGTCGTTGGAGAAATGACAGCTTGGGCATTGAATGGACAGACAGGCTTATTGCCAACCAATCCCTATAGCCTAAAAATAATGGCAGATTCAGTTGAGGACTGGTTAAAAGAACAAAATCCGGCTCTTATTTATGAAATAATTAATTCACCTGATAAAACAATTGTCTTATTGACTTTACTTACCACCGGACGCGATCAGTTTCAGATTACTGAAGAAGATTTAGGCAGGTTACTACAACAAGCTATTACTACGGTTAGACCGTTAGTCGGTGAATCATCTTTTTCGCCAAGAGCTATGGTGACAGAAGCAACCCAAAGACTATACGGGACTGGCATCTTGGTTCCTGTTCCAAATGATCGAAACACTGTCCAGTTTGCCACAGTGACAGATTTCAGAACCAGTCAGCGTTTGGCAATACCAGGAGACAGATCGGCGCAGGGCCATTTTTGTCGTCGAGGATTCACAAATGAGGCCACTCAGACTTTGAGTAGAAAAGATCTTGGAAGGATTCCAGGCATTGGCCCAAAAAGACTAGACGCAGCTGAAGCGGCTTTAGGTAAATCATTTCCTGACCAGTCGGCAACCAGTTTATTTGAAAGATTAAACGATCTAGTCTACCCAAGGCGATAAACCGGCTGATTTAATTTCGACCGAAATAAAACTCTAAAATCCTTCTCATCTCTCTAGGTAAGGCCTCTAGGAAAGTATCATTTTGCCAGTAATCATAGGGTTGGCCAACAGCAACAGGTGCATGATGGACTTTATTTAGTATCTGCGAGGCGCGGGCGACATAACCGGCGATTTCCGGATAGCCAAAAGGCGAGGAGCCTAAAGTCGGATCGCCGGTATACTGGTCTGCCAGATGAGTTTTTAACGATAACAGCTCAGGCAGGTCGCGGCCGGCGGTGGCAGGATTTAACCATTGCCGTTCGAGTTTCTTTTCTAATCTAGCCTGCAAAGCGCCGTCTTCCCAGCTGATGTCGGGATAAGTTTTAACGCAGGCGTCTTGCAGTTGGCGACTGAGCTTGGCGATAAGCATATAATCAACCGCATCGGCGATGGTACTGACCACAAAAATATGCCGGTCTTCACCGGTTTTTACCAGTTGTTTGAATTTCCTATGATTACCGGCAAAGTCATGCGAAAATTCGGCCGTCCATTCGATGGCGGTCATAGACGCCGCCGTTTCTACCGCTTTTTTATAGACTTTTACCCAGCTGGTTTTAAAAACGGTCAACAGGTTATCCAGGCGATCAAATCTTTTCACCTCGGCCGCAATACCAGTGGGGTCGGTAATTGGTTTTTGCAGGTAAGTACGATAATCATCGGCCATTAAGGCTTCCAGCGTCTTTTTCAACTCAGCGGGCAAGATGATTCCTTGATAAAAATGATTCTTTGGATTTTCTGCCTCCAGTAATACCTCGGCTGTTTGCTGCGTCGGCGTAAAGGTGCAGTTTAGCTGATCGTCTTCCAGGATGTCATGCAGTAACATCGTCTGGATAGTGTTTCTAATTCGTTGAGGTGAAACAGCCGCCTGCTGGTGATGGAGTTTGGAGACATAATGCCAGATCATGCGCAGCGGGTGACAGATATAATTTTCGCCGGAATGGCGTTTTTTCTGGGCGCCATTGGTATAACACTGTTGGGCAAACTGCCGGTATGGCTCAAGTTCGGCAATATCAATCTGATATTCATCTAGAATGGCGGCAATGTTTCCCCAGATGCTGGGTGCTTTTTCAGTGCCGTTTAGAAAGCTTCGTTCGTCAGGATAGCCCAAAAAATAAAACATTTGGTGGGAATGAGGATCGTTGGGGATAACCGGACATTCGGTACGATTTAAAATGTTATCAAAAAGCGGTTTAGCCCGACTCGCCAAATAAGGATAAAAAGGGTCGGCCGAATACTTACTATCTTTTGGATTCACGCCCGTACTTTTTGCCAGAAAAGAAGGAATTCTCACTTTCTCTAAGGTTTCTTCATTAACAAATTCATAAGGAGCGCGTGAAAGACGACGGAATGTCTCTAATCTGGTGGGGATAAGGAAAAATAAAGCCGGAAAAAACCAGGGGAGAGTAGTGCGAAAACGGCCTTGTTCGAGGCTTAATGGCATGTTAAAGGAGGATTATAGCAGAAAAACAATAGACTAGAAGTCGAATGGTTTACGTGAGTATAATAGATTATAATTTTGAGTAATCTATGATTACCCTCCCCGGTCTGATTGACATCCATGTCCATCTGCGCGATCCTGGACAGACTAATAAGGAAGACTTCACCACCGGTACAGCCGCGGCCTTGGCCGGCGGATTCACCACGGTCTTTGATATGCCCAATAACCGCAAACCCATTACCACCTGGGCTAGGCTGCAGGAAAAGATGATCATTGCCAAAAAGAAAATTCTTGGCGATGTCGGTTTTTATTTTGGCTCACTGGGTGATAATCTGGCAGAATTTACCCGCGTCAAGCCGCTGGTGTTTGGGTTAAAGTTATATTTAAACATCACGACCGGAGGATTTATCATCGATAAAAAACAGTTGCTGAGTATTTATAAGGCATGGTCATCGGAAAAGCCGATTTTACTTCACAGCGAAGAGGAGATGGTAGGTGCGATTATTGACGTGGTAAGAAAAACCGGCCAGCGTTCGCATTTTTGCCACATCTCAAGCAGAAATGAGCTGTCGCAGATTATGAAGGCAAAACAAGAGGGTCTGCCGGTGACCTGCGGCGTGACAGCACATCATTTGTTTTTAACAATAGATGATGCGAGGCTATTTGGGCCCTACGTCCAGATGAAGCCGTCGCTCAAGAGCAGGCGCGATGTCGATTATTTATGGACGCATCTTCGCGATATTGATGTGATTGAGTCAGATCATGCGCCGCATACCCTGGCGGAAAAAGAAAGCGACAAGCCGCCATATGGCGTGCCGGGATTGGAGACCACTTTACCACTGTTACTGACGGCCGTGAGTGAAGATAAACTGGAGCTTAAGGAAATTTGGCGTTTATGTTATGACAATCCTCGGCAATTATTAAAGCTACCTGATATTAAAGAAACCTATATTGAAGTTGACGAACAAGAAGAGTATGAAATCAACGATCAGGAGCTGCAAACAAAATGCGGCTGGTCGCCTTTTTCCGGAGAAAAAGTGCGGGGCCGGGTGAAGCGCGTCTATATCCGCGGGGAAAAAGTATATGAAAATCGGGCGTTAGTAAAACCGGGGTGGGGGACGGTGCTGGGGGCTGATTAATTATTTTACAACTTCGCCACTTGAAGAAAAAGACCTAATTACACCTACGAGGTGTAACGCGGGCTGTTGTGATAAGTAATTTGCTGTTTCTTAAGCTTAGCGTGCAGTCCTAAAGGATTCCGAAGACTTTACTTAGATTTTAATTGATCTATAAACTGATTAAGGTCGTTTTTATCTATTCGGATGAATTTTCCTCCCAATCTTACTGCTTTTAGTTGACCACTTCTCACATATCGACGCACAGTTTCGGGATCAACCTGGAGCAGTCCGGCAACTTCTGCTGTCGTGTAGAAGCGCTGGTCAGCTTGCCGGGTGGGTGGCGTTGTCCTTTCAGGCTTAACTGTTTCAAGATACATATCAAGCGACCGATCGACAGCATCAAGTATGACGGTAAAGTACTCATCAAGACTTCCGCCTGTTTGTCCTTTTTCAAGTGAGTTAATATAGGCGCTTCGATCTTCCTTACGGATAACTGCCGGTGGGTATCCTGCCTGCAGGAGTAACAGATTCAAAAGCAATCGCGCCGTCCTGCCGTTTCCGTCAACAAAGGGATGAATCGTGACTAGTTTGTAATGGGCATCAGCGGCAATTTTGACCGGATGATCGGTATTACTCCCTTGCAACCACTGCATAAATTCATCCATGAGTTGAGGAACTTTGAGAGGATTGGGGAGTATGGTTTGCGATCCTCTAAGTCTTACGGCGGTGGTTCGATATCTTCCAGCGTCGGTATTGTTTATTTTGTGAAGGATAAGGCTGTGAATATTTAAAATATTTTGTTGAGTGATATTTTTTCTCTCTTTAAGAATCAGTTCCTTTTGGATAAAATCAAATGCCTTGGCATGATTGATCGCTTCTAAGTGTTCTTGAATACTTTTGCCTTGAACCGTAATGCCTTCCTCAACCACCAGAGCAGTTTCTTGCCGAGTAAGCGTATTCCCCTCAATGGCGTTTGAAGTATAAGTCAGTTCTATCCGAAACCACTCGTTGAGGTTTTTGATAATTTCTTGGGGAAGCGGTATATAAGTATCAAGCAACTGTTTTTTTGCTGTCAGCGTGGTCAGTTTAGGTTCCATATATGGCTATTTTATACAATACTAGTTCATTTGTCAACACGTAGTATAGTATAGAGTAGTATTAAATAGTATTTATTGTGTCTATCCAACACTTCTTAGAAATGCTTCGATATCTTGAATATCGTCTCAAAATCGTCTAATTATCGACTAATATAAAGGTGTAAGCGTGTTTAGAAGATATTTACAATTTTGCTACCTGTAAGAAGTCTAACTCCACGGGGGTCTCGCGGTCGAAGATGGAGACTAAGACGCGCACTTTGCCTTTTTGATCATCAATCGCCTCAATCGTGCCCAGGAAATCGGTAAACGGCCCTTGGATGATCTTCACTGCTTCACCTGTGGAAAACTTGGCTTTAAACTTCGGCTGTTCCTGGGTGACAAACTTCATGATGGCCTGCACTTCTTTATCAGAGATCGGGGTGGGTTTGAGGCCGGCGCCGATAAAACCGGTGACGCCTTCGGTGGTGCGCACCACCAGCCACGACTCATCATCAAGAGTCATCTGAATTAAAATATAGCCCGGGAAGACCCGTTCGGTTTGCTTGGTTTTTTTACCTTTTTTTACCACTATAATATCCCGGGTGGGGATGATGATATTAAAGATCTTATCCACCACTCCTAAGCTTTTGATCCGCTGTTCGAGAGCCGCTTTGACGCGGGACTCATGACCGGTCTGGCTGTGGATGACATACCATTTACCGCGGTTTTGCACTGCTTTTACAGTCTCGGCGGGAATGGGGGTGTGGTTGGTTGGTAGTGATTTAACTTCGGACATAAGCTATTAAAATCAAATATCAAATGTCAAAATTCAAACATCAAATCAAATTCAAAAGATTACCAAGAGATAAATAGAAATATATAGAAATAAATTGAAACAACTTGGATTAATAAACAATTTATCTCGATGTATTTCCAGTTATTTCTAACTATTTCTGACTGTATTTTGAGCTTTGTCATTTGGATTTTTCTACTCGGAGTTTAAGTTTCACCTCATTTTAGTCAGTAATTCCAGTCCTTTGGCCAACAGGAAATCAATTATACCGATATAAATTCCAATTATCAAGGAGATGGCGATCACAATGATCGTTAATCTGGTGGTTTCTTGTCTTTTAGGCCAGGTGACTTTTTTCAGCTCGTCAATCAGGTCTCCGGCAAAACGAGGTTTGTTATTCATAAAGATATTTTACCAGTAGCATTGTCTAATTTAGTGAAAATCGCCGACTCGATATATTTCAATTTCATTTATGTGATTAAATACATATCTTGCTCGGTATTTCCCGTCAATTCTGAAAGACCAAATTTTTAGATATTTCGGTTGGATAATCTTATTATCTAAAGATGGATGTCTTCTATTACTGATAAGCAGTTCTATTTTTTTTCTAACTTTTTCTCAAGATTTAAAGCTTTAGCTTGTTTAATCGCTTCATTTGTTTTTTTTACTTTTAGCTTTATATCCTGAAAGAGTTGAGAGCGCTTTAATCTCTTCATTTATTTCATTTACGCTATAAATTTTTGATTCTAATAATACAGTTTTAACCATATCTAAAGGAAGAAAGTCATAAACAGGATTACGCTTATCGTGGCTTATTTTTTCAGTATTTATCCATTTTAATTGAATATGGCCGAATGGTTTCACTTCTTTATATTGCGGTTCTTGAATATCTTTATATTTTGTGTAGTCGTTGGTGGTGTAAGGACAATGATATACATCAGTCATTTCTCTCTCCTTTCTTTTTATTGGCATGAACTTTTGCCGTCATCAGTATTGTGTTAGCTAAATCTATTCCAATTTGCCGAGGCAATGTCACTCTGGAAACCACTTGTCCAAGAGATTTGTCTCTTGGATTGATAAAAACAAATTCTAAGGTGATATCAAAGTCTGTCACGGAAACTCCCACCAACTGAGAGTAGGTTGTGCCGACTACTGTGTTTGGATTGATTTTAATTTCCTGCGGTTTTTCTGCCATATATGCAGTGTATTATAGCATGACATTGCTGTCAATGGCGATCGATGACTTGTTAAGTAAGAATTCACACTCCTTGACAAACACTTAATCTTTGGATATACTGGAACTACAGGTTACAAATATTGTAACTTTTGGTTCAAAAATAACTATGAATATTTTGCTTGAGCTTTACAAAATAAAGAGAACTGTTTTCACATTCAGGGAAATTTCCCTGCTTTTCTCTAATATTTCCTACCCAAATTTAAGAAGAAGGTTAAACTACTATCATACCAAAGGCAATCTTATCAAACTGCGACGGGGGATTTATGCCAAAGAAAATTATAACCCTCTTGAGTTTTCAGGCAAAATATTTACTCCTTCTTACATCAGTCTTGAATCAGTTCTTTTTAATGAAGGCATTATCTTTCAGCCTCCGCAAGCGATTTCCGTTGTCAGCTATTTAACCCGTCGGGTTAAGTCTAAAAATATCGCCATTCAATTTCGCAAGACTAAAAAAGAAATCCTTTTTAATAGAGAAGGAGTGGAGGAAAAAGATGGTTATTTTATAGCAGACAGGGAGCGAGCATTTTTAGATACGGTATTTTTATACAAAGATTTTTATTTTGACAATTTAAGACCATTAAATTGGGATAAAATAAATCAGTTATCCCATATTTATCAAAGCGCGTCTTTGGAAAAAAGAACTGCCATTATTTTAAATAATTTTAAAAATGAAATTCGATAGAAAAAAACATACTTTTATACTTGCCAATATCGTGAGTGATATTTATAAAAATCCAAAGATAAATAGACATCTTTGTTTCAAAGGAGGAACTGCGGCTTTAATGTTTTATAATCTGCCAAGAGATTCGGTTGATTTGGATTTTGATTTGCTGGATGGTTCAAAAAAGGAGGAGGTTTTTGGTGAAATCGCTATAATTCTGAAAAACTATGGAGAAATCACCGACAAAAGCGAAAAGAGGTTTACACTATTCTTTTTAGTAAGTTATCAAAAAGGAACAAAAAAGATCAAAATAGAAATATCCAAAAGGCCAAAAATAATAAATTATGAACTCAAAAGTTACTTGGGAATTCCGGTTTTAGTTATTAAAAAGGAAAGCATGCTGTCAAATAAACTTTGCGCTTTGCTGACAAGAAAAAGCTTTGCCGCCAGAGATTTGTTTGACCTGTGGTTTTTTCTTAAAGAAGGTTGGAATTTTGATAAAAAAGCGATACGAGATACGTTGGATATATCACTTTCTGATGCGCTTGCGAAAGCAGTTATCAAAGTTGAAAAGGTGGGCAGGAATCAATTGCTTCATGGATTGGCGGAATTTGTCGATGAAAAGAAAAAAGTTTGGATAAGAGAAAGATTGAAGTCAGAGCTATTGTTTCAGCTGAAGCTGGCTAAGAAAATCGCTTGAGACGGAGAAGCGAAATGCATTAAAACATGAAAACGTCAAGGCAAAAGAAATGGCTGGAAACTATCTTTTCAAACAAGGAATACTCGAGTTCCCAATATACTAGGAACTATTCGTGATATACCAATCGTTGCTCATTTTGCAAATATTTCATCACAAACAGGAGCTTACGAGTGGATATACTCGATAACCTTTTACCCCTTGACAACTCCTCTAAATAATACTAATTTAAAGGAGTATATTCCTGTAAATATATGATATACCCAAGATTATTAGAGAATAGAATCAAAAACAGCCTTTTTAAAGGTAAAGTAGTAATTATTTATGGTGCCCGTCAAGTGGGAAAGACAACCTTAGTCAAAAAGATTCAATCAGATTATCCAGCTAGTCTTTATTTGAACTGTGACGAGCCGGACGTTCGTCTTGCTTTAACAGACAAAACCTCAACTGAGCTCATCAATTATATTGGCGAAAGAAAACTAGCTATTATTGACGAGGCTCAACGAGTGAAAAATATTGGCCTTACACTTAAGCTGTTAGTAGACAATGCGCCTAATTTGCAGATTATTGCTACTGGTTCATCCTCTTTCGATCTTTCAAACAAAATCAAAGAACCATTAACCGGCAGAGCCTTCGAATTCCATCTTTTGCCTTTTTCGCTTCGAGAAACTGGCAGTGATCCAATAGTACTCCAACGTTTATTGGAAACAAGGTTGATTCTTGGACTTTATCCGGAAGTCGTTGTTAATCAAGGTGAGGGTCAGGCAACACTTAAAACGATTTATAAAAATTATCTTTATAAAGATGCTCTAGAGTATCAAAGCTTAAAGAATCCCGAACTGATAGAAAAACTTCTGGCCGCGTTATCTTTGCAACTTGGTTCCGAGGTCTCATATACAGAGTTAGCCAACCTACTTAATGTTGACCAGAAAACAATTGCTTCTTATGTTCGTCTTTTGGAGCAAGCTTTTATTATTTTCCGCCTGCCGCCATTGTCAAGGAATCTGCGTAAGGAAATAAGTAAGTCAAGAAAAATTTATTTTTTCGATACAGGAATAAGAAATGCCATTATTAATAATTTTAATCCTTTGTCACTGCGCAACGACGTTGGTGCTCTCTGGGAAAATTTTCTTATCTCGGAAAGGTTTAAAAGAAATGAGATTTTAGGTAGGAACATTAATTTCTATTTTTGGCGAACTTGGAATCAACAAGAGATCGACTATATTGAAGAAGAAGGAGGAGTTTTGTCGGGATGGGAGATAAAATGGGACGATAGAGGGAAAAAACCGCCTAAAACATGGACAGAAACCTATAAAAATTCATCTTATCAAGTAATCAATAAAAATAATTATCTAGATTTTTTGACTTAGAACTTATATCAAAACCCGTCACTCTGGCCCGCTTCGCCGTAGCTTAAGCGAGGCGAGCTTGTTCAGAGTTACTTAATTACAACAAGATTCTGGATGCTCCGCCTAGGGCGGATTGCCAGAATGACGTAAAGGGATAGAAGTTAACCTTCTCAACCTCGGGAGTTGATGGTTGTCTACTTTTAAAAGGTTAGGTAATCAGGTGGGTACGCCGCCGGTCATCCTTTTTCCTATTCTTTTTTTGATACAATGCCAGTATGGATGATGTAAAAAAGGTGGCAGACACATACAACCAATTTGGTGACTATTATCATCAGTCGCGCACCCAAACCTCAGGCAGACTACATAACGAACTGATAGATATGCCGGCCACGCTTTCATTGTTGCCAGATGATCTTTCCGGTGTGAATATTTTGGATGCGGGCTGCGGTTCGGGAATATATTCCGTTCTGCTTGCCAAAAAGAAAGCACGGGTTACCGGAATTGATGCCAGTTCTAAAATGATTGAGATTGCCAGGAAAGAAAAGCCAGCCGGACTGGTCATTACTTATCAGGTAGGCAATTTGTACACTTTGGACTTTGAAAAAGAAACATTTGACATCGTGCTTTGCGCTTATGTACTGGAAAATGTCAAAGATATTCACGAGGCGTTTACACAATTTAACAAGGTATTAAAGTCCGGCGGCGTATGTGTTTTTTCAGTATCGCATCCGTTTCGGGCAAATAGTGTGCGCACCAAAAAAAATGGAAAAGAAATCTGGGTGATGGAAGATTATTTTTCATCAGCGGTGCGTCAGTCAGACTTCGGGCATGGGATGATTGTTGAGAAATACAAACGGACGATTCAGCAATATGCAGATACGATCTCCGCCACCGGATTTATCATCGAGCGAATACTGGAACCACAGCCGATTGAAGAAGGGAAAAGGGTGGATTCAAAAGGCTACGAAAAAGCCATGAGATTGCCGCAAATATTGACGATGAAGTTGAAAAAATATTCATGAAAGTCAAAATTTGCGGGATACGGACTCCAGAGGAGGCGACCATCGTGGCTCGTTTTCGACCAGATGCAATTGGGATCCTTGTCGGATTTGGTACAATCGCTCCGAATGATATTTCGCTGGATCAGGCAAAACATAAGAGTTCACACTTCTTGACAAATTAAGAACAGACTAGAAGCAATCTATGAAAAATAAAAAAATCAAGCCGATTCCCAAGTTTAAAAACGAAGACCAAGAGCGAGATTTTTGGGACAAGGCAGATACTACGGAATATTTCGATACCGACAATCCTATTGATATGGATTTGTCAAAATTAAAGCCTTCAACCGAGTCAATCTCATTACGTCTTCCAGGCTACATGCTGAGACGGATAAAAGAGATCGCAAATTCTCGTGATGTTCCATATCAATCTCTGATGAAAATGTTTTTAGCAAAACAGGTGAATCAAGAACTTCATTCTAAGAGATTGTCAAAATAGGTTTTAACTTAAACCTTCTCAACCTCGGGGGGGATCGCTAATTGCTCATTGAAAATTGGCACTTTTTAACCGTATAATCAAATAATGACGTTTATTGATACCAAGTCTCCGTTATGGCAATACTTGTCAACAACCCAGCAAGACCTGATTGAGGAGGGGGATTATTTATTAAACAATGTCATCAGGCACCATCAGCACCAGTTTAAGGACTATTCTTACTTGGTCTTCCCTTATGCCAAAGCCTACGAGGGTTTTTTAAAACAGCTGTTTTTGGATCTGCATTTTATCTCCCATCTGGATTATATCTCTGACCATTTCCGGCTGGGCAAGTTTTTATCGCCGCACCTGGTTGAGCGTTTAGCCGACCGGTCGCTCTATTTACAGATAAAGCAGTACGACAGTCCGGTCATTGCGGAAAAGATCTGGCAGACCTGGAAGCTGGGAAGAAACCAGATTTTTCATTATTATCCCCACAATACTAAGGCTATTTCTTTGGAAGAAGCGGAAAATATCATCGCCGTCATCTTGGAGACCATGCAGACCGCTTATAATTTAAAAGACTTAAAACAAGCTAATTTAACTCAAAAAGTCCCTTTAAACTGGGAAGAACATGAGGAGAGGGATATTATATAATACAAGTCTCAAAGCTCAAAATACTCTCGGAAACAAATAGAAATAACTGGAAATACATGGAGATAAATTGTTTTTTTAAAACAAACTATTTCAATATATTTCTAACTATTTCTATTTATCTCTAAGTAATCTTTTAAGTTTGCATATTTCCATGTCCAAAGGACTGACCACCACAGAGGCACAAACGCTGTCCAAGCAGTATGGCTTGAATGTTATTGCCGATAAAAAAAAGACCAGTCTTTTGGCCAGTTTTTGGAGCCAGGTGTATAATCCGCTGGTGATTCTGCTGCTGATGGCTTCAGTGGTGTCTTTTTTTATCGGCGAGACAGTGGAGGGCGCTTTGATAATTACGATTATTCTTCTTAATGTATTTTTTGGGATGTATCAGGAATTTAAGGCCGAGGAGGCGGTGACGCTTTTGAAAAAAATGACCCGCACCATGATCCGCGTGCTTCGCGACGGGAAGGAAACCGAGATTGACAGCCAGTTCCTGGTGCCGGGTGATTATATTTTTTTGGAAGAAGGGGTCAAGGTGCCGGCCGACGCCCGGGTGGTGGATAGCCTAAATCTGGAGTTAAATGAAGCCGCCCTCACCGGCGAGTCAATGCCGGTAGCCAAAGCCAATAAAGACGAGGTGTTGATGGGGACGATTGTTGCTCGCGGCCGCGGTTGGTGCGGGGTGGCCCTGACCGGTATGAATACTAAATTTGGAAAAATCGCCGGTGAGCTGTCACGCTTGGAGGAGGGCAAAACTCCCTTACAAAAAAAACTGGAACATCTGTCTGAGGCCATTGGCATTATTGGCATGTTAATTTCTTTGGTGGTGTTTGTGTTATCGGCTCTGCAGGGCAATGGATATTTCCCCTCGTTTTTACTGGCGGTCTCCTTGGCCGTGGCAATTGTGCCTGAGGGTTTGCCGGCGGTGATGACCATCACTCTGGCAATTGGGGTAAACGCCATGACTAAAAAAAAGGCGATCGTGAGAAAAATGTCAGCAATTGAGGCATTGGGCAGTACCACACTTATTGCCACTGATAAAACCGGCACTTTGACCGAAAATAATATGAAAGTACGGGATCTGTGGGTGGAAGGCAAGATCTATAAAGCCTCCGAGATCATCAAGCCACAGACCCACGCTCTCAAAGAACTGATTTTAAACGGTGTGTTGTGCTCAACGGCGTCTCTGGTTTATCAAGAAGACCACGGTCATCATGAAGTGCTGGGCGACCCCACCGAAGGGGCGCTGCTATTTTTGGCTAATGATATAAAATGGGAGGTAGAGCTTTTGAAGAAGGAATGGCAGTATATTGATGAGATACCTTTTGACTCGGTAAAAAAGAGGATGTCAGTGACCGTGAAAAAGCAGGCAAAACAGATTACTTATATCAAAGGCGCGCCGGAGCCGATGCTGGAACAGGCGACTCATCTGCTTATAGGCTTTGAGGAGGAGAAGTTGACCGACAAACGACGTGAGGAGATTTACCGGACTTTGGAACTCTGGGCCAAGCACGGCCTGCGGGTGTTGGGATTTTCCTATAAACAAAAACCCGATGATAAAAACGAAGTGTTTTTAGGCTTGGCCGCTATTCATGACGCCCCTCGCGCCGAAGCCCAGTTGTCAATCAAACAGGCCCATGAGGCGGGCATTCGGGTGGTGATGATCACCGGCGATAATGAAAAAACCGCCGAAGCAATCGGAAAAAATATCGGGCTTCTGGTGGAGGGTGATCTGGTAATCAAAGGCGAACAGGTGGAGCAGTACTCAGACACTGAGCTTTTAGCCATTCTGCCCAAGGTGAAAATATTTGCCCGGGCCACCCCTTTTCACAAAAGCCGGATCGTCACTCTTTACCAAAAATTGGGAGAGGTGGTGGTGGTGACGGGCGATGGCGTCAACGACGCCATCGCCCTCAAGCAGTCGGACGTGGGTGCGGCGATGGGTAGAATCGGCACTGACGTTGCTCGCGATGCCGCGGATCTGGTGATTACCGATGATAATTTTGCCACCATTGTTGCGGCGGTTGCTGAAGGCAGAAATATCATTAAAAACCTGAAAAACGCGATCAAATATCTTTTCTCGGCCAATTTATCGGAAGCGCTGTCAATCATTTTCGCGTTTGCCCTAGGCCTGCCACCGCTGTTTATTCCGATCCAACTGCTATATATTAACCTGATCACTGACGGCGTGCCGGCCCTGACGCTGGCGTTTTCGCCAAGAGAAAAAAACGTCATGCGCCGGCCTCCAGAAAGAAACCTCACGCTTTTGGGTACTTTTGACACCGCCTATATTTTGCTTTTAGGCTTATTCGGGGCACTGCTGGTGGTTGGCAGTTACTTTTTGTTTCAGCCGGCCGGCAGTAAAGCGCAGTTGACCGCCGCATTTAATATCTTAGTAATGATCCAGTCGTTTATTTTCTTGGATACCTGGTTATCCCATAGTTCACTTAGAAATAATTATTCCGATCTCAAATCGCGGTTTTTTGTCATTGGTTTTATCATCCCATTTGTCTGTCAGTTGGCGATGATGCAGATTCCTTTTTTTGCCGGTCTGTTTAGGGTAGAGACCGTGTCGTTGCTGACGTTTGCGTCATACGTGTTTATTGCCTCGCTGATGTTGGTGGGGATCAAGATAGTGAAATTAGCGTTAAAAAGAAAACAGTGATTAGTTAGATCAGTTAATTTTCAATTTCCAATTTTTAATCAATTTTCAATGATCAATGTTCCAATTTGAAAATTAAAAATTGAGATTTGAATGAAAATTGAGAATTTTAAATTGAAAATTTGTATCTTTACTACTTTTTAATCACTGCTTTACAGATCGCTTTGTCATCGATTTTTTCGTAGGCTAGCAACTCTTCCGGTGTGCCGGAGCGGGGAATGCGGCGCACTGCCAGGTGCGTAAATTGAAAATTGCAAATTGCAAATTGAAAATTGTCTGCAAGTGTATTCTTAACTGCCTCACCCAAGCCGCCGTACGGATAGTGATCCTCGACTACGATTACTTTCTTCACTTTTTTTGCCAAGTCGATGATGGTTTTTTCATCAAGCGGCTTAACCGAATAACAGTCAACAACCACGGTGTTGATGTTTTGTTTGGTCAGGATAGCTTGAGCTTTTAACGCCTCGTGCAGAGTGATTCCGGCTGCCAATATTAAGGCGTCTACTTTTGATTTTGTGATGTTTATTTTGTGAACTTTACAGCCGCCAATTTTAAACCGTTCTTTGTCTGAATAAAGCACCGGGGTTTTTTCCCGAGTCAGCCTAAGGTAGCTTATTCCTTGGTGGTTAAATAGTTCGCCCATCAGCTGGTATGTAGAAACAGCGTCCCCGGGGTAAAGCACGACACTGTCTAAAATGCTACGCATCATGGCCAGATCCTCAAGCGCCATCTGCGAGGAGCCGTCGCTGCCAATGGAGACGCCGGCGTGCGAGCCGACAATTTTCAGGTTTGCTTCAGAATACTGCCCCATTCTAATTTGATCAAAGGCCCGGGTCAAGAAAGCGGCAAAGCTGGAGACAAAAGGCACAAAGCCCAGTTTGGCAAAGCCAAGTGCGGCCGAGACCATGTTTTGCTCGGCAATATACATCTCAAAAAATTGTGACGGGGCAGTGATTTTTAGCTTTTCCGAAAAAGTAGAGTTGGAAGTTTCTGCATCAAGCGCCACCACCAGCGGTGATTGTTTTCCCAGGTCGGCTAAAGCATCTCCATAAGCTTCGCGGGTGGCAACTTTATCGTATAACTTGTAACCAGGTACAGTCTTGTACCTGGTGTAACTTGTAACATGTAACATTATTTTTTCTTTTTCCTGATTCCTGACTCCTGATACGTAGCTCGGTTTGGCGATCTTGCCGCGGATTTGCAGATCAACCTTTCCCAGTTCCTTGAGCGCTTTTTGCAGATCATCAGCTTTAAGCGCTTTGCCGTGCCAGCCATCTTTATTTTCCAAAAAAGAGACACCTTTGCCTTTGACGGTTTTGGCGATAATCATCGTTGGCCGATGGTCGTTAGTAGTTTGTTCGATTTTAATATAGGCTTTATTAATTTCTGTTATATCATGGCCGTCTGGCAAAACAATTGTTTTCCAGCCAAAAGAGCTGAATCGTTTTTCATACGTCCGTAAATCCCAACCCAGCATTGTCTCGCCGCGTTGGCCCAAACGGTTAACATCAAGAATCGCCACCAAATTATTCAGTTTATAAAATGAGGCAATCTCCGCCGCCTCCCAGACCTGGCCCTCCGCCGCTTCCGAATCGCCAAGAAGTACAAAGACCTTTGGTTCATTCAGAAGCGATAGATTCTGCCCTCGCTTCATCCTCCCGTCAGTGCTCTCTCCGCTCTGCGCTGCCGGGTCCTCCCCTCCAGCTCGGCCACCTATCGCTTCTGGTTTTACGTTTTGCGTTTTACGTTTTGCGTTATACTTAATTCCCATTGCCATCCCGACGCCAATTGACAAACCCTGTCCAAGTGAGCCGGTGGCAACGTCAACATAGGGAAAACGGGGAGTGGGATGACCCTCTAAAACAGAATCAAACTGGCGAAGAGTCAACAGCTCTTTCTGGCTGAGTACTCCGGCTGCGTGATACAGGGCATAAAGCAAAGGCGAGGCATGGCCTTTGGAGAAAATCAGCCGATCGTTGAGCGGGTAGCGGGGGTTTTTCAGATCATAATGGAAATGGCCGGCAAAAAAAAGCACGGCCATCAGTTCCACCGCGGAAAGTGAGGTCGTGGGGTGGCCGGAGCCGGCGGCTGAGGTTGAAGTAAGAATGTCGTAACGAAGAAGCTGGGTTAAAGAAAAAAGCGCTGATTTTTTCATAAAAAAAAGTATAACATACTAAAAAAATGTTATGCTGAACTTTATACTAAAATATGGCCACTGTTGAAGAAACCGCTCCTCAAGTTGCTACTCAAGATCAAGTTACTGGTCCAAATGGGGTGATCTTTATGCTTCCAACAGAAACCCAAGAAGCGGAAATGGCGCGCCTGACAGGTGAGTTTGTACGGAGTGAAACAAGAGAAATATTAGCCGAAATTGGTTTGCCGTTTGACCCAATAACACCCGAAAAAGATCCTGCCTTATTTGACGCGCTCCTATTTTTAACTCGGGTGATTGACCGCGGATCACAAAAAATTCTTCCGGCTTTGCCAGGTATTCCTCCTGAGTTTACCGGTAAGATCGTTAACAATCGGTTGGTCTGCACGCCCCTTTTATCTTCATTTATGGCCGGCGTGTTGACTGACCCGAAGTTTGGCTTAAATTACCACGTGGCCGGCATGGTGGATATTGGAAATCTATTTGGCGCCAATTTAGCTTCCCGTCTAAACGGTGATCGGTTGATCAGAACAGTGGCTATGGAATTAGATCGGCTTTATCCAAAATGTGTCCTGGTCCGCTGGGGCGGGGATGAGGTGATGATTCTAGCTAAAGAAGAAGGGCAGTATGATCCTAAAAAATTAGAAGAATTGAAAAAAATTAACTGGTTATATAGAGACGTTCATCTCAGTCCAAGGCTGGGCGTGATACAAGTGGCCGAAAAAAAATTCGATGACAGCATGTTGCAGAGAGATCAGTCAGTTCAGGCGCCGGAAGGCTGGCCGCAAGCGCGAATAGACAAATTGATGCGTCTGCATCCGGAATTAGAATTTTTAAGGAACCTTGAAGTTGAACCGGAGAAGCGAGATTTAATCTTTGAGATGCTAGAGCGGAGTCTGGTCCACCCTTTTTTGCAGCCGGAAGCGGAGAAATTATCCGCAAGTAATGGACATACAGTATTAGTCTTTCATGATTTTATTGACTATATTGCCCATCTGACGGGCCAGCCGGAATATCAACTTGAGTCAGCTGACCCTTTGCTAAAAGGGACGCTACCAAAAGAGATGCTGCGGTCCGATTTGACAGTGACGACTATTACTTTCCCCGGTTCGGTGAAAATGATCAACGACCAGCAAAGCCACGCTGAAGGCAATAGATTTATTGCCAATAACTTTCGAAGTATGGCTCAATTTTTATGGGAAACAGGTCGGACCGATATCTCGATCTTCTGCCAGGGAGCAGATTTTCGGATGATCGGGGCGCCATTAACTGAGAATGAGAGCGCACAGTTAAAGCAAAGGCTGGGAAGCGTCTTTGTGGCCAATGATCAGACGCAGTTTGCGGTGGTGCCGACAGTGGGTACGGCGTCAGTTGATCTAGAGATAATGGGAGATAAGTACAAACTGGCGCAGTTTGAAGCGGCAGTTAGTGGTTCATCAGAAAAAGCATGGCTTGATTTTTTAAGAAATATCCACCCTCAACTCGACCAGCCTTCACCGGCTTTAGCGCAGCACCTGATCCGGTATTTTGATCCTTTTTATTCCAACCGCGGACAGGTTCATCTCAATAACGCCAGAGTTGATCTGAATAATCCAAAATTACTAGGACTATATCTAAAAAATCAGGGAACGGAATCTTGGCCGGCAGCAGCTCAGCAAGAGTTGTTGGTGATCCTCAAAGAGGGGATTACTAAGCGGTTGAGTTCAACGCCACTACCGGGAGCATTAGAACTTACCTCGTCACCTGAAAGGACTTGACTTTGGTAAGAAGCTCTCTGGCCGCGGCATTTTTAGTAAAATGTTCCCTCACCGGCTGGAGAAGTTTATCCAAAAGCACCACGGCCGTTTGTTTTATATCCAAAGGATGAATTTTTTTCTCACCGTACAGACGTTCAAGATAATACTGATGAAAAGTAGATTTTATTGTAGATTTTATGACCTTAAATATTATCAAAAAGTTGATTACCTAAGTCGGGCGAAACCCAGCCCCTTTTTTTTAAAGATGATAAATTTACTACCGCACCATAATCTGAAAAAATTATGTAAAATCTTTCACTATCCTTACCCCAGTATACCATTGCGCACGCCATAGGGGCACCTTTGTCGTTGCCACCGTTTATAAACTTTAGTCTTGTGTCGGCTAGAAAACAAATACTATTGGCTACTCCAAAAATGTATTTTTTCCAGTGCCTAGTATTCACAGCTACGGGTATTAGAGCTAAGACTTCACTTTTATACTTACGGCTCGTTTCGGCACATTTATGAATCCAATTGGTAATAGAGCTTCCTCTGGCTCTATCGGTACCGTAGGGAGGATTAACGTAAACCGTAGGAAAATTCCATGAATCTTTTAAACCGTCATTTTTTGGGAGGGTATATTCAACTCTAGCATTTACAATTGAGTGTTCATTTGAACAAGGGTCTAAGTCTATTTTGCCACCAAAAAATTCTCTCACTACGTTTACATATTTTGGTGGAGTACACCAATTTTGACTTAAGCTGTTTATCTGCCTCCCTGCGGTCATAATTAAAACCAAGGCTTAATTTTTAATTTATGCAATTGGTCGTGCAAATCGTTAATACTCAAATTATCGGGAGTTATTATATTAAACCATCTTTTAATTTGTTCTCTAAGTATTAACCAATCGAAAAATCGGACTGAATTGAGGCTAAATTGGTTTTGAGGCTAAATCTACTGTGATTTCAGCAAACTGTTAATATCAAACAACTCGTATTGATGTTTTCTCATAAGTCTCGCAA
>Ga0209542_10005314_pt1 | contig 25788 bp, 34 predicted proteins | sample RifCSPhighO2_01_FD_184028 | JGI IMG/M metagenome (GOLD analysis project Ga0209542, IMG submission 184028) | Soil microbial communities from Rifle, Colorado - Rifle CSP2_plank highO2_0.1 (SPAdes) (version 2) | ecosystem: Environmental > Terrestrial > Deep subsurface > Rock core/Sediment ...
AAACGGACATCTCACATAACTTTGATTCTTGATGAATTAATCCCCACGTCACTCAAGGCACGGAGAGCCAAGAAAAATATGGCGCCCGAAATTCGCGGATCTGCATCCCGCGAGGAGGTTAAAGACATTGTTGCCGAAGAGGAGTCGCACGGGGGAGCCCCGCGGCGCGAGGTTCCGCGTCAAGACAGAAAGGTAGGGGGCAGGGGTTTCGTGGGTCGGATTTTTAATAGAAAAGCCGTATAAAGGACTTTGTCTAAATTTTAGAGCCGCAAGGCGAATAAAATTTAGGAACAAAACCTTTACCCCGTTAGATACAAAGATATGACAGACCAGAGAGCTGGAAATAGAGAAAAAAGTAGAGAGTATAAACAGCCCATGTTAGGTATGTTATCTAACGGGGTGCTCTATTTTGTCACGAAATTATCTTCGCACATTGAATTGATATGTGCTCGCTAATTTCGACAAAATAGGCATGACCCACCGGGTACACCCATACATTTTCCGCTTAGGAATCAACACGACATGGAAGTCGCGCTGGTTTAATGCAAAAAAATATCAAGAATATCTTAAAGAAGATACATTGATCCGCGAATGGCTGGTGAAAAAATTGCGCCAAGCCCATATTGATGCGATTGATATTGAAAGATCTCCCACCACAACCAATATAATTATCCGGACAGCGCGGCCCGGAATTTTGATCGGACGCGGCGGCGAAGGCGCGGAAAAGTTAAAGCAGGAAATTTTGAAGCAGTTAAGGAAGATCAATCCAAAAGCCGATGTCAAGCGCGATGTCAAATTGACTGTCGAGGATGTGCGTTCTCCAGAAACTCATGCGGCGATTGTGGGGCAGATGGTAGCCGACGAATTGGAAAAACGGATGCCTTTCCGGCGTGTTTTGAAACAGACGGTGGAAAAAGTTATTTCCGCCAAAGGCGTTGAGGGAGTCAAGATTGCGATTTCGGGGCGGCTAGATGGCGCCGAGATGGCGAGATACGAGTGGCTGAAAAAGGGGCGGATTCCGTTGCAGACATTGCGCGCCCATATTGACTATGCGCACCGCGAGGCGTATACCACCTACGGCGTGATCGGCATCAAGGTCTGGATTTACAAGGGAGATATTTTTGAAGATAAATCAAAAGACGCGAAAATGGTTTCCTAAATCCCGAACATGAAAATAATCGAAAAGAAAACTTGGCCGGAATATTTCCGCAAAGTGAAAGCTCGAAAGAAGAATGTCGAGTTTCGTCTTGCCGACTTCCCTATTTCAGCCGGGGACTCGCTTATCTTACGCGAGTGGGACCCAAAGACAAAACAGTATACGGGCCGATCGCTAAAACGAAAAGTGAAGATGGTGCATAAAGTGCAAATGTTGAAGATGCATACGCCAGCCGAATTGAAGAAATACGGCATTTACGGTATTGAATTGAAGTAGCTAGTATGTTGCAACCACGAAAAGTCAAACATCGGAAATGGCAGAAAGGACGTTCCCCCGGAGTTGAAACGCGGGGAACAACTCTGGCCTATGGGAGTTATGGCCTGAAGGCCGTGGAGGCGCGCTGGATTACGGCGCGCCAGATTGAGGCGGCTCGGCGCGCCATGACCCACTATATTCAGCGTGGGGGCAAGGTCTGGATTCGCGTTTTTCCCGATAAGCCGATTACCAGGAGGCCACCTGAAGTCACCATGGGCGGCGGCAAAGGCGGAGTGGAGTTTTATGTTTTTCCTGTAAGGCCCGGGCGGATTTTGTTTGAAATGGACGGTGTTACGCGCGAGGTGGCCGAGGCGGCCTTGCGTCGTGCCGCACATAAATTGCCGATGCTGACCAAATTTGTTGAAAGCCGGGCGTCATCCTTATGAAAATGACTGACATGCGACAAATGGCGGGTGAAGCATTACAGGACTTGCTGGCTGACTGCCAAAAGCAGGCGGCGGCATTTCGCTTTGATGCCCTGCGAAAAAAGGTTAAAAATGTGAAGGAGCTTCGTGAGGTGCGAAAGCAAATTGCGCGCATCCGCACCATTATGAAAGAAAAAAATATATGAATACTGTTGCGACAAAAAGGCCGCGCCGCTTACAAGGCAGAGTGACGTCGAATAAGATGCAGAAGACCATTGTGGTCCGCGTGGATCGCTTGAAGAAGCACCCTAAGTATTTGAAATACTTGAAAACCCATCAGAAATTTCTGGTGCACGACGAAAAGAATGAAGCGGGGGTTGGTGATGTTGTCACTATTCGAGAAGCGCGGCCGATGTCGCGCCGCAAACGCTGGATGTTGGAAAGCGTGATCACAAAAGGCGCCATCAGCGCCGAGACCGTAGAAGAATAAAGATTTCTGCACGACTATGATTCAAACTCGTTCAATGTTACAAGTGGCAGATAATTCAGGGGCACGACTGCTTCAAGTTATTAAGGTGCTGGGAGGAACCCGACGGCGCTATGCCGGGCTCGGGGATGTGATTGTGGCCTCGGTCAAAATTGCCGAACCGCGCAAGGCCGTCAAAAAGAAAGACATCGTGAAGGCGGTGATTGTGCGGCAGCGTAATGCTCATCGGCGCGACGATGGCTCCTATATTCGTTTTGATGAGAATGCCGCTGTGATTGTAGACGGGGTCGAGCCAAAAGGCGGGCGCATTTTTGGGCCGGTGGCGCGGGAGCTCCGCGACCGTGGGTACGCCAAGATTATTTCACTAGCGCCGGAAGTTGTATGAGTCATCACGAATATACAAATTATCTCGAATATACGAACATGCGAATGACCAGTTTGTATATTGGTGTTTGATTCGTATATTCGCGATTACTCTTATGAAAATCAAGAAAGGCGACACCATCAAAATAATTTCCGGCAAAGACCGCGGCAAAACCGCGAAAGTTTTGCGCGTGGATGCCAAAGCTGGACTTTTGCTGGCGGAGGGTATGAATTTGAAGAAAAAACATGTACGGCCGCGCGAACAGGGAAAGCACGGAGAGGTTTTGCAGGTGCCGGCATTTTTTACGGTTGCCAAGGCGATGATTATCTGTCCTGCGTGCGGAAAACCGGCTCGGCTCGGAGCGCGTGTTGAGAATGGAGAAAAGGTCCGGGTTTGCAAAAAGTGCGGCGCGATAATTTAGCACATACATTTATGCTGCAGGAGACGTATCAGAAAAAAGCGATACCGGAATTGATGGGTGAGTTTAAAATTTCCAATCGTCTTGCCGTGCCCAAGATCCAAAAGGCCGTCGTGAATATAGGCACAGGCCGCATCCGCGACGAGAAACAACTGGAGGTGATACAGAAACACTTGTCCATTATCACCGGCCAGCATCCGGTGCCGCGGAGAGCGAAGAAGGCCATCGCCGCATTTAAAACCCGTGTCGGCATGGTGATTGGCTATTCTGCGACTCTGCGCGGCAAGCGCATGTATGAATTTCTTGATCGCTTGGTCGGTGTGGCTCTGCCGCGGACACGCGACTTCATGGGAATACCCGCGAGTGCATTTGATCGCGATGGCAACTTGACGATTGGCATAAAAGAGCATATTGTTTTTCCGGAGCTGATTGGCGAGGATGTCCGCTTTATTTTTGGGCTTGAGGTGACGGTTGTGACAACAGCGAAAAGCCGCCAGGAGGGAATCGCGCTGTTACGCTCGCTCGGATTTCCCATTCAGAAATCATAGGTATATGGCAAAAGAATCTGTTATTGCGCGAGCCAAAAAGACACCGAAGTTTTCCAGCAGGAAAGTGCGGCGCTGTTTCCGTTGCGGGAGAAAGCATGGGTATATGCGCCAATTTGATCTTTGCCGGATTTGTTTTAGGGAGCTCGCCAGCCGAGGCGAGGTGCCAGGGGTTAAGAAGTCATCATGGTAATCGTGGTAAATAAAGAGACAAGTAACATAATACAAGGAATAGGGGAATTAACGATAGGGAAAACTTGTCGCTTGTCGCTTGTCACTTGTCACTAAACCTATGTCCGTTATTTCAGATCCCATCGGAGATATGCTGGTTCGCATCAAGAACGCCTACCGCGCCAAGAAAGAAACGGTGCTGGTGCCGCATTCAAATGTGAAGCAGGCCATAACTGAACTCTTGAAAGCCAAGGGTTATATTGCCGATTTTGAGAAAAAGGGAAAGAAGGTGCGAAAGTTCTTGGAGCTGACTTTGAAATACAGCGATGGCGCCCCGGCAGTGAAAGATGTGCGACGTGTATCAAAGCCCTCGCGCCGGCTCTATATCAAAGCGAGCGATATCAAGCAGGTGAAGTACGGGTATGGAATCGCGATCATTTCAACGCCGCAGGGATTAATGACCAATCATGACGCCAAGCAGAAAAAACTTGGCGGAGAAATTTTAGCGGAGGTGTGGTAAAACTATGCAACAAGCAACATACAACAAGCGACAAGGTGAAATGTTGGCGGGAGATTCTTTCCGTCGTGCTTGCTGCCTGTCTCTTGTTACTTGTCGCTTTGAACCATCATGAGCCGCATTGGTAAAAAACCTATTCCTATTCCTACCGGCGTGACCGTCGCAATCGAGGGTCTTTCGGTGTCTATCAAAGGCGCCAAGGGCGAGATTGTCCGCGACATTCGGCCGGAGATTAAGGCAGAAGTAATTGATCACCAGCTGGTCTTAACTCCCAAAATCGTCACCAAACTGACGCCTGCCTACTGGGGGCTGACCCGTGCGCTACTTGCCCACGCGGTTCTGGGGGTTTCAAGAGGTTTTGAGAAAAAGCTCGAACTTGAAGGGATTGGCTACCGTGTCAGTATGGAGGGGCATGACTTAGTGTTTGCTCTGGGGTTCTCTCATCCCGTCCGCTTCCCGGCGCCGGCGGGGATTGAGTTTAAGATAGAGAAGAACCTAATTACCGTTTCCGGTTTCAGTAAAGAATTGGTGGGTGAAACCGCAGCCAAAATTCGGGCTTTGAAAAAACCCGAGCCCTATAAGGGCAAGGGAATTCACTACCAAGGAGAGGTTATTCGCCGCAAAGCTGGAAAGAAAGCTTCAACCGGCGCTGTGGCCTAATCAAAGAACGTATGGAAATTTCATCAAAGCGAAAACGTGCGCAGTTAAAAGTTCGGGCTAGACGGACACGTCTGGCGTTGCCTGGACGTCTGTGCCGTCTCCGTCTTTCGGTATTCCGCTCGGGGAAGCATATGTATGCGCAGATTATTGATGACGAAACGGCCAGAACGCTGGTATCCGCAAACGATGTGCAGTTAGGAAAAGCGGGTGGCAGAAAACTACAAAAAGGAGGGATTAAAATTGCGGAACTGGTGGGAGAGGCGGTGGCAAAAGCCGCGCTTGAGAAAAAAATCACGCAGGTTGTTTTTGATCGCGGCGGATATAAGTATCACGGGCGTGTTCGAGCACTTGCGGAAGGAGCCCGGAAAGCCGGATTAAAATTTTAAAGGGCTTTGTCAGAATTTTCAAGTAAAGCAATGAAAATTATGCAACAAAACCTTTACCCCGTTAGAACGCCGCCGACTCCTGTCGGCGGTATAGAGAGTGAGCTGATGGGAGTGCAATGCTCCATCAGCCGGTCGCGAAGCGCCCGTTCTAACGGGGTTTACCCGCCCAAGTTTTTGGGCAGAATAACAAAAAGAGTATGCATTGGATGATAAGAGAACACACAGAAAACGAGACCCATAAACCAGTCCAAAAATTTGGGCGGGTGCTCTCTTTTGTCACGAAATTATCTTCGCAAACTGCTGTTTACTCGCTAATTTCGACAAAATAGGCATGCCGCGACGAGACACTAGACGGCCCATGAGGCCGAGAGAACGATCAGAATACGACCAGCGAACGCTGGATATTCGGCGTGTGGCGCGCGTGGTGAAAGGCGGGCGGCGCTTTAGTTTCCGCGCTACTATCGTGATCGGAAATAAAAATGGAAAAGTAGGCGTTGGCGTGGGTAAGGGAGCGGATGTGGCTTTGGCTATTGATAAGGCGACTCATAGCGCCAAGCGGAATCTGATTCTGGTCCCGATCACAAAAACTGGCTCTATCGCGCATGATGTCAAAGCGAAATTTGGCAGTGCCGAGATTTTGCTTCGTCCCGCGCGTGAAGGCCGGGGTTTGATTGCCGGAGGGCCGGTGCGGACAGTCGCGGGTCTAGCAGGTATTCAGAATATTACATCAAAAATTCTTTCCCGCAGTCCGAATAAATTAAATAACGCCCGCGCGACCATAGAGGCGTTGAAGCAGTTGCGTAGCAGGTAGCATGCAGCATGTAACAAGGTGAGTCAGAAAATTTATGCAGTTACACACATTGAAGCGCAATACCAAGCGACGGCACGGCCAGCGCATTGGCCGTGGAGGAAAAAGGGGCACAACCGCCGGACGCGGCACGAAGGGGCAAAAGTCGCGCGCTGGCCACAAAATCCGGCCGCAGATTCGTGATACCATTAAGCGGATTCCGAAACTCCGCGGGCACAAGTTTCGCTCTTTCCAGGAAAAAACGCGCGCAATTTCGCTCGACACCTTGGCTCATAACTTTTCAAATGGCGATATTATTTCAATGGAGGTTCTGGTAAAAAAGAATCTGGTCCGCTCGATTCACGGGGCACTGCCCCCGGTCAAGATTTTGGGCGGCACACTCGATAAAAAACTTTCAGTCGTCAAGATTCCCGTCTCCAAAAGTGCGCGTGCTATGATTGAAAAAGCCGGAGGAAGCGTCGATAACTAAATGTAAAATGCAAAAATCAAATATCAAAATGACAATGCAAAATGAAAAGTTAGTTATAAATCCGATGGCCGCGCCAAACGCGGTTCAGCCGCGTCTGACGCGGCGACCATAATTTTGCATTTTGATTTTTAAATTTTGCATTAACTTTCATGTTCGAAAAACTCAGATTACTTATTACTTCTCCCGATATCCGCAACAAATTCCTTTTTATATTGGGGATTTTGGCAGTGTTCCGTTTTATGGCGGCGATTCCGGTGCCGGGAGTTGACCCCGCCGCACTGCGGAATTTTCTTAGCGGGAATCAGTTTTTCGGGCTGTTGGATATTTTTTCTGGAGGCGTCCTAGGCAATCTTTCCATTGTGATGCTGGGGGTAGGGCCTTATATTACCGCCTCAATCATCATGCAGCTCTTAACCATGATATTCCCAGGCCTGAAAGAAATGTATCAGGAGGAAGGCGAGGCGGGGCGCACGCGCTTTAACCAATATTCGCGTTACTTGGCCGTGCCGCTCTCAATTTTACAGTCATTCGGGCTCTTAACTATTCTCATCCGGCAGAGCGTACTGCCGCACTTAACTCCCTTGGGATACGCCACCAATATTGCGGTGATTACAGCCGGTACAATGATATTGATGTGGCTGGGCGAGTTAATCACCGAAAAAGGTTTAGGAAACGGCGTCTCGTTGATGATTTTTGCCGGGATTGTTTCGCGTCTGCCGGTTGATTTGCGCCAGGCCTTGGTTGATATCGGTATTCTCGGAGGTAGCTTTGACGCGTCCAAACTCCCGCCGTATCTGGCCTTTATTGCGATTGGCATCGTTGTGATTGCGGGTGTAGTGATCATTACCGAAGGTCAGCGCAATATCCCGGTTTCCTACGCCAAGCGGATTCGGGGTATGCGGGTCTACGGCGGAAATTCAACCTATTTGCCACTGCGCGTTAATCAAGCCGGCGTGATTCCGATTATATTTGCGGTGTCAATTATTCTTTTCCCGGGATTGGTCGGAAATATTTTAGCCGGGGTACCCGCGGGCTGGGCGCAGTCTACTTCGCATTTTCTCATATCGGCCTTTAACAATACCTGGGTCTATGCCGCGGCGTATTTTGTATTGGTTTTTGCCTTTACCTATTTCTACACCGCCGTCACATTTGATCCGCAAGCCATTGCCGATAATATCCAAAAACAGGGCGGGTTTATTTTGGGCATCCGGCCCGGGCGCCCGACGGCTGAATATCTCTATCGGATTTTGTCGCGTGTCACACTGGCTGGGGCTTTGTTTCTGGGGGTGATCGCAATTCTTCCGGTTGTGGTGCAAAATATATTTACGATTAGCGCTTTCACTCTCGGTGGGACCTCGCTTTTAATTGCGGTCTCGGTGATTTTGGAGACGATTAAACAAGTGGATGCGCAACTCGTGATGCGCGAATACGAGTAGATTGCTCGCCCGCCGCAATTTTTCTCCACCAAGGAGGAGACCTCTAGAACCTCCCTATTTTGAATGCGCTACGCGCTAGGTTGACTCCTCCTTGAGTTCCGAAAAAGTTGGGCGGGCTTCGCCTGGACTTGCCAAAGGTAGCGCTTCGCGCTTTGATTTAAGCTCGTCGCGCGAGCGTTTTCAGGAAAGCCGTCTTCGCTACGAGGATTGCTTTAGGTAGCACGTTGCGCTTTTTGCTAATATGCACCCCAAATAGTTTTTTAGACGTCTCCCGGCCTGTGCATGAGTTGAATTGGCAATTATTGACAATTGGGTTATTCTAGGATTAGAATGGCAGTCTCTTAATTGCCTAAGATAGCATTTATATGAGAATCCCATTGCCCAAACTAAAAGCTATTCTTCTATACTTTGAGGAAAATACAGATGCCCGTTTTTTAGGGAAGACTAAGCTTATGAAGCTTCTTTACTTCCTAGATTTTATGCACCTGAAAAAGCATGGGATGCCGATTACTCACGATTCATATGTACATCTGGAATATGGGCCGATTCCTTCTGCAATAATGAATCTAGTGGATACGACGATTCAAGATCCAGATAATTCTATTTTAGGGGATACAATAAGTTTTGAGAAAAGAGACGGCTCTGATATGTATAAAATGATTTCATTGCGCAAGTTCTCCGAAGAAGATGCTAAGCTCTTTTCAAAGAATGAAATGGAAATCTTAAGGAGGGTGTGTCTTAGATTTGGAGATTTGAACACAAGAGATATTGTGGATGCATCGCATAAAGAAGCGCCATGGAAGGAAACGAAGCCCTTGGAATTTATTCCGTATAGTTTAGCCGCCAAAGATCCAGATTGCTTGGTTAGTGAAGAGGATATAAATTTGGCCATTAGTCTGCTTTCCTGATATGTCTTTTGGCGATGTAGTTGTTTATAAGTCAGTGGAATATGTTTTCCTCGCGACGACTACTGAAATAGTATATCTCGCACGCATACTCCAGCCCGAAGAGTCCGCTTTCCTGATAAAGAGAAGAGATAAGGTTTTTATGAGTACCCCAAGCGGTGCCAATAATCGGAGCAATAAACTTTACTGCTTCACAGAATTGTCTACGGCAGCATTCAAAAATAGGGTTGCGCATTATGGAAATTCTGACGGCCTTGACCTAGAGGATTTTATGGATATATCGGGGACGCTAGATACTGAAGATAAGAAAAAACTAAAAGGTGACATTATGAGCGATGATAATGTCTCCCAAAAATTGAAAGAGCTTATTCAAGATATTATTTTTGGCGCTTAGCCCGCTTTTTCCAACGAAAGAGGGTCATAAAGTGCTTAATTATTTCTGCTCATTGAAAGTGAGTGTTTTTAGAGCTATCCTTGGGCTAGTTCTAGATTTTTAATGAAAGAAGAAGCCAAGCAGAAAATAGCGAAACTCGTAGAAAAATACGAGGCGGTGGAACGCGCTGGAAGAATTCGCTCATATACCGAGGAGGAAACCAAGAAGGATTTTATTCTTCCTCTTTTTGAGGCGCTCGGCTGGGGTGTATATGAGAAAAAAGAAGTTTCGGCTGAAGAAAGCCAGTCAGGTGGACGCGTGGACTACGGGTTTTATTTAGATAGCAGAATCAAGTTCTATCTTGAGGCAAAACCGCTAAAGTCAGACATACATGAAGAAGAGTACGCCAAGCAAGCAATCCGGTATTCGTGGAATAAGGGCGTGACGTGGGCTGTTTTAACAAATTTTGAAACAATTAAATTATTTAATGCGGGGGGATTGTCTCAATACTTGGGCGATAAGCTAATTTTTGGGATTTCATGTGCTGATTATCTGAAGGATTTTGATCGGTTGTGGCTATTATCTAAGGAAGCTTTTGAGAAAAGTCTTCTAGACACAGAAGCGGAAAAGATTGGCAAAAAGCTTCAAAAGGTTTCAGTTGGAGATTCTCTGTATAAAGATTTACAGCTGTGTAGAAAAATTCTGACCGATGACTTGGCGAAGTGCAACGATGAACTAAAAAAAGATAAAGACTTGCTGGATGAAGGGGTACAGAAAATACTCGATCGGCTGATTTTTATTCGGGTGGCAGAAGACCGCGGGGTAGAGCAAAAAACACTCATACCTCTAGTGCGCGAGTGGGAAAGTACCAAAGGCGGTACCCCTCTTTACACATCCATGATTTCTAAGTTCCGAGAGCTTGATGACATTTATGATTCCAATCTTTTTTCGCCACATCCTTTTGAAAAATGGGAAGAGTTCGGGGGCGCAACTGAAAAAGTCATTGATATTTTATATGGCAAGAAGGGATATTACGAGTACGACTTCAAAGTGATGCCCGCCGACGTTCTTGGGCATGTGTATGAAAGTTATCTTGGCTATCGTCTCTCGCAATCAAGAAAGGGCTTGACGCTGGATAAGGATGCAACCAAGCGAAAAGAGCAAGGTATTTATTATACGCCCACATTCATAGTAGATTACATCGTGAGGAATGCTTTAAAGCCAGTCTTAGATGCTTGTACGAGTATCCACGATCTAAAAGAGATTAAGGTGCTTGATCCTGCCTGCGGGTCAGGATCGTTTTTGCTTAAAGCACTTGAAGTTATCAATGAGAAATATAAAGAATTCGGTGATTCCGGTAAAGAAGAAACTAAGTTGGGTATTTTGCTGGAGAACATTTATGGCGTTGATTTGGACGAACAGGCAGTTGAAATTACGCGCCTCAATTTACTCATTAGCGCTCTTGACAGCAGAGTCAAACTGCCCCCATTAAAGAACATCAAGAATGGAAATTCACTTATTTCTGGCACCGATGAAGAACTCTATAAGCAGTTCGGCAAGAATTGGCGAGATAAGAAGCCCTTCAATTGGCGAGAAGAATTTCCCGAAGTTTTCAAACAGGGCGGCTTTGATGTGATTATCGGCAATCCGCCGTATATCAAAGAGTTCGTGAATAAGGATGCTTTTGATGGTTTACACAGCAATCCGTATTACCAAGGCAAAATGGATATTTGGACTATGTTTGCTTGCATTTGCATTGATCTCCTTAAAGACACTGGTTTAATGAGTTTTATCGCTCCAAACAACTGGATTAGCAATGCGGGGGCAAGTATTTTCAGGGACAAGGTTTTGAAAGATGGTGAATTAAGAACTTTTATTGACTTTGGTGATTATAAGATTTTTGAACAAGCAGGTATTCAAACGATGGTTTTCGTGTTTGAGAAGAAAGAGCCAAATAAGCAATATTCCGTGGAATATTTTAAGGTTGCCGACAAGAATCTAGCTGAAGATAAATTGACTGCCAATATGCTCAATCGGACGAGAAAAGTTGAGATTGAGCCGGGAAAACTCATCGGTAAAAATATTGCGTTTTCTTCTTCAGAATTTAATTCTATTCTTTATAAGCTCGAAAACAAGAAAAATTTTGAACTCGATGAACAAGAGGTCGGGCAAGGTATAGTTGCAGCACCAGATAAATATTTTATCGTAAAAGAGGTTGGTTCTTACAATAAAAATGAGCGAGATTTTCTGAAACCATTTTATACTGCGTCGGGTAGATATAAAAGTGGTAAATCAGAAAATTATATTTTTTATATTTGCGATAAAAACTTTGGTAATAAAAAACTTGGGGATTACCCTAATATTGAAAGACATTTTGAGCGATTTGAAAAAAACCTTAAGGAAGCTAAAAAGAAGTACGGAACTCCAGATAAAGCATATTTTTATCTCCACCGAGAGAGGAATGAAGATTTCTTTAGTCGTGGGCCCAAAATAGTTTGTGGCATAAGGGTTTCTTCTCCAAGCTTCTTTTACACAGAAGAACCCTATTACGGTTCGCGTGCATTGAATTTAATAAAAACTAATAGAATCAATCTGAAATATCTCACCGGTATCCTAAATTCAAAAGTTTCCTTTTTCTGGCTGAAAAACAAAGGCAAGCAACTCGGAGATCTTATGCAGGTTGATAAAGGTCCACTCTTGGCGATCCCAATATATCGTGGAGATGAAAAGCAACAAAGGGAAGTTGCTACGCTAGTCGATAACATGCTTTCTCTAAATAAGGAACTACACGAAAAGTCCCAAGACTCGGAGAAATGGCGGAGAATCAAAACCGAAATTGAAAGAACAGATCAGAAGATTGATGATGAGATCTATAAGATTTACGAACTCACGGAAGATGAAATTCGTGTCGTCGAGCAGGGAACGTAGCCGAGTAAACTGATATGAAGGAGGCGATAATGCGGAGCATATTTTCGGCGGGATACCGGAGGCGAAGGTGAATGGCGGGTTGTAATTAAGCTAAATGCATGAGGAAAGAACTATGGGTAGTGATTGCTGGCGCGGGGATTTTGGCTGTGCAGGCCGCGGCGCTTTATTGGTTCGGGCATCCGGCAATTTGCACCTGCGGCTACGTCAAATTTTGGGAGGGCGTGGTTTTGAGCTCGGGGAATTCCCAGCACCTTACGGACTGGTATACCTTCTCGCATGTAATCCATGGCTTCTTTTTCTATCTCCTCGCCTGGGTGCTTTTTCCGCGCTCCTCGGTTGGGACGCGGTTTCTATTTGCACTTGGCATTGAGGCCGGGTGGGAGATTTTTGAGAATACTCCTTGGCTCATTGACCACTACCGACAGCAGGCTCTGGCGCAGGGCTATACCGGCGACAGCATCATTAACTCAATTGCGGATACTCTCGCTGCAGTTCTGGGATTTATCATGGCGCGTAAAATTCCGATTTTCCTCACGATCGCGATCGCCCTGGCGCTTGAAATCTATGTCGGCTTCATGATCCGCGACAATCTAACACTGAATACTCTGAATCTCGTTCATCAGTTTGACTTCATTAAGACCTGGCAATCCGTGGCCCAATAGCGCCGTATATTCTCTATGGTTGTCTAGCCCGCTCTAGTGCGGCATGGTGCTGGAGGAGAGGTGCAATCTTGATGGCTATCCGTTAAACTGGGGCTATGAGGCAGAAGCAAGCATATTACGATCAATACGACATGTTGAAAAAGCCGAGCTGGGCGCCACGGGCCAAAATCTTTGGGTCTGTGTGGGCGGTACTCTATGTTTTAATGGCGGCTTCCTACGGCTATGTCTTCTATATGTGGTGGGAGGGGGTGATTCCCTTTGCGGTTTTAGTGCCGTTTTTACTGAATCTGATTTTTAATTTTGCTTTTACCACGATCCAGTTCGGCCTCCGCAATCTGCCGCTGGCCGCGGTTGATATCCTGCTGGTTCTTGCGACACTCGCTTGGGCGCTGGTTGCGATCTATCCGTATAATCTTTTGGTGGTGTATGCCAATCTTCCGTATCTGGTGTGGCTGTGTTTCGCGACGGTTCTGGAAATTCATATCAACGTGATCAATCGTTAGCTGTGTTCCGCGTGAAGTTTTTATCATTCTATTTTCGGTTATAATAGCGCTATGACAACTTATCAATTTCAAGATGCCTTATGGGCTATCTATCGGTGGGTGTATAAGGCAGTGCACCGCGCGATTTTGATTGTTTTTTGGCTGGCGGAGTTTTTGCTTTTTATCCGCCTTCTGCTGGTATTTTTTCGCGCTAACCCGGAGGCGCTGGTTGTCAATCAGCTGTATTGGCTGACCGGGCGCCTGATCCAGCCGTTCCAGCGCATTTTCCCGGATTATATCTGGAGAGATCGTCATATAGAATTAACCACAGCTTCAGCGATGGCGGGGTATCTGATTGTGATGACGATTCTTCTGATTCTTCTGCGTCTTTTTCATCGGAATCGGACGGCGGCGAGCATGCTCCCGCCTGTTCAGTACCACTAAAAATGTTTGACATCGTTGCGTTTATTAAAGCGGCCGGGTATCTTGGTATTTTCGCCGTGGTGTTTGCCGAGTCCGGTATTCTTATCGGGATGTTTTTCCCGGGGGACTCCCTGCTTTTCACCGCTGGTTTTTTGGCGTCGCAGGGGTATCTGGATATTTCCATTCTTGCGGCGCTGGCGTTTGTTGCTGCGGTGTTGGGAGATCAGGTCGGCTATCAGCTCGGCCGGCGTTTCGGGCCGAAAATTTTCAATCGCGATCGGTCGTTCTTTTTTAATCCGCAACAGATTGCACGCGCAAGGAATTTTTACGAAAAACACGGCGGGAAGGCCGTGACTATGGCGCGATTTTTGCCGGTGGTGCGGACTTTGGCGCCTGTCATTGCGGGAGTGGGTGAGATGCGATACGGCGCGTTTCTTTTTTATAATCTTATCGGCGGGGCTTTATGGGGCGTCGGTTTGCCGTTTCTTGGTTATTTTCTCGGGACAAGCATTCCCAATGTTGACCGCTATCTTGTGCCGATAGTCATCGGGATAGTTGTTTTGTCGCTTTTGCCGAGCGCCATTCACATCTTGCGCGATCCCGAGATGCGTCGGCATCTGTGGAAGCGGTAGTCGCATACCCCAATAGCGCATTCAATCACTTTTCTATGAGAAAGAATTTATCGTTCATAGCGGCTGCTTTGGCAGTTATGTTTCTTACTTGGGCGGCGGCGTTTTTCTACCAGAACTACCGCGGGGCATCTGTGCTTATCACGCCGCCGGTTCGCGATGTTTCAATTCTGGTCTCTTCTTCGTCGAGTCCGTTTTTGCTCCCCGCTGGTTTTACCGTTTCTGTTTTTGCCAGAGGATTGCCCGGTGCCCGCGTGATCGCGCGCGACACTGTCGGCAACTTGTGGGTCAGCCAGCCGTCAGAGAGCACAGTCTCGCTTCTTGAAGTCCGTGACGGCAAGGTTGTCAACCAGCGACCCGTTTTTAAGAATTTACAAAAACCTCACGGGTTGGCGTTTGATCCAGATCAACCCTCAACTCTTTACATTGCCGAAGAAAATAAAATTTCGCGTGTAGCTCTGGATTCTAATAGCCCGATGGAAAAGATCGCCGATTTGCCGGCTGGCGGGAATCATACAACAAGAACAATCGGTTTTGGCCCAGACGGGCGGCTTTACGTTGCGATTGGTTCTTCCTGCAACGTGTGCAGTGAAAAGGATGACCGCCGCGCGAAGATATTTTCCATGAAGCCGGACGGCACGGATATGAAAGAATACGCGCGAGGACTGCGTAATACCGTCTTTTTCACTTGGGACGAGAAAGGCCGCATGTGGGGAACGGACATGGGGCGCGACTATCTCGGGGACGACCTGCCGCCAGATGAAATCAATATCCTCTCCGAGGACAAAAACTACGGCTGGCCGATCTGCTACGGCAAAAATATTCACGACACAAATTTTGACAAGAATGTGTACATTCGCGCTCCTTGTGAGGAGCCGTTTGAAACTCCGGCGTTCATAGATCTTCCGGCGCACTCCGCGCCCCTTGGGCTAGCATTTATTCCAGTTGGTTGGCCGCGGGAGTACGCGGGTAACCTTTTGGTTGCCTATCATGGCTCTTGGAATCGGTCGGTCCCGACGGGATATAAGATAGCGCGCATTACATTTGATGCGGCTGGAAATTATATAGGGGCGGAGGATTTTATGACCGGCTGGCTGGTAGAGAAGGGAGTCATCGGCCGCCCGGTTGATCTCTTGGTGAATCAGGGGGTTCTCTATATCTCCGATGACCGCGCAGGCGTGATTTATAAAGTTGAATACAAGGGAGACAAGAGTATTTGACCCGCCAAATGCTCGTGGTAGCATAAGAGACATAATGAACACTATTCCGGCGCAAGTTAAAAGGACATACTCCGCTGAACAGTTTTTTGCGGCGATTATTATTGCGGTGTTGGCAGCTGGCGTTGCCGGGTATTTTGTGGGGCGTTCAACACTAGCGGTACGCGAGAGCTATATTGGAAACAACGAGGCCCTGAACTCTGCAAATTCTATTAACAGCACCGCTTCGCTTGAAAATGCCGCTAGAAACGCGGCCGCCGCATCAGGCGGCAACGCCGTAATCGTTCTGAATCAACCCGCGGGGGATAGCATCCAAATTCAATCGGTCAGTTTTGGCGCCGCCGGCGGCTGGGCGGCAATTCATGAAGACCGCGATGGCAAGCCGGGCAATGTTTTGGGGGCGCAGTTTTATGCGGCAGGCGAGACAAAAAATGGGACTGTTTATCTGCTTCGCCCGACTGTGGCTGGAACATACTACGCCATATTGCATACAGATAACGGCGACCACGAGTTTGATTTGACAATTGATTTTCCCGTCACATATTCAGCAGGAAATCCCGTGATGGCGAGGTTCACAGTGAGCGAGAATTAACCGCAGTAAGTTTTTCTGGTAGAAAAATTTTTTCATTCTTAACAAACATGGAACGATCGTTCCGTGTTTGTTAAGAATGATTTTACTACGTCCGCCGAAAGCCCCGCCGCGTCAGACGCGGCGGATTTTTAATCAGCTTAGTGAGGGCGGTGTTATACTATAGAGACAGTATGGACCACAAAGATTTTGAAACACTGATTGCCGATGCGGTAAATTCCCTGCCTCAATCCATCCGCGACAAAATTAGAAACGTCGCGTTTTTAGTTGATGAAAATACGATGGGAAATCTGCTGGGGCTCTATCATGGTGTGCCTAATACGCATAAGCCCCTCTATCATCCATTTCTTCCCGACACTATTACAATCTATCGCAAGACCATTGAACAAGAAGCGCGCAGCGCCGGCGAGCAGTTAGAGAAAGTGGTCAAGCGCGTCGTCTGGCATGAAATTGGACACCATTTGGGTTTTGGCGAAAAAAAGATTCGGGAGCTCGAGAAAAAGTGGGCCAAAGAAGAACGAATTTGAAATCACGCCGCTGATTAACCGTCAGCTATTTCTCATAATATACAATATACCCCTATAATAACCTATAGGTTATTATAGGGGTATATTGTAGCTTGTCTTAGTGTGGAGTTAATGACAAAAAGTTAAAAGTGTTGAGCCACCTCGCGTGCAGACCCTTTCCATCACTCTATGAACAAGGTAGACTCGTCTCATGGAACCATTCGCCCTATTTCTTTTTGGTCCCCCGGGTTCGGGGAAGTCCACCCAGGCCGAACTTGTAGCCCGCGAATTTGGCGCGGCACAAATTGATACCGGCTCGCTTTTGCATAAAATACTGTCTGACCCCGCGCGCCAGAATGATCCCAAAGTTCAGCAAGAGCGTGTCAAACAGGAAGTTGACGGCCAACTGAATGATTCTATCTGGGTGGCGGGTCTTGTAATTGAGGAGGCGCGGAAACTTCACGCCGCGGGAAAAAGTATTGTATTTTCTGGATCGCCGCGAACAATTTTCGAAGCCGAAGTGGAAGCTCCGATCTTACAGCAACTGTATCCCGCACGCCTCTTTTACGTGATCTTGGAAGTCCACGAAGAAACGACTCTTTTCAGAAACAGCCACCGCCGAATTTGCGCGACTTGCGGCAAACTCTATACCTGGCTACAGGAGACCAAGAATGTGGCTCTTTGCACTGTCTGCGGCGGACCGCTGGTTACGAGGCCCGATGATAAGCCAGAGGTGATCAAGCGGCGGATGCGCGTCTATCGCGAACGCACGGCTCCGTTATTTTCTTTCCTTCAATCCCAAGGCGTCACATCAATCAAGATTGACGGCGAACCGGCGCCTGACGTAGTTTTTAGCCAAATTAAAGCCGCACTCCAAAAAGTTCTGTAAGAATGGTGACGCGAAAGACAGCTGAAGAAATTGAAACATTAAAGCATGGCGGGCGGCTTCTGGCCGGTGTTTTGGCGCAGGTAGCGGGCGCCGTTCGCCCGGGCGTCTCCGCTAAGGCGCTTGATACGCTGGCGGAGAAACTTATTCGCGAAGCGGGTGGCGAGCCGTCATTTAAGGGATATAATCCCTACGGCGCCGCTATTCCCTATCCCGCGGCTCTCTGTGTTTCTATCAATGACGAAGTCGTGCATGCGATTCCTACAGAAGATCGCATTTTGCAGGATGGGGATTTGGTTGGTTTGGATATCGGAATGTTTTGGCCCCAGCCAGCGACAAGCGACAAGCGACAAGCGATCATAGGAGTCAAGAGTCAAGAGTCAAGAGTCAAAGGTATGCGACCGATGGCAACAGATACGGCAGTCACTGTTGGCGTGGGGAAAATTTCGCCGATGGCGGAGAAACTACTTCGTGCCACGCGCGAGTCTTTAGAACGTGGCATTGCGGTTGTGCGCGCGGGCGCGCATGTCGGCGACATTGGCGCGGCGATTCAATCGCATATTGAAAATCATGGTTTTGGTGTGGTGCGCGATCTTGCCGGGCATGGAGTCGGATATAAAGTGCATGAGGACCCATTCATCCCGAACTATGGAGAAAAAGGAAAGGGCTTGGTATTGCAGGAAGGCATGGTGATTGCAATTGAACCCATGGCGACGGAAGGCACCTGGCGCGTAACGCTCGACCCCAACGAGTGGTGCTACCGCACCGCAGATGGAAAACTTGCGGCCCATTTTGAGCACACAGTCGTGGTCACAAAAGACGGCTGCGAAGTAGTGACCAAGGGAAGTTGAGCATGATCCCGTTAGAGATACTTTTATGTACTATGTTTATGTGTTGAGGAGTCTTAAAAGCAGTAGATTCTATACTGGGTATACGGCCGATTTACGGAAACGCTTTAATCAGCATGTTACTGCGCAAGGTGGTTACACCCGCAAAAAGGGACCTTACGAACTGATTTATTATGAGGCATGCGGTAATGATGAAGATGCCAAAGCGAGAGAATTATTTCTTAAGACAGGAATGGGTAAGCGCTACATAAGAAATAGATTAAAGCGTTTCCTATCTCTAACGGGATGAAATATCTAGGCATTGATTACGGCCGGGCGAGGATTGGTCTTGCGGTGTCTGACGAGGGCGGTACTTTTGCATTTCCGCTCGGGGTTATCAACAATGCGCGCGGTCTTGTGGAAATTGCCAAAGCCATTGCGGATGAGGGTGCGATGTCTCTGGTTATCGGTCTGCCTCAAGCCATCGAGGGAATGGATCAGTCGCTGATTCTTGAGATTCGGCAGTTCGCCGAAGGCTTAAAAGACAAAATTGGACTTCCGGTCTTTTTTGAGAACGAGATGCTGACATCAAAGATCGCGGAGGCCTCGTCCAAAGCCAGCTCTGATGCGGCCGCCGCCGCCCTAATCTTGCAGAGTTTTTTGGATCGCCAGAATAGGGTATCATAGAAGAAAGCCCGACGGGCTACCTTAAGAAAGTTAAAAGCGAAGATTGCTTTTCTGGAAACGCTCACTCGACGAGCTGGCATGGTCCCCGATCGCAATCGGGGCAGCGAGGAGAGTGGCGAGTGCAAAATCCTCGCAGGGGATTTTGGGCGCTTTCCAAAAAGCTATCGAGCTCATGTATGTATTTAAGCTGGATCATCCCCGCCAAAAACGCTGAACTGCTGATTGAGAAATCTGTTCGCGAGGTGGATAGTTATCTTCGCGTGAAGGGCTTTGAATATGAGATTCTGGTCGTGGAAAACGGGCCGCGGGATAAGACCAGCGAGATCGTCGAGGGCTTACGCTCCGAGATTCCGGCACTACAGCTTTTGCATGTCCCCGATCCCGGTAAGGGCGGCGCGGTCAAAGACGGAATACTGAAGGCCAAAGGAGAAATCCGGCTTTTCTCCGATGCGGACAATTCAACCGCTCCCAACTACTTTGATAAAATGCTCCCGCTTTTTAAAGCCGGCTGTGAAGTTGTTATTTCTTCCCGCGACGCCAAAGACGCCGAGGGAGCAGGACGCGATATTGAGGAGCCGTGGTATCGTGAAATTCTCGGCAATCTGGGGAATATCGTCATCCAGCTTTTTGGCGTCTGGGGAATTTGGGATACGCAAAATGGTTTTAAGGCCTTGACGGCGGCCACGGCCGATCGTATTTTTTCACAAACCAAGATTATGGGATTTGCTTTTGATATTGAGATGCTGCTGCTGGCCCGGCGATTCAAGTATAAAATGTGCATTATCCCCGTGAAGTGGAAGTTTGACCCGCATAGCACCGTCACTCTCTCGGCGTATCTCGCCGTCTTTCTTGATGTCTTTCGCATTCGTTGGAATGTCATGCGCGGCATTTATCCAAAGATCTAAACGCATAGAGCTGTATGCCGCAAGAGCTCCCGAATAAATATTCAGAACTGCGCCAGGATATTGTGTCGGGCGATTGGGTTGTGGTGGCAACCGGCCGCGCCAAGCGTCCGAATGACTTTGTGGCGAAGAAAAAACCGAAAATATCCTTGCCAAAGAAAGTATGCCCCTTTGATAAGCTGGAAGACAGCGCGCTTTTACTCATCACCAAAGACGGCGCGGAATTCCACTCGCAAGATGAAGCAGGAAGCAAGGTCAAGGATTGGTTTATTGAAGTCACGCCGAATAAATTTCCCGCCTTTGCGCCGCATCATGATTGTCCGGTGGTTGAATCGCGAGGCATTTATCGCATGGCTGAAGGCGGCGGGTTTCATGAGCTGATCGTGATTCGTCCCCATGAGCGCTCGATTGCCCTTTTGTCTGTCTCGGAAACGGTGTTAGTTATCCGTGCTTACCAGCGGCGGTTTCAGGTTTTGGGTCTCGAGGAGTGCGTGAAGTATATTGCTGTGATTCACAATCACGGCCAGGCAGCGGGGGCTTCAATTGTGCATCCGCATTCACAGCTGATTGCCATTCCTGTAGTTCCCCCGGACGTGCAGCGCTCACTCAACGGCTCCGAGCGCTACTTCATCGAAAAGAAGGGATGTGTGCACTGCGCCATGGTCGCCTTTGAAATGAAGGATCGTGAGCGGATAATTTTTGAGAATGAGCACTTTGTCGCTTTTGCGCCGTATGCTTCGCGTGGGGCCTTTGAAATCCGTATTTTTCCGAAGCTGCATAGCGCCGAGTTCCAAAATATCTCCGAGGATGAAATCCCGGCGTTCGCTGAAGTTCTGCAGCGCTCGCTTGCGGTTTTATATCATGGACTCGGCGATCCTTCCTATAATTTCTTCATTCATACCGCACCAACCGATGGCGGCCGGGGTTATGGGCACTATCACTGGCATGTAGAGATTTTGCCTAAAACTGCAACCTGGGGCGGATTTGAATTTGGCACAGGTATTGAGATATCAACTATTGCGCCGGAAGAGGCGGCTAAATTTTTGCGTTCCGTAAACCTACCCGTAGACCCTGTTTCTTTGAGCCACTTTTGACTTACATCATTCTCATATTCTCAAGTATATAAGGATGATGTTTTGTAGCAGATATGCAAAAACGTCTTGTCGTTTTTAACTGGAAAATGAATCCGCAGACGGAGCAAGAAGCCGTGGATCTTTTTGGCGCGACTGTGTCCGCCGCAAAATCGGCCCATAATGTTTCAGTCATCGTTGCGCCGCCGTTTCCATTTCTCTCCGCGATTGATAAACGCTGGAGTATTGCTGATGCTCTTTTGCGGGATGAGGCGATTGTTCAGCTTGCGGCGCAAGATGTCTTTTGGGAGCGGGATGGCGCTTTTACCGGCGAGGTGTCTCCAGAGATGGAGAAAAATCTGGGTGTCTCCTATGTTATCATAGGCCACTCGGAGCGCAGGCGGTTTTTAGGTGAAACTGACGAAATGGTGCACCAAAAACTGGCCAAATCCTTTGAGTCCAGGGTTACTCCAATCCTTTGCATCGGCGAGGAAACGCGCGACGGCGCAGATATTCCGGAACGTGTCGGCGATGAGTTGCGATCAGCGATTGCTGAAATCTCGGCTAGTTTGCTTGAATCGCTGATTGTGGCTTACGAACCAGTTTGGGCGATTGGATCAGGAACACCCGATACGCCCGAAGATATGCATCAAGCTGCGGTGTATATACGCAAGGTGCTCCGTGATGCGGCCGGGGAGAGCGTGTCACAAAAAGCGCGAATTCTATACGGCGGTTCAGTGAACTCTACGAATATCGCCAGTTATTTTGAGAAAACCGGCGGCGAGGTTGCAGGCGTTTTAGTTGGCGGGGCGAGTTTGAAAGCAGAAGGGGTTTCCAAGATAATTGCTGCAGCCGCAGCCCTTTAGGTCTGCAATGAAGGGGCCGTTTTTTATCGGTATAGCAGGTGGGTCAGGCTCCGGGAAGACAACTTTGGCAGTGAAACTAAAATCATATTTTGGCAAGAATGCTGCCGTTTTTCATCTGGATAACTATCAAAAGTTTGGGAAGAAGCTTCCTATCCTACACGGCTTGAAAAATTGGGACCGCCCCAATTCAGTTGATTGGAAGCAACTAAGACATGATCTCGAAGCACTAAAGAAAGGGAAATCTGTTACGCTGATTCTACGCGATCAAAAATCTCTAAAAGTATTAAGGCGGGTAATATTAAAGCCCAAGAAAGTTCTTATCGTTGAGGGATATCTTCTATTTTTAAAAGCTTCGATTAGGAGGCTTTTTGAGACTAGGATTTTTCTTGATGCGAGCGACAAAATGCGGATGAAGAGACGGACAAAATTCAAAGACGATGAATACATCAGGAGAGTTCTTTTGCCAATGCACCGCAAATATATTGAGCCCACAAAGAAGACTGCTGACTTAGTTATAAATACTGAAAGGCTCTCTCCTAAAAAGATTCTTCGGTTCGCAATAAGCACTCTTAAAGAGAAGACTAATCATTCGACCGCGCGACACTCACATACTTCCACCAAGTGGAGAGCGCTTCTAAAATCGGTAGAATCGAGAGTAAATATTTCAACTCAACTAGGAGTTTTAAAAGCCAAGCGGTGAATCCCCACTCGTGGATGTAGACTAAGTCTGCAATTGCGTACTTTCTGCCAACGGCCAAAATAAAAGGATAGTTTTTCAGTGGCACAAACTTCTGCCGTGAAGTTCCGCATAAGTCCGCGATAATATTTTCCGCAACGGTTCGCGCTTGATGTTCGGCGATAGGGACATTCCACGGGAGAGGGCGCTGGGTGGCAGGATTCATGCATGCGGCGTTGTCGCCGATGGCAAAAACTTTAGGCGCCGTTTCTAACTCATCGCTCACCGGCACGGCTCCTTTGGGCGAGAGCGCGAGTCCGGTTGTTTTTAAGACGCTGGCGGCTTGCACTCCGCCGGCCCAGACGAGCACGGTAAAGGGGAGTTTTGTCCCATCTTTCAAGCTCACAGAATCTTTTTCCACGGCGGTGATGGCAACGCCCGTCTTGATCTGCACCCCTATATGTGACAGGCGTTTTTTGGCTTTCTCAATAATCCACGGAGCAAATCCGGGGAGGATCTCGGGTGTTGCTTCAACTAGCATAACCTCCGTTTTGCAGATTGCTTCTTTACCCTGGTGTTTTTGTAGCATGCAGATGAAGTTTTCAAATTCAGCCGCGACCTCAACCCCGGAAGCGCCGGCTCCCGCAATCACGATGCGGAGAGGCTCTGCATCGCCTGATTCAATCAGTTGCTGGACGCGATCACGGAGCTTAATGCCATCGGCAAAAGTTTTTAATGCGAAGCTATGCTCTTTTGCGCCGGGGATATTGAAATAGCTTGTTTCAGACCCTAAAGCTAAAATCAGATACTCGTAATGCAGTTCCTCCGTATTGTCAAAGGTCAATAGTTTCTTGTCACGGTCAATCGATGTGATTTCGCGCTCTCGCCAATCAACGTGCGTCTCATGAAAAATCGCGGCCAGCGGTATGGTGATTGATGACTTGATGTAGTCAAGTTTGTGGTGCCCCTGGGGGATGGCAGCGATTTCGTAGAGCGCCGCGGTATAAAGATGCGAGTGATGGTTATTGATGATAATCAGCTGGTAGGCATCGCGCAGTTCTTGGCTACGGTAAAAGGCCTTATCAAGTATCAAAGCCGCCGTGACTCCTCCGAATCCGGCGCCAGCAATCACAATATTTTTTTTGGCGTTCTCCATATCTAGTGGCCATTATATCAGCATTGCGCTACCATAAAGAAGTATATGGACTGGAAAAGTATCCGAATGGCTAATGTGCGGGGGAAGCGCGTGATTATCCGGGTTGATATGAATGTCCCGTTTGACGCTCGCGGTCGGATTTTGGATGACTTTCGCATCCGGGAGTCTCTCACAACAATTCGCTGGATTTTAGCGCACGGTGGCAGTGTGTTTGTTCTTCTGCATCGTGGGCGGCCGGAAGGGTTAGATAAAAAGCTGACTATTGGTCCAATTGCGCGGCGAGTATCGCAACTTTTGCGTTTGCCTGTTGCCATTGTTTCTGACCCAGTGATGGAGAATCCAGACCAATATAGGGCATCGCGGATCATTTTTTGTGAGAACATCCGCTTCTTTCCCGGCGAAGACAAAAACTCTCCAGCACTCGCTCGGACTCTCGCGCATTGGGGGGAGATCTATGTCAATGACGCCTTTGCGGTATCACATCGGAAAGCCGCATCCATAGTCGGCCTGCCGCGATTGCGACCGGCCTACGCGGGGCTACTTTTAGAGAAGGAGATTAAAACACTTGATGCAGTTTTTGTCAGACCCCGACGGCCGTTTCTGGCGATTTTTGGAGGCGCCAAAATTTCAACCAAACTGCCGTATATTCCGGCCTTTATCAAAAAAGCCGATCGGGTTGCGATTGGCGGCGCAATTGCGAGTACTTTGCTGGCCGCCAGCGGGCATAAAGTTGGACGCTCGCTCACCGAGCCAGGGTTTTTTAGAGCGGCGCGCCAAATTCTCCGATCAAAGAAGTTGATTGTGCCGACAGATGTTCGGCTTGTGCGTTACGATGATCGGGGAGGTCGTGCGCGAGATGCGTCAATAGATAGAATTGGCCGCAACGATTATATTCTGGATATTGGAGAAGAATCCATACAAACATTCTGTAAGGCGGTCAAAGATGCGCGGACAATTTTATGGAACGGGCCTCTGGGGAATACCGACTATCCCAAAGGCAGAGAGTCAACACGCAGAGTATTTGCCGCCATCAAAAAATCCCGCGCGCGCACTGTATTAGGAGGTGGAGATTTAGATGTCGTTGATGAAGGCCAAAAACCGAGCCAAAGAATTTTTGTCTCCACGGGGGGCGGGGCGATGCTGGAATTTATCGCGCGCGGCACACTGCCTGGGGTTGAAGCTCTTAAAAAGAGGTAGTCCATGTGGTTTTCAAGCCGAGAGAGTTTTAGGCAAGAGATGGGGCATGAAATAGATGGCGTGTGGTATCCGCGCGTCACCAAGATCTTGGATATCAAATCAAAACCGGCTCTGGATAACTTCTTCAAAGAGATGGGTTCTTTTGAATCTGCCGAGGAGGTGAAAAATAAATCAGCTGAAGAGGGCTCACTGGTACACGAGGTGGCCCAAAAACTGCTGACGGGTAGGGATGTTGAAATTCCGCCCGAGCTCGCTTCGGCCATGCAGGATCTGCTCCTTTTTAATGAAGAAAGGAAGATGATTCTAGATCCCGAACATATTGAACGCCAAATCTGGTCGCGCTCGCATAGGTATGCCGGCACAGTGGATGCGCTCGCTATCATTGATGGCAAGTTCGGGGTTTTGGATATTAAGACCTCGCCGGGGTTTTATCCCGAATACAACTTGCAAACCGCCGCTTATATGCAGGCCCTGCAGGAGTATGAAATTAAAAAGACGTTAGCGTTAACGCGGCCCATCGAAACACGCTGGATTTTGCGCATCAACCAGCATAAGTATTGTGCGCGCTGCCGCGCCACACTCCGTGAAAAAGGCGGCCGCAAAAAAGTGAAAAATTCGCGGCTGAAAAGTGTTTCGCCCTGTCCCGAAGCAGAGCACGAATGGGGAGAGATTGAGGGGGATATTGAGCTAAAAGAGTTTCCCTATTACTA
>Ga0209542_10005319_pt1 | contig 25772 bp, 21 predicted proteins | sample RifCSPhighO2_01_FD_184028 | JGI IMG/M metagenome (GOLD analysis project Ga0209542, IMG submission 184028) | Soil microbial communities from Rifle, Colorado - Rifle CSP2_plank highO2_0.1 (SPAdes) (version 2) | ecosystem: Environmental > Terrestrial > Deep subsurface > Rock core/Sediment ...
CGCCCCGCGGACAAACTGGTAAAACGTTCACTTGACCTTCTCAAGGGAGATTTTGTAGTGGTAGGTAAAAGACGCGTGTCGTTATTCGCGTTATCTTTGTTTGGCATGTTCATGGTGGGAGCAGTAGCGGCTTTTGGTTTTCTCGCTTCCCGCTCGGGTACATTGCAAGGAGGATTTGCGGCCAAACAAGTCGGTAGCGAAGTACAAAACTTGTCGGCGACAGAAAATTCTCTGGTGGTGGACGAAACATCTCATATTGTAGTGATGGAATACATGCCGTGGTTCGGATCGCAAGCTGTCAGTTTTTCGACGAGCCCCGCGACCCCCCTCCTCACATCGGATTCAGTATCACAGGGCTATGACTCTTCTGATCGCAAAGTTATTCGACAGCACGTTCAATGGATCCAAGCTCTCGGGGTAGAGGCATTACTGGTTGATTTTACGAATGGGCTCTCGTGTCTTACTGTGAGTAAAAAAGATTGTGGCGGCAATGCCGCGCTCGTAGCATACATACAAAACAATATCGCCACACTATATGAGGAGATGGATTTGATCCGTAAACAGAACGGATCGCGGCTAAAAATTATTCCTTTGATAGGGGCGCAGGAAGGTAGCGGACTTGATCGTACGTCTCCCGAAAAATCAGGAACAGAAATTGCCTTGGAGTTTTTCGAGGGGTTGGTTAATCTCTACCCCGATCTGAATGTTATCTATAATGGAAAGCCCTTGGTGGTAACTTATCACGGTGCTCCGCAAGATATAAACCCAGTAGGGAATGATTGGTGGCGACAGACGCGAGAGTTTTTTGAGGCGAAGGGATTTTCCGGGCGTCTCACACTCCGGCAGATGGCGGGTTTTATTGACGACCAACCGCATCTCCGTAAGCCACAAAGCAATCAAGTGAGGGAAGAATTTGGATTCTGGACCTGGATTGATCGCTTAAAGCCAGGAGCGCCATTTTACTATGAACCAAGTTTTGTGATGCATCAGAACGGGAAGAGAGTCGAAGCATTCACCGCCGCTACCGCGTCCCCTGGTCGGGGCAAAGCAGTAAATATGCAGGCAGGTTTAAACCCGCCATGCGCTACTATTCGGGGAGCCGAACAATGTAGCTGGGGCAATTTGCAGGAAAAAACGCCAGACGCCGCATTTCGAGAACGAGGGAATACATTTCGAGAATACATGAAGATAGCAAGTAGATTACAGCCGATCTTCCTTTTCTTGACGTATTGGAACGGTTTTGCCCCTCCCGATGACGGGTGGGATGAAGAAAGAGCTGGCGACATCGAACCAACAGCTCTTTGGGATTTTGGGCCGTACCAGGTGGTCAAAGAGGAGATCCAGAAATACAAAGCAAATATAGGGGACAGTATAGGTTTTTCCATACGTGGATTTGTGGGAACAGACGCGGGAACGCTTATTCAAGGATTTACCATTCAAGGGTCAGAACCTCTGCCTATTTTTATTCGTGCCCAAGGGCCATCTCTGCCTCCAGATGTGGGGGATCGTATTAAGAATCCAAGCATAGTTCTGTTTAAGGATGGGAGTGTTATTGCGTCAAATGATGATCATAGTCTCACAACATCCGCCCTCCCGTTGCTTAACGCACTTCGTCCCCAGGATCCCAAGGAGTCCGCGCTTGCGATGGATCTAGCACCCGGGTCATATACTATTCATTTAGTTTCCGCAGACAAAGACAAGGGTGTAGGGCTTGTTGAATTGTTCGACATAAAGAGGTATCTTGGTGAACTTCCACCCGATGCAAGACTTGTGAATGTCTCGGGGAGAGGTTTAGTGGGGCGTGGAGGCGAGCAAATGATCGGAGGTCTGATAAAACAGGCCGGATCTCGTTCCTTCCTTATAAGAGGCAGGGGGAAGAGTATGAATGCATCATTCTCCACGATAAAAGATCCTCTCTTTTCTATTTTCAAAGGACAGACCAAAATTGGGGGTAACGATGATTTCATGCAGCAGGATAAAAGTATTATCCAGAGAATGCGTGATGGACTAGCGGGAAATATGATTAACGGAATGAGTAAGAAAGAATCCGCTACCATCGTTGCTTTGCATGATACAGAAACGCAGGCTTATACGGCTATTTTAGAAGATAAGAAAGCCTCTTTCTCGAGTTGTAAAGATAGAAGATTATCTACAATTTGCAGGGTCGGGATTTTAGAATTTTTTGATTTAGAAGCCTTTGAATCCACCTCTCCGCAATCTGTTCCGATTACAGTAAGTCTGAAAAATCCATCTGCCAATGCTGTGCTCAACGGAGCGGTAGATATAGATGTAACACTTGCTGGCAATCAGGGAGAGACAACAGTTGTTTATGCGATTACAAACCCTGAACTTATTTTTGATCCAAACGGTTTGGTGGCTGGGATTTCTAATGTCACAAATCCTGGTGATATCATTCTCGGAAGGTCTAAGGATAGCACTGTCTCTCGACATTTTCTTTGGGATACAAATAAGGTCACTATTCCGGGATCACCTACATCTTTTCTTCGGAATCTACCCTATGCCTTAAAAGTGATTGCCTATGATGATGCAGGGCATTATGGATCGGTGAGCGTCCCAATACGGCTTGATAATGATCGGGTTCCACCCACAGTTTTGCTTGAGGTCTCCCCCAGGATATTGGGAAGTCAATATCTATTTACTCCACGTACCACACCAGTACCCGGAGCGCCTGTGTTCCGTGACCAAGCAACGATTGTTGCCGAGGCGAGCGATAATCAAAACGCGCTAAAGCATGTTGATTTTAAACTCATCGAGATTGAATGGCGACGGGTTGGTCTTACTTCATTGCCATTCTCGGTAACTCGAGCGGAAAATCGTGACACAGGCTCGCCATTCACTTTTGAACTAGATACCGCAACACTTCTCAATGGAACATATCAGATGCAAGCAGTTGCATCTGATATGAATGGAAATATGAGCTCGCCTGATAGCCTGATTATCACTGTACAGAATCCATAACTAGAGGTAGCTTTACAGGGTGCTTAAGTTCTAATCTGAACCGCAACAAGTAAAAACATAAACGCCTGTGGAGTAAAATAGTCAGTAAGTAATTACTAGACTGAACGTACTTAGCGGTTCAACCGCTCAGTACACTGATGATTCCTCCTCAACGACAGACGTTGAAGAATCTGCAGAGGATCAGATTGTTGAACATCCCGTTGCAACGGCAAGTTTGGATGTGATACCATAAAACTATGAATGATAAAGATATCAAAAAATTGATAGACGCGATGAAGGATGTGTTTCCCACAGCCGAGATGGTAGCTCGGGGGTTTGAACACACGGCAACGAAAGAGGATATCAAACAATTAGACGGTCGCATGGATCACTTTGAAGAGCGTATGGATCGTTTTGACGAGCGCATGGATCGTTTTGACGGACGTCTTGATCACATGGACGCGCGCTTAGGCAGAATAGAAGCCGATGTTGCGGAGATACGCGGCAATTTGGTGTATAAAGATGAATTTGAAGACCTGATGGCTCGTGTAAAATATGTTGAGATGAAGCTTGGCATTGAATCTGGCAAATGAACGCACATAAGAAGGTCTAGCTGTCGCATTGACAAAATGGTATATGGTTTGATATCCTAAAGCATATTCAGTTGTGATTGAAAAGGTTCGCCGCGGGGGCGAACCTTTTCACTAAAATAAGCTTTTTATCAACTTACTGATTAGTACTTATAACTTATCACTACTATACTATGATGGATCTCAAAACAATTCATTCCGCCTTGGAACAGCTTGCCGAGGAAAAAGGTATCGCGCGCCAAAAGGTTATGGAAACCATAGAAATGGCGTTAGCCGCGGCGTACAAAAAAGAATACGGAAAACGAGGTCAAATGGTAAAAGCGGTATTTAACCCGGAGATAGGGGATGTTTCCTTTTCACAGATAAAGATGGTGGTGGATGAAACGATGATAAAAACAGACGAAGAACTGGCGGCGGAAGAAACTCTTCGGCAAGCCGAAGCGGAAGTAATGGAAAGTGAAAAGGAGCTTCCTAAAAGACGGAGAAAAAAAGAGGAGGATGAAGAAGAACAAGTCGTGGGTGAAGAAGGCGAGCCGCAGAAAGTTCGATATAATCCGGAGCGGCACGTTATGCTTGCGGAAGCGCGTGAAATCAAAAAAGACGTAAAAGCAGGAGAAGAACTCGCGTTTCCTTTGGAATCTCATGAGGATTTTGGACGTATTGCCGCGCAGACAGCTAAGCAGGTAATTATTCAGCGCATTCGCGAAGCAGAACGCGAGGCGGTATTTGATGAGTTTCAAAACCGCGAAGGCGAGATTGTTTCTGGTACCGTGCAACGGGTGGAGGGTCGCAATGTGTTTGTGGACGTGGGTCGGTCTACGGCGCTTCTTCCGCCAGAAGAACAGATTGCTTTTGAACGTTATCGCATAGGGGAACGCGTTAAAGCGCTCTTGCTTTCGGTTGAGAAAAACCCGCGCGGTTTGGGATTGCATTTGTCGCGCTCTCATCCCCGTTTTGTAATGAAACTATTTGAGCTTGAGGTTCCCGAAATTGCAACGGGGGTGGTGGAAGTGCGTTCGCTTGCGCGCGAAGCGGGATCTCGTTCCAAGGTTGCTGTTGTCTCGCACGAAGAAGGAGTGGACCCGGTTGGCTCGTGTGTGGGGCAGAAAGGTGTGCGCGTAAGCACGGTGATTGGGGAGCTTGGCGGAGAGAAAATAGATATCATCGAATGGGACCAAGACCCGGCGCGTTTTATCGCGAATGCTCTTTCGCCCGCACGCGTGGTTCATGTGGAAATAAACACGGAACGCAAAGAAGCGCGTGTTACTGTTGCAGAAGATCAGCTTTCTCTTGCTATTGGTAAAGGAGGGCAAAATGTGCGGCTTGCCGCAAAATTGACTGGTTGGCGGATTGATGTGCGCTCAAAGAACGAGGGCACGGGTGCTGAATCCGGGGAAACAGATGAGCCTATTGTCGAAGAACTTGAGGAACATACGGAGGTTAAAGAATAATTAGAAATTAATTATAATTGTATGATTGAGACATTTGCCATAAGCATCTCTTTACTTGCCATCTTCTATGCTTTTTTGCTTAAGTGGTCTATTCAGGCTGCTGATGCTGGTTCTGACGATATGAAAGAGATTGCGCGGGCTATAGAAGAAGGTTCGCGCGCGTACTTAAAACGTCAATACAAAGTGGTGTTTGTTGTTGCGATTGTAATAGCTGGTTTTCTTGCAATGTTTTTAGGCCGTATGGTGGCGGGTGGCTTTTTACTGGGCGCGGTTGCTTCCGCCCTTGCCGGCTATGTGGGTATGACAACGGCAGTTCGGGCGAATGTGCGCACTGCTTCAGCCGCGCGGGCGGGAGTGCGTTCCGCGTTTCGGTTGGCGTTTAAGGGAGGCGCTGTTACTGGATTTTTGGTGGTGGGGTTTGGGCTTCTCAGTGTGGCAGGGGTTTGGGCATATTCTCAAAGCATACCGGCGCTTATTGGTTTAGGATTTGGCGGTTCTCTTATTTCTGTTTTTGCGCGCCTTGGCGGCGGTATTTTTACCAAAGGCGCTGATGTGGGGGCTGATTTAGTGGGGAAATTGGAAGCTGGCATTCCGGAAGATGACGCGCGTAATCCTGCTGTTATTGCCGATAATGTGGGGGACAATGTGGGGGATGATGCTGGCATGGCGGCCGATCTTTTTGAAACATATGTAGTAACATTGGTGGCGGCCATGATCTTAGGATCTTCTATTTATGGGAGTATTGAGGGCGCCATGATGTATCCGCTTTTGTTGGGTTCTGTTTCTATTCTCGCCTCGCTTTTGGGCGCGTTCGCGGCGCGCATGTCTCCGAATGGGTCCATTATGGGTGCGCTTTACAAAGCGCTCGGGGTTGCCGTTATTCTATCTGCCTTGTTATTTATTCCTGTGACGCGATCTGTGGCGGTTATTCCGGGTGAAGTGGCTGATGCTAATTATTTTGGCATAACTGATCATATTCCTGCCGCGTGGAGCAGTATGTATTATGCTACTCTTATCGGTCTTGTGATAACGGTGCTTATGGTTCTTATCACGGAATACTATACATCAAAACGTTTTCGGCCCGTACGTTCCATTGCAGACGCTTCTAACCAAGGGGGGGCCGGCACGAATGTCATTATGGGTCTTGCGGTGGGCATGGAAGCGGTTGTTCTGCCGGTTATTATTATCGCGCTTGGCATGTTCTTTGCTTATGGATTATTTGGGATCTATGGTGTCGCGATTGCAAGCGTTGCCATGCTTTCGCTCACGGGAATTATCGTGGCGATAGATGCGTTTGGTCCTATCACGGATAACGCGGGGGGAATTGCCGAGATGGCGGGGTTGCCTCCGGAGGTGCGCGAGGTTACGGATGCTTTGGATGCGGTTGGCAACACCACAAAAGCTGTTACGAAAGGTTATGCCATTGCCTCAGCCGGACTTGCATCATTGGTATTGTTTGCGACCTATACAGAAGCGCTTGTGGCCGCGGGCGCTCATGTGGTTTTTGAGTTGGCGGATCCTCTTGTTATTATCGGTATATTTTTTGGCGCCGCACTCCCGTATTTATTCGGTTCACTTGCCATGCGCGCAGTTGGTAAAGCGGCAGGCAGTATTGTGGAAGAAGTTCGTCGCCAGTTTCGCGAAATTCCCGGTATTATGGAACGTACCGCGAAACCAGATTATGCACGCGCGGTTGATATAGTTACTAAAGCCGCACTCCGACAAATGATAGCGCCTGCGTTGTTGCCCATCGGGGCAACCATACTTGTCGCGTTTCTTTTCGGTCCGGCGAGTCTTGCGGGGCTTCTTGTCGGCGTTATTACATCGGGTCTTTTTGTAGCGCTTTCCATGACATCGGGAGGCGCCGCATGGGACAACACCAAGAAATTTATTGAAGAGGGAAACTATGGCGGCAAAGGCTCACCTGCGCACGCGGCGGCTGTTATTGGCGATACCGTGGGAGATCCCTACAAAGACACGGCAGGGCCCGCGATAAACCCGATGATTAAAGTGGTGAACATTGTGGCGTTATTGTTGGTGAGTTTTCTTGTATAATTTCTAGTACATAAAAAATCCGTTCGTGGGGTTCCCACGGACGGTTTTTCTTCGTTTACTCACTTTTTACGTGATATCGACTACTGGCGTCTTCAGCGAAACCTTCTTTCAATACTTCAGCTATTTCTTCTCCCATGATTTCAGCTTCATCCAGTTCTTCTAATGAACTTGGGTCGATGTGTTCCTTGATTTTGGAGTCTAGACCTGTGGTGGCGTAAATCTCAGTGATACGCTTAGTAAGGCCTACCAATGTTTCTACAACGATTGTTCTGATGCGCTGGGCAGTTTCCTGCACAATCTCATCAGCCCGTTCTGGGGATATAATCACACGGCCTCTTTCATCGTACATCATAATACACCTCCAAAGAGTATTTCTTTTTATATCTTACAGGATAGGGTAGAATAAGCAAATGTCATATAAACCAGTAGTTTTAGTGATACTTGACGGTGTGGGTATTCCACAACGTGAAAGTGTGGGGCACCCGTTTGCGGAAGCCCATCTTCCCACGTTCCATGAGCTTGAGCAGTTTTATCCTTTTACCACATTAAGCGCGTCGGGGGTTGCTGTTGGGTTGCCTTGGGGTGAGGAGGGAAATAGCGAGGTGGGACATTTTACCATGGGCGCGGGTCGCGTGGTTTATAATCATTTACCGCGCATTATTACGGCAATCCGCGATGGGTCTTTTTTTGAAAATAAAGCGCTTAAGGACGCCGCGGAACACGTGAAAAAAAATAATTCCACATTACACTTGATGGGGCTTTTTTCAAGCGGATCGGTGCATGCATATATGGATCATGTATATGCGTTGTTGGAGTTTGCAAAACGTGGGGGAATAGAGCATGTGGTAGTACACCCCTTTACCGATGGGCGCGACGCGCCTCCCGATGAAGGCAGGCAAGACATAGTGGAACTTGCAAGAATAATGCGCGAGTCTTATCCAAACGCAATACTGGGTAGTATCATGGGTCGTTCTTTTGCCATGAATCGCAGTGGCCATTGGAGTCAAACCGAGCGTGCATATAATCTACTCACGGAAGGAACGGGTGCACCGTTTTCTGATGCGGACGCGCATATAGAAGAGTCATACAAAAAGGGCATATCGGACGAATTTATGGAGCCGTGTTTTTATGCAAAGGAAGGCGGAGTGTTTAGTGGTCGCATCAAGGAAGGGGACGCGGTTGTGTATTGGGATTTTCGCGAAGATAGCGCACGCCAGCTTACGCAAGCATTTGTACTGGATGACTTCTCCCATTTTCAACGCAAGTATGTTCAGAATCTTTTTTTTGTAACCATGACCGAGTATGACAAATCCTATCCCGTCGCGGTGGCATTTCCTCCGCTTGAAGTAAATTGGCCGCTCGCGCGTGTGATAAGTGAAGCGGCGCGTACCCAATTGCATGTGGCGGAAAGCGATAAGTACGCGCATGTTACCTATTTTTTTAACGGCGGGCGTGAAGATGCATTTTCCGGAGAAGAACGCAGACTTATTCCTTCACCTCCTTCTTCAGATTTAAAAACACATCCTGAAATGGCCGCTTCTCGCGTTACGGATGCAATTCTTACAGGGATTTCCACGTATGATTTTATTCTTGCTAACTACGCGAACGGTGACATGGTGGGGCACACGGGTGATTTTGATGCAACAGTGAAAGCGCTTGAGGCGCTTGATACCGAGCTCGGTCGCCTGAAGGAAGCGGTGCTTGAGGCAGGCGGCGTTTTGCTTATAACTGCAGACCATGGCAATGCGGAAGAAAAACGATACCGTGAGTCAGCCGAGCCGCGCACAAAGCATACTACGAATCCTGTGCCTTTCTTTTTGATTGCGCGCGATTGCCGTCGCGGAGAGCCTCGCACGGAACAAGAAATAAAAAAACAATACCGCACGGAAGGCGGTGTTTTGGCGGACGTAGCGCCCACGATCCTTGAATATATGGAGCTCGAAAAACCAGGAGAGATGATCGGGATAAGCCTTGGCGACTCACTTATTTCCCGTTCTTCCTCTTAATTACTTCATCAATGATGCCGTATTTTTTTGCTTCTTCCGGGTCCATGTGGTAGTTGCGGTCGGTGTCTTTGTCTACTTGGCTTAAAGATTTTCCCGTGTGATGCGCAAGAATTTGGCTCAGTTTTGATTTTAAGCGCATAACATTCCGCGCGGATATTTCTATATCAACTGCTTGTCCTTCAATGCCGCCTGCCATTACTTGGTGGATCATAATTTCTGCGTTGGGAAGCGAATACCGTTTTCCTTTTGCTCCCGCGGCCAAAAGCAAAGCGCCACCAGAAGCCGCAAGTCCCATGCAAATAGTAGAGACTGCCGGTTTGATGTACTGCATGGTGTCGTAGATGGCAAGCGCGGAAGAAACCGATCCACCCGGGGAATTTATGTAGAGCTGTATATCTTTTTTAGGATCTTGCGATTCCAAAAATAACAGCTGCGCAATAACCGTGTTTGCCAAAGGATCATTAATTGCGCCCGACAAAAATATAATACGCTCTTTTAATAAGCGGGAGTAAATATCATAGGCGCGTTCACCGAATGATGATTTTTCTATTACAGTTGGAATAAGCATATTATTGATTTTCTAAAAATTCTAATACTTTTTTGTTTCGTATAACACCATAAGCGTAATCTTTTACGCGTTCCAAGTCAAGATTCTTTTTTTCGCTTTCCTCCGTTTGTGCAAGATATTGATATGCCCAGGCGTTTAGCTCATCTTCCGTCGGTTCTATGGACTCGTTTTTGGCAATTTCTCGAAGTACCATAGCGCTCCTAACTCGTTTTTCGGCGTCGCTTTGCCATTCATTCCTCAGTTCTTCTTCCTTTTTTTTGATGTGCGTAAGGTACATATCCCACTGCATTCCTATTTGTTCTATTTGCGCTTTTAGCTCGGAATACATTTTGTCTTTTTCTGATTCCACCAGCATATCCGATATTTCCATGGTGGACGCCTCCGATACTGCCTCCAAAAGTTCCATCCGCCGTTTATCATGCGCCTTTTGTTCTTTTTCCAGCTTTATGTTTTCACGCAAAACGTTTTTCAATTCTTCCACGGTTTTGTACGCGCCAAGAGACTGCGCAAATTCATCAGTAAGCTCGGGAAGTGACGCTTCTTCGGCGTTTTTTTCATCGTTTGGCGGAGCTGTTTTTTTAGCGCGCGATTTTCGGAGCCAATCCAGTGATTTTTCCAGCTCCTCCTCGGAGACAACAATTTCTTCTTTTGGTTTTGCGTTTAGGGTTTTTGCAATGTTTTTGTAGTCAGGAAGAGAAACTTCGGGGAGCACGGCGATGTCTGCTTCAAACTCAAGCGGGTTTTGGCGTGCAAGTTTCGTAATACGGACCTGCGGCCGGCCGATAGCATCAATCGAGTGTTCTTTTAGTATGACGGGGTAGGCTGTACGGAGTGCTTCTTCTGCCGCTTCTTCTAAAAGGGTGCCTTCGCCGATTTTTTCCAACACCATGCGTTCAGGGGCTTTGCCCTTGCGAAACCCGGGCAGTTCGGCTGATTCCACAAAACGCCGCGTCACATGTTGAATATGGACATTAAACTCGTCCGCGGAAAGCGACCCCTTTATGGTAACGGTTGATTTTGGTTTTTTGGTAACTTCAATTTGCATCTTTTCTTTTTACCACAAAACTCTTTGTTTTTCAAGCCATTTTGTGTAGAATATACTTGTTCTTATGGAAGCGTGCCAGAGTGGTTGAATGGGCCGCTCTCGAAAAGCGGTATGGGGGCAACTCCATCGGAGGTTCGAATCCTCCCGCTTCCGCAATGATCTACCCCTCGTAAGAGGGATAGAAAAACATTGGTGAGAGGATGAGAAGTCTATCCTGGAACGAAGTGGTAGGAAATCCTCCCGCTTCCGCAATGATCTGTAAAGGTTTTTTGAGAAGCTGAAATGCGGGACGTGCTTTGCGCGACAAAATCTATTGGCAAAATTCCTGAAAGTTTAATTGTGGTGGAATTATACAACTCTGCTCGAACATTTTTTGAACGGAACTGACCGCCTCCGCTTCGCTCCGGCGGAACGCCTGCCTGCCGGACAGGCAGGCTCGGGCGTGGCGGAATTCCTCCCCACACCCAGTATGAGAGAATCTACGGGGTTTTTGCATTTACATTAGGAAGCGATTTTTTCGGACGGCGGGACCGAAAGAAGAATAGTTGCGCTTGCCCACCCTTCCCGTGCGCGCGCAACAAAGCGGAACTCCCTTTGAGTTTGCCAAACGCGAAAGAATAAGTTATCATAAAATGGCTAACAAACATGATGTATTATTTAGTTTATACCTTTTAATGGTATATGGCAAACGAAGCAATGTCAAATAACAAAATCAGATCCAATTTCAAAAAACTGCGGGCACAAAAGGGCTACTCTCTTGAAAAGGTAGCCCGTCTTGCTTATCTTTCATTGAATACCATAGTACGCCTTGAGTCCGGCGTGAATAAGAATCCAACCATCGGAACACTTACGAAAATTGCCAATGCGCTTGAGGTAAGCGTTGACGATTTACTCAAATAATTATGGCAAACTCTAAAGAAGCAAAAGCGCGCATAAAAATAAACAAACTGCTTGAAGAAGCGGGGTGGCGATTTTTTGATAACGAAAAAGGACCAGCAAATATCCAGCTTGAGCCAAACGTAAAAATCGCTAAGAAAGACATTGACGCTTTTGGCGAGGACTTTGAAAGTACCAAGGGCGGATTTATTGATTTCCTACTGCTAGACGAAAAGGGATTTCCGTTTGTCGTTTTGGAAGCGAAGAAAGAGGAGAAAGACCCGCTCGATGGGAAAGAACAAGCACGCCGCTATGCTCAATCTCAAAATGCTCGCTTCGTGTTGCTTTCAAACGGCAATTTGCACTATTTCTGGGATTTAGAACGAGGTAATCCGGAAATTATCACGGAATTTCCCACGCAAGAATCACTCCTGCACCGCTTGGAGTTTACGCCCGACAACAAGCGTCTTGCCGACGACAAGGTTGAGGCAGATTACATTGCCACGACGCAAAATCCGAACTTCAAAGACGACCCTCGCTATCAAGACGAAACAACGAAAGCACAATATCTCTATGACGAGGGTTTGCGGATTTTGCGCCCCTATCAGCTAAAAGCAATCCAAGCCCTGCAGCGCAGTGCGGAAGCTGGCAATGACCGCTTTCTTTTTGAGATGGCTACCGGCACAGGAAAAACGCTTGTATCCGGCGCAGTCATTAAACTTTTCTTGCGTACCGGCAACGCGAAAAGAATTTTGTTTTTAGTGGATCGCTTGGAGCTTGAAGATCAGGCATATAAAAACTTCGTCCGCTATCTCAAAAACGACTACACATCTGTTGTTTACAAGCAAAACCGTGATGACTGGAAAAAAGCGGACATCGTTATTTCAACTGTCCAAAGTCTTACCTCTCAAGCCAAGTACAAAAAACTTTTTTCGCCGACAGATTTTGACCTCATTATTTCCGATGAAGCGCACCGCTCAATCAGCGGCAACAGCCGCGCCGTCTTTGAATACTTTGTCGGCTATAAGCTCGGACTTACTGCAACACCGAAAGATTATCTAAAAAATGTTGACCCTCAAAAACTTTCAGCAAATGATCCGCGCGCATGGGAACGCAGGCAGTTATTGGATACTTACACGACTTTTGGCTGTCCAAGCGGTGAGCCAACCTTCAGATATACCTTGCTTGACGGTGTAAAAGACGGCTACCTTATCAATCCTGTTGCCGTTGACGCGCGTACCGACATTACCACCGAGCTTCTTTCGGAAAAGGGCTATGCGGTAATGGTTGAAAACGAGGAGGGTGAAGAAACCGAAGAAACTTTTTTCCAGCGCGATTTTGAGAAAAAATTCTTTTCCGACAAAACAAATCAGGTATTTTGCAAATCCATTATTGAAAATGCCCTCAAAGACCCGATAAGCGGCGAGATGGGCAAGACGCTTATTTTTTGCGTCAGCCAAAAGCACGCTTCCAAGATTACGCAAACCTTAAATCAGATGGCGCACCTTGTATGGCCAGATAAATACAATTCCGATTTTGCCGTTCAAATCACCTCAAACATTCAGGACTCTCAACAAATGCCGATTAACTTTGCCAACAATAATCTCAATGGCCATACAAAATTTTTGCCCGGCTACAAATCAAGCAAGACAAGGGTATGCGTTACGGTCGGCATGATGACAACTGGCTATGACTGCGAAGATATTTTGAACCTCGCCTTGCTTCGCCCTGTTTTTTCGCCGACAGATTTTGTGCAGATGAAAGGGCGCGGTACCCGCAAATTCACGTTTGAATATAAAGACGAGGACGGCGAAGTGCGAAAAGTCGTCAAAGACAAATTCAAGTTTTTCGATTTCTTCGCCAACTTTGAATACTTTGAAGAAAAGTTTGATTATGACGAAGCGCTTCGCCTTCCCGTTATTAAACGAGGAAATGATATTGACTTGTCCGCCGAAGCTTTAGCGAAGGCGGATGAATTTGAAATTTTTGACCCCGACAAAATCAAACAATTGACGGAAACACCAATCGGCACCGAGGGCATGAAGGTTGATCGCAAGCTGTTTGAAGAAGCGAGAAAGAAAATCCAAGAAGACGGCGAAGTTAAGCAGGCGGTAGATCAGGAACAATGGGAAAAAGCGGTAAAAATTCTGCGCGACAAATACGAAGATAAGCCGGAGCTATATCTCAATCTTGAGAAAATTCGCAAAAGCGAAAACCTTGATCGCCGTTTATCATGGCGCGAGTTTCTGGAGCGTGTTTTCGGCTTGATTGACGCCTTCAAATCTAAAGACGAAAAACTGGAAGATGAGGTTGAGAAATTTATCTCAATCTACAAGCCGGAAAATAAATACGTGCCACATATCCGCAACTATTTGAAAGCGTATGTTGCCGATGAGCGTTTTCGCGACATCATCAACAGCAAACACTTTGCCGAGCTGAATGTGTATCCCGGATTTTCCATGCAGGAATTTAAGGCATTAAACGGCTGGCGCGACACCGTACCGGAATATGTAAAAGATTATGTGCCAGTTAATCAATATATGAAGTAAATACTACTATGGAAATTTTTAATGTAATTGTTATATATTTTGGCCTAGCACTGTTCTTTGTCGCTACTTTACCGATTTTAGGAAGACTGAATTTTATTTCTAGAGAGTTCTATCATAACATCATTTTCGTAAAAGACTTTTTCTCTTACAAACAATACCTCTTTTGGATATTATTCTTTCCTTTTAGTTTGTGGCTAGTTTCTGTAGCTCTATACGCCCTACATCTTGACTTTCTTGTACAGAACCTATGGATAACATCCCTTATATTTTGGGTCATTCTATATATTTATATAGTCTTTCTTCTTGGCAGAGGAATGCTACTCTCTAGGAATAATTTTTTCACCATCGCGCTCCTATCTATATTCATAACATTCATCTTTAGTTGGCTATTCTACAGACAAGGCATAGAGGTATTACTCCCTCAGAATAGTATATGGTTTTGGACAATAGTTTTTACTTTTTTGATTTCTTCTTTTTGGTATAAACACACGTCGGTTATAGCAGAAGATTCAGCTAAAAGAGTGGAAAATTACACAAAAACAAAGTTGGCTGAGTTTCAAAAAAAGTATACAAAAAATTTGGCTAACTTATCTGATTGCCAGAAAAAAGTATTGTTGGCAATTCTTATAGTGGAAAATTATAACAGGCCAAAATTTATAAGAGTTTTTGAGAGACTACTGTCATTTGTTGGCCTAGCTAAAACTACAGGGTTGGCTCAAATTTCTCAAAGAGGACTTTCAGACTATGATAGCGTGTGCTTATTAAAAGAAAAAATTCAAAGTGAATACCAAGTGAACGATTTTGATCTTGAGAAAGTTCGAGAATTTGTAAGGAATTATAATGGCAATAATTACGATGATATGGTCTTGGCTGTATTACAAAATTTAGATAGCAGATTCGTGGAGCGATAGTTGAAACATGCTAGACGCAACCACAAAACGAAAAATTGACTCGGCTCGACAAATCCTTGTCGGCAAAGTGCCTGACCCAAAGGCGCAGGTGGAGCAAATCACCACCGCGCTGGTTTATAAGTTTATGGACGACATGGACAAGGAATCGCAGGAGCTCGGAGGGCAAACAAGATTTTTCGCCAATGGTTTTGCGAAATACAGCTGGACCAAACTTTTGGACAAACGGCTTTCCGGCGCCGAGCGGCTTGATCTGTATGTGCAAGCCATTACGAATATGTCCAAAAACCCACATATCCCCCAGCTTTTCAAAGATATTTTTAAGGGCGCGGCGTTGCCCTATAACGACGCCCAAACGTTAAACTTATTTCTGAAAGAAATTGATGGGTTTGCTTTTGACCATAGTGAAGATTTGGGCGACGCGTATGAATATCTGTTGAACGTTGTCGGCACATCGGGAGAAGCGGGGCAGTTTCGCACGCCGCGCCACATCATTGATTTTATTGTTGAGGTCGTTGCGCCGAAGAAAAACGAAGCGATTTTGGACCCCGCTTGCGGAACGGCCGGATTTTTGATTTCGGCGTACAAACATATTTTGCGCCAGCACGACGGCAAGAATGACCAAACCGGAGAGCCAACGAGCGCGGAAAAACGCCTTTCGCCGGAAGAAAAGCAAAAGATGATGAGCAACTTCGTTGGTTATGACATCGATCCGGGAATGATGCGAATCGCCATTGTGAATATGTACCTGCACCATTTCCCCAATCCGAAAATATACGAGTACGACACGCTGACGTATGAGGATCGCTGGGACGACACTTTTGATGTAATCCTCGCCAATCCGCCGTTTATGACGCCAAAGGGCGGCATTCGCCCCCACAAGCGTTTTTCCGTGCAAGCCACGCGCAGTGAAGTGTTGTTTGTTGATTATATTTTGGAGCACCTCAACATCAAGGGACGAGCCGGTATAATCGTGCCGGAAGGAGTGATTTTCAGAAACGATTCGGCGTATAAAGAATTGCGCAAAAAATTAGTTGAAGATGGTTTGTATGCCGTCGTATCACTGCCTCAAGGCGTGTTTGCCAAGCCCGGCGGCAAAGGGAATGTAAAAACGAGTATTCTCTTTTTTGATAATCAGCTTGCCAAAAGGAGCAATGAAATTCTTTTTGTAAAAGTAGAGAACGACGGCTTTGATCTGGGCGCGCAAAGACGAAAAATTGATAAAGATGATCTACCGGAAGCGTTGGCAATTTTAGACGCGTGGAAGAACGGCAAAAAACAATCAAGCGATCTTGCGCTTTGGGTTAAGAAAGAAAAAATATCCGAAAATGGTTACTACAATCTGACCAGCGAACTATACAAAGAACGCGAAGTTAGAAAAAATCAGAAATGGCCATTGGTAGAAATAGGCGCTATTGCTGAAATCTTGAATGGGTATGCTTTCAAAAGTAATAATTATGTGAATAATGGCATTCGTATTATTAGAATCACGAATGTTCAAAACGGAAGAATAGTAGATGATAACCCGAAATTTTATCCTGAAAATACAAAGGAGCCAATCTCAAAATATGAACTTAAAGAAAACGACCTGCTTCTTTCTCTGACAGGAAATGTTGGACGAGTCGGTATTTTACAGAAGGAATTTTTACCTGCCACCCTCAATCAGCGTGTTGCCTGTTTGCGACCAAAGAAAGATAAAATTTTGGCAAAGTATCTTTTTTATCTACTTAACCGCAATGTCTTTGAGAAGGATTGTATAAAATCTGCCAGTGGTATTGCACAGAAAAATTTGAGCACAATCTGGCTTTCAAAGTACAAAATCCCACTCCCACCGCTTGAAGTTCAAAAAGAAATAGTGGAGCAGATTGAAGTCAAACAAAACGCTGTCAACCACGCCAAAGAAATTATCAAAAATCTAGAGAGAGAGAGACGATATTTTGGCCAGTCGCTTAGAAAGCTAAAAGATGTTGAGATGTCGAATCTTGGCGATATTTGCGAAAATATGGACTCAAAACGGAAACCTGTTACAAAATCAGACAGGAGTATCGGAAAATATCCCTATTATGGAGCGTCGGGAATTGTCGATTATGTTGATGATTATATTTTTGATGGCGAGTACCTACTTGTTTCCGAGGATGGAGCAAATCTTCTCGCTCGGTCTACACCTATCGCGTTTTCAATTTCTGGCAAAACTTGGGTGAACAACCATGCTCATATTTTGAAATTTGAAAATTCCGAGACACAAAAGCTTGTTGAGCACTATTTGAATAGCATTGATGTGAAGCAGTATGTTACCGGAACGGCACAGCCCAAATTGAATCAAGAGAACCTCAACAAAATACAAATCCCGCTTCCACCAATTGAAATCCAAAAACAGCTCGTCGCCGAAGCGGAAAAAGAAGAAGAAATCATCGCCGCCAACCGCCGCTTAATTGAGTTGATGGAAGGAAAAATCAGTCAGGTTTTGGCTGAAATCTAGGGTGTGCCTGCCTGCCGCGACGAGCACGGCGCAGGCAGGTATAACTTCTTTACATTCCTATTGACAAGAAAACCTGCATCGCCTATACTGGTAATATATGGCGAACTATCATGTTTCAAAGCGTGGCAGTGGCGAGTGGCAGGCAAAGAAAGAAGGCGCAGATAAGGCGGGCGGAATTTTTGATACCCAGTGGGAGGCCGAGAAAGCGGCGAAAGAATTTTCCGCCAATTCCGGCGGTGGTGAAGTAAAAATCCATGGATTAGACGGTAAAATTAGAGACAGCGATACCGTAAAACCAGCAATAGATCCAAACCCACCAAAAGATAAAGTGCATTAAATTATGTTTGGAAAATTTATCCAACAGCAACGTGCCAAGCGAGACATGACGCAGGAATATCTTGCGTCAGAACTTGGTATTTCTCGTCCAACCTATATGCAAATTGAACATGGGGAGCGGGAGCTTACTATACCTGAGGCCAAGAAGCTTGCGGCTCTTTTTGATATGTCGTTGGAAAATTTCCTTGCGGAGAAAGACGTTGAGTTGAAAGTAACAATCACGAAAGTAAAAAAAAAGGTGGCTCAAAAAACGAAAGAAGAAATTCGTATCAGCGTGCCGCAGGAAAAGGCAGAGAAATTTGAACAGGTATTGCTTTACATTCTTTCAAAAATCGGCGGCAAGCCGAACATTGGGCAAACGGTGCTCTACAAATTACTGTATTTTATTGATTTTGACTATTACGAAAAGTTTGAAGAACAACTGATCGGCGCAAAATACATCAAAAATCATTATGGCCCCACCCCCGTGATGTTTGCCAAGTTTATTGAGCGTCTGGAAAAAAAGGGCAAGGTGGAGAAGATCAAGAGCAAGTTTTATAAACATGAGCAAACCAAGTATCTCGTCAACCCAAACGAGCCATTAAACCTGTCCGCGCTTTCCGCGCAAGAACTTGCGCATATTGACTGGGAAATTGACCGTCTTGGTGATCTAACCGCAACGCAAATTTCCGCCCTGTCTCATCTTGATACCCCCTGGGTTGCTGCTAAAGATAGGGAGCCGCTGGAATACGAACATGTATTCTATCGACCGGAAGAAACCTCTGTAAGAGAATATGAACCGCTTTGATGCACTTGCAGAATTTGAAAAAGAATTTAAGCGGCTTTTCAAGAAATACAGGACGCTTGATGATGATTTGGAAAAGTTTAAAAAAATTCTGGTAACCACTCCAACCGGTATTGGGAAAAATTTTGTCATCGTATATTCTTCGCAAACTGTAAAAATTGTGAAGGCGCGTATGGCCTGCCGCGCGCTCCGTGATCGCTCGCTTCGTATTGTTTATTCGCATATTGAACAGGAGCAACGCTTTGATTTTATTGAGATATACTTCAAGGGCGAAAAAGAGAACGAGGATCGCGAACGAATCAAGGAGTATTTGAAAAATTAAAACTCCACCCACCACCCAATTTGATGTCCCACCGTCCGAAAAAATCGCTGGGGGTTTCCAGCAGGTGGGCAAAAAGAAAGGACAAGGGGGGGGAATGCCGCTTTTCTCTTGCCAAATCAAAATGAGGACAGCCCCGCCACTTGCTTGAATATTTGGAAGGCAGGACACCACAGAAAAATACTCTTTTCATTAGAAGAAAAAGAAATCCGGCGCGCGCAAAATGAAAAGAGCAAAGAGTATTTTTCTGTGGTGGTGCGAGCGGAGCGAGCAACGGCGGGATCGCTTCTTCTTTATTACAGAATTCAGACCCGGACGAGTTTTTAATGGGTCAGAATCTGATATTTATCAAATATTGCTGGCACTTAGAGATTTTCAGAAAGCTGCGAATGATTTTGATGTAAAAGATACCCATAAACAAAAATCATACGAACCTCTGATTACAATATTCGGCTTATTGAATGGGGTGACAAAAGATCAGTTATCGAAGAATCAAATAATTTTGATTAAGGAAATCATTGAATCTTTGAAGAGAAATTATGATGCGATTCCTGAAACAAGATATGTAATGAGTCATGGTGATTTTGCCCTCTTCAATATTATCTTAAATGGTGAAGAGATTGTTGGTATAAATGACTTTGATAATGTAGCGTATCTGCCACTCATACATGATTTAGCGGAATTTCTTGTTTCGGCAAGTATCGTGCATTACCTTGGTCCAATTTCTAATTTACGTTTACCTGTTTTTACACAGCCGCACCAAAGAGTTTTTAGTCAAATACTGACTTTCTATAAAGAGAACTTCTCGCTTACAGCTGAAGAAATTCGACTGCTTGCTGTAGTTGTTGAGATGGTATGGCTCGAAATCTTACTACTCGGAGTACTTAAGGGGGATTATAAACTTGCAGATATTTCAAATGCGGTTAACGAAATAGGAAAAAGAACGGTGCAGTCAAGGGTACTCAAAGAATTACAATCTCAAGAAAAAAATATTTTTATTTGGGATTTTCACGGCACTCTGGAAACCGGAACATTATCCATTCTTACAGAAATAGCAAATACTCTCTTGAAAGAAAATGGTAGCAATAAACAGTATCTCGCCGCCGAACTCGCGAGCATTCCCAGTTTCTCTTGGAATACCTTTTTTAGGAACCATTTCCCTAACTTTTCTGAAAAAGAAATTGAAGCCATTGCACAACAGGCATATGATGAAAAAAGATTTGCGCCACTTTTGGAAAAATATTCGCGCCCGAATGTCGGTGCAGAAACAATTTTACAAGCCGTTAGAGATGGCGGTGGAGTGAATGTTGTTGTGTCTCATTCCCGACATGACAAACTTGGTCACTATATCAATAGATTAGGATTAGATCGCTTTATAGATGAGTACTACGGTATTGATGATGGAACTATTGTATCTAAAGAAGATGTATTGAAGAAAAAAACCATGGTCATGCGAGATATACTTAATCAATACGACAGTTACCACAGTTATGCTGTTGGGGATACGGATAAGGACTTCAATGCGGCGCGTTCGGCGGGTATCAACATGTTTTATTGGTTGTTACCCACCAAGAACAATGGGTTAGAAAAAGAACTTTATAAAAGGATGTTGTCACAGAAACTTAAATTTATTAATCAATTAAATGAAATATTACAAGATCTATGAAAACTAACAATTCAAAAATAATTTACTCATCTGGTCCAGTCTCTCTCATAGAATTTGAGAGTGTTCGTGGTAAACGGGTTTTACTTGATATGGGAGGCGATGCTGTGATGATAGTGCCCCGCACAACACGTAACACATATGTACTTACCGCTCAAAAAAGAGTCGGAAGCGATGCGCTTGTATACGAATTTCCTTCCGGAGGAATAAAGGGGGGAGAAAGTCCAGAAGAAGCAGCTAAAAGAGAATTACTAGAGGAGACGGGGGCTACAGGCACGTTTAAATTTATTACCAAAGTTGAACCGTTGTCAGGGTTGGTTAAATTCAATCTATATATTTTTGCGGCTCAGGTTGATGGTGTTTCAGAAAGCGATAAAGCGCTTGAAGAACATGAAGACCTATCGACAGTCGAGCTTACTAAAGAACAACTTATACAGAAGATGAAGACTTTGGAAAAAGTAGATGGGTACCTTGCGCTTGGATTAGGAGCACTCGAGTTGTTAAGTTAAACAGAAGATGGTGTATAATTATATATAACATGAATCAACAATCTGAAATTTTTGGATTAAAAGAACTCATCGATCCCTTTTCAATTAATGAATTTATTGAAAGGTATTGGATTCTCAACGAATGGTTACATGTTGAAAGTACATTAGAGAGGTTCAAAGATTTTCCTTTTTTATCTCAACTTTCTTCTCCAAGCTCATTTGTCAAGTTGTATAGTGGTCGGGTTTCTTTAATTCACAAAGACCGTCCGCTATCTTTTCATTGCCGCGCACAGGAGGAAGCCGGTGCAATCCCTCGTTGGTCGTTCCTCAACCGCTTGAAAGCGGTTGGGCGACAGGGTTAGGGAGTGAAATGCCGGCTCCCGCCTCTACACTCTACCAAGATTTTTGAATTTTCCGCCCAGAGAAAGAAAACAAAATCCCAGCAGATTCTCTCATACTGGGTGAGGGGGGAATGCCGCTTTTCTCTTGCCAAATCAAAATGAGGACAGCCCCGCCACTTGCTTGAATATTTGGAGGGCAGGACACCACAGAAAAATACTTTTTTCATTAGAAGAAAAAGAAATCCGGCGCGCGCAAAATGAAAAGAGCAAAGAGTATTTTTCTGTGGTGGTGCGAGTGGAGCGAGCAACGGCGGGGTTGGCTTCCTTAGTGGGGGTTTTGCTCAAAGAATGTTCGAACTTCGTCCAAAAAACACCGCCAATGATCTGTACCCCAAAAAGTGGACATGGGGACACAGAATCCAAAAGGGTTTTCCACGCTCCGCGTGGCTCAAAAAGTATTGAAACATGAAAATATTTTTCTCTAAAAGCATAGGCTGGCTTAACGCAAATCGGAATGAGATGGTTTTTTTAGTTGTTGGTCTTGCGATAGGATTTTGGCTTTCCGTGGTTCAGGAGCGGGCATTAGAGCTTGATCGTTTCAGAAAAACCGCCGGTCTTGTGTATCGCGAGATAGAGAGCAACCAGGAACTATTCTTGCATTCTTTAAAGCCCCATGCCGATCGTATTATAACATCAGACACAGCGACCATAGCCGATAAAAAATCAAATCTTGAACATGTGTCTGCCATGAAGCGTTTTTCAGACAGCGCGTTTCGTGAGCTTCTGTTACTCCACGCTGAACTGCCACAAAAGGAACAGCAAGACAGCGCGCTTGCCGAGCTTGTCCTTTTGTATGATGCGTACGGCGCAATAAATCGTGGGGCTGATCTTTTGGAATTGTCAGTCGTTGGGTCGCTTCCATTTAGAGCTGATATGTTTATACATTACATTGATCCTACAAAAAAGAATTTGGAAGGTCACATGCAACGATTAGAAGATATTGATACCAAAAAGATATATATGATTTTGAATGCCATGAAGAGTGGCAGATACTATGATATAAACCCCACTATAAAAAATGCCTTTTTGTCAAGAGTTCCCAATTTCTGAAACAAATTCTTTTTTTGGGTTATAGTATATCCATGTTTGAGTTTACCATTCTGAAAAAATCTAAAAAGTCGCGCGCGCGGCTTGGTTTGCTTACCACTACCCATGGCGCGGTGGAAACTCCCGCGTTTGTTGGCGTTGCTACGCAAGCGGCGGTAAAAACTCTTTCCAGTGAAGAAGCGGAGGCGATGGGATGCCAACTCCTGATTTCAAATACGTATCATCTGCATATCCGTCCCGGCGAGAATATTGTACAAGCGCATGGAGGACTTCATACATTTATGAACTGGAAGCGCCCGCTCATGACCGACTCGGGCGGGTTTCAGGTATTTAGTCTGGGCTTTGGAAAAGACTTGGGTATAAGCAAAATGCTCAAACGTGCCGTTGGCAAACGAGAAGAGCTTGACACGAACGCAAAACCTTCCTCTCTGCGCATTACCGAAGAGGGCGTGGTGTTTCGCTCGTATGTGGACGGGAAAGAAATTTTTTTGGGACCGAAAGAGTCTATGCACATTCAGGGAGCATTGGGCGCGGACATCATTTTTGCGTTTGACGAATGTCCGCCGCCGGTTGCGGGGTATGAGTACATGAAGCAATCGGTGGAGCGTACGCATCGCTGGGCGGAGATTTGCCTGCGGGAAAAAAAGAAGACACAAGCCCTGTATGGTATTGTGCAGGGCGGCAAGCACGCTGATTTGCGTACTATGTCTGCCGTGTTTTTTGCTTCAAAACCATTTGATGGCTACGGCATAGGCGGAGAGTTTGGCGCGGGCGGCGCGGATCGTTCGCGGATGTTGCGTTTAATTATAGACGCATTACCTGATGAAAAACCTCGGCATCTTTTGGGCACGGGGTACATAGAAGATATCGCGCGGCTTGTGAAAGAAGGCGTTGATACGTTCGATTCCATTGTGCCAACGCATTACGCGCGGCATGGTATGGCGTTTACCAGCGCGGGCAAGCTCGATTTAGGCAAAAGTATATTTTTGAAAGACACATCTCCGCTCGATCCCGCGTGCGCGTGCCCCACATGCGCGCGTTATTCACGGGGATATATTGCGCATTTGCTCCGCGCGCATGAAATAACGCCATTGAAACTTGTAACTATGCACAACGTATGGTTTTTTAACGCGTATGTAGCGTCCATCCGCGAACAAATTAAAAAAGGACAGATGTGAAGTATTCATGGAAAAACTTTAGTATTATTATTCTTGTACTAGCGGTTGTTTTTGTGTGGTACGTAGTGTTTGTGGAATCTCGGAGCGGACTTTTGGTCTATTTTTTTGATGTAGGACAGGGGGATAGTATATTTATCCAAGCGGAAAACGGCAATCAAATTTTACTAGACGGCGGCCCGGGAGACGCGGTGCTTGCGGAGCTTGGCGGCGTACTTCCGTTTTATGACCGTACGCTTGATATGATTATACTTACTCACCCCGACGCGGATCACTTAAACGGGCTTGTGGAAGTGGTAAAACGGTACAAGCCAAAAATGGTATTGGAAACAGGGGTACTGCATGATACCGCGCAATATGAAGAGTGGCGGCGGTTTTTAGATAGGGAGCATATTCCGATTGCGCGCGCAAAAGCGGGGGAAAAATTCTTGATTGCCGACGGCGTTACGGCAACCGTGTTGTTTCCGTTTCGCGATCAGGAAGGACAAAAACCAAAAGCGGTGAATGAAACAAGTATTGTGTTGCGGTTGGATTACGGCGAAACTTCGTTTTTATTCACCGGGGATATTGAGGCAAAAACCGAGCGCATGCTTTCGGTAGCGCAACGCGAAGCAATTGACGTAGATGTGCTGAAAGTTGCTCATCACGGTTCAAAAACATCAAGTATAACGGAGTTTCTGAAAGTGGTGTCGCCGGAAATTGCCATAATTTCCGTGGGGCGGAATAACCGGTATGGCCATCCATCGCCGGAGGTAATTGATCGTTTTCGGGAATTTGGCATTCCGGTGCGCCGAACGGACATAAGCGGTGCAGTGGTGCTGCATGCGTTTGTAGATGGAACGTATGAGATGGGTTCTAGATAGGACTTGCGTCAAGAAAAAAAATACGGTACTGTGTTGATACGTATGGCAAAGAAAAAACAAACACAGGCGCGTTCACGGCGTCCCGAAACAATTGAACAGACATTAGTGGTAATTAAACCCGACGGCGTACAACGAGGGCTGGTGGGTGAAATTTTACAGAGGTTTGAAAAAGCGGGGCTCAAGATTGTGGCTATGCGGATGCGCTGGGTGGATGAAACGCACGCAAAAAAGCATTACACGGAAGATTTAGCAAAACGCCGCGGTCAGCATGTGCGCGATGTTATGGTTGATTTTCTCAAAAGCGGGCCGGTGGTCGCTTTTGTGGTCGAAGGGGTGGATGCCATTGAGAACGTGCGGAAAATGATCGGGTCTACCGAACCCAAAGCCGCGCTTCCGGGAACCATTCGCGGGGATTACGCGCATGTGGCGTTTCGGCACGCGGATGCCCAAAAGAAGGCAGTGGGGAACTTGATTCATGCCTCGAGCGACGCGACAGATGCTTATAATGAGATTTTGGTGTGGTTCAACGAAGACGAACTATTTGATTACAAGACGGTTCACGACGCATTCACCTTATAAGATGAACGTGCGTCCGTCAGCATGGTCGGTTTTTGCAGGGGTGCTTGCTATTTTGTGCGCTCACATACTTTCTGTTTTACAGGGGTGGTATACCACGTATACCTGGATTGATATTCCGCTCCATTTGGCTGGCGGCGCATGGACTGCGCTTGCCTTTTTTTATCTCCAACGCCAGTATGTGCCGTTATTTTCCGCGTTGCCGTTTTGGTTTTCTCTTATCACGGCTGTGGGAGTTGTGATGTTAGTGGGGGTTGGGTGGGAATGGTTTGAGTTCGGGTTTGATTATATATTTGTGCCGGAACATGCCGAATGGCGGGCGCAATTGGGGCTTGTCGATACTTTGGGAGATTTACTGGTTGACTTATTAGGCGGTCTTTTGGCGGGGGCGTATATGTTGATCCAAAAAAGAGGAATCATGTTGTCTCCAAATTCTGATTTAAAATAAGGATGTAACATAGTAGAAAAGGCTTATTTGTAAAGCCTTTTTTCATACGAAAAAAGCTTGACAAAATGAGTTTAACTTGCTATAAGTATCGCAAGTTTAATATCCAAGCTCGTTGATAATTACATCAACTAGAAAAGGAGGTAGCTATGTCTAAGTGGACAGATTTGCTTTCGAAAGCGGCGGGTGC
>Ga0209542_10005320_pt1 | contig 25767 bp, 27 predicted proteins | sample RifCSPhighO2_01_FD_184028 | JGI IMG/M metagenome (GOLD analysis project Ga0209542, IMG submission 184028) | Soil microbial communities from Rifle, Colorado - Rifle CSP2_plank highO2_0.1 (SPAdes) (version 2) | ecosystem: Environmental > Terrestrial > Deep subsurface > Rock core/Sediment ...
TGGATCTCTCACACGGAGGGCATTTGACTCACGGACACCCGATGACTCTTCCAGCAAAAATTTACAAGTTCGTCACTTATAAAATGAAAAATCCTGACACGGGAGAAATCGACTATGAAGACATGAGACGGGTGGCAATAGCTAATAAACCAAAATTGATCATTGCAGGCTTTTCTGCCTACCCACGGACGCTTGATTACAAAAAATTTGTAGAAATTGCCCACGAAGTGGGAGCTATCACTATGGCGGACATGGCCCACATTGCAGGGCTTATCGCTGCCGGTGTGCTTCGCAATCCGTTTGATGATGGGTTTGATATTATTACTTCTACTACACACAAAACTCTTCGTGGTCCGCGCGGAGGGATAATTCTTACAAGAGAAAATGAGGAAATAGCCAAAAAAATTGATAAAGCTATTTTCCCTGGAATTCAAGGTGGTCCGCATATGCACATAATTGCTGCCAAAGCGGTGGCTTTTGGCGAAGCAATGACTCCCAAGTTTAAAAAATATGCTGGGCAAGTTTTGAAAAACTCAAAAGCAATGGAAGAAGTAATGCGAAAAAATAAAATTCGCATGATTGGTGGGGGAACAGATAATCATCTTATTTTGGCAGATGTGTTTGGTTCTTTGGGGGTAACTGGCAAGGAAGCGCAGACCGTTCTTGATGAAGTTGGCATCACACTCAATATGAATGCAATTGCAAATGATACTCGGAAGCCTCTTGACCCATCAGGAATAAGATTTGGCACGCCGGCAATCACGACGCGGGGTTTTAAGGAGAAAGAATGCGCCAAAGTAGCCGAGCTTATAATAAAAGTTTTAAAAAACAAAGACGATAAAAAATTAAAAGAATCTGTACATAAAGAAATAAAATCTTTGGCCAAAAAGTTTCCAATACCAAAAAAGTTTGTGTAGAAAAAATGCCTCATATTCATGAAAAAATTGATTTTACTGTAGAAGTTTTTATTGTTCATAAAAACAAAGTGCTTCTTCGTATGCATGATAAACATAAAATTTGGCTTTCTGTCGGTGGACACATTGAGCTTGATGAGGATCCAGTGCAAGCCGCAATCCGTGAAGTAAAAGAAGAAGTAGGACTAGATATAAAAATAATCGGCGATGCGCATGGTCCTTTGAATGGGAAAACAGAAAATAGAGGATATACTTATTTAATTCCACCGAGATATTTAGGGAAGCATCCTGTGTCGGATACTCATGAACACATTGCTTTTGTTTATTTTGCAACATCCGATACTGATATTATAACTGAGTCAAAAAGTGACCACGAACGTACTGAAACAAAATGGGTAACAATGGATGAGCTGAATTCTATGAATCTTGTTCCGAATATTTTATTTTATGCCACGGAAGCGTTAAAGGAATTAGGAAAGTAATATGGAAAAAGAAAATCAAAGACCCAAAGTTGCAGTAGGAGTCATGATTTTTAAGGACGGAAAAGTTCTAATTGGCAAACGTAGAAAAACTGCTTCTCATGGCCCTAGTGAGTATTGTTTCCCCGGTGGGCATATTGAAGCAAATGAATCATTTGAGGAAGCAGTTATGAGAGAAACTTCAGAAGAAGCTGGAATTAAAATAAGTAATTTAAAATTTTTGTGTGTTGCAAATGTAGATAAATATAAAAATCATCAAGTAGTTTTCATTGGTATGACTGCTGATTTGGAAAATGGAGAACCAAAATCATTTACAGCAGAAAATGTTGGCGATTGGGAATGGTGCGATTTAGACAATCTTCCATCACCGCTTTTTTCTCCAACAGAATTTATGGCTAAATCTTATAAAAGTGGTCAAAGTTATTTTGATTTAGAAAGATAGCCAATTTTCAATTTCATCCTTTTTCTGCTATATTTTCTATATGGCAAAAAGAGGAAAATTGATAGTAATAGACGGTACAGATAGTAGCGGAAAAGCTACGCAGACAGAGCTTCTGATAAAACATTTAAAGAAAGATGGACGAGCTGTAAAAGTCCTTGATTTTCCAGATTATTATTCAAATTTTTTTGGAAAATTCATAGGACATTGTCTCTCCGAGCAATATTATAATTTTGTGAAAGTGCACCCAAAGATTGCTTCGGTGCTTTATGCTGCAGACCGCTTTGAATCAAGAGATAAAATTAAAAAATGGTTGAAGGATGGGTATATAATAATTGCAAACAGATATGCGAGTGCAAATCAAATTCATCAAGGCGGGAAAATTGCTGACACAAAGAAAAGAGAAAGTTTTCTGAAATGGCTGGCAGAAATGGAATATGAAGTTTTCAAAATTCCAAAGCCGGATGCTATATTTTATTTGAGCGTACCGATTCCTATAGTTTTAAAATTAATCAAAGAGAGAAACAAAAAAAATAACAGAAGTTATTTAGGTAACAAAAAGGATGTCCACGAAAAAGACTTTAATTTTTTAGAAAATTCTCGAAAAACTGCGCTCTGGCTCGCAAAAACCCAAAAAGGCTGGATAAAGATAGAATGTGTAAAAAATGGAGTCTTGGATACTCGAGAAAATATACACAAAGAAATTTATGAAAAGATTAAAAAAGTTCTGAAATAAAAACTAAAGTGAAAATCAAAATTAAAAAATTAAGAGAAGATGCAAAATTGCCAACTCATGGACATCCGGGAGATGCAGGTATGGATTTTTATTGTATAGAGGATGTTATTTTTCGAGCTGGCAAGCAAGAGAGGGTTCATACAGGAGTGGCTATAGAAATTCCTGATGGGTATGTTGGACTTGTGTGGGATAAATCCAGTATTTCTTTCAACCTTGGGTTAAAGGTTATGGGTGGCGTTATAGATTCGGGTTTTAGAGGAGAGATTGTTATGAATCTTCTTAATGTTTCAGATAAAGAAGTCATGCTCGAGAAGGGTCAAAAATTTACCCAGATGTTAATTCAAAAGTTTGAGCATTGTGATATTGTAGAAGTAGACGAACTCTCGGAAACTGTGCGCGGAAGTGGGCGAGAAGGAAGTACAGGGCATAAATAATATGGAGCAGAAAATAAAAAATTTAATAAAATATTCTCTAAAAAATCTGGATATCGAAGTTAATAATATTGGCTTAGAACATCCTTCAGATTCAAAAATGGGGGATTATTCTACAAATGTAGCTATGGTTGTCGCCAAAAATGTAAAAACTAATCCAAAAGAACTAGCTGATAAAATAAAGCAAGAACTTGATAAGAAATTACCCAAAGAAGTAGAAAAAATAGAAGTTGCTGGTGCGGGGTTTATTAATTTTTATTTATCTCGAGATTTTTTCGCTAAAAGTATTGAAGAAATTTTAAATAATGCGGAGAATGTCGGGAAGAATGATATGTTAGCTGACAAGAAAATAATGATTGAGTATACCGATCCAAACCCTTTTAAACCTTTTCATATCGGGCATTTGATGAGTAACGCGATCGGTGAATCTATTTCCCGTCTGGTGGAATTCTCTGGCGCAAAGATGACGCGAGCAAATTACCAAGGTGATCTAGGGCTCCATGTCGCTAAAGCTATCCATGGTCTTTTGAAGAATAAAAAATTACAAGATAAAAATGGTTCTAATAATTTACAGTCGTCAAATATTGGGAATGCTTATGCCGAAGGGGCAGAAGCGTATGAGATTGATGCCGAAGGTCATGGGTCAAAAAAAGAAATAGATGCCATAAATAAGAAAATTTATGATAAGAGCGATAAAAAAATAAATGATATATATGATTGGGGTTTTAAGGTTACAATGGAGGCTTTTGAAGACTTATATAAAATTTTGGGCACTAAATTTGATTTTTATTTCCTAGAAAGCCAAGTGGCGCCGATTGGAGAAAATATTGTACAAGCAAATACAGGAAAAGTTTTTGAAGAGTCAGATGGGGCTATTGTTTTTAAAGCTGAAAAACATGACCAAAAGCTTCACACTAGAGTTTTCATAACTAGAGAAGGCCTGCCTACATATGAAACAAAAGAGCTAGGGCTAACGGAAGAAAAATTCAAAACTGACCCAGAGATGAATCTATCTATTGTGGTTACTGCAAATGAGCAAATGGATTATATGAAAGTTGTGGCAAAAGCTATTTCTCTTATTCATCCCGAATATGCTTCAAAGATGCGACATATCACGCATGGCATGATGCGTCTTTCTTCTGGCAAAATGAGTTCTCGAAAGGGTAATGTGATTACAGGGGAAGCTCTTTTGAATGATGTTCGTGATGCTATTTTAGAAAAAATGACTGATAAAGAATTCGGGAATGAAGAGAGGGAAAAAATTGCTTCGGATGTAGCCGTATCGGCGATAAAATATTCTATATTAAAACAATCTACCGGCGGGGATATAGTTTATGATTTGGAAAGTTCTATTTCTACCGAAGGGGATTCGGGACCATATTTGCAATATTCTTTTGCGCGAGCTAATTCAGTAATAGAGCGAGCGCAAAAAGAATATATTTTACCAGATCCCCATGCTTTTCCATCAGAAATTTTTGAACTGGAAAAATTATTATATAAATTTCCTGAAGTCGTACTGCGTTCTGCGTCAGAATATGAACCACATTATATAGCAAACTATTTAATAGAAGTTGCCCGCGCTTATAACAGTTTTTATGGAAATACAGTTATCGTGAATAAAGAAGACAAAAATTCAGGATATAAAGTGGCTTTAACTTATGCTTTTAGTTTCGTAATGAAGACAGGCCTGCATCTACTAGGCATCAAAGCTCCAGAGAAGATGTAAGAAAATTAAACTAAAAAAGTGTAAAAACAAAGGTTTTATGTTAAAATCAGGCAATAATGGCTGGAGGAGATGAAGTTAATAGAAAATCAGACTCAGCTCTTCGCGAAGAGGCTGTTTTGGAATTCTGGAAAGAAAATAAAATTTTTGAAAAATCTTTAAAACAATCAGAAGGCAAAAAAGAATTTATTTTTTACGATGGTCCAGTTACAGCAAACTCCAAACCAGTCTTACATACAATGACACCTTTTTCTTTTAAAGATGCTATCCCGCGATATAAAACGATGCGTGGATTTCATGTGCGCAGGAAAGGGGGTTGGGATACGCATGGCCTTCCTGTAGAGCTTCAAGTAGAGAAAAAGCTTGGACTTAATTCTAAAAAAGCGATTGAAGAATATGGCATTGCAAAATTTAACCAAGAATGTAGAGAAAGCGTTTGGGAATACATTGAGTTATGGAAAAATTTCACTAACCGAATGGGTTATTGGGCTGATCAGGAAAATCCATACGTTACATACCACAACGATTATATTGAATCTGTTTGGAATGTGGTAAAAAAAATAAACGATCAAAATTTACTTTATAAAGATTATAAAGTGGTGCCATGGTGCCCCCGATGTGGCACGGCTCTTTCTTCACACGAACTTGCGCAAGGTTATGAAGATGTGAAAGATTTATCGGTTTATGTTAAATTTAAAATTGTTGCAAAAGAGAATACAGACTCCAAAGCGTATTTCTTAGCTTGGACTACCACACCATGGACCTTGCCGGGGAATGTAGCTCTTGCGGTAGGAAAAGATATTGACTATGTAGAAATAAAAGTAGGAAATGAAATTTTGGTGCTTGCGAAAGAGCGACTGCACATAATAACTGACCCTTATGAGATTATTGCAAAGCATAAAGGTAGTGAGATGGCTGGTATGCAATATGAACCACTTTTCCCATTTTTATCTAATACCGTTTCTCCAAACGAAAAACTTAAATTGGAAAAAGCGTATAAAGTTTACGTGGCAGATTTCGTAAACACATCCGAGGGTACAGGTATAGTACATACAGCTGTGATGTATGGTCAGGACGATTTTACGCTTGGTACAGAAGTTGGCTTGCCGAAGCATCACCTTGTAAATTTGGAAGGTAAATTTGTCAAAAATACAGGATTTTTGGAAGGTAGATTTGTTAGAGAAGCTGACGAGAAAGGGAAGCCAACTCTAGCAGTGGACGTCATTGAAGATCTAAAGAAAAGAAATTTATTTTTAAAACAAGAAAATTATAAACACTCCTACCCACATTGTTGGCGTTGTAAAACTGCGCTCATTTATTATGCGCGGGATTCATGGTATATCAAAATGTCTAATCCTTTAATAAAGAAAAAATTAATCAGCGAAAACAAAAAAATAAATTGGGAACCGAGCCACATTAAAGAAGGGCGTTTTGGTGAATGGTTACGAGAAATAAAAGACTGGGCAATATCTCGCGAGCGATATTGGGGGACGCCGTTACCAGTATGGCAATGCACTTCTTGTAAAACGTTTGATGTTGTGGGAAGCATTGAAGATTTGAAGCAAAAAACGAAAAAATCAGGCAACAAATATTTTGTGATGCGGCATGGTCAAGCGCAAAACGGCTTGGGTGAGATACATCACAAAGATCCGTATAACGAAGCGCATCTGACAGAAAAGGGGATAAAACAAATTTTGGAAAATATAAAAAACATAGATAATAAAATCGATGTTGTTATTTCGTCCCCTCTTAATCGTACCAGAGAAACTACGAAAATAGTTTGTGGACATATTGGTTTTCCTTTAGAGAAAGTCGTTTATGATAAGCGGATACAAGAATGGGATACCAGTTCAACTTTTGAGGGACAAAATAAATCATTATTTTATAAATATTACGACGAAGATTGTTTAAAAAATCCCGATAAAAATTTGACTGATGATGAAAGTTTAGTTCAATTGATAAAACGATTGGGTAATTTTATTTATGAAATAGAAAATAAATATTCTAATAAAAACATTTTGATTATCGGGCATCAGTTTGCCACCAGAGCTCTTGATTTTATTGTCAAAGGAATGTTCTTGAGTTCATTGAAAAATCTAAACAACGACTTGATTAATTTAAAAAATGCTGAAGTTAGAAAGTTTGATTTTATTTCTCTTCCGCATAATGAAAATTATGAACTAGACTTGCACAAACCTTACATTGATGAAGTTGCTCTTGTGTGTGCCAAAACGACCTCCTCGGGACAAGTCTGTGGAGGTAAATTAAATCGTACTCGCGAGGTGATGGATGTATGGTTTGATTCTGGGGTGATGCCTTTTGCCCAAGACCATTATCCATTTGAAAATAAGAAATGGGTGGAAGGTGAAGGGTATCCGGCAGATTATATCTGCGAGGCGATTGATCAGACCCGTGGTTGGTTTTATACTTTGCATGCTGTTGGAGTTTTGATGGGTCGTGGTTTTGCTTATAAGAATGTAATCTGTCTTGGGCACTTACTGGACGTATCTGGTAAAAAAATGTCTAAGTCCTTGGGTAATGTCGTTGACCCATGGCTCATGATATCCAAGCACGGTGTGGATACGCTTCGTTTGTGGATGTACTCCGTAAATCAACCGGGAGAATCAAAAAATTTCGATGAAAAAACTATAGCTCTGCTTTACCAGCAAGTTTTTGGATTGCTTTACAATGTACTGACATTTTACGAATTGTATAGAGATAAAAATTTAGAGAAAAACGATAACACAAAGTCTAAAAATATTCTAGATCAATGGATTTTGGCTAAGCTGGATGAATTGGTGAAACTTTCTACGAAAAATCTTGATAATTATAAGTTACTTGAACCTGTACGGGGAGTTAGGGATTTTATCGGCGATCTTTCCACGTGGTATTTGCGTAGATCGCGGGAGCGGATAAAGGCAGGAGATAGGGAAGCCAAAGAAACTTTGTATTTTGTTTTAAAAACTTTGGCAAAAATCATGGCTCCATTTGCTCCATTCACAGCAGAAGATATTTGGCTGAAATTAAAGAATGAAAATGATAGAGAGAGTGTTCATTTAGAAAAATGGCCTGCCAAAAAATTAAATATTTTATCGTTTATTAAACCTAAAGTTTTAGGCAAGATGGCAACCGTCAGGAGCATTGTTACCCTCGGTCTTGAAGCTCGTCAGAGGGCTGGAATCAAAGTTCGCCAGCCACTAAACCAATTGGGCATCGTATCCGAAGGACTGTCAGATGATTATATTGAGATCATAAAAGATGAATTAAATATTAAAAATATTTATTATATTTTAAAGATAAAAATGGGTCTCAATAAAGTAAATCTTAATACAAATATTACGCCTGAATTAAAACAAGAAGGGAATTATCGAGAATTGGCGAGAGCCCTGCAAGACATGAGGAAAAAAATGGGTTTAACGCCCAATAATATCGTCGTACTTACCTTTGAAACAAACGACTTGGGTAAAAAACTGATTCACAAATTTGAAACTGATATGAAGAAAACTGTTCTCGTTTCCAGAGTAGAATTTTCTACTCTAGGTGGAAAAGATATAGAGGAAATAAAAATAGATGATTTGGTATTTAAAGTAAAAATTGAGAAATAGACAGAAAGTACTATTATCTGCTATCGCAGAGTTTGCTACTTTTTCTACTATTCTATATAATAAGTTTATGTCTATCGTGTTTGATATTTTAAATGAATTAAGTCGGAGCTCTCTTAATTATAAGGGTGTATGTGTAAATTTATTTGGTATACCCAGACTGTCTTCACATAAATATGGATCTCTTAAATCTGGAATTAGTCAATTAAAGAGGAAACAATATATAACAAAAGACCATACAGGTTGGTTTTTGACTCCAAAAGGAAGAAAATATCTAAAAAGAAAACATGATTCTTTGACACAATTCAATTCTCCTTTTTCTAAAAATGACTCTAAAAATTTACTTATTATGTTTGATATACCAGAGACTAAAAAAGCAGAGAGGGAATGGCTTAGATGGCATCTCAAAAAGTTTAACTATATCATGATCCAAAAAAGTGTTTGGCGAGGACCTTCTCCATTACCAAAAGAGTTTCTTGATTATATAAGAAAGATAAGGCTTCAGAAAAATTTGAAAATGCTCAAGGTATCAAAATCTAATTAATACTAAAAAAGTACTAAAATCTGCTATCGCAGAAAGTAGTACCTTTAGTTATTTTTATTAATTATAATTTTTGTGGTAGAATTGAAGTATGAAATTAATTCTTTTTGATTTTGATGGAGTTTTGGTGGATACATTAGGAGTCGCTTTTAGTATAAATAAAGGAGCGAAGCCCGATCTTTCTCTTGAAGAGTATAAATCCTTTTTCGAGGGAAATATATATGATGCAATAGCGAGTGGCAAGAAAAAACACATTCCAGATTTTGACGATCAATTTCGTTTGCAAACTCGTGAGTTAAAAATTCCAGACGAATTAAAAAAAATGTTACGAGATATTTCTCCGAAAAACACTCTTGCGATTGTGTCTTCTGCGTCAACCGATCTAATACAAGAAATTCTAGAGAGGGAGGATGTTGCTAATTTTTTTGCAGATGTATTTGGTAGTGATGTGCACTCAAGTAAGATTGTTAAAACTAAAACATTGCTGAATAAGTATAAAGTTGAGGTAAAAGATGCCGTGTTTATTACCGATACTGTGGGTGATATAATTGAAGCGCGAGAGTGTGGAGTCAAAGCTATTGCCGTGACGTGGGGTTTTCATGATGAAGCAACTTTGGCGAAAGCGCAACCGGTCAAAATTGTCAACACTCCAGAGGATTTAATCAAAGCTATTAAGGAAATTTAAAATGTCTAAAACAATTTCAGAAATTTATACTGAATATAAAATTATGCCAAGTTTACAGCAACACATGCTCCGTGTGGCAGCGGTGGCGTCATTGATTTGTGGTAATTTTGATGAACCGCTTCCAAAAGAAGAAATAGTAACCGCGTGCCTGCTTCATGATATGGGGAACATTTTAAAGTTTAAATTAGATTTATTCCCCGAATTCTTAAAGCCAGAAGGACGAGAATACTGGCAAAAAGTTAAAGATGAATATATAAAAAAGTACGGCAATGATGAGCATGTGGCTACTACAAAAATTACGCAAGAGCTTCAGATTTCGGACAAAATTTTTGAATTGATTAAATCGATTAGTTTTTTGGGCACTCCGGGCAATGCTTTAAGCGAAGATTTCAGTAAAAAAATTCCCGAATACTGTGATGATCGAGTCGATCCTTTCGGGATAGTAAGTTTAGAACAACGTTTTATGGATATGAGAAAGCGTTATGAGCATCTTGGTGGTGATACTCCCGAACGTATTGCATTTGAAAATGCGGTCAGACAAATAGAGAAACAAATCTTTTCAAAATGTAAAATAAAACCAGAAGACATAAATAATGAAACAGTTGCCTCGATAATTTTAAGTCTCAAAGATTTTGTGATCCATTCGATAAAAACTCAGGATCATGGTGAGTAAGACCGAACCATGATAAAATAGACAAATGGAAAGACCATTTATATGTGAAGGAAATAAATATACAATTTCACCAACGAATACTATTGGATTACCAGTTTTACTGCAAAATTTACCCAGTGAAATAGCAATAGATGATAATAAATTGTATTTAAAATCTTCTTTTCATGTTAGTTTAGTTTGCATAAATGAAATAATAAAAAAACACAAGGTATCAATTCAAGACTTTAGGGATTCAGTGGTAAAAGATTTTTGTGAATTTACTACAACTAATAACATTCAAGTCTTACAGCATAAAGAATTCAAATACGTTGAAGAAAAAAATCTCAAAACAGTAATCGTAATGTGTAAAGTATCAAATCTTGATAAATTTTTTGAGATTCTAAATAAAAAATATAACTTAAATATAGAGTATCCACCTACCCATGTAACATTATATGCACATGATGGGAAAACAGGAATTTTTTTGACTGATTCTGATGATATAAAAAATTTTACCGTGCCAGTTGATAACCCAATAGGTCATTCATTGTAATTTTAATGCATCACATTTATCACACAGAAGGAATAATATTGAGCAGTCGGAATTTTGGAGAGGCGGGGAAACATTATTCCATTTTTACTAGAGATTTGGGGATGATAATGGCCTCTGCGGAAGGAGTACGCAAAATGCATTCTAAACTTCGCTATGTATTGCAAGATTTTTCTTATCTTAAAATTGACTTTGTGCAAGGCAAAAATATTTTTCGGGTGACGAATGCATCAAAAACAAATATGTTGGAAAAAATTACCAAACAGCCACATACCTTTGAAGTTTTTGCAAACATTGCTCGTTTACTAAAACGCTTACTTGCTGGTGTTGAGCCAAACGAAACATTATTTATAGATTTACTTAATGGTTTATTTATTTTAGAAAAAACTAAAAAAAAAGAAGACTTGCGCAATATTGAAGTAATTATTGTATTACGTATACTAAATAATTTAGGGTATATAGGTGAAAATGAAATATTACAGAATCTCGTAAAATCTCCATTTGAAGAAAATCTTGTATTTGAAGTTTCAAAAGATAGAACTAAGGTATTACACCAAATCAACAAAGCTCTCAAAGAGACACATCTATAAAGCATTTCTTCTAATTTTTTCTTTTAAGTGGTACAATTACCGGATGTCGTTAGATAATAAAGATAGATTGAATAGAATAGAAGAACTGAAAAGCAAGCTTTTCAGTAAAAATTATCAAACAAAGGTAGAGCATAGAGATGCATTTACACATCAAAAGAGAAATAATGTATCGGATGTTTGGGAAGGTGGAGAGAAAGCTAGCATTGATTCTACTACATATGGAGATAAGTTTTTTATGAGAACCTCTATATTTAAGAATTTTTTCATCTTTTCATTAGTTTTTTTTGTTTTAACGCTCTTATATGCTTCTTATGTGTTTTTTGCTGGCGGTAATACTGTTTCTAATGATAATATTGATATTTCTATAATTGGTAACAATTTCGTTGCAGGTGGAGAAGAGCTTTCGTTTGTTGTTGGAATTACAAATAAAAATAGTTCAGCACTAGATTTAGTTGATCTTGTTATGGAATATCCAAGAAGTTCCTCGGGTGGGGATGTAGGTTCATCAGCTGGAGTTGAAAGATTTCGACACTCTTTGGGTACAATTCCTGCTGGAGCTGTGCGTAATGAAAATCAAAAAGTAGTGCTTTTCGGCGAGCAAGGAAGTGTGCGTCCCATAAAAATTTCTATTGAGTACCGAGTAGAGGGTTCAAATGCTATCTTTGTTAAAGAAAAGTTTTATGAAGTTACTCTAAGTTCTACGCCACTTGATCTTTCCATTGATGCTCCTCTTGTAATAAGTCCTAATCAAGATATAACCCTTAATATAAAAGCGACGCTAAACGCTACAAAACCAGCCACAAAAATACTTCTAAAGCTTGATTATCCAGTTGGCTTTCAATTTGGGTCTTCTGTTCCACCCCCATCACTAGGAAATAATATTTGGAGTTTGGGGGATCTTCCTCCTGGCGCAGAGCGTAATATTTCAGTAACTGGTAAAATGCTTGATGTTTCCGATGGAGAAGAAAAAACATTTCACATATCAAGTGGTTCGCAATCAACAGGAGACAAATCTATGATTGATGTGGTTTTTAATTCTCTTTCACATACTGTTGCGATAAAAAAACCTTTCATTGAAGCGAAACTTTTTGTAAATGGATTGTATCAGAGAGAATATACTACAAATACAAGGACTCCAGTCCAGGGTGAAATTAGGTGGACAAATAATCTAGATACAAAAGTAAATGATTTGAAGATTCTGGCGAAAATTTCTGGAAACGCAGTTAATCGTCAAACAATAAATGCACAACAAGGTTTTTTTGACTCGGGTACCGATACAATAACTTGGGATAAAAATTCTAAAAATGAATTTGATGAAGTGAATCCAGGTGATTCTGGGTCTGTAAACTTCTCTGTCTCTCCACTTTCTTTGTTTTCTACCACTGGCGGGATACTTCCTGATCCCTCTATCAGGATAGATGTTTCTATTTCTGGCAAGCAGTTGGTTTCTGGTTATGCAACCACAGATTTGAATAATTCTGAATCGGGAATTGTGCGTATTATTTCTGATGTTGGGTTTGCTGGCAAAGCGCTTTATTACTCTTCAGTATTTGCTAATACTGGTCCTTTGCCTCCAAAAGTTGAGAAAGAAACAACTTATACAATAGTCTGGTCTCTTTCTAACTCAGCGAATAATATTTCAAAAGCCATTGTTCGTTCTACCATTCCTTCATGGATGAAATTTGTGGGTCCTATTTCACCTGCTGATGAAGATTTAGTTTACAATCCCTCCACTAAAGAAATTCTTTGGAATATAGGTAGAATTCCGAAAGGTACTGGCATCTCTCTCCCTGGTCGCAGTGTTTCCTTTCAAGTTGCATTTACTCCCTCACTTTCTCAAGTTCGCACTTTGCCAGTTATCATAAACGAAGCAGTTTTGACTGGACACGATGATTTTGCTAATGTGGATGTGAGAGTAAGTAAAACATCGCTTCGTACTCAACTTGATAATGACCCTCTATTTCCTCCCAATGGAGGGATGGTAGTGGAATAAGTTATAAAGTTCATAAAAGTAAAAATGAAGAAAGAAAAAGATAATGATTTAATGGAAAAAATTGTCTCGCTTTGTAAAAGGCGTGGATTTGTTTTTCAAGGTTCAGAGATTTATGGGGGACTCGGAGGCACGTATGACTGGGGGCATTTCGGTGTTGCGTTAAAAAACAATATCAAGCAAAGTTGGTGGAAAAAATTCGTAGATTCAAGAAAAGATATGTATGGAGTTGATGCTGCTATTTTAATGCGCCAAGAAGTTTGGCAAGCGTCTGGACACGTGGCAGGGTTTGCAGACCCGATGGTTGAGTGTAGGGCCTGTTCTCAACGCCTTAGGCCAGATCAAAATGGTGGTATTGCAGAAGAAAAAGCTAGATGGACTTTGCCTTCTTGCCCAAATTGTGGAATGAACGAGTGGACAAATGCTAAACAATTCAATATGATGTTTGCCACTAAAGTAGGCGCATCGGAAGATTCTTCGGCTACTTCATATTTACGTCCGGAAACAGCGCAAGGAATGTTTGTGAATTTTAAGAATACTGTGGACGCTTTTCATCCAAAACTTCCTTTCGGAATGGCTCAGATAGGTAAAGCATTTAGAAATGAGATAACTCCTAGAGATTTTCTTTTCCGCCAACGCGAATTTGAACAGATGGAAATAGAATATTTTATTCGTTCTACTGAATGGGAAAAATATTTTGAATATTGGAAAGGTGAAATGATTGATTGGATGAAAGAAGTCGGGATTGATATGAAAAAGGTTCACGAGCTTGAAGTTCCAAAAGAAGACAGGGCACATTACTCCAGCCGAACAATTGATTTTGAATTTGATTATCCTTTTGGTAAAAAAGAACTCTTTGGCCTTGCGTACAGAACGGATTTTGATTTAAAAAATCATAAGCTCGAATATATTGATGAAGAGAAAAGCGAAAAAATAATTCCACATGTTATAGAACCGACTTTTGGAGTTGACCGCGCTGTTCTTGCGTTGCTTTTTTCTGTTTATGCGGAGGACGAAAAAGATGGAGAAGTGCGTCCATACTTAAAATTCAAGCCAAGTATTGCGCCAGTTATCTGCGCTGTTTCACCATTACTTAAAAACAAACCAGAACTAGTCGAATATGCAAATACAAAAGTTTACGCACTGCTCAAGGCGGAATTTGGTCGCGTGGCATGGGATGACAATGGCAACATAGGCAAGCGTTACCGTCGTCAAGATGAAATCGGCACTCCATTTTGCATTGTAGTTGATTTTGATACTTTGAATGATGATACTGTCACTGTTCGAGATAGGGATACAGGAGGACAAGAGAGAGTAAAAGTAGAAGATTTAAAAAATTATATAAAAGGGAATATTTAAACAATCATAATGAATGTAGAAATAGGAAACTATAATATATCACCAAGACAAGAGAATGGGATAGAATTGTCTGATAAATTATTTATTACTATGCGTGAAAAGAATACGAGTTCTTTACGGACTGCTATTGATGCCCTACAAGATGCGGTAGATGAAAAAAAGATGTGCAGTCGTTTGCGGGATGGAGATTTATTAGAACTTCTTAAAAAAGGAGAAATCATTCTCTATGTGGGAACTGGTTCTGCTGGTAACAGAATTTATATTAAACCGGATAGACTATATATGCTTGTAAGTGAACATGACCTAAAGTATGGTTATGGCAAAAGATGTCAGGATAATTTTCGAAGATTATTTAATATACCAGAAGGTAAAGAGCTTTTGTTTGTATATCAAGAAAAAAAGTAAATAAAACAATTTATGAAATTCTCAAAAAGCTCCTTTTGTAACTATATTGTGCTAAAATAAGCTATAGCGTAATATTATACAATACTATATAATATAAATATGGGAAAACTAGAGAAAGAATTGAAGACAAGAATTAAAAGAGAAAATATTCAAAAAGCTATTCTCTCTGGAATTGCCACCGCTGGTATTTTAAGCGTAGCAGTTTTAGCTCCAAATGCACTACAAGCTCTTAAATTTTTTGGTATTGAGCCAAAAAGTAAGTGGCAAAAATATAACATTAATCGCAGTATTAAGAGATTAAAGGACCATAGTCTTATTTGCTTTGAAACATCTAGCAGGGGAACTTTTATGCGTCTCACTCAGAAAGGGGAAGATAAATTAAGAAAATTCGAACTTTTAGGATACAAACTTAAAAAACCAAAGAAATGGGATCATAAATGGCGAATGCTTATTTTTGACATCAAAGAAGAAAGGAAAGGAACAAGAGACAAAATACGTTTTACGCTAAAAAGAATTGGGTTCTTACGTCTTCAGGATAGCGTCTGGGTTTATCCTTATGATTGTGAAGATTTAGTAACTCTCATGAAAGCTGATTTTAAAATTGGTAAAGATTTACTATATTTAATAGTTGATACTATTGAAGGGGATATAAAAATAAAAAATTACTTTAAACTTTCCAGTTGACATTTTTGTACTAAACTACGCTATAGCGTTGTTATGTACAATTTACATATTTTATTTAAATTGATAATTGTATACTTTTTGTGATATATTTTATATATGCAAAAAGGGGAAGATTATATTGAAGTTTCTGTAGTTTATTTTTGCCACGACGGTAAGGAGAATGTTTTGCTGGCTCAGAGAAGTAAAAATGCAAGAGATGAACAGGGTAGATGGGATATTGGAGGCGGTGGAGTCGAACTTGGCGAGGCGATAATTGATACTCTGAAAAAAGAAATAAAAGAGGAATATTCTACAGATATAATTAATCAAGAATTTTTAGGGTACAGAGATGTTTTCAGAAAAAATAATGATAAAAAAACTCACTGGGTTACTTTGGATTTTAAAGTATTAGTTGATCGAACAAAAGCAAAAATTGGTGAGCCACACAAATTTGATAATCTAGAATGGTTTACTTTGAATAATTTACCAACTCCACTTCATTCTCAATTACCAGTTTTTTTGGAAAAATATAAAAATAAATTATTTTAGTTATGAAATTCTCAAAAAAAGTTTTGAAAAATGGACTGCGAGTTGTCATTGTTCCAATGAAAGACAACCCGACGGTGACGGTATTGGTCTTGGTGGAAGCTGGTTCTAAATACGAAGATAAAAAAGTAAATGGAATTTCTCATTTTTTAGAGCATATGTGTTTCAAGGGGACTTTGAAGAGACCAAAGGCCGTTGATATTTCAAAAGAATTAGATGCACTGGGCAGTCAGTACAATGCATTTACCGCGCAAGAATATACCGGATATTATGCAAAATCTGATGCTCGGCATTTCAAGCAAATTTTTGATATTGTGTCTGACATCTACTTAAATTCTATTTTTCCAAATGCTGAAATGGAGAAAGAAAAGGGTGTAATCATAGAAGAGATAAATATGTATGAAGATATGCCGAATAGGCACGTTCAAGATTTGATGATGAAATTGCTCTATGGAAATCAGCCTGCAGGATGGAATATAGCAGGGGAAAAGAAAAATATTTTAAATATGAAGCGAGATGACTTTGTGAAATTTAAAAATAATCATTACTTGCCGGAGGCGACTGTTTTGGTGGTAGCCGGACAAGTGACAGAAAAACAAGTTTTAAGTGAAGTAAATAAAATTTTTAGTACTGTGAATTGCGGTGATAAGGGTAAAAAAATAAAAACTAAAGATATACAGACAAAACCAGAAGCACTGGTAAATTTTAAAAAAACAGATCAGACACATTTTGTTTTGGGTGTGCGAACTTACGGTTTATTCAACAAGAAAAATGCCGTTCTCTCTATGCTCGGCGGAGTGCTTGGTGGGGGAATGAGTTCTAGACTTTTTGTGAAGCTTCGTGAAGAAATGGGTGTTGGGTATTATGTTCGCGCATATAATGATGCTTATACTGACCACGGATTTCTTCAAATTTCTGCAGGAGTAGACAATAAAAGAATAGATGAAGTATTAGAGGCAGTCATTGAAGAATGTAGAAAATTAAAAAAATATAAAATTTCAGAAGATGAATTAAATAAAGTTAAAGAATGTTTGATAGGTAATATGAAACTTGCTCTAGAGTCAAGTGATGATATAGCCAATTTTTATGGTGGTCAAGAGCTTCTAAAGCGCGATATTCGCGGAGCAGAAGAAAAAGCGAAAGAAATACGAAAAGTTACAGCAAGTCAGATCCAAGATCTGGCAAAAGATATTTTTAAAAACAATAAGCTAAATTTAGCGCTCATTGGACCTTTTAAAGAAAAAACTAAATTTTTGAAAATACTAAAATTTTAAATCTATCTAATTTGTGTAACAGATTTGACACATCTGAGTAGATTGTTATACTTCCAATCAAACAGCAATAAACCAAAAACCAAGAGACAGCACATGAAAAAAAAGAATATTGGAACGATATTTCTCGTCAACGGTCCGAATCTGAACCTTCTGGGTTACCGAGAGCCTGAAAAATACGGGACAGACACTCTTGCTGATATAAGTCGGCGGGTGGAAAGAAATGCCAAGGCGCAAGGTTTTTCCATAAAATCCATTCAGTCCAATGCTTCTCATGACCTGATCAACTTCATTCACAAAATTGGATTCTGTCATTCACTAAAGTCAAAAGACGGGATTCTGTTGAATGCTGGTGGTCTTACTCATTTTGATGTTGGTTTGCGAGATGCAGTGGCTTTTGCCCAGTCGAAAGGTGTGCCAACGGTTGAAGTGCATCTTTCCAAAATTGACGAGCGCGAAACTTTTCGACACATCTCACTTCTTACCGAAGTATGTGTTGCTAAAGTGACTGGACTCAAGGCCAAGAGCTACACGGTTGGGCTTGGCAAACTCATCTCACACCTGGAGAAAATGCGTTCTCGTAAATCAAAAAGCAAGTAGGCCAAATCAAGGGGCCGGAGGAAGCGCTGAGGCGAATACTTCGGCCCTTTCTCTTTTGTTTTGATTAGGCGTTTTTTATGGTATTATATTTTTATGTTTGAAAGAAACAATGCTATTTCTATCTCTATAACTACTGGCACAATGGTTCGGGCAATTCTCGTAATTCTTTGCGTGTTTTTATTATGGTTCTTGAGAGATTTAGCCCTAGTAGTTTTGACCGCTATCGTAATTGCTTCTTTTGTTGAATCCTCAGTACCTTATTTTAGAAAAGTAGGGATCAATAGAGTGTTTGGAATTGTTATTTTATATATCATTTCACTTCTCGTGCTCGCTGGAGTATTTTATCTTTTTGCTCCACTGTTAATAACTGAAATTTATAATTTTTCTATCTTTATCTCTACCTATATTCCAGGCGTTTCTTTCCTAAATTATTTCCAAAATGAAGCATTCTCCGGCGCAAAAGATATAGTTAACTCTCTAGGAAGTAATTTTTCACTTACCACATTGTTTTCGGTATCCAAAGCTTTTGTCTTGAATCTTTCTGGGGGGATTTTTCAAACACTTTCCATTGCTTTCGGAAGCGTTTTCAATTTCATATTGATTGTTCTCATTTCTTTTTATCTTTCAATTCAAGAAAAAGGGATAGAAAATTTCCTTCGAATTATTTTCCCAATTCAACATGAAGACTATGTAGTAGATCTTTGGGAGCGTTCCCGTCGTAAAATTGCCTTATGGATGAAAGGTCAAGTGGTTTTGGGCTTGGTCGTAGCAGTTCTCATCTATCTAATACTCTCACTCTTGGGTATAGAGTATGCGCTTCTTTTGGCTATTATTGCGGGAGTAATGGAAATGGTTCCTTACGGTATTTGGGTTGCCTTGATTCCGGCTTTTGCTTTTTCTTACGTTTCTAACGGAGTTTCGAGCGCTCTCATGGTGGCTGGGGCCTATCTTATTATTCATCAATTTGAAGTTTTTCTTTTTGCTCCGCTCATTATTAAAAAAATAGTAGGTCTTTCACCGATTGTCATCATTCTGTCTGCTTTGATAGGCTTTGAACTTGGTGGATTTTGGGGATTAGTGCTTGCCATCCCAGTCGCTGTTATCATAATGGAATTTTTGAGTGATATTGAAAAGAATAAAATTTTAGCTCGAACCCAAAATAAATAACGGATAAATAATGACGAAAAAAAAATCTTTTTACATTACAACGACGATTCCTTATGTAAATGCGGATCCTCATATTGGTTTTGCACTTGAGCTTGTACAGTCAGATGCAATTGCGCGTTATCAGCGTCTTTTAGAGAAAGATGTTTTTTTTAGCACAGGCACAGATGAATATGGACAAAAGATTTGGGAAGCAAGTCAAAAAGAAGGAAAAAATGTCCAAGATTATGTTGATTATTATGCGCAAAAATTTTTAGAGCTCAAAAATTTACTTAATTTGTCTTATGATAATTTTATTAGGACTACAAGTAAAGAACATATTATAGCGGCGCAAGAATTTTGGCGTATTTGCGATAAAAAAGGTGATATTTATAAAAAGATATATAGAGGGCTTTATTGTGTCGGGTGTGAAAAATTTATTACTGATAAAGATTTGATGGATGGATTTTGTTCACTTCATCCTGATAAAAAACCAGAGATGGTAGAAGAAGAAAATTATTTTTTTAAATTAACAAATTACAAGAAACAACTTCTAGAATATCTTTCTAAAGAAAAAGTGATTTTTCCAGAATGGAGGAGACAAGAAGCCATAAACTTCGTGGAAGATGGTATGGAGGACTTTTCAATTTCTCGTGATAAAAAACGTTTTTCTTGGGGGATACCAATACTGGGGGACGATACGCAGGTGATGTATGTTTGGTTCGGAGCTTTTATAAATTATATTTCAACCTTAGGGTGGCCGAACAGCAAAGGGGTTTTTGAAAAGTTCTGGGTAGAAGGAGAAAAGGTTCAGACTGCCGGCAAGGACATGGTGAAATTTCAATCAGTAATGTGGCAAGGGATGCTAATGTCTGCAGGATTTCCAGCAACTGATACAATCGTCTACCATGGTTTTATAACAGGTGAAGGCGGAATAAAGATGTCCAAGTCTCTCGGCAATGGTATTAATACAAATGATATTGTGAAAGAATATGGCACAGACGCACTTCGTTATTTCCTTTTGCGTGAAATTTCTCCATTTGAAGATAGCCCGTTTACCATGGAACGTTTTAAAGAAGTGTACAATGCAAATCTAGCGAACGGTTTAGGAAATTTATCTTCAAGAATCTTAACTCTTTCAGAAAAATATTTAAATAAATGTCCAGAGATTCCAGAAAAGTCTGATTTTACAGAATATTTTAGTTTTTTTGACAAGTTTGATATCAAGCAAGCTGTGGATTATATTTGGAATGAAATCGGAGAACTTGATAGATTTATACAAGAAACAGAGCCATATAAAGTTATAAAAGTAGATAAAGAAAAGGGTCAGAAATTAATTTCTAATATGGTTCTTCGTTTATATCAAATTGCTGGAATGTTAGATCCAATAATACCAGCCACAAACGTATTGCTAAAAAAGTTAATCAGGGAAAACAAAAAACCGGAACACCCATTGTTTCCAAGAAAAGACTAATACAGAGGTTTAACCTATGTATTAGTGGATGTTTATGTTACAGTATAGTTATGAATAGGAAAGTGGCATTTGTACAAGGTGAATATTATCACGTGTATAATCGTGGGGTTGATAAGCGCGTAATTTTTACGGATGTTATTGACTATAAAAGGTTTATTTTAATATTAAAAATTTTAAATACCACAAATAATATAATAGTCAGAGATCTTTTTAAAAGTAAAACTTATGAAAAAATTATTTCTGAAAAAATAGATGATCCTATTGTTGCAATTGGTGCCTATTGTTTAATGCCAAATCACTTTCACATACTAATTACTCCTTTGACTAAAAAGGGTATAGAAAAATATATGCAAAAATTACAAACAGCTTATGCGATGTATTTTAACCAGAAGTATTTAAGATCTGGGTCTTTATTTCAAGGTACCTTCAAGTCGCAACATCTTGATACTGATGAATATCTGAAATATATTTATTCATATATACATTTAAACCCAGCAAAGCTAAAAGATAAAGACTGGAAAGAAAGGGGGCCGAAAGATTTTTACCTTCTAAAAGATTTTGCTTTGGATTATAAATATTCAAGCATAGGAGAGTACACTAAAGATAATTTTATTATTACAAATCCAACCCATTTTCCTAAATATATAGAAAATTATAAATCCAAAGATGAATATTTTAAAGTAATGCTGGATGATTGGTTGAGATATCAAAATACAGAGGTTTAACCTATGTATTCTTTAATTATATGAACAAGGAACCAAAATACATAGACATACACAGTCACGTAAATTTTAAAGCTTTTGATGTAGACCGAGATGAGGTCATAAAGCGTGCTTTAGACAATGATACTTGGGTCATAAATGTCGGCACACAGATAGATACTTCAAAAAAGGCGATAGAGATAGCAAATCAATACGAAGAAGGCGTGTATGCGATTATAGGATTACATCCGATACATACTGGAGCTTCATATCATGACGAAAAAGAATTAGGCGAGGGTGGTAAAGAATTCACTTCACGTGGTGAGATTTTTGAAAAAGAATCTTATAAAGAACTTTTTAAAAATCAAAAAGTCGTCGGGATAGGGGAGTGTGGACTTGATTATTACAGGTGCACTTCTGAATCAATTGAAAAACAAAAAAAAGCATTTATAGAACAAATAAAACTCGCGAATGAATTCAGTCTTCCTTTAATGCTTCATATTAGAAATAATCCTGAAGAAAAAAAATACAATGCGTATAGAGATGCGCTCGAGCTTTTGAAAAAATATTCAAATGTCAAAGGTGACGTTCATTTTTTTGCAGGTAGCGCAGAAGATGCTAAAAATTTCACTGATTTTGGTTTTACCCTTTCTTTTACTGGAGTCATTACATTTACAAAAGATTATGATGAAGTTATAAAAAATACTCCGCTCGATATGATTATGTCCGAGACAGATTCTCCATATGTTACACCTATTCCACACCGTGGGAAGCGCAATGAGCCGTCGTATGTAAAAGAAGTGGTCAAAAAAATTGCCGAGATTAAAAATTTATCTGAATCTGAAGTCGCAAGAGCTATCGTTGTCAATGCAAAGCGAGTGTTTAAAATATAAAGAGCAGGGTTTACCCACACACTTACTTTTAGATGCGCTTTTTGTGCCCGATAATCAATATCTAAAAAGTAAGTGTGTGGGTTTACTTTTTTAAGGGTTTTTGCTAGTATGAAATTCATGCAAGAGGTGGAAAATAAAGATGAAAAAGAAATGTTAGAGGATTCAAATTCCAAAGTCTACGAGCTTGGGTACCTTTTGGTACCTACAATCAAAGAAGAAGATGTGCCGATTAATTATGGCAATCTAAAAGAACTTGTAATATCTTTCGGTGGTGAGATTATAACAGACGAGATGCCAAAGATGATTAATCTTGCTTATTCTATACAGAAAGTTACCTCCAACGTACGCAATAAATTTAACACAGCGTATTTTGGCTGGATTAAATTTATAATGAAAGGGGAGAAAGTTTTGGAACTTAAAAAAAATCTGGATCTAGACCCCAACCTTATCAGATTTTTGATACTAAAAACAATAAAAGAAAATACTATTGCCGCAAAAAGATTTATACGCGGAGAAACATACAGGAGACCAAAACTAAAAAGCGCAGAGAATGAAGTAGTCGTCCCTATAAATAAAGAAGAAATAGATAAAGAAATAGATGCATTAATAGCAGTTTAATTATTTAAGTATGTATTTAAACAAAGCAATATTAATAGGGAATCTTACTAGAGATCCAGAACTTCGATCTCTTCCGACAGGCATTAAAGTATGTTCATTTTCTATAGCCACAAATCGTGTGTGGAAAGATAAAAGTGGCGCTCGCCAAGAAGCGGCTGATTATCACAATGTCGTGGTTTTTGGACGCCAAGCAGAAACGGTCGCTCAGTATATGAAGAAAGGAAGTTCTATATTAGTGGAGGGCAGGATGCAAACTAGAAGTTGGGAAGACAAAACAAGCGGAGAAAAAAAATATAGAACAGAAATAATAGCTGATCGTACACAGTTTGGTCCGAAGGGAAGTAGTGCTGGTGCTGGTGCTCAAAATGTACCGAAAAGTTCAGATTCAAGTGGAAAAAGTGAAGAAGTTGATACCATAGAATATCCAGAAGAAGATATTAATCCTGAAGATATACCTTTTTAACAAAAAATACCTGTCCCGTACTAAATTTTTGATTATGGGGCATAACGATAAACATTATTAATTAAAATTTTAGTATCGGGATGAAACAAGATTATTTTTCAGCTAATAATATAAAATATATAGACTATAAGGATGTTGAAATTCTAAAAAAATTCATAAATCCTAGTGGTAAAATCATGAGTCATAAACGCACTGGCGTGACTGCGAAAAATCAACGTCAGCTCACTTCTGCCATAAAGCATGCGCGATTTCTAGGCTTGCTTCCTTTTGTGGTGAAATAGAAATACTATTTTCTGTAAAGAAAAAGTTCAATGTAGTTCAAACCACGAATAGTTTCAGTTCTGATATTTCCTTCAAACCCTGAATCTATAAGAGGTGACTGAATATGTCTTTTATCCCTTTCATATGTACCAGTATTTATTACTGCGATAATATTTTCTCCAAGTTTAACTTTTACAGTTTCCCCTATCTTAAAATTTTCTTCCAATCCGTCTGGTATTTCCTTCAAAATACCAGGTAAATCTTTTTTACTTTTTACACTCAAAGGCTCGATAGATTCAGGAATGTAAAATTTTTCTCTAAGTGGAAGTTTAATACATACATCTTTCAATTTTTTAGGATCTACACCATCTGCAACTTTAACGTCCCAAAATTCTTCCCCAGGTTCAAGATCAATATCTCCAAAAGACCAATCCTTACCTTCCTCTCCCTCAATTTTAAGTTCTGATTTTAACGCTTCACGTAATTCTTCGTGACGTAAGCGCTTAAAGTCATTTACCCAAAAAAAACGCATCACTCTTCCTTCCAACTCTACTGGTCTGTTTACATGGTTTTGTATATCTACTGGTATTGCTACACTTATTATTCCATCATTAATATCACGAATCATACCTTCTGTGATGTTACTGCGATGAAATTTTATTTCAATTCCAGACTGGGCCAAAAAGCTTCGAACCGACCAATTGAGTGATCCTAAAGCTCCTCTAGTAATATCTACTTCAGGAAAATCCAATTTGTTAACGATGAGCGGTACGTTTCTTACCAAAGCCAAAGGTTGAATAATAATCTTTTTTTCCAAAGATATGTCACGTCCAATCCAAACGTTTCCAAGAGCCTCTAATTGTTTATGGGCTATTTCTCGGTTATGTAAGTTTTTTATATGTTCGTTCGAAAAGGTTCCACTTTCCATATTTTTATCATACTATGTATGGAATAACTCAAATTAGCAGCTTTTACATCATCATCAGAGTACAATTGCGGCAATTCCTCAAACTTAAATTGGGGATGAATCAAATCTGGGTGATATTTATTCGCTAATCTGATATAACTCTTTCTAACTTCTCTTAGATTAGCTCCTTCTGCTAAACCTAGAAATCTATAAGGATTTTTGATTATTTCAGCTTCTTGCGCAACTGCCAAATCTGATATTTCAAGATTTCTTTTTTCCATTTTAAATATTGACTAGAAGTGAGAAAGTGTATATAAATATAATAGATTACGATATTCTAAATAAGAGACCGTTACGTTAATCCCATAACTATTTATTCTCAAAATACAATTATGTCTAAAAAATAGTGAGTTGGGGCACTATAAAGAGGTGCTCCAAATGACAAAAACAGGTTACCTAAAGAGATACAGAAACCCGATAATTGTAATAAGGTTTGCAGTAATTCTGCATATGTTTCTTCCATCAAGAATAGCTGCAATATTGCTTTTCTTGCTCTTTAGAGCAAGCATCAGCTACAAAACGGTCTGTGACTGGACAAATAAGTTTGCCAGCGACATTATTTTTCCAAAATACAGTTGCACTGCTGATATTCTGATATGCCATGTGGATGAAAAATATGTAAAGGTAGGAGGTGAGTGGTGCTATTGGTGGAGCCTGAAGGACATGTTTGGCAATATGATTCATGCCATAGTCACAAGGCTAAGGGACTTTGCTTCAGCAAAGAAGCTTCTCGTTGAAGTAAGAGAGAAAATAGGAAGAAAAGTCGATATTCTTGTGAGAGATGGCTTGCCAGCCTACGACAAATCAACAAAATTTCTTGGAAGAAAGTGCAAGAGCGTAATTGCTGGAATAAACGGAAAGGGATTTATGTACAAAAAGAAATTTTATTGGATTACGAACAATCCTGCAGAAAGCTTGAATTCCGAGATAGATTTCTACATAGGCAAATTTCAAAATAATTTTGAAAATATTGAGAGTGCAAACAAGTTTGCACGGATTTTCATGCTGCTGAAATATCTCAAGAAGATGTTTTATGAAAAGAAGCTCTTGGAAGCATCTTTGACGCTTGAA
>Ga0209542_10005321_pt1 | contig 25766 bp, 33 predicted proteins | sample RifCSPhighO2_01_FD_184028 | JGI IMG/M metagenome (GOLD analysis project Ga0209542, IMG submission 184028) | Soil microbial communities from Rifle, Colorado - Rifle CSP2_plank highO2_0.1 (SPAdes) (version 2) | ecosystem: Environmental > Terrestrial > Deep subsurface > Rock core/Sediment ...
CGAGAACTTGGAAGGGGGTATCAGTTTAGGTTTACATTACAAGAGAGGTGGCATGGAGGTGTTTTTGTTTATAAAGTTTAAAAATGATTTTTTGATTTTCAATGTAAACTTAATTCGGTACTATACAACAGCACCTTTAAATAGAAATATTTATATACGCATTTAGTATTTTGGTTACCAACAAAAGGGATGCAACAAAAATGGATGGTGAAATTGGTGAAAAAGAAATCAAATAGAAGTTTTGTTGCTGTTTCCTCTTCTGCTGATTTATCTGATAGAGTTATTATCGGTCTCTTGTTGTTAGTGGCCATAGTAAGCATTGTCAGTGTGGTGATAGTTTATCTTCAAGTGTTAAATGCCATTTCTTATACTAATCATGAAGTTGTAAAAAATGAGGTTATTCCTTCTGAAGTTAAAGGTATGGTTACTTTACAGATAATTGCGCCACCATCGAGAAATGTGGGCAAAGTTATGGAACAATCAAAAGGGGCGGGAAAATGAAGATGATAAATATTTCTAATAAGACTATTGCCATTCTGTTGGTAGTAGTAATGATAATAACTATCTCAGGAACTCTTATAAGCATTAATCGGCTAGTACATTTTAGTGAATCTGATTGGCTTACTGGCGCCGCTGTAAATACTACCACTGGAACCGCCACTATCACTGTACTAACGATAACCCAAATAACTAATCGTGTACCTACTATTAATTTTGGTACTGGTTATGTTAATGAAACTAATGGGACCGATGTATGCCCTTACTGTCAAATGGATACTATCACTGGTATTTCACCCGGAAATGTATCCTGTTGTGCTCTTTTCAATAATGTTACCGCTGGATTTCTTTTAGAAAATACTGGCACTGAAAATATGAGTGTAAATTTTAGTTGTGTTGGAAGTTGTAATGCTTCAACTTTTATTAATGGGTCTCTTTCTGTTCATTTATTTCAGTTTAAGATGACTAATGGATCCGATGCTCTTAATAGATCTGGAGACAGTGTTAATGATACTTCCGGTTCCTGCAGTTCTGGCGGTGGTTGGAATTATACTGATTGGTCTAATGTGAGTAATGCCGGTAGTTATTTATGCGGTGGTAATACGACGAATTATTTCTTTGATAAAGCCTCTGCTTCTGATGCAGCAATATTTGATTTGCGGGTTAGAATTCCGCCTGATGCTAGAACTAATATACAGCAGACTGCTAACTTTACTTTTAGTGGAAATTCCATCGGTTAATCAAAAGCTTTAAGTAGGAGTTTAGTTTTAAAGAATAGGATGATGTTGGCTAAAACAGGTGGTGGAAAAGTTATTTTTTTGTTGATAATTTTTATTCTTTTCTTTCCTTCAGTGGAATCTATTGGTCTTGGCGGGATGAAATTGAGCCCAATAATGTATGTTCCTGGGAATAGTATTGTTAATCATTATTATATTATTGATACTTCTATGCCGGTGGCTATAACTGTTGGTGGTAGTTTTGGAAATTATGTTAACGTAACCCCGGCAATTAACAATGAATTTGATTTTATTATCAACTTCCCGGAAAAGCCCATTCCTTCCGGAACGTATTCCCTTTCTCTCAATGTTGCCGAAGTAGCTGCTGAGGGTGATAATACTATCAATTCGTTAACTTCTGTCAGCAAGCAATTTATAGTAGAAGTGTATTCTATGGATAAACTCATCATTGCTTCTTTAAGTGCTCCTAGTGTAAATGAAAATGGAACTATTCATTTTGCAGTAGATTTGCAAAGTATTACGTATAGTGATATTGATTCTGTGGGCGCAAAGATAATCATCTCTAATTTGAATAATGTTACTTTAGCAGAAGTTAATACTAATCGTATTTCTTTGCCGGCATTGGGTCATGAGACCATTACTGCTTCATTTAATACCACTGGTTTGCGTCCAGCAGAATATTTTGCCAGGGCCTATATTGATTACGATGGAAAACAGAAAAGATCTGATGCCTCTTTTCGTATAGGTAATATGGATCTTATTTTGTTAAATTATACTAAATATTTAGAACAAGGTTTTTCAACTTTTCAAGTTAAAGTTTTTAATAATTGGGGCAATCCTCTTAGAAATGTCTATGCCAAATTTACCCTGAATGATGATATTTTACGATCTTTATTACAGACGCCCAGTATTAACTTGGAACCTTGGCAGGAAGGAATATTAGAAGGAATAGTGAAGGTAGATATTCCAGCTGGAGAACATAAAGGTATAATTCAACTGGTATATGAAGGAGAGCAAAAAGAAGAGCCGATCCAGTTTACGGTTAAAGAAGTAATTCCGGTGGCAGTGGAGAAAGTGAAAGATGATCTTGAATTAATCAAAAAAAATATGATTATTCAAGTAATGACCGTAGTTATGATCCTTTTAATAATATTAATTATTTTCCTATTTAAAATGACTTACAATAAATATAACCAGATTAAAAATGAATAATAAACAACATTTTTTAGTTGGTGTAATGTTTTTAATCCTTTTCTCTTTCTCTTTTATCATTTATTCCGCCGTGGTTTATTCTTCTGAACATTGTTCTAATCAAAAATCCATTGATGCTTCTATTACCATTAGATCGTCTTTACGCCCGGTAATAGGGCTAAATGCCGATACTATTAACCTTACTTTTGGCACTACTTCTCCTTATTCCACGGTGAAACGTTCAGTGATGATACATCATTCTAATAATGTAGCGGTGCAAGTGTGGATGACTGGTTCATTAGCTTCATGGGTTGAAATAACTCCCAATAATTTTAATCTTTCTTCTATAGAAAATAAAGAAGTAGATTTTATAGTTAATGTTCCGGCTAATGCTTCTGATGGTATTTATAATGGAAAAGCCATATTTTGTTTCAGGGAGTAAAATCAATACCTCATTGAGGTATATCACTTCTGTTTGAAAAAATCAAACAAAATCCTTATATAATACTAACTTATTTATGGCGCATATTGAAGAATGTTTTCACTAATTTTCTTCTAATTAATAGCAAAGGAAATAGCAAAGGAGTTGAATTATATGGCAATAAAGAAAGGAGATACAGTAAAAGTAGAATATACCGGCACATTAGATGACGGGACACAATTTGATGCGTCCAGTAATCTCGGCAGACCACTTGAATTCAAAGTAGGAGAGGGTTCCGTAATTAAAGGATTTGAGGAAGGAGTAGTGGGTATGAATGTAGGTGAAGAAAAGAAGATACATCTAACTCCTGCACATGCTTACGGTGATGTGAATCCTTTATTGGTTAAGAAAGTTCCCCGAGGACAGCTTCCTAAAGAACAGGAACCACAGAAAGGTATGATGTTATTGATTAACTTACCAAATGGGGTCCAATTACCGGCTAAAATAGTTGAAGTAACTGCCGCTGATGTTACTCTTGATCTAAATCATCCACTGGCAGGAAAGAATTTGAACTTCAAGATTAAAGTGGTTAGTGTTGAAGCGTGATTAAATTATTTTTTATGGTATTTTCTTTACTGAAATTAATTTAGAAAGTTAAAGAGAATATCGTGAGAAAGATTAATAAACTATTAAATTTACTATTTCTATATGGATCAAAAAGGCAAGATGGATTTATTATTTGCTACTAAAATAGTTGGAGCAATAATCGGCGCAATAGGATTTTTTTTGCTAGCATTTCGACAATCAATCTTAGGGACTGCACTAGTAGGAATTGGTTCATTATTAATCGCAATTGGTGAGAGATAATGGCCGGATTAGAAATATTTGGCGTGGCTTTGGTGGTTATTGCTGTGGTCTACGCTTTTTTTAAAAAGAAAGATACTCTCGCTTTAACTCTGATGATCGTTTTACTGGTATTATTATTTTTATTATGGCAATTAGGAAGATTAGGTTAATTCATTTTTTTTGTCTAACTACACACAAATGATTATTTTACTGTTTCCCTTGATTCTCAGAAAATAGTTTCAGGATACGACACTGTTTTCAATTTCCGATATCTTTATAAATAACCCCCCATCCAAGCGTTATAACCGTTACAACTACTATCATAGTAGGAGGTTAATAATGGATAAAGAATCAATTAAAAAAGCATTGGATCTGTTGAAGCAACAGCCTAAACGTGGCTTTGTTCAAACTTATGATCTGGTGATCAATCTCAAGAACTTTGATGTTAAAACTCATCCCGTAGATTTTTTTGCAGTTTTACCCCATCCTAAAGGTAAGAAGATTAAAATTGCTGCATTTGTAGACCAGGAACTAGTGGCACAATCTACTAAATTCTGTGATGTAACTTTACGTGAAACTGATTTCGAGAAATATAAAAATGATAAAAAATTAGCTAAAAAGTTAGGCGAAGATTACGATTTCTTTATTGCTCAAGCAAATTTAATGGCTAAAGTGGCAGCAGCTTTCGGTAAAGTTCTTGGAACTAAAGGAAAGATGCCTAATCCTAAATTGGGATGTGTTGTACCTCCCACTGCTAACTTAGAACCATTAGTCAAGAGATTAAATCTCTCCGTACGCTTATCTGCTAAGAAAGGAATGAACTTACAATGTTTAGTGGGAAAAGAAGACCAGCCTGATGAACAAATAATTGACAATATTTTTTCAGTTTATCAAGCAGTATTAAAGCAAGTTCCTGATGAATCTCAAAACATTAAAAATGTTGCTCTCAAACTTACTATGGGCAAACCGGTGAGGATCTAATGGCCAGCAAAAAGAAATTAGATTTGGTACACAAATTAGCTGCTGAAGTGAGAGATTATCCTATTGTCGGCGTAGTTAACATGCAGAATCTTCCGGCAACACAATTACAGCGGATGAAGATCAAATTAGCTAAGAATGGTATATCCATTATCATGACCAGAAAGAGACTTATTCAAAGAGCTCTCACTGAGTCTAAGAAAGCTAATATTGACGATTTGAGCGCTAAAGTTAAAGGCATGCCGGCATTGATCTTTACTCGAGGAAATCCTTTTACTTTATACAGTTTAATTCAGAAAAATAAATCTAAGGCTCCAGCCAAAGCAGGACAGATAGCGCCAAGAGATTTAATGGTCGCTGCTGGTCCAACTAACTTTGCTCCCGGCCCAATTATTTCTGAATTAGCTGCAGTAGGAATTAAGACCAAAGTAGAAAATGGTAAGTTAGCAGTAATTCAAGATACTGTTATTGTTAAAGAGGGTCAAGCAATTTCCCAGAAGGTTTCTGAAACTTTAAAGAGATTAGATATTCAACCAATGGAAATAGGATTGGATCTAGTTGCCGTTTGGGAAAATGGTATTGTCTTTGACGCTAAACAATTACATATTGACGACGCTGAATTTGTTCAGAACATCGCTCAAGCAGCCACTTGGGCTATCAATCTAGCTATCGAAGCTGCGTATCCAACTACGGATACTGCTGAGATGTTAGTACAGAAAGCATTCCGAGATGCTAAGGCGGTAGGAGTAGAAGGAGCTATTATGACGGAAGAAACTCGCGATGATATCTTGGCTAAGTCTGAAGCACAAGCCGAGTCGGTTAAGAATGAAGCTCACTTAGAATAGGATTGCATAAGATAGGAATAAATAACTCAAAATAAAATTAAGATTAAAAATAATCAAAAGTTAAAAATAAAGTGTAACCAAAAACAAAATAAACACTAAAACTGGAATAAAAATTAAACATTCCAATAAATAAATAGACAAATACGGAGGGTACAAAAAATGGAATACATTTATGCCGCAATGTTGCTTCATAAAGCAGGCAAAGAAATCAATGAAAGCGCAGTTAAAGCAGTTTTAACCGCTGCTGGCGTTAAAGTTGAAGAAGCTCGAGTCAAAGCGTTGGTAGCTGCACTTCAAGGTGTAAACATTGAAGAAGCAATTAAGAAAGCTGCCGTAGCTGCACCTGTAGCAGCTGCACCTGCTGCCAGTGGAGCATCTGCAGAGAAGAAGAAAGAAGAGAAACCAAAGGACGATAAGAAAGCTGAAGAATCCGCTGCTGCTGGATTAGGCGCTCTATTCGGATAAAAAGATACCTAAACTAAATTTGTTTAGTATATTTTTTTTATTTTCCTTTTTTCTCTTGTCATACGTGATGATGGAATGGACGAAGAATTACGAGAAGAATTTAAACAGAAAAAGAGAGATATAACACAGTTACGTTCTCAGTTGTATGCTTTAAGTGGTGAGAAGCAGAATTTGTTTCAGCAGCTTAAAACTATTCATAGTAAGATGCACCCTCATAGTAAAGCCATCAAACAGCTTAAAGGGGAGAGGGATTCTTTCACTCAAGAAGTTAAAAGCTTGAAAGGAGAAAGAGAAAAACTTAATTTAGTGGTAAAAGAAAAATCTGTGGTAAAGAAAGAAGTTGACGATAGAAAGAAAGGTGTTTTAGAAAAAGCTGATCGTTCAACGGATCGTCCTGAAAATCCTGGAAGGATTAAAGCTGAGATTCGTCATTTAGAAACAAAGATAGAAACAGAGGTTATGCCTTTTACCAAAGAACAGGAAATGACTAAGCACATTAAATTATTAAAAGCAAGATTAAAAGAATTAGACAAAGTAGATACTCTGTGGAAAGAAGTTAATACTGTTTCTGCTGATTTTTCTCAAGCCAGAAGGAAAGCTCAGGATCTTCATCAAGATATACAGCAAAAAGCACATCTTTCACAAGAGAAACATCAAATGTTAACTAAACACATTGAAGATTTAAAGAAATTACGTGAAGAAGAGAAACCAATCGCAGAAAAAGAATTACAATTAAAAGTTCAAATTGAAGAATTGAAGAAGAAAGCTGATGAAGTTAACAAACGCCTGAATGAATTGGCTAAAGTTTTGAATGAAGAGAGCGAACAGTCTTACAATCAAATGGCCAAAAGAAAAGGGGAAGAAGTACAGGAGAAATTGAAGAAAGGCAAGAAATTGAATATGGATGATATTCTGGCTTTCCAAGCGACTAAGGAATAAATTTTTAAATAATTGTAATTATCTCTATTGGCTATGAAAATAAGTTAATCTACTCTATCTTTCCCAGCACATCAGCTTTAGAAATAATGCCTTTAATCTCTCCTTTTTCTGCAACTAAAACAATGGAGCTGTCTTTAAGTAATTCTACTACTGTTCGTAATCCGGTGTTAAGAGTAATTATGGGCGGGGCATCTTCCATCACTTCCTCTGCTTTCAACAGGCTGAACTTCTGAGGATTATCTGCTATTTTTTTTAGAATGGTATTCTCCGTAATGATTCCAGCAACTTTTTCATTAATTAAAACCGGAACTTGAGAAATTCCTTTATTTTTCATGGTTTTAATGATTTCTTTTATCGATTCGTGATTGTGAGCAAAGAAAACTTTAGTTTTCATAATATCTTTAGCTTTGGTTTCTTCCTTTTCTCGCAGTTGATTTAAAGCATCTATAATTAATTGAGTTTTAGTATAGGATGGATCAATCTTTCCTGCTTCAATCTTAGCAATTAAACTTTGAGAAACTCCAGCTCTCTGGGCTAATTCTTTCTGGTTCAAGCCGTATTTTATACGTTGAGTTTTTATTTGGGTTAAGCTATTTATCATAATTACTTAATTTGGCGGTATATTTATTAATGTTTCTGTTGTGGAATAATTTTGAGATTATTTATTCTTAATGGAATAAACAGCTGTTTTTTAAGATGAATAATCATTTTTATTCCAATCAGAATATTCTAGTCAAAAGTGTTTATATACGTGCTACCTAAAATTAACTCTACTGACATTTAATATCAAGAGGGAATTATCATGGGAGAAGAATATTTTGGACCGCCGGGGAGCAAACTGATGCGGGAATTATTACCTTATGACAATGATAAATTGAGAGATTCTGCTCATGGATTATTTGGGGTACATGAAGGAGATCGTATTGCCGCGGAAATATTATCTCTAGTAAGACAACATGCTTTGAATGGTCAATCACAACAGGATCAATCACAACATGACCAACCACAAAATGTTGGAGAAATAAATGGTCAAAAAACATCAGCTCTACGGGTATCTCCTTCTGAAGTAGTGTATGGTTTACGATTAGCTTTAGAATTTGCTGATCGCCGTAAAGATGAAGTTATTGCCGGTGTTGAGGCTATAGTACGAGAATTTAACGAAAATAATGGTCCAACTTATCACCTTGGTAGTATTCCACAATATCTTACTGAAAGAGTTCCCATTACCAATTTCAGGGGAGATATTGTTGGGTATGGATATCACTTCAAACGTGTTGGGGATGTTAGAATAGGATAAGTGTGATATAATTCATTTATCATAATATATTTATGAATCAAACAGAATAAAACGGAGGTCAATAAAATGCCAAAAAATTATGTATTTACATCGGAAAGTGTGACAGAAGGTCACCCGGACAAAATGTGCGATCAAATTAGCGACGCTATTTTAGACGCCATTTACAAAGATGATCCCCAAGCTCGAGTTGCAGTTGAATGTTTGACTAAGACTGGATTTGTAGTTGTAGCTGGAGAAGTTACCACCAAAACGTATGTTGACGTACAAAAAGTAGTACGTGAAACTATTTTAGGAATTGGGTATGATAAACCAGAATATGGTTTTGAAGGATCAACTTGCGGAGTCTTGGGTGCTTTATCAGAGCAATCTCCTGATATTGCGCAAGGAGTTAACGAAGGAGAAGGATTATACAAAGAACAAGGAGCCGGAGACCAAGGATTAATGTTTGGATTTGCGTGTAATGATACTCCTGAACTTATGCCTCTACCTATAACTCTCGCTAATAAATTAACTTTACGATTAGCCAGTGCTCGAAAGAGAGGAGAATTATGGTACTTACGTCCAGATGGAAAATCACAAGTAACGGTAGAATACGTTGACAATAAACCAAAAAGAGTTGACGCCGTAGTTATTTCTACTCAACACCATCCTGATATTGATTTGGAAACAATCAGAAGAGATATGATTGAAAAAATAATCAAACCAATTTGCGCCGAATGGGTTGATAACAACACCAAATATTATGTCAATCCTACTGGTAGATTTGTTATTGGTGGACCAGTAGGAGATGCGGGAGTTACTGGAAGAAAAATTATCTGTGACACTTATGGTGGTATGGGAAGACATGGCGGAGGAGCTTTTAGTGGAAAAGATCCTACTAAAGTAGATCGTTCTGCTGCGTATATGGGACGTTACATTGCTAAAAATGTAGTCGCAGCTGGATTAGCTGAAAAATGTGAAGTTCAATTAGCGTATGCTATTGGAGTGGCTCAACCTGTTTCAGTTTTGGTAGATACTTTTGGAACAGCTACGATTCCAGAAGAGAAAATATCCGAATTGATCAAGAAGAATTTCCAATTGACACCTCGAGGAATCATTGAATCTTTAAACTTACGAAGGCCTATTTATAAAAAGACTGCTGCGTATGGTCACTTTGGACGTAATGATCCTGATTTCACTTGGGAGAAGACGGATAAAGCAGATCTGTTGAGAAAAGAAGCAGGGTTGTAAAGTTTTAATTTTTTATTTATTTTTTAATTTGTCTCACTCTATTATGGTCGCAATTTATCATGGTCACTAAATCATTAAAAGAAACCATTGCTGAACGCATTGTCATAATTGATGGTGCCATGGGGACGATGATTCAGTCTTTTCACCTCTCAGAAGCAGATTTTAGAGGAACACGTTTTCAAAATTGGTCCCAAGATCTTTTTGGAAATAATGATCTTTTGAATCTTACTCGTCCCGATATTATTGAAAGTATTCATACAGACTATCTTGAAGCTGGCGCGGATATAATTGAAACAAATACGTTTAATTCTAATTTTTCTCAAGAAGAGTATGGGATGCAAGATCTGGTCTATGAATTAAATGTGGAAGCGGCTAAGATTGCTCGAAGAGCGGTAGATAAAGCCATGCTTAAAAATCCCCATTATCCTCGCTATGTTGCCGGATCTCTAGGGCCGACTAAAAAGACTTCTTCTCTTTCAGATGTCAATGACCCTTCTTCCAGAGCAGTAACTTTCATGGAACTAGTTGCTACGTACACCGAGGCAGTTAAAGGATTAGTAGATGGTGGTGTAGATGTGATATTGATTGAAACTATCTTTGATACCCTTAATGCTAAAGCGGCAATCTTTGCGGTGGATCAATATAGAGTTGAAAATAACCTTTCCCCTTTGGCACTCCCCATTTTAATTTCTGGAACTATTACTGATGGTTCGGGAAGAACTTTTTCTGGGCAGACTGTCGAAGCATTTTGGAATTCCATCAAACATGCCCGTCCTTTGGCAGTAGGATTTAATTGTGCTTTAGGTCCTGAACAATTACAATCGCATATTGAAGAATTATCTCGAATAGTTGATGTCCCGGTTTTAGTGTATCCCAACGCTGGATTGCCAGATGGGATAAAGGGGTACAATTTAGGTGCAACTGAAATGGCCGCTCAGATGAAAAGCTGGGCCGAACGAGGAATAGTAAATATTGTGGGGGGATGTTGTGGAACTACTCCCGATCACATTCGTGCTCTTAGAGAAGTAGTGCACGAATATTCTCCCCGTGTTATTCCTGTTATTGAACCGAAAACAAGATTATCAGGATTGGAAGCAGTGAATATTGGTTCAGATTCTTTATTTGCGGATGTTGGTGAAAAAACTAATGTTGCTGGTTCTGCCAAATTTCGGGAATTGATTAAAGCCGGAGATTATACTGCTGCCGCTGAAATTGCTCGAACTCAAGTTGAAAATGGGGCGCAAATAATAGATGTTAATATGGATGAAGGGATGTTGGATTCGGTTAAAGCAATGAGAATATTTCTTAATTTAATTGAATCAGATCCCACTATTGCTCGATTGCCCATAATGATTGATTCTTCTAAATGGGAGGTCTTAGAAATAGGATTACAATCTCTTCAGGGAAAAAGTATTGTTAATTCTCTCAGTTTGAAAGAAGGAGAGCAGAAATTTATCGATCAAGCTACACTTGCTCGAAGATATGGCGCGGCAGTGGTGGTGATGGCTTTTGATGAAGAAGGGCAGGCTGACACTGCTCGACGGAAAGTAGATATTTGCACTAGGGCCTATACTATTTTGACAGAAAAAGTGGGTTTTCTTTCAGAAGATATTATTTTTGATCCCAATATTTTTGCTGTGGGGACGGGGATGAATGAACATGCCAATTATGCTCTAGAATTTATTGAAGCTGCTCGAGAATTGAAAACTACCTTTCCTTTAGCCCTGGTTTCTGGTGGGGTATCTAATGTATCATTTTCATTTCGAGGAAACAAAGTGGTGAGAGAAGCAATCAATTCAGTTTTTTTGTATCATGCCATTAAAGCAGGTATGGATTTGGGTATTGTCAACGCTGGACAGTTAGCTGTATATGATGAACTTCCTCCTCTACTGAGAGAACGGGCAGAAGATTTAATATTAAATCGGCGCGCTGATGCCACGGAACGTCTGTTGGAAATTGTTGATCAATATAAAGTAGGCACGGCTAAAATTGCGGTGATAGATGATTCCTGGCGTCAATTAGCGGTTGAAAATAGAATAAGACATGCTTTAGTTCATGGAATTGAAAAATATATTCAAGTAGATATAGAAGAAGCTCGTGGTAATTATGCTAAAGCCTTGGAAGTTATTGAAGGACCTTTGATGTGGGGCATGGAAGAAGTGGGTAATTTATTTGGTGAAGGAAAGATGTTCCTTCCTCAAGTAGTGAGATCTGCTCGAGTTATGAAAACTGCTGTGGGATATTTAGAACCCTATTTATTAGCAGAGAAAGAAACTGGTGTTTCTAAAAAAGGAAATGGGCATATTATTTTGGCAACAGTTAAAGGAGATGTACATGATATTGGTAAAAATATTGTGAGGGTAGTGTTAGAATGTAATGGTTATACTATTACTGATTTAGGTGTTATGGTTCCTGCTGAAAAACTATTAGATATTGCCCAATCAGAGAAAGCAGATGCCATTGGTACTTCAGCTTTAATAACTCCTTCTTTGGATAAAGATGTTCAACTAGCGCAAGAGATGCAGCGACGAGGATTAACAATACCTTTATTGATCGGTGGGGCCACCACTTCTATGAAACATACGGCAGTAAAGATTGATCCGGAGTACGATGGTCCGGTGGTATATGTCAATGATGCGTCCAGGATTGCGGGAGTGATGGCTGCCATAATGGGATCTGGCAAGGATGAATTGGTTAAAACTACCAAAAATAAATACAAAAAAATTCGTGATGAGTATCTCTCTCGCGAAAGTGATACTAATTTGGTTACTTTGGAAGAAGCTCGACGAAACAAATTTAATCCTGATTGGAGCGCTTATGTTCCTCCGGTACCTGCTCATTTAGAAATCATCACTTTTGACCATTATGATCTTAATGATTTAGTTGCTCGTATTGATTGGTCTCCATTTTTTAACACCTGGGGATTATCTGGACGTTATCCGGCTATTTTAGATGATGAAATAATGGGGAAAGAAGCTCGACGATTATTGGAAGATGCAGAGAAGATGTTACAGATAATTATTGCCGATGGTTCACTTACTGCTCGTGGGGTGGTTGGTTTTTTCCCCGCAAATAGTGTAGGAGATGATATAGAAGTTTATACAGATACTTCTCGCTCGGAAGTGCTCACTACTTTACATAACTTACGTCAACAGATGCCTAAAGAACTAGGGAAGAAAAATATGTGTTTATCTGATTTCATTGCACCTAAAGATTCTGGCATAGTAGATTATATTGGTGCATTTGCCGTCAGTACTGGTTTTGGAGCAGAGGTTCTTGCTCAGAATTATAAATCTAAAGGTGATGATTATAATGCTATCATGGTAAGCGCCTTAGCAGATAGATTAGCAGAAGCATTTGCAGAAAGACTTCATGAACGTGTCCGCCGTGAATTATGGGGGTATGCCCCTGAAGAGAATTTAAGTAGTGCTGATATCATTAAAGAAAAATATCGCGGTATTCGACCTGCTCCAGGATATTTTGCCTGTCCTGATCATACTGAAAAAGTATTATTATGGGGATTATTAGGAGTGCAAGAGAGAACTGGTATAACTCTTACGGAAAATTTTGCCATGCAGCCGGCATCTTCGGTATCGGGGTGGTATTTTGCCCATCCCCAATCAGCATATTTTGCGGTGAATAAAGTGGGTGAGGATCAAGTGAGAGATTATGCCCATAGAAAAGGGATTACGGTAGCTGAAGCGAGAATGTTGGTGTCTCGATTAGGGTTATAATCATTAAAATTACTGTCATGATGATTATTATCATTTTCCACACTTCTTTTTAACAACTCTTTTAAATAAAATCCATTTAATACCTCTATTATGTTCATTATAAATCAAATATTGGGCTTATCTCTGCCAGAATTGCATCACTGGGGGTATTGGATTCTCTTGCTATTTTCAATATTTGAATCTTCTCCTTTGTTTGGTTTGTTTATCCCCGGACAGACTATTGCTGCTTTAGGAGGTTTTTTCGCCAGGATGGGTATTTTACATCTAACTAAAGTAGTAGCTATCATTTATGTGGGAGCGATAACTGGTGATTTGATTGGTTATAGCTTGGGGAGAAGATATGGCCATAATTTTATAACTAAGTACGGCAAGTATTTTTTCTTCAAAGAAGAGTATTTTGAAAAAACTAAAAAGTTAATGAATGATCATACCATTAAAGCACTAATTTTGGGTCGATTCAATTCTTTAACTCGGGCCTTTGCCCCTTTTATTGCTGGTTCTTCTCAAATTGGTTTTTTGAAATTTATGATTTGCAATCTGATTGGTGGATTTTTATGGACTGTTTGTTTTGTTTCCATTGGTTGGATTTTTGGTGAGAGTTATCGCTTTGCTGAAAAATATATGGGGAGAATAATTATCATTGCTTTCATAATCAGTATACTTATTATTTATGGATATAAATGGATCAATAAAAGAAAACATATCTTTGCAAAATATCAACCTTACACTTTGGTCTTGAATATAGCTTCTCTTTATGTTTTTGCCAAGATGGCTGAAGATTTAATAGGTAAAGAAATGGTAACTAATTGGGATGTAATCGTTAGTTCAAAAGTCAATTTATTGTGGAATCCAGTTTTAAACCAAATTGTTATTTTCATTACCGATCTAGGATCTACTTTTAGTATAGCTTCTTTATCACTTATTTTACTGGGAGTATTGATTTACAAAAAAAGATGGTACCATTCAGTTTTGTTTGTTGCGGGGATGTTTGGCGGATTATTATTAGAACTATTAACTAAATCTATTTTTCATCGAACAAGACCTTTAAATGGGTTGATTGCAGAAACGGGATATAGTTTTCCCAGCGCCCATGCTATGATATCATTAATCTATTTCTCTTTATTGTTGTATGTTTTTAAAGATGATATTAAGAATATTTATTTGAAAAGTATTTTTGCTTTAGGATGTATAATGATGTTTTTACTGATTGGATTCAGTCGGATTTATCTTAATGTACATTGGTTCAGCGATGTCATTGCTGGATTTGCTTTGGGATTGTTTTGGATAACTTTATTGATATTGGCGTATAAAGTAGTGGTATTGTTAAGAGAGAGTAAACGGAGAGAGTAAACGATAATATTTTATAGTCTTACTGATTTGTTTCATTTATGTCCCTCCTCATTCGTCTCATGCAGAAGAAGGATTTGCTTCCTCTTGCTAAGATTTATGTTAGAGTGTATGATAATTTTAACGTTGGTGAAAAATGGAATGAGAACGCTGCTCAACAATTTCTGTTCTATTGTTTCCAACGGCAACCCGATCTTTCTTTAGTGGCAGTAGCAGATAAGAGAGTAGTGGGAGCATTTTTTGCTGATGTTAAACCATGGTGTGATGGCAATCACTTGGTTGATGGCGAGCTCTTTGTTGATCCAGAATATCAACGGCAAGGAATAGGAACTGCATTACAAATTGTTATGTATAAAAAAGCGATTAAGAAATATAACGCCAAAGTGGCAGAAGGAATCACTTTTAGAGATAAACCGTTTCCTCTATCTTGGTATAAACATCTGGGGTTTAAAGAAGTGAAGAATAGGGTGATTATTCAAGGTAATTTGTCGAAAGCATTGAATCTTTTAAAGAAAAAATGAAAGTAAGAACCAGTCAATTTAGTTTATCATCTATTTTTTTGCCGATCAATTTCTCTTAACCACAACAAACCTACTTTTATCATTAATTTATTGAAACGATCAGAGATCTTGTACCTTTTGCTATAAAGATCATAATCAATCAATCCCATTCCTCTCATGGGAGTAAGAATTCGATCATAGAATTGGCGTTTATTGTACGATAATTGTTCTTCAGTAATAGGCTGGCGGTTTTTTCCTTTGATGGCTTCCCCTTCATGTAATTTAGACGCAAAAACTCCCATCTCCGTCTTGCCAATTTCTCCTCCATTGGCAAACATATAATCTATCAACATCTTAGCCACCACTTCTTGTTGTTCTGTAGCGAAGATTACTTTGTAGATATCTTCAGGTAAGTTATATTGATCTATGAGGATAACCATCAGTTAGATTTGTGTACCTTAATATATAAATATTACGTAAAAGTATACTGGGCGGTACGGTGATTGGAGATAAGAGGAGTTCATTTTTTTATAACCAAAATCTTTATAAATCACCCCCTAAACTAGTATCGATATGGGTAGAATTAAAACAACGTTTATCAAGCGTAAAACCAAGGAACTTCATAAAGTTCATGGAGAGAAATTCACTACTGACTTTTCTGAGAATAAAAAGATTACCTCCCAATACGTAGAAGTTCACAGTAAAAAGCTTCGTAATGTTATTGCTGGTTATATGACTCGACTTAAGAAACGAGAAAATTAGTTTTTAAAGGAGGGGATTATTATGGACCAAGAAGTAAAGAAGGTAAGAGGGAATTCTGTTTTCGTAGGGGAAAAGCCTTTCATGAATTATGTGACAAGTGTTGTGATGCAATTCACTCGCCAAGGTACCAGTGAAGTGGTGGTAAAAGCAAGAGGCAAATTTATCTCTCGGGCTGTAGATGTAGCTGAAGTTTCTCGTAATCGCTTCTTAGAGAACAAAGTAGAAATAAAGAATATTGCTATTGGCAGCGAAGAATTTACTAATAAAGAAGGAAGGCAGATACGGGTAAGTAATATCGAGATTACACTGTTGAAGAAATAGATCTCCCTTTGTTTTTTTTATTTTATATTATCTTTATAATATTTTTAATTGTAACAGGACTGATTTAAATTCCCCAATTCCTCATTAAATTTATATACTCTATTCTTCTTATACTCTCCTAAAAGAGGAGATGGATAGTGCATATAACTAACGATATCAAAGATGTTAATAGGTTGAGGAAGATACTTCAAGTTTTCTTTGAAGAGGGATTCGGTCATTACATTCTAAAATCAAGATATAGAAAACATCTTTCATGGGGCAAGCGCTTTAAAATTATTCCTCCTCCCTCAGAATATGCTGAGGCAGCAATTCATCTGCGCCACGCTTTCGAACGGCTAGGGCCGACTTTCGTAAAACTAGGACAACTTCTCTCTCTACGTCCTGATTTAGTGCCCCTCGAATTTTGTAGGGAATTAGAACATTTACAAGATCATGTTCCTCCTTTTCCCTATGAACAAGTACAAAAGATTATCGAAGAAGATTTGAAACAGCCCCTTTCCACTATTTTCTCCAGCTTTAACCCCGTACCCATAGCTAGTGCTTCCATGGCTCAAGTGCATAGCGCAGTATTAAAATCGGGGCAAAGAGTAGCGGTTAAAGTTCAAAGGCCGGGGATCCAAGAAATTATTGATACCGATTTAGATATTTTATTTCATTTAGCTCATTCTTTGGAATCACATTTTCCTGATACGCAAAATTATCGACCAATGGGAGTAGTTAAAGAATTCGCTTATTGGACTAGAAGAGAATTGAATTTCAAAATAGAGGCGCAAAGCGCACAAAGATTGTGCGATGAGCTTAAAGATAATCATAAAGTACTTGTTCCTAAAGTGTATCGGGAATATTCATCACGTAGAATTATGGTCCAAGATTTTGTGGAAGGATCAAAATTAGATGATATGGCTGTTCTCAAAAGAAATCATATTAATCCTTCCCGCCTGGCTATGACTTATTTTACCTCTATCCTGGAACAGGCATTACTGCATGGTTTTTTCCATGCCGATCCCCATCCAGCAAATATTTTTGTGGATAAGCACGGGAAATTGATTTACTTAGATTATGGAATCATGGGATATCTTCCTCGGGAAGATCGAGATAAAGTAATTAAATTTATTGTCTCGCTATCAGAAAGAGATGCAGATAAAAGTATGGATATTATAGCCTCTTTAGCGAGGGATGTCTCTAAAGGTGATGTGGCTCAATTTAAACAGGAAGCTTTGCCCATTTTAGAAGAAATATATGGATTTTCTATTGCTCAAAAAAGTGTTGGTTCTGCTTTGTATGAAATTATTTCTCTAGGAGCTAAGTATAATATTATTTTTGATCCAAACCATATTTTAGTGGCTAAAACATTTTACCAAGCAGAAGGGATGGGACTGAAATTAAATCCTAAATTTAAACTTCGGGAAGGGTTTGAAACTTTTGCCAAATTATATTTAAAGAAGAATTATTCTCCTCAAAAAATAGTGGGAGATATTGCCGGGACTTTTTGGAAACAAAGAAATTTATTGTTTGATCTGCCGGATCATTTAGCCAGAATAGTAGAAAGAATGGAAAATCCAGAACCGCGACATGTTTTTGAGATTCAACAACTACTGGAGTTAGAACAAGAATTCGAAAAAGCAAATAAACGTAAAACTATGTCCCTAATTATTGCTGCTTTGATATTAAGTTCCGCAGTTTTATTTTATATGGAAGGAAGGACCGAATTATTTGGATTGCCTTTGAGTTTAGTAATGTTTTTAACTGCTTTGATTCTTATGTTTGTATTTATAATCTATAAAAAAGGAGGAGGATGGTACGATGGAAAAGACCGTTAAGAAAATGTTGAAGACTGGGTATGGGTTAGGATTGCTTAGCCTCAATGAGGGAAGAAAAGTAGCTTCAAGCGTCAAAAGAGAATTGGGATTAAGCGAAGAAGAAAGTATGCGTTTAGCCAAAGAATTAGTACGTGAATCTGAGACTGTTAGTAAAGAAGTTCTAGGAACAGTACAAAAGTATGCTGAAAAAGCGTTGGTACGTTCGAAATTAGTTGATCATGGTGAATTGAATTTTATCAAGAAAAGATTAAAGAAAAGGATAGACAAAATGCGCCACAAAGAGTCTGAAAATTTATATCATAGATTGAAAAGGAAAATAAAAAGGTGATAGGGGAAGTAAGAACGAGACCATTTTTTGTGTTTTGGAGGTTTAGGTAGCTTTAAAATTTGACTTTGACTCTAAGCACCAATTATCTGGCCCATACAGAAAGATGGCTAAAGTGGCTATGGTAAGTCCTAGATCCCTTATAGTTATGTCATTATACCCTAAAGAGAAACAGATAATCAACAGATGGATAGTGAGAAATAACGCTGTGGCGCGAGTAAGTATGCCTGCAATTAATAACAATCCCAATACTACTTCTAAAAATCCGTTAAGATAGATAAGGGTAGATGATCCACCAGGTAAAATAGAAAAAATGGAATATAAAACATGTCCTATTCCGGCACTATCTTGCACTACCCAGGAAGGCAAATATACCATAAACGTTTTAGGGAAAAGCAATTGGTTTACTCCAAACCATACAAAAACTAAAGCCAGACCAATTCGTAACACCGCTGGTGCATATTTTTTATATCTTTCAATATCTGAAAAATTAAAAATGGGAAAGAAAAAATTCATGTTTAATCTCTCTACTTTATTCTTCAATGATTAGTTGTCCTTTCATTTCTCTATGCCCCGATCCACAGGGAATATTACAAGAATAATCCAAAGTTCCTGCTTCACTCGCTACAAATTCTAGTGTTTTTTCCTCTCCCGGTGATATTTTTTCTGTAGATAATTTTAATGCTGGTATTCTAATTCCATGTGTTCCTTCACTGCTAGTTATTCTTAAGCGGACCTTGTCTCCTTTTTTGATGGTTATGGGATCTTGAGTAAACCCAAAATTATATGCATCGATATGTATTTCTTTCACTGGTTCGTTGATATTGGGGGTAGCAGATGCAGTAATTGAATCTGTGGGCACGATAGTTTCGCTTTTTCCACATGCTGTTAACACCAATACTAACATCAATAGACTTATTACTTCTAAACTGTATTTTATTCTATTTTTCATTATTATACCTCTTTTAGGTCATAAGACCAGTTTATATGTTTAATATCTTATAATAATCTTTGATTATAATTTCGTACTTATAAAACTTATTAAGTTCAGTACCACCTGAAGCAATCACAAGAGTATTTAATTAGATCATTAATATGGTAAAGCTACCGCTCTTTCTCACCCTAAACCTTTATAAATATACTTCTGTTTTGCTTATTTCATGGCTGCAAAGAAAAAAGTTGAACATAAAGAAAATTTAACTGTAAATACAACAACGGAAAGTAAAGCAGTAAATAAAGTAACAAATAAAGCTGAAAATAAAGCAGAAAAAGATATTAAAACAGAAAAAAATCTTCCCTCTGATATTCCTAAAAGTCATAAAACTGTTTCTATCCAACCAGAGCTGAACTTAGCGTTAGTAGGTCATGTAGATCATGGCAAGACTACTTTAACTGAACGTCTTAGTGGGAAATGGACTGATACTCATTCGGAAGAAATGAAGAAAGGGATTACTATCCGTTTAGGATACGCTGATTTTACAATCTACAAATGTCCTCAATGTGGGTTTCATACTACTAAAGAAAAATGTTCTAAATGTAATTCTATCACTACTCCTTTACGTAAAATATCCCTGGTTGATGCACCTGGCCACGAGTCTTTAATGGCTACCATGTTATCGGGAGCTGCTATCGTTGATGGGGCTTTATTACTAGTTGCAGCGAATGAAAAATGTCCTCAACCTCAAACTAAAGAACATCTTATTGCTTTGCACATAACCGGTATTAAGAACATAATTATCATTCAAAATAAGATTGATTTAGTCAGTCATGAAGAAGCTCTGGAAAATCATAAACAAATTAGAGAATTTTTATCTGATACGGAATATAAAGATGCCCTCATTGTACCTATTTCCGCTCGTGCTAATGTAAACATTGACGTTTTAGTTAAAGCCATTCAAGAATTTATTCCTACTCCCCAGCGTGAGATTAATGCTGATCCTTTAATGTTAGTAGCACGTTCATTTGATGTTAATAAACCTGGAACAAAAACTAACAGTATCGTTGGCGGAGTTGTGGGTGGAACTGTTAAGCAAGGTGTGTTTAAAGTGGGAGATGAGATTGAAATATCTCCTGGTTATATGGTAGAAGAGAAGAATAAGAAAATATGGAAACCTTTGCTTACTAACATTGAACAAATATTCTCGGGGGGAGTCCCAGTAAAAGAAATAACTCCGGGAGGAAGTATGGCTTTCTCTACCACTTTAGATCCTAGTATTGTTAAATCGGATTCGTTAACGGGATCTTTGATTGGCAAGCCCGAAAAATTGCCACCATTACATTATCAAATCTCTTTAGATACCCATTTATTGGAGAGAGTTGTAGGAGCAAAAGAAGAGACAGAAGTTAAACCATTGGCTAAAGCCGAAGTGCTGATGTTAAATGTTAATTCCGCCGCTACAGTTGGTGTAGTGTTAGATCCATCCCCTAAAAAAGCAATATGTGTACTTAAGAAACCAGTTTGTGCTAATGTGGGGGATAGGATAACTATCTCTCGAAGAGTAGGAGATAGGTTTAGATTGATTGGATATGGAATATTGAAGTGAATTTTCGAGTGATTAAACATCATGAAATAAAAATACCGAATAAAAAATGAAGACTGTAAATTTATTGGGTTCAGAAGAAGCTAGAGCTAGTCCCTCTATATTAGAAACAAAATGTTATATTGGTCTTGGCAGTTTTGTAGAAGGAAGAGCCTTGCAAGTAGGAATAGCTAATGGGGGAAATAATTATCAAGGAGTTCAAGTAGGAATAGCTAATGAAACTACTTTGGGAGATTTAGTTCAAATTGGTTTTGTAAATGCAACTCATAGTCATAGCCGCGGGGTTCAAGTGGGTTTCGCAAATATAAGTGATTCTCTTTCTGGAGTCTAAGTTGGAGTATGAATGGCGCACATCATTTCTATGGTGTTCAAATAGGATTGTTATGTACAGCTCGGGAAGGAACATATCTTCAGATTGGTTTATGGACTGAGAGGGACGACGGAGTAGGTGAAAGACCATGGTATACAAAAGGAACTCCTTTTATTGGATTCCACCGAGAGAAGAAGAAAGATAAACAGAATAAAATAGAGTAATTACCTCATTCTATGAAGAAACCTTAATAAAACCAACAATTATCCTTCTCCGTAAGAGTTATATCTTCAAAAGTATATCTCAAAGAGGTCATAGATGAATAAAATAATAATTGCCATAATCCTAGCCGGTTTTGGTACACAATTGATTAAATTAATCTTAATCTGGTTTAAACATAAAACTCTTAATTTTCATGATCTAGTAGTTACCGGAGGAATGCCTTCTTCCCATTCTGCGTTTGTAGTTTCTTTAGCAACTATCATTTATCTGATGGAAGGACCATCATCCACTTTTGCCGTAAGTTTAGTATTAGCTTTCATAGTCATTCGAGATGCTTTCGGCGTTCGAAGAACAGTGGGGGAGGAAGGGAAGTTTATCACTAAACTCTTGCATAAAGTGCACATGAAAGTCAGCACTCATTTTTCACAGGGGCATACACCATTAGAAGTTTTTGTGGGTTGTCTGGTGGGCTTTATCATTAGCGTATGGGTGTATTATCTTCTATGAATAAATTGAAAGCATCCCAGTTGGATAGTTTAAGAACAGAAGTAGATAGTATAGATAATTCCATAGTTCTTTTGTTGAATAAGAGGGTAAACATAGTATATTCCATGATGAAAATTAAACGTAAGTTGAAAATACCCATTAGGGATATAAAAAGAGAGAAAATGATTGTAAATAGATTATCTCATAAAGCTAAAAATATCCCTGTTAAGGTTATAAGTGATATTTGGAAGATTATTTTTGAGTATTCTTATAGTATTGGTAGGAAGAAGCTTCGATAAAGATTGATAAAAAGTAACAGTTCGTGATAACTTCAAGCGATGAATATAGTTATTTTGATAATTTCTTAATCAATTCTTCTAAATAATATTTAGGAGCAGTCTTACTCTTTACTGCCTCTTTCAAATAATCAATTACTTTCTTGTTTTTCTTTCCAATTTTCAAAATAATGGCATACACAGTGCAAGGCTCATGTTTTCCTGTTTCCAAAACATTTAACATTTCTATCAAAGAGGGAGTTATGGTATCAGTATCTAAATTATTAATCTCCTCAATTAATTGTTTTTCTTTATCAAAAATACCATCTCCCCATAAAATGATTTTATCCTGGAGTAGGGTTATGGTTTTTTGTTGACTCTTATTTAAATCTCTCATTTTAGAGCCTAAATCCGGTAGTTTCTGATATCTCAATTCTTTTTCCAAAATAAGCAGCACCCATTCCTCGGATAGATTTACTAAACTATGATAAAATCCAATTCCATTCTCTTTTACAACAAAGAATTTTTGTTTTGATGATTTAATCTCTTCTTGGTAATTCTTTCCGTTTATTTTAGGATATGGTTCATCTTTAGTAATTTTGATATTGTGGGTAGTATAAAATTGATATTTAATCACTTTTTTGAGTAGATTAAACCCTGTTTTGTTTGGTCTAACTCCTCCTTTGATTTCTATCTTTGCTTTTCTAACTTCAGAATGGGGGTTTGTTTCATCTAATTTATTTGCGGTAAATCCATTTGGAGGTAACAGAATAATTCTAAAAATAGTATCTTCTGGTTCACTTTTTAAGCGAATGATGAAAGAAGCAGATCTTTCAATGATTTCTATTTCTGTCTTATCAAAAAAATTCTGAATGATGGTTTTTACTAAATTTGAATTCAATATCTCTGTGATAGTGTAATGTCGTACCATATTCATCCTCGTAACGTAATCATACTTCCACTTTCATAACGGCGTACGCCAATTCTAAATATAACTATGGCCAGAACCAGAAATACTATTGATGCTAAAATTAACAATAAAAACCATGTCCAATCAAACGACTTTAAGAGCTGGATAGGTATACTAGCTATGAATCCGGCTGGAATTATAGTAAGAAGTATAAGTTTGGCAACATCATTAAATATGGGAAGGGGATAAGAACTGAAAGCGATCATAGTCATATTTAATTGATGCGAACTTTCTTCAGCATTGCCAATGAAAAAACTGAGTGATCCAGCGATGATATTAAATGAGAGAAATAGAATCATGGAAAAAAAAGTTAACAGTAAGAACAAAGGCCAGTGTACTAATTCTAAACTAATAAACGCCATTATCAACCCAAATATTATATCTCCCATACTGAACCAACTTGATTTTCCTATAATGACATGGAATAGTTCATTCTTGGGTAAATTTAAATAAAAATCTAATCTCCCCTCAGCAATTATTTTTGCTAACTGATTCCTATTTCCAAAAATAACTCCATTTAAACCCCAGGAAAGATTAACTATTGCGTACATGATTATTATATCGTTAAAAACCCACTCATTAACCACAGGAAATTTATTAAAAAATATCCACCAGAATGATACCCACATCATATCATTCAAAATCATTGATCCTATTTCAAGCATGAAATTAAATCTATATTCCATAGCTGTGGCTAGACTCATTTTAAGATATTCTTTAAGCATTACTAAATGTTGTCTGAAAGTCATTTATCCACCATTAATACTGATATTTCTGATGCAAATATGGTAAACAATAACCAGAGTAATAATTAAAACTATAATCCACACAAGTTCACCCACGATTACATTCCAAAAACTGTTCATACTAAATTGAACCCACAATTTTGCTGGATAATATGCAATGTAGCTGAAAGGCAAGTATTTAGTTATTTGTTCTAGCCAATGAGGAAATATTTCTAATGGGGCTAGCATACCTCCTAACACAAACACCACTTTATCATAAATGAAATTCAAGGCCTTAGCATCTTCTATCCAGAATGAAAAAATTGCCAGCAGGGCCATAATCAAAAAATGTAGGGTCAATCCCAAGATAATAACTATTGCTACCAAAGGCAAAGTAGTCCATTGTATATGGAATCCCCCTATAAATATTCCAGCAATAATTGATCCGGCAATAAATGCGGTGGTAAAGTTTATTATAGCTTGTCCCATGGAGTTGGCATATTCAAACAGAATGAAATTATATGGCTTGGTTAAACTATTGGTGATTTCTCCGGATTGTACTTTTTCTCCGATCACTTCTACTATTTTTCTAGGGCTGGTGACTACTGCTTCTGTCATAACCAAATACCAAATCATCATATTTAAAGTGAATCCGGCAATGAGATTAGATCCTTGAGAATAAACCACTCCCCACAAATTAATGAAAATAAAAATGTAAATTCCTTTCAGAAGAGCATGAGCTAATAAATCCATTCCATAGTTTAATCTGGTATTTACACTTATTTTTCCCGCTTCCCAATATTTGGCAAAACCCATGATCATAATATGTTGATACGTTTTGTTTGAGATCTATATCTCTTTCTTAAATATCCTAGAGATTATTTCTTCGATAGGAGGATCGAGAATGGTTATATCTTCAATGGTGTTGGAAGCAATTATTTTTTGAACCACGTCTTGAATCGAATATTTGGTAGTGTCCACTTCTATTTCATGGCTAAATTTACCTTTGGAAATTACTTTCATTCCTTTGAAACCAATTTTTAATGAAGACATTTTTAGAGAAGATGCTTTTTCTGCCAGAATCACTCTGATTATTTTGTATTTTAAATATTTTTCACGGATATTTTTGGTGGATCCATCATATACTATTTTTCCTTCATTAATAATAATGAGTCTATCACAAATCTGTTCTACATCTTCCATATCATGCGAGGTGAGAATAATAGTAACATCCTCTTCCCTATTCATTTTTTGGATCAATTCTCTTATTCTTTTTTTAACTATTAAATCCATACCAATAGTAGGTTCGTCTAAAAACAATACTTTAGGCTTATGAAGCAGGGAAGCAATCAACTCACAGCGCATACGCTGACCCAAAGATAATTTACGCACTGGCTGTTTGAGAAAACCACGAACTTGGAATATTTTAACCAGATATTCCAATCTTTCTTCATATTCTTTTTTATCTAACTCGTATATCTTTGAGAAAAGATTAAATGTATCTATAGCTGGAAGATGATACCATAATTGGGGTTTCTGTCCAAAGACTGTACCAATATAGTAAGCTAACTTCTTACGTTGTTCTTGGGGATTATAGCCCAGAACTTCTATTTTTCCGGAAGTGGGAAATAAAATTCCCGTCATCATCTTGATAGTAGTAGATTTTCCTGCTCCATTTGGTCCGATGAAACCAACTATTTCCCCCTTCTTAACCGCAAATGAAACATCATCTACCGCTTTGAGAATTTTATACTTTGGAGCAAAAAGACTTTTGAAACTACCCCTTAAACCTGGTTCTTTTTGCTTGGATTTGAACTCTTTTATCAGATCTTGTACTTTTATAACTTCTTTCATCACTTCTTTCATCTAGAGGGTAGAAAAAACAAAACTATATAAATGTAATTTAATCTATCTGGGGATATGATTACTTCCAAACAAATGAAAGAACTGGAACGCTCTGCTATGCATCACGGTATCACTGC
>Ga0209542_10005324_pt1 | contig 25749 bp, 21 predicted proteins | sample RifCSPhighO2_01_FD_184028 | JGI IMG/M metagenome (GOLD analysis project Ga0209542, IMG submission 184028) | Soil microbial communities from Rifle, Colorado - Rifle CSP2_plank highO2_0.1 (SPAdes) (version 2) | ecosystem: Environmental > Terrestrial > Deep subsurface > Rock core/Sediment ...
AGAATTTCTGCAAAAAGATAGAAGATCCCACTAAATGACTACACAAAAAGTTATTATTGATTCTTCGGTAATTCTTAAATGGCTCAGTAACGATAATGAAAAGTATATAGATGTAGCAGACAAAATATTGCAAGATGCTCAAAAAGGCAAAATTGAATTGCTTGCTCCAGAACTTGCAAAATATGAAGTTGGAAATGTACTTTTATATAGTAAAAAATTATCTCCTAAACAGGCACGTATTATTTTTAATAAGTTTTACAATCTGCCTCTTTCATTCATATTAGAATCAGAAAAGTTGGCAAATGAAACTTATAATATAGCTTCTAAGTTAGGGATTACCTATTATGATGCTTCTTTTCTTTCTTTGGCAAAACAACACGAGGCTATTTTAGTGACTGAGAACATTAAGCATCAAGGTAAAACTGCGGAAATCAAGGTTATTTCTCTGGCAGATTATTGATTTCAGAATTTTTGAACGTTGCATCAATTAATTTGATTAAATGCGTAAGGAGCAGTTTCCGCCAAAGGCGGATTAACCGATAGTAATACTCTTCACAGACGGATCGTAAACTATCGGTTGAACAAATCCGCTCCACCGCTCCAAAAAACATATTTCTGTACATGAAACAACGAGCTGTCATTATTCTTGGTTTTTTGCTTATAGTTTTACTTATCTTGGGATTTATATTTCGAAATAAATTAGGATTATTGACAATTTTTCCATTTACACAACCATCTGTCATCAACAGCTATTGCAGTGCACAAAACAAAAAAACACAAGAATTTCTAGTTCTTGAAAAAAATCCAACCGAGTTCATTGCTAACAATTCAACATACAACGCCCAACTCACCAGGTGGAAAAATATACTTATCTCTGAGAATGGCTGGAATGAAGACTATTTTAACCAGCATATTAGAATAAAAGGTATACTTCTGGGATCATATGAGAGCCGGATATATGTAGATTACATGTATTTAATAGATTGGGCTACTTTTGAATCGATTTACAACAGGATAGATGAGACAATCGATAGCATACAAGTTACTCATTTTCCACCACAACAAATACATATCAAAAATTGTAACGAGTTGATATACACATTGTTACGATATAATACAGCACTTACATCAGATCAGATCAATGTATCAGCATCTGATAAAAAACTTGGTATCAGTTCAAATTGGCCAAAGAAGGATAAAAGTAATATTTGTTCCTATGTGGGGGTTGATATGACGACCAATAAAATTCTTACCGCGAAAATAGAAAACCATCCTTGTGTAATCCCAACATATGATTAAATCGCTATACTTCTTTTCCCAATTGACAAGCTTCATACAACAAATCTACAATTTCTCTAGTTTAAAAGTGTAAATTCTTCCCGACAACAGGCCGCGGAGGAGTATTTTTCCAGATTATAAATCGGTACTTTCAAAGGGGGAGCACCCATGGAAGTGTATTTGTCGGAACTCCTCGGACGAAAAATATTCAATAAGAGCAAGGAAAATATCGGGACACTCGAAGATCTGGTGGTGCGAGAACTCGATAAGCGCCATCCGCCAATCAGCGGGTTACTCATCAAACGCGGCCGCAAAAAAGACCTCGTCTATATTCCCGCTCACGATGTTGACGAAGTAAGCACGAAACAAATGCGGCTCACTACCGACATCGTTGATCTCACCCCGTTTCAGCGCCGCGAAAATGAAATCCAGCTCGTCAACGATATGTACGATAAGCAGATCGTCGACATTGACGACCGTCGGCTCACTCGCGTCAATGATTTGCTACTGGAAGTGGAAAAGCCAGTCATCCGGCTGCGAGGAGTGGACGTCAGTGTTTTAGGGCTGTTGCATCGCCTGCACATTCCCAGCATTTTCGGTATCCTCAAGCACAATATTGTGGACTGGGAAGATGCGCAATTTCTCGGCGGCCAGGGCCAGGTGAAGTTTAATGTCCAGTATAAAAATCTGGAAAGTTTACACGCGGTGGATATTGCCCGGATTATTTTTGAAGGTCCGGGTTATAAGCAGGGAAGCAAGGTGCTGGCAGCCCTCAAAGACCCAATTGCTGCAGACATTATCGAGGAATTGTCACCAAAACTGCAAAAAAATTTGATCGAATCAATGCGGCTTGAAGATGTGGCTGATGTCATTAAACACATGCCGCCGGACAAAGCTGCTGACCTTTTTATATCTCTTGGCCCCGCTTATGCTCAAAAAGTCTTTCCACTGTTGAATAAAGAGGATGGGCAAAAAATTCTGGCCTTACTTTCCTATCCTGAACACACAACCGGCGCTTACATGACCACTGACTATCTGGCGGTGTCGGCAGATCTTAATTTTGAGGAAGCGACTAAACTGATTCAGGACTCTGAAGAAGTGCCTGACTTTGCCTACTATATTTATGTTCTGGAAAATAAATTAAGTAATAAACTCGTCGGCGTACTTGCCGCCCATGAATTTTTACTGGCCCAGCGCCGCAGCCGGATTGAGTCAATTATGAAAAAACGGCCGTTTGTGGCGTACCCGCAAGACCATATCAAAAAAACCATTAGAAGGATGTACCGTTACAATATTTCTGCCCTCCCGGTCGTCAGTAAGTCTGAAAATAAACTGCTGGGGATTGTCACTTTCCGCGATGCGATTTCTGTCTATTTGCCGCGCCGGTTGAAGGCGCGCATCCGCCAGGTATTTACGAACGGATTTTCCAGCGAACAGAACTATGGTTGAAACTACGCTTGCCAAAATCAAATTTCCCCGGATCCGGCGGTTTTTTCCGTTTACGATTCTCGCCATCCTCGGGCCGGGACTTATCGCAACTGCCGCTGGCAATGATGCCGGAGGCGTAGCCACCTATGCTTCTGCCGGAGCCCACTTTGGCCTTTCAATTCTCTGGATCATGACGTTCCTTACCGTTGGTTTTGTGCTGATTCAGGAAATGGCAGCGCGCCTCGGCGCAGCAACCGGTAAAGGTTTTTCTGATTTGGTGCGCGAAAACTTTAGTCTCCGCACTACCATATTTATGATGTCGCTGCTTTTTCTGGGTAATATCGGCCTTGTCGTCTCCGAATTTGCCGGAGTGGCGGCGAGTCTTGAACTTCTGGGAATTACCAAATATATAAGCGTCCCAGTTGGCGCACTTATTATCTGGTTTTTGATTGTCAAAGGAAACTATCCCAAGGTTGAAAAAATATTTTTACTGATGAGCGGTTTTTTGCTCAGCTATATTTTCGCCGCAGTACTTGCAAAACCGGATTGGAATAGTGTGGCTGTGAATTTAATTAAACCTACGATCTCCCCTGATCCGGAATTTTTTCTGTTTACCGTAGCTCTCATCGGCACCACAATTGCCCCATTTATGCAGGTGTTTGCGCAATCTGCGGTAGTTGAGAAGGGGATTACCATGTCTGATTTTAAATATACGCGCCTTGATACCCTCATTGGTACGCTGTTTGCCAATCTGGTTGCTATATTTATTATTATAGCCACCGCTTCAACGCTGTTTCCCGCAGGGATCCGGATTGAAACCGCAGCCGATGCCGCTACCGCCCTGGTTCCCTTTGCGGGTGAGTTTGCACGCATACTATTTGCTTTGGGACTTCTAGGAGCTTCTCTCTTAGCAGCCGGAGTCGTCCCGCTCACTACTTCATTTGCGCTGGCCAATGCCTTCGGCTGGGAGGCGGGAATTAACCGCAGTTTTGAAGAAGCGCCGATTTTTTACGCCATGTTTACGTTTATTATCGTACTTTCAGCCACCATTGTGTTGAGTCCAGCTTTATCACTCATTAAGCTGCTCGTCGGATTACAAGTCGTCAACGGATTATTATTACCAGTTCAATTATACTTCATGCTCAAACTGGCAAATAATAAAAACCTGATGGGAAAACATGTCAATCCGGTCTGGTTTAACATTATAGTAATTGCCACAATGATTGTTGTTTCAATCGCCGTACTATTATTTCTTGGTACTTCAATTCTGACTTATACTCAAAGTTTACTCACAACAAATTGAAAATCATACTATTGACATTCTTACTACTATCCGCTTATGATACTAATTATGCTTAATGATAAATTGGTATTCTCTAAAATACTTACTCATTTCTTTATTTTAGTAGTTCTGTTTTCCTCTTTTTCAGTAGCCTACGCGCAAACTCCAAATACGGCAACGCTTCAGGTAGCAAATAATGCTGATGATGCAAACGAAGATGGCAGCAGCTTTTTTCTCAATGAATCAAACATGTGGATGGGTACTGGATCAACTCCTGCTAAAAGTTATGCCGGTTTCCGGTTTAGCACCGTCCAAATTCCCCAGGGAGCAGTCATCCAAAGCGCGCGGCTGCAGGTAAAATCCGCTCAAAATCAATGGATTGGTATGGAATTTCTGATGTTTGGCGAAGCGGCTAACAATAGTATGGTATTTAGTGCCAGCAGCCGCATGTCGTCCCGGTCACTAACTGGTTCGTTCGTATCTCACTATTCTAGTAGTAATTGGACTGCCAACACCTGGTATACACTTGAGGATATTAAAACCACAGTTCAGGAAATAGTGAACCGGCCGGGATGGGCCACGGGAAATAATCTTTCCATCATACTTAAAGGTACCGGTGGACCATGGGGCAGAAAATTTGTAAAAAGCCGTAATTCCGGCGCGGCCAATGGAGCCAAACTTATTGTCGAGTATACTGGCGGTGTAACACCATCTCCAACTCCAACCCCAACTCCTGATCCAACGCCAAGTGTGACACCGACACCATCTCCGGTTCCAACACCGACGCCCATTCCAGAGCCGAGTGCAACTCCCACACCAAGCCCAACTCCATCAATTACGCCTTCGGCAACTCCGGAACCAAGTGTGACACCAAGTCCGTCACCTGAACCATCGGTTACACCAACTCCTACTCCCACACCGTCACCGTTACCGACCCCAACACCTACACCAAGTCCGACTGTATCTCCGGTTCCTGGGACTGCAACTTCATTTTCAGTGGGTCCAGGTTTTGTAGATGTTATCCCACGGCAGATTGTACGAGCAAATGATGACAAGCTCTATATGTTTGCCGGAGGAGCGGAAACTCCGGTAGTGCACGCTTATTGGACCACAGTTCCCGGAACTCCCGCAGACAATACCAATTTAGGCAGTGTTAATTTAGTTACATCAGGGAATCCCATATCCGTTGACACAGCCTACGACGGAGCAAATATCATTCACGTTTTAATTAATAGTACAAATGGGAGAGTAATTGATTATGTATTTGATATTTCCACCCATACCTTTAAACCCGGAATAAATGTTTTTACAAATTCAGCTTCCACACCCGTAGAAATTGGTACTTCTGGTCTTTCATCTATGATAGGCTTGGATGGAAAGATTCATTTCGCATACCGGTCATCGACAAATTATATTATTCATCAATCTTTCACTTATGATTCTGCAAGCAATACCTTAACTCCAGCTACCTCTGCTTTTCTGGTAGACACTAACGGTTTCGCGAGCCATCCGTCGATTGCAATTTCTCCTATGGATGGTAGCCTTACTGTATCCTGGATGTCTGAAGCAGTTGATCCACACGTAATTAGGGTTCGGAACATGTCAGCATCCGGAGTTTGGGGTGGAGCAACTACCGTAAGTACGGCGCCAGTATGGTCAAGTACAAATTTTGGCTTGAATATTGACCAGGGCCCCAGTGTACTGGTGACAAGTGATGGAATTAAGCATTTGGCTTATATGCAGGATTGGGAAAATTTTGGTGGTACGTATGATTACGGAAGAATTCATTATGTTAGAAACGACGGGAGCGGGTGGGTAGACCAGGCATTACCGGTCTTTACTCATGATCCTGCACTTGCTACTAACGGCGTTGACATTTATGCAGTTGGGCATGGCCATCCGAATAATGTCGCCTGTAAGAGCATGGATGATATGTGTACAGTTGCTAGAAATCCAGATGGTACCTGGGCAAACCCTGTGCTTTTTGCGCACTCAACAACAGGATCATTCGACGCTAGTCCATCTGTTAAATGGGGTGCAGTAGGTTTTAATAGGCCAGAGGCTATTGAGTTTTTATTCTTCAAGACCCCATATTCTTCACCAACCTTGTATTACGGGCGTCTGGATACTGGTGCAAGTCCATCACCGTCACCAACCGCAACTCCAAGTCCTTCTTCTTCACCAACACCATCACCAACTCCCACACCTTCTCCTACTCCGGAATCAAGCGTGACTCCTACACCTGAACCGAGTGTCACACCTACCCCAACTCCCACACCAACTCCCTCGGCGACTCCAAATCCAGCTGTATCATATGTCCAAAGTGCGCTCTCGGTTGGTAATGGCGGTGAAACCGCACACGCAGTCACGTTACCCACCCCGGTAATCAGCGGCAACACGGTGATCGTGGCCGTCAGTGTTTGGGGAGAAGGGGGTACTGGGCAAACAACTTCACTGACTGACAATTTTGGCAACACATATAGCAAAGTAGTCCAGCACCCTGATCCTGCCAGTGGAAACTCAAACGTCAGTATTTGGTATGCCACAAATGTCATTGGTGGAACCAGTTTCACCGCTACGGCTCACAGTGCAAGTTCGCACTATATTACCATTGCCGCGCACGAATATAGCGGGATTTTAACCAATGGAATTGACCAAGTGGCGCATAATGGTGGTACCGGAACAGCAGCTTCAAGTGGCAATGTTTCAACCACAACGGACAACGAGTTACTTTTTGTCGCCTTTTTACATGAGGATGCTGCAAACATCAACGCGACCGCTGGTACTGGTTTTACCCTGAGACAAAAATACACGAGCGGTGCACAGGAGCCGCTATTTACCGAAGACGGATTTGCTCCAACTTCAGGCATTTATAACGGCGCACTAACCTTTGCTTCCAACCCACAAGGAGGTTGGGAAGGGGCGATCGCCACGTTTAGACTTCAATAGTTTTGAATATTCTTGAACCTACTGATTGACAGCCTTTTAGTTTCTGATATACTGTGTTTTATCTTTCTGATTGGAATTCTTAAAAATTCCAGAAATGAGACTTCACCAATCTCACAGGAAAGCGTTTCCCTAAACGAAATAGGGTAAATTAAGAACCGTTTTTCCATTCGCTGGAACCTTTCTCTGAAATTCAGGGGAGCGAATGTAAGAACGGTTTTTTGTGTTAATGTTTGAGTTGAAGTACAACTATATCCCCTCCGAGGTAGAATTTATTAAGTAAGGAACTATTATGAGCAAAAGTGATTTGTTAGACCATAAAAAAATCGGCCAAATACAGGAGTTGTTTTTCACTGATGAAATTGCTCCTGGAGCGCCCTTTTGGCTTCCAAAAGGTATGGTTATTTTTAGAGAGTTGGAAAAATACATAAGAGAACTCACCGAAAAGGCAGGATATGTAGAAACCTCAACTCCTATAATGGTAAAGAACCATTTATTTAAGCAATCTGGCCATTGGGAAAAATTTGGTGAACATAATATGTACAATCTCCCTATCTATGAAGACGATGAGATTTTGTTAATTGATAAAAAAATTAAAGAAAAAAATGTGGAAATTGCAAAACGACTTAAAACCTTATCAACTCATGTTTCTTCATTTGAACTTCCAATAGATTTAGATTCAAAAAAGATAAGCATTACTATAATTTTGCTCGATAAACAAAATGGAAAATATTCATATAGACTTCCCGTAAATTATTCGCTCAAACCTATGAATTGTCCTGGTTCAACCGTCTTATACAGATTTAAAACGCGAAGTTATAAAGAGCTACCCTTACGCTTATCAGAGATTGGTCGGCTGCACAGGAGAGAAAAATCAGGAGAGGTAAATGGACTCCTTAGAGTCCGACAAATAACAATGGACGATGCTCACATTTACACAACTGAAGATCAAATACTAAACGAGGTTTCGGAAATCCTAGACATGATGATCGCATTTTATAAAAGTTTTGGATTTAAATATGAATTTCGTCTTGCAACTAGACCTGAAATAAGAGCTGGCACCGATGACAACTGGACCAAAGCGGAAAAAGATCTAGAACTAGCTCTCAAAAGAAAAAAACTTCGCTTTGGTGATAAAAAGGGAGATGGGGCTTTTTATGGTCCTAAAATTGACGTCCACATAAAAGATTCTCAAAACCGTGAGTGGCAGTTAGCCACTGTACAGCTCGATTTTCACCAACCGGAAGCATTTAAACTTGTATATACTGATAAAAATGGTAAGGAAAAACGGCCGGTAATGATTCATAGAGCCATATTTGGTTCCTTTGAACGATTTATTGCAATTTTGACAGAGCACTATCAAGGTAAATTTCCGCTTTGGCTTTCGCCAGTCCAAGTGACACTGGTTCCCATTGCTGAGCGACATGTGGCTTTCACACGCCGTTTGCAAGAGGTCCTCTTGCAAAGAGGTATTCGCGTCGAACTCGACTCGAGAGCAGAATCGATGCAAAACAAAATTCGCGCGGCTACATTGCAAAAAGTGCCGTTTATCGGTATAATGGGTGATAAAGAAATTGCGGCGCAACCGCCGTCTATTTCAATTCGAGGGCGTGATAATAAATCTCACGTACTCACAGTAACTGAGTTTATAACTCAATTACCAAAATTCAATCGTAAACCAGATCCCAGTCGCAAGTTCTACCGCTTGAATTATTTTATTCAAGCGCGTGAGGTGCGACTTTTAGACCAGAACGGTAAGCAAATTGGGGTTGTCACGAAAGAAGAGGCGCTTAAAAAAGGGAGAGAGCTGGGTATTGATGTAGTGGAAATTGCGCCAAACGCGTCTCCACCGGTCGCCCGGCTCATTGATTTTAAGAAATTTAAATATCTGGAAGCGCGCAAATCACGCGAGGAAAAGAAAAAAACTAAGAATGTTTCAGTCAAGGAAATCCGCTTACGACCGTTTATCGGCGAACATGATCTGGAAATCCGACGGGAGCAGGCACAGGAATTTTTGACCGACGGCAATCAGGTGAAAATCGCAATTCCGTTTCGGGGCCGGGAAATCACCCGCAAAGAATTTGGATTTGGGGTCATCAAGCGTTTTCTGGAGCTTTTAAAAGATCAGAAAGTGGTCCGGGAACCGCATTTTGAAGGCAGAGTTCTAGTTACGATGATTGCGCCTGATAAGAAAAGTCGAACTGCAACTACTTGAACCCATGAATCGGGTAGTGAATTTTCGATAGAAAATCGATCGTATAAATAAAATTAGATTATTAACTATCAGAATAACAATATAAAGTTGAAAAGGAGACTTTTGATTCATTTTGTGTAAGAAAATATCGAAAATCTACTACCCGATGAAAGCAAAAACCAACAAAATAGCTTCAAAACGATTCAAAATTACCAAAACTGGTAAAATTTTACGGGCGCGGCAGAATTCGCGCCATTTGCGGCACAATAAATCAAAATCACAAAAACGCGGCTTTAAAAAAGGAGCTCAAGTCAGTAACTCCTTCACTGCTGGAATTAAACACCAGTTGCCATATGCGTAAATTTGTGTACAATAATTAGAAGCACTTAACCTGGAAAGGGGTTTCAAGAGTATGTCACGGGTAAAACGAGGCGTTACTGTCAAGGCCAAGCATAAAAAATTACTGAATTTAACCAAGGGGTACCGGATGACCAAACGGAGATTGGTTCGGGTGGCTCGTGAAACCGTGCTGCATGCTGGCGAATATGCACATACCGGCCGCAAATTGAAAAAGCGGGATATGCGTGAACTCTGGGTCTCACGTATCAACCAGTCAGTCCAGCAAATGGATTTGACCTACAATCAGTTTATTAATGCACTCAAGAAATCAGATATTCAGCTTGACCGCAAAACTTTGGCAGATCTCGCAATCAACGATCCACAGGTGTTTAAAATCATCGTTGACAAAGTCCGGGATCAGACGAATTAGATAGGATTACTCTTAAATTTAATTAACTACTCGTCAAAAAAATAATGGTAGATTCAGAAAAAGACTACTACATTAAGCTAAAACCGTTTGAACAAACACAAGACTCCCCTGATATTACCATTACTGCAATAAGTAACTTACTCATCAAATGTTGGGGCGCACATCACTCTACGTTTCGAAAAACTGATCGGGAATTTGAATTATGTGAAGTCGCTGGACTTCAGGGGTATATACTGGACGCGTTGAGAAATTTTTATCCAAATGAGTCCGATGCTCAAGATGAAAGTGATTATTTACCAGCAAGCATGAGCACTTTATCTAGAAATGCGACCCTTGCCAATGAGCTTCTGGCAAAAGGTTCTTCCCTACATATCGGCGTACTTGCAAATCTTGTTACCGATTATTACAATACGGTAGCAGAACGAATAGAGTACCGAGTTAAAATTAATAGTTAAGCGATTTTATAACATGCATACAATTCAATTATTTTTCTTTTTTACCAGCTCCATAACGGGAGTCTCTGATTAGTGGAATAAAAGAAAAGAAAGGCTAATCGAACTCCCGCTAGGGAGTTTTTTTATGTGACAGTTAACGATCCGCCGGCTGGCGGAGAGTCTTATTGTCACAAATCCACCAAATCCGCCCCAGGCGAAGAAGGCGGATGAGTTGGAATCATACTATGTACTCAAACGGAACTAATTTACAAAATTTATTGGAACAGCAGCAACCGCTATTATGCAATGCCTGGGAAATTCATACTCAGATGGTTCGTACTATCATGCAGCAGATCAATGGATCCGGAATCGTAATCAGCGATTCTTACGAATTACCAAATCTTGAATACATTTTCTCACAAGTTACTAGAGAACTAATGAAATCTCAGGAAGTCTCACTGGAACTAGCCCGAAGCGTAGTCTCTATTGTCATGAGCGGTTATGTAATTAACGAAAATAATACGATCAGACTTCGTTCACCAGGAAATGAAAAAGCGAATGGAAATGGATCTTACAAGGAAAGGATGTAATAAATTTGTTACAATAACTCGTATGGCAGGTAATTTATTGTATCTTTCTGACAGTTATCAAAAGTCAGTTAAAACCAAAATACTGGCAGTCACGCAAAAAGGTAAACAGACGTTTGTCATGCTTGAGCAAACGGTTTTTTATCCAGAAGGCGGAGGACAACCCTCAGATCAGGGTTTAATCGCAGGGAGTAACGGTAAGTTAAAGGTTACTCATTGTCGCCTCGTCAGTGGCAATGTAGTCCACGAAGGCATGCTTAAGGGCACGTTCACTGAACACGAAGAGGTCACAGCGCAAATTGACTGGACATTGCGGTTTGATCACATGCGTTGGCACAGTGCCAGACATTTGTTGCACGAAGTTGTGACGCAGGCCATTCCCGGACTGGTTCCGGTCAAAGGCGAACATGGCACGCACGCCTATATTGAATATCAAGGGATTATTAATCCGAAACTCAAAAACCGCCTGGAAACTGAAACCAATATGCTCGTGGCCGAAGACAGACAGTTTGCCACGGAGTTTGTAACGATTGACGAACTTAAGGAACGAGTTGCCTGGGTGCCGGAGAAACTGCGTAAAAATAAACCCTTGCGGATTTTAACCATTGCCGGATTTGCGCCCACCCCCGACGGCGGCACGCAAGTCAAAAGCTCAGGTGAAGTCGGACCGGTTCGCGTTACTGCAATTGAATCCGCTGGTGAGCTTACCCGGATTTACTATGCCATTGACCCGTTACCCGAACCGGTAAAAAAAACTACTCGAAGTACAGAGAATGTTAACACTCAATCCATGACCTTAAATTCATTCCGCACGTTACTCATAGATATAGAAAATGAATTATTTGAGAAGATTTCTAAACGCGCGGTCCACGAACTGGAAGCGCTCCAGGTCGAATATTTTGGCAGCCATGGTCAGGCAACTGAACTGATTAAGGAATTACGAAATCTGCCTGACTTTGAGCGAAAAGCCGCGGGACAACTCGTAAATGAATTTAAGTCGTCGATTCAGGAAGCATTTATTCGTCGGCGCGAAAGTCAAACTCCGGTAAATTCGCAGTGGTTTGATGTCAGTCTGCCCGGAATTAAGCCACCTCAGGGACATCTACACATCGTTTCCCAAGCGATTATGGAAATTACGGAAATATTCAGCCGGATTGGTTTTACGCGCGTCCGGCACAAAGAAGTTGACTGGGATGAATACGCGTTTGAAAAATTAAATATGCCCGCGCATCATCCGGCGCGCGATGAATGGGAAACTTTCTTCATTGAGCAACCAACGACGAACGACCAACGACGAACGACCAAAAAAATCGTCCTCACTCCCCACACTTCAAATGGTCAAGTGCGGGAAATGGAAAAAGGCAAACTGCCCATCCGGATGATTAATATTGCCAAATGTTACCGCCGGCAATCTGACGTATCACACGTACCGATGTTTCACCAGTTTGAGGGCTTGTACATTGACTACCATGTTTCAATTGGAAATTTGAAAGGAGTGTTTGATTTTTTTGTCCAGAATTTCTATGGGGAAAAGCGCAAAACCCGACTCCGGCCGTACCATTTCCAGTTTACCGAACCGTCGTTTGAGGTTGATATTAATTGCGGTATCTGTCTCGGTAAGGGCTGTAAGCTCTGTAAATCCGGCTGGCTCGAATTGGGTGGCGCCGGTATGGTCCACCCCAATGTCCTTAAGGCCGGAAAAATTAATCCAGATGAATATAATGGTTTTGCCTTTGGCTGGGGAGCTGAACGCACCTATATGATGAAATCAGGAACGCAACTTGACGATATTCGCTTATTGTACAACAATGATTTGCGGTTTTTGGAACAGTTCTAAATAATTGAAAATGCAAATATCAAAATGAAAAATGATAAATTAAAGTGTAAAGTTGCGTATATTTTGAAATTTTAATAATTTTCTAAATTTTACTTTGTCATTTTGATTTTTACTTTTTAATTTTTACATTTCGATTATGAATATTTTAATTCCGGACCAGTGGTTACGTGAGTATTTAAAAACCAAAGCCACTCCTGAACAAATTAAGGAGTACTTATCCCTTTGCGGCCCGTCAGTGGAACGGATCACTAAAGTTGCTGATGAAATTGTCTACGATATCGAAATCACCACCAACCGGCCTGACTCCATGTCAGTTATCGGCATTGCCCGTGAAGCAGCGGCGATTTTGCCACGCTTTAATATATCCGCAAAGTTTACAAACGACCCTTACAAATTAAACACTGATAATTATATTCTTCGAGCGAGCGGAGCGAGTCGAGAAGTTACCTTAAAAAGCAGTAAACCTTTGAGTATTAAAACAAATCCAGTACTTAACCCTCGCTGGACTTCGGTTGTCTTAACCAACGTCACGGTAAAAGATTCGCCGGTCTGGTTAAAAAAATATCTGGAACTTACCGGAATCCGACCACTCAATAATGTTATTGACATTACCAATTATTTAATGCGCGCGTATGGCCAGCCAGCCCATGCATTTGATTATGATCGAATTGGCAAAAATAAAAATAAAATTCCCGTTATGTTATTACGGGAAAGTAAAAAGGGAGAACGATTAACCACACTCGATGGTAAAACTCACACGCTTCCTGGACATGACATTGTAATCGAAAACGGTAATGGAACTCTCATTGACCTCTGCGGTATTATGGGTGCAGAAAATTCCAGCATAAAAGATGCCACTACCTCAGTTGTCCTCTTTATGCAAACGTATGATCCCGGCCATATCCGCAAAACCTCAATGGCACTCGCACATCGCACTGAAGCGGCGACCCTCTTTGAAAAAGGACTTGATCCGGAACTGGTTTTACCAACAATCCACAAAGGCATTGAGCTGATGCAGGAACTGGCTAATGCGCAAGTTGCCAGCCCGGTGTATGACGTATATGATTCTAAATACGAACCAGTAAACGTAACTGTCAGTAAAGAAAAGTTAATTACCTATCTCGGCACCTCACTTCCAGATATCGAAGTCATCGATATTTTGCAGTCTCTGCAACTGGAGGCAAAATTATCAAAAACTGAAATTACCGTCAAAATTCCAAGTTTCCGCCGCGATATTGCAATCGATGTTGATATCATTGAAGAAGTAGCCCGGATTTATGGATACCATCGAATTGTTGCAACTCTTCCCGCTTCAGCTCCACCGTCAACAACTGTAGATCCAACCTTTTTCTGGGAAGAAGAAGTTAAAGTACGGCTGCGCGATTGGGGCTTTACGGAAACGTACACGTATTCCATGATTTCTGAAGAACTAATGGACTTGTTTAAACTAAATAAACAAAACGCGTATAAAATAGCTAATCCATTATCTTCTGAATGGGTGTATATGCGTCCGGCGCTCATCCCCAGTCTACTTGTGAATACAAAGCAAAACCTGAATATTCGCGCCGATTTCAAGATATTTGAACTGAGTAATATCTATAAATATCGCAAAAATGAATTACCTGAGGAAACACCGATACTGGCAATTGTCTTAACCGGTGAACGCTTTTATGAAACCAAGGGGGTGGCAGAACGTCTGTTTGAATTATTCGGTATTCCAAACAAACCTACTGTAATTGACGAGTTGAAATATCCGGAATGGAACCTTGATCGTTCTGTGCAGTTTAATGAATTCGGCGTTTGCGGTGAAATAAAGACTGATCTGTTGCAAAAACTGGGCATCAAAATTCCAATTTGCGTACTTGAACTTAATTTTGCAAAACTGGTTGAGAAAGTTAATCAGGTCAAACGATACACCCCAATTTCTAAGTTTCCGCCCGTAATTGAAGATTTATCGTTTACTGTGCCGGCTCAAACGCCGGTGGGGGAACTAATGAATTCAATTTCTGCAGTTTCTGAAAAAATTCACACCGTGCAGTTTTTAAATAAATTTGAAAATACAGTTTCCGTCAGAATTGAATATCTAAACCCCATTCAACCGCTTACACCGGAAGAAGTTAATACTTTGCGGCAACAAATTATTGAGGTTGTTGAACGTTCATTCCACGCGCAACTGAAAGGCGGTAATTAAGGAGAACTGCTCGGTTCCGGTGAAGCAGCAACTGATTCATTCCATTCTTTTTTAACCCCAATTTTCACTTCTCCGGTCGCATCTTTGCCCCGGTCGTCCCGCGCAGTCATACGAATTGTGTGTGGACCAGTATTGAGATTAAACACTCGGGAAAAGAAATTGACATCTTTCACCCGATCCACTTCCATTCCGTCAATCCAGACGGTAATTTCCGTGATCCGCCCAAGACTAAACGCTTCACCACTAACTCTGACATCATGATCATCCAGTCTTTGCTGATCGGAAGGCGAAGTAATATTCATAACTACGTTGTCACTCCGGTCAGTTGAAGTTTCAGTCGGCGGGTGATACTTCGGGTCGGACTGGGTTTTTAACCATTCGTCAATCCCTTCTTGCCAGCGGTTTTTGCCGTCAGTTGAAATCGGATCACTTTCGGAAAAGACAATAAATTCTTTTTCATCAAAGGCGCCGCTGGCTATTTCCACATCGTTAGCGAGCTTACCGCTATTTTTGGAAATCTTCAGTTTTTTGTAAACTGATCCGGTTGTCGTCGGTTCAGTGCCTTTAATAAAAAATTCTTTACGGGTCGGAAACTCAGGACGCGGCAATCCGCCACCAAATGCATCAATGTCCATTTCAACTATATTCCCTGGTTTATTGAATGGTTCGTCTTTGCGGTCCTTAATGGCTTCTTTAATCATCCGGTTCCAGATCGGAGCGGCTCCGGTCACCCCGGAAGCCAGCGACGGATGCATTTCGCTGTTGTCATTATTGCCAACCCATACCCCCACTATTCGGGATTTTGTGCCGCCAATCGTCCAGTTGTCACGTTTATCGTCAGTGGTTCCGGTTTTGACAAACACTGATTTACCCGGAATATATAAATGCGACCGGGGGCCAAAAACGAGCGACCGCGCCTCGTTATCAGACAAAATACTAGTAATCAGATAGGAAATTTCTTCTGATAACACCCGCTTACCGGTGTTCGGTTTGAATTCATAGAGAGTTTTGTTTTTCTGGTCAGTAACTTTCAGAATTGCGACTGGTTCCTGTTTTACGCCACCGGTAGCAAACACACCGTACGCTTGCGCAAGTTCAATGAGGCGCACTTCGCCGCCTCCCAGAGTGACTGATAAACCGAACCGGGTCATGTTTTCTTTGGTTGGTTCAAGTGTGGTGAGTCCCATGTCATACGAGAGCTGCAGCATATCCTCAACCCCAATAAGCGCCACGGTTTTCACCGCCGACATGTTAATTGAATTTGACAAAGCAAAACGTAACTGCACCGGCCCCCGCCACTTTAAATCGTAGTTTTTGGGAGCGTAGTCTTTTTCATTTTGACCACCGGGAAATTTGGTTTCCACGTCCATAATGATAGAAGCGGGGGTAAATCCTTCTTTAAACGCCTGGGCGTAAGTAATTGGCTTCAAGGCGCTTCCCGGTTGCCGTAACCCTTGTGTCACCACGTTGAATTTCGCTCCCGCCGAATCTGAGGCTTCGTAATCCTTTGATCCAACCATGGCCAGTATTTCTCCGCTACCTGGATCGATAACGATTGCGGCGCCATTTCCAACTTTCAGGTTCTTAACCTTTTCTACTTCTTCTTTAACGATCTTTTCTGCCTCTTCCTGCAGTTTCAAATCAAGCGAAGTGGTCACCCGTAAACCGCCGCCTTCAACGATAACAGCGCCAAATTGCTGCACGAGTAATTCCTTAACGTAATTGACAAAATGTGCGGCTTTAAACTTTTCCTCACCACCGGTAAACAAGACGTTGGGCAATTCTGTTTTTAACGCCGTTTCCATTTCTCCATCAATTTTTCCATCTTCATGGAGTCTCCGAATAACCTGTTCACTCCGCCAAATATAGGCATCTTTTTCACCGGTAAATGGCGAGTAGCGTGAGGGCGACTGAGCCAACCCAGCCAAAATGACGCACTCAACCGGAGCTAAATCGCGCGCTTTTTTTCCAAAATAATACTGCGCCGCTGCCTCAATTCCGTAAGTAACACTCCCATACGGGGTTTCATTCAAATACATCTGTAAAATCTCGTCTTTAGTGTATTTGCGTTCAATCTGGATCGCCAGAATTGCCTCTTTAATTTTCCGCGGTACGGTTCGCTCATTGGTCAACAGAACATTTTTAACAAGTTGCTGGGTCAGGGTCGAACCTCCCTGCAGATTCCGGTACAGAATGATCTGGAGTATTGATCGGGCAATACCTTTTGAAGAAAAACCTTCGTGCTGGTAAAATTCCTTGTCCTCGATCGCAACTGTCGCATCCCTAAGCATCTGCGGAATTTCGTCAAAGCCAATCGGGATCCGGTTTTCATCGCGGTAAATATCGTAGATCGGCTCATTATTACGGTCGTAAATAATCGTTGATAAGCCTTCGGTTCGGCGCACGCGGTCGGGCCGCGGCAAATCCTTGGCATACCACGCAAAAATCGCGGCTCCACCAACAATACCGGCTACCAGAAAAATCAGTACTGCTGAAGCCAAAAAAGTCAGGAATTTAAGCCTGGTCACCCGATCCCACTTGGTAGTACCGAGCACTTTTTTCATGTGGCGCCTGCGCTGTTCAGCAACCCAGTCAAACATGGTGAAATTGTACCATAAGAACTGGAACTGCATGCAAATTAAAATTACTTTGATCCAATTTGTATCTTCTGACACAATCACGATATAATACGATTTATGGATGCAATTGATACATTACTGACACGGGGAGTAGACCAGATTTATCCGAGTCGCGAAGCTTTGGAAAAAGTCTTGCGCAGTGGCAAGAAGTTAAAACTGTACCAGGGCTTTGATCCCACCGGCACGCAACTTCATATCGGCCACATGGTGGGTTTTCGAAAATTGCGGCAGTGGCAGGATTTGGGTCATGAAGTTATTTTCCTTATCGGTGACGGCACTGGCCAAGCAGGGGACCCATCAGGTAAAAAACGGTCGCGCGAAAAATATTTGACCCAGGAAGAACTGAGGCAAAACGGACGGGACTATGTATTGCAGTCAGGAAAAATTATGCTCTTTGACGGGCCAAACCCGGTGCGGATTTTGTATAACGCAGACTGGCTCAATAAACTCTCACTCGTTGAAATACTCACTATTGCCGGACACTTTACCTTGCAACAAATGCTTGAGCGCGACTTGTATCAAGAGCGTCTCAAAAGCAACGAAGATGTAAGCTTGCGCGAATTTATGTACCCGCTACTGCAAGGGTATGATTCGGTCGCCATGCAGGTCGATTTAGAATTGGGCGGATCTGATCAGATGTTTAATATGCTGGCTGGACGAAAACTCGTAAAATCATATTTAAATAAGGAAAAATATGTGATGACGGTTCCACTTCTGACTGATTCCAAAGGGACGAAAATCGGCAAGACAGAGGGTAACGTGATTGGTCTTACCGATGCGCCGCATGAGCTGTTTAGCAAAATTATGGCGCTCGGTGATGACGCGATTATTAATTGTTTCATTTTGTTAACCGATAAACCGGAAGCGGAAATTTCTGAAATGAAAAAACAAATTGCGGGTAGTACCAACCCTATGACGTTTAAAAAACTGCTGGCTTGGGAAATCACCGCCCAACTTAATAATCCAACTCAAGCTACCCAAGCACAAGACTATTTTGAAAAGACGTTTCAATCTCACGACCTATCGCATGTTGAAGAATTTAAAATCAGTAATTTATCGGCAAACCCAATTGCAATTCTTGAATTGCTTATGCAAGCTAAAACTGCAGCCAGTAAATCCGAAGCCCGCCGGCTGGTTGAACAAAACGCGGTTGAAGTCGACCAGACGGTAGTTGATATTGTCAATACCAATGTAACTTTAAAATCCGGCATGACCTTGCGGGTGGGGAAGAAAAAATTCTTACGGTTTACCTGATTTTCTTCCCCTTAAGATAAGGGGAGATGAAGAGGAGTTATGAATTTTAGTCTATTAAAAATATTTTTAGCGCTTATACCTCACCCTAACCCTCTCCTTAAAGAGTAGAGGGAATAAAATGACATATGAACTGGATTCGTAAACACAAACGTTTTTTTACCATCCTGGTGGCTATATCTACAGTGGTTTTAATTCTGACCTCACTCGCCCCCTTCTTGCTCTATCTGCGATAATCAACTATTCTTCTCATCAATTAATTTACACTCATCTAATTATTTATTTGATTATTAGATGATTTGTTGATTAGATGATTAATTATGAACTGGGATACACCAATTAAATTCGTCCCCATGGTTGGTCCGGTTTACCAGAAACGGCTGTTAAATTTGGCAATTGAAACGCTCGGCGATTTACTGCTCCACGCGCCACGCCACTTCGAGGACTACACCCGGATTGTACCAATTAACCAGATTTCACTTAATGAAACGTGTACCACCATCGGTTCTGTTGAGGAAATTAAAAATATTTTTTTACGCAGTGGCAAACAAATGCAGCAGGCGGTTATAGTTGACGCCACTGGCCGCATGAAATGCACTTGGTTTAACCAGCCGTTTATTCTGAATGTAATTAAAAAAGGAAGTCTTGTTGCAGTTTCAGGTAAAGCCGAACTGTTCGGCAAGGAATTGCAGCTATCGTCTCCCGATTATGAACTGGTACGGGAAGGCAAAAAGCTCATCCACTGTGGCCGGCTGGTGCCCTTGTATCCGCAAACTGCGGGTGTCAGCTCAAAATGGCTACGCTCCCGGATTGCTCCTTTAATAGAATCAGCGCTGATTACCAAAGATCCGCTGCCTGCCGATATCTGCTCCAGAAATCAGTTACTGCCGCTTGCTAGTGCAGTGCAAAAACTCCATTTTCCGGTTACACTTATCGAGCATGAACAGGCGAGGAAGCGGCTGGCGTTTGATGAGTTGTTTATTGAACAACTGCGCGCGAGTTTACGCCGGCGCGAGTGGCAAACTTCTAAACTGCGAGCGTCTTTGCAGATTGACAAAGAGCAAATAGCAGACTTCATACAGCATTTACCGTTTACGCTTACCAAAGCGCAAGCCAGGTGCGTGAATGAAATCTTGGCTGACCTGGCTAAACCGTGTGCGATGAACCGGCTTTTGCAGGGCGATGTCGGCAGCGGAAAAACAGTAGTTGCGGCAATTACCATGTACGGAGCGTTTTTGAATAAATTAGCAACCATCCTGATGGCTCCCACCGAAATTCTGGCGCGCCAGCATTTCAATACCCTGTCAGCGGTGCTTTCACCCTTTGGTATCCAGGTAGGGTTGCAAACCGGTTCAAGCAAAAGCATTCCCAATTCAACTAAAAAAACAGAAAATGGAACTTTCGACGTGTTAATTGGCACTCATGCCGTTCTTGAAAAATGGGTGCAACTTTCACAGGTCGGTCTCATTGTCATTGACGAACAGCACCGCTTTGGTGTCCGTCAACGGGCGCTGCTTCGGCAAAAGGGGACGCTTGCCCATACACTGACGATGACCGCAACTCCAATTCCGCGTACTCTCGCGCTAACCTTGTACGGCGACCTTGATCTCTCAATCATTGACGAAATGCCAACAGGTCGCAAACCGGTAAAAACCTGGGTAGTTCCGCCGCACAAGCGGACTGCAGCGTACCGCTGGATCGAACAGCAAATCAAGGCTGATTCAAAAAAACCGGCGCAGGCGTTTATCGTCTGTCCTTTTATTGAGCCTTCAGAATCAAATACTACCATTAAAGCCGCGACTGCTGAGTTTAAACGGCTGGCGGAAGAAATTTTTCCTCAGCTTAAACTTGGATTATTACACGGCGCTATGCGCGCTTTGGAAAAAGATAAAGTGCTAACCGGATTTCGTGAGCATGAGTACGATGTACTAGTCTGTACTCCGGTCGTCGAAGTCGGCATTGATATTCCGGATGCCACGATCATGCTGATTGAGGGAGCTGAACGGTTTGGCCTGGCGCAACTGCACCAGTTACGCGGTCGAGTTGGCCGGGCTGACCAGCAGTCATTCTGCCTCCTGTTTCCCTCGGTAGCAGACACAAGTGGGCTTGCCCGTCTGCAACACCTGGAAAAAAGCAATTCCGGGCTGGCGCTTTCTGAACTTGATTTTCAGCTGCGCGGTGCCGGGCGTGTGTTTGGAACACTGCAACACGGGCAGCAGGAGCTCAAAATTGCTTCCGGAGCGGACACCACCTTACTTGAACTGACCCACCGGGAAGCACAAAATTTGCTTACCGGTGATCCTGAGCTTGTGGGCCACCCACTCTTGAAAGAGCGCGTCAAATCGAGTACAATAACCGATATTGCTCCAGACTAAGATATGCCGGGTAGTGAATTTTTGCTGTGTTTCACACATGATTCCTATCAAGCGTAACGATTTGTTAAAACGTAGTAAAATAATTGAGGAGGATAGATATTATTCCGTTGGGAATAGCAAAAATCTACTACCCGGTATGGCTCCCTTACCCAAACGCAGACATTCATCAGCTCGCCAGGCCCAAAGAACCCGGGCGCTTAAAATTGCGCTTCCGACTCTGGTAACCTGCAGTAATTGTGGCAGTTTACGGGTACCACACCGCGTGTGTCCTGCCTGCGGATTTTATGCGGGCAAAGCAGTCATAATTAAACCGGAAACAACCAAAAAATAAGTCATTAGTCTTTTGTCGTTAGTCTTAAGTTATGTTCAAGCTTTTTGACTAATGACCAATGACTAACGACTAACGACAAATAATGAAAACTTCCTCTGATCCGCGTCACCAGAAACGAATTATCATCCTTAAGCAACTGTTTGCGCATAGCTTTCATCCCAAGCAGACTCTGGATCCGCAAACCCAGGAGATCTTAAATCACATAACTCATATTGACCAGTTAATTTCTCAAAACGCATCTGAACGTCCAATTGCCGGTATTGGCAAAGTCGACCTGGCCATCTTGCGCCTGGCCATTTATGAGCTGATCGAGTACAAAAAAGAGCCGCCAAAGGTTATAATTGACGAAGCAGTAGAACTGGCCAAAGAATTTGGCGGGGAATCGAGCAGCGCTTTTATCAATGGCGTGCTCGGTGCAATTTTAAGAAACCAAACATGAACACTAATAAATCATTTACCAAACTACTTGCACGACTCGGAGTCACCTTTAGTAATGAGCAACTCTTAAAAACCGCGTTTGCGCACCGTTCCTACCTGAATGAAGCCGGGAAAGACTGGGAATCCAACGAACGGCTGGAGTTTCTGGGCGACGCAATTTTAGCCTACGTAGTTTCTGCGTTTTTGTATCGCAAATACCCCCAGCAACCAGAAGGCGTACTCACCAACATGCGGTCAACCATGGTCAAAACCGGTACTTTGGCCACTATTGCCGAGGAATTGGATTTCGGCGCTTACTTATTCCTCAGTAAAGGCGAGCTTGAAGGAGGAGGAGCAAGTAATCCGTCACTCCTTGCCGACACCTTTGAAGCGTTTTTAGGCGCCTTATACATGGATCAGGGACTCGCTGCCGCCGAAGAATTTCTCCACAAAATATTGCTTTCGCGCGCGCCGCAGATTCTGGAAAAGCAGCTTAACAGCGATTATAAGAGTAAATTGCAGGAAATTGTGCAAACTTTTTCCCGGGTCGCGCCAACTTATCGGGTGACGAAAACCGAAGGGCCGGACCACGCCAAAACCTTCTGGGTGGCGGTAGTGATTGACGGGGTGGAAAAAGAAACCGGTAAAGGCCAGTCAAAACAGGAAGCTGAGCAGGATGCAGCAGCCAAAACGCTTGAGAAGATGGGTAAACTATGATACTATATTTAAATCTCAAATCACAGAACTCAATGTCCAATAGAGATGTATTCGTGAAAAATTACTTTGTTGGGATTTGGTCATTGGGATTTGAGTTTTTTTGAGTTATGGCAGTAAAAATCCGTTTACAACAAACCGGCAGCAGAAACCGGCGCACATACCGGGTCGTCGTCATGGACGAATCAAAACGACGCGATGGGGCTGTCATCGAGTATGTTGGTTTTGTTAATCCGCTGGTCAAACCGCAGCAAGTCAAGATCGACAAAGAGCGGATGGCGTACTGGAAATCTAAAGGCGCTCTTCCGACTCCTGGGGTGGCTAAACTTCTCGGTTAATCTATGAAACAGTTGACTCACTATATTGTTTCCCATTTGGTCGAACATCCGGACGCACTAGTAGTCACCGAAACTGATCAGGGCAATGGCAATATGGTGATCACGATTAGTGTAGCCAAAGAAGACATGGGCCGGGTAATTGGTAAAGAGGGAAAAGTCATTAAAAGCATTCGTGATGTAGTCAAGATACTGGCAGTGAAAGAAAATAAACACGTCGACGTGGTATTGGCTGAATAAATCATGACAATCTCCATCCTGACCCTGTTTCCCCAGATGTTTACCGGCCCGTTTGATTATTCAATCGTCGGCCGCGCCCAAAAAAAAGAGCAGGTAACCATCAAATTTGTTAACTTACGCGATTTTGCTTCTGATCGCTACGGCACGGTTGACGATAAACCATATGGCGGGGGACCGGGAATGATTCTGAAAGTCGATGTGATTGACCGCGCACTAACTTCTCTACGTGCAACACGTGCAACTGCACCCTTGTCGCAAACCAGAATTTTACTCCTGGATGCGAAGGGCGAGCGGTTTACGCAAAAAAAAGCTGCAGCATTGAGTCAGTTTACACATTTGGTAATCATCTGCGGGCACTACGAAGGCGTTGACGCCCGTGTAGAAACACTCGTTGATGAAATTATTTCAATTGGGGATTTTGTGCTTACCGGCGGCGAAATTGCCGCAGCTGCGATAGTTGATTCAGTAGTCAGATTGCTACCCGGAGTACTTGCTAAAAGTGCGGCAACTGCAAACGAGTCGCATACGAGCGGCTACCTTGAGTATCCGCAATTCACCCGGCCACTTGAATATAAGGGTCAAAAAGTTCCCGAGGTCCTGGTAGGTGGAAACCATGCCCAAATAGTTAAATGGCGAAGTACACAGATGAAGAAAATTGCTGCCGATGTTACTGACTAAAGAGATTGGTTTTACCAACCGCTTCAGGTGGTGTCTGCCCAACCGCAAACTGTACGCCGATTTCAGGAAATTGCGCCACTTTTGCAAGCAGTGCCTGTTCTTCGTCGGTGATCTCGATAATTGGAGTTTCGATCGCACTGATAGTCGTAATCGGCGGCACATAATACGCGTATAAGACCAGCTCGGCGCTGACAAAATTTTGCACATCGGGAAAGTAGGTAACGGTCGCCTCACTAATATCAAATAAACGGCGCGCTTCCTGGATGCTGGTTAAAAATTGACTGAACTGTACTTTATCTCCCCGCACCTGAATATTTACCGGAAAAGCTGGAGTGCCCAACGATTCGTGTACTGTAGGCAGTGGTGTTTTTGCTGAATCAGAGGATACACTACCGGGACTGAAGGACAAGGAATCAAGCCCAATTTGATGAAGTGTTGAAACACCCTCAATGGTGGCAATCACAGTGCCTGCATCTTTTTCGCTGGGAATTGCCGAACTGGTTGTTTTTATCCGTTCAATGACCTCATTGCGAGATATTGACTGCAGTAAAACCCGCTTTTTTTTAAGCTGTATCAGTTGTTCCTGCTGGGTCTCAATGTTCGCATTTAATTCAGTAATTTCCTGCAGTTTCGGAATAGTCACGTACATCGTAACCAGAATCAGCACAAGAACAACAACAGTCGGCAGAAGATAAACGGAATATTCTCGGCTCAAGTTGGAAAAATAATTCTTCATAAAACACTTGTTTTTTGAACGTCAATTTCAAGTGAAATCGTGTATTTGCCTCCCGGTGCCAAATGCACTCCATCCAATTCAATTCTCCGAAAATGATCCGGCCCATCTTGCAAGAGTCGTCCGACATAGGAATCAACCGCAAAGGAATTGGTTGCGTCTACCTCCAAAACGGTAGTACCATTGTCAGTTATGCGGGTTGATTTGATCGTAATTTCACTTCCGGCAACTTCATTAAAATAATTGTAAATCGAGTTAAAATCCGTCCGATGCCCGAATATTTTGGTAAGTGCCAGTGCTTTTTGCTTTAACAGTGAGTACAGACCTTCGTCATTGGTGCGCTCGGTAATCAGCCGTTTTTCGGTATTGGTATCAATATCAAGCTGCGCACTATTCTGAGTCAAAAATAACCAGTAGCCAAGTACGCCGCCCAGAATTACCAGATATCCCACCAGAAGGAGCGGCATCCATATGCCCAGTCGCCGTCGCAGCGCAACTTGCTGCGGAGACAGGGTTTTCTTGTTCGGAATGAGGTTTATTTCTTTGGGCAGCATAGGTTTCTACACCTCCCGCATGGCAAGTCCGATTGCCACTACAAACACAGCCCCTTCTTCATCTAAATTAACAAACCGTTTCGGGTCTTTCACAATTCTGGTCCAGGGATTACCGATTTGGGTCTCTATCCCTGTAGTTTCGGCAAGTTGTGTCACCAGGCCGGGTAACTTCGCCGCGCCGCCTGAAAGAATGATTGCCGATATAGTTTCATCCGGATATTTATTTTGAAAAAACACGCCCGCGCGCTTAATTTCTTCGACTATAACGCTAAATATTGGTTGCAATGAATTAAATACCTTGCCTTCAATTTTACTTTTGTCTAGTCCATACGCTTTCTTATATTCCTCAGCTTGTGTTGCGGAAAAATTAAAGTCCTGGGCGAGCGCCCTCGTAAAAGAAACGCCGCCGGTAGGAACCGAACGGGTAAACGAAATAACCCCGGCGCGTAATATTGATAAATCAGTGGTATTTGCTCCTAAATTTATCACCATTACCGTGGGCGGCTTTTCCAGGTTTTTCGGTAACAAGGCCCGGG
>Ga0209542_10005326_pt1 | contig 25744 bp, 25 predicted proteins | sample RifCSPhighO2_01_FD_184028 | JGI IMG/M metagenome (GOLD analysis project Ga0209542, IMG submission 184028) | Soil microbial communities from Rifle, Colorado - Rifle CSP2_plank highO2_0.1 (SPAdes) (version 2) | ecosystem: Environmental > Terrestrial > Deep subsurface > Rock core/Sediment ...
ACATCACCGGTTGGCCGCCAGAGGCAACAATGGTGTCTTGGACCAGTTTGGAGCAAAGAACGTTAAACACAATCGGCGCTCCGGGAAGGTATTCCAAAACGTCCTGAGAAAATATGGCCACCAGCACGTCATTCCAGATTTTATTGCCGGCTTCGTCAACGATTCCCAACCTGTCCCCGTCCGGATCGTAGCAGAGACCTAAGTCTGCTTTGTTGGCCGTTACTCCCTTGGCTAAACGGTCTAAGTAATCCGCCTCGGTCGGATCCGGAGTCCCTAAGGGAAAGTTGCCGTCAAGCTCGGTGTTTTGCTCAATCACCTGACAGCCAAAAGATCTTAATATTTCCGGCAAAAACTTGCCCGGTGTGCCGTTGCCGCAGTCCACCACGATTTTAAAGTTAAATTTTTCCGGAAACTTGCGCTTCAGATCGGCTAAATAAGCCGGAAAAACGTCTTTTTTCACGAGAGTACCGGATTTATCTGCTTTTGTGAATTTACCTGATTTAACCAGCTTTTTAAACTCAATAATTTCTTCACTGATCATCGTGTCAGAAAAGCCGACCGCCAGCTTAAAACCGTTGTATTCTTTGGGATTATGCGAGGCCGAAACCGAGACTCCGCCTTTAATCTGCCACAAGTATTGGCCAAAATACATAAAGTAAACCAGTCCCAAACCGCAATCAGTGACGTTAATCCCGGTCTCCAGCAGGCCTTTGATAAAATTCGTCTTTAATTCTTCGGTATGCGTCCGGTTATCGCCGACGATAATTGCTTCATTGATTCTTCTTTGGGACAGCCAAGTGCCATAGGCCCGGCCCAAAACATAAGCGCCTTCGGCGTTTAGCTCTTGCGGAACCTTCCCCCGAATATCGTAGCCGCGGAAAATATTATCAGCAATTACCGCACTCATACCTTATAATAACAATTCCAGGTGGGTGCGTAAAGGCACGTCGGTTTTGCCGGACTTAACTGCCAGTTCGATGGCGTACATTTTTTTGAGCAGTTCGACTTGCCCTTTTTTACTCGCGCTCCGGTGGAGCAAATACCAAACCAGTTCGACCGGTTCGGTTTTCAGGCACGTTTCCAGGTCTTTGAGCCGGCGGCTTGATAAAAACTGCCACAATACCCGGGGGATGGCAAATTCTTTGATTTGGGCGCCGGGAATGGTTTTAATCTGGGCGACGGACAATTTTTTTCCCGCCCACAGGTAAACATCCTGATTATCAGTAAACAGTTCATTGCCGGCCATAATCTGCTCCAATTTTTCCGGGGTTAATTCAGCCAGGTCGTAATGCCGTCTTCCCCGGGGGATTGCCTGACGGCTCTTCACTTGATCGTCGCCATGAAATAAATAAATCATAGATTTTTAAACAAGCGGCGCCAGTGGGGCAGCAAACTGCCGGAAAAGTTTTTGGGAACGTGAGCTAATTCATGGATCAATACCCGGGTTTTGTCTTTATCTGATAAATGGTCAAACTTTTCCGCTAAAACTTCGATCACGTAAGCCGGCTCGATCTTTAAGGCCAGCTGCCAAATTCTGGGGAAAGCCCAGATTCTGGCCCGGGCCCGGGCGGTCGAACCGTGGCTGCGAAAGCAAAAAATTCGGCCGGGTTTGACGTGCAAATAAGGGCCGGTTTTGAGAATTTGTTTTAATTTAGCCTTAATATCCGGCGCTTTTTTAACCAGCATGCTATTCGTCCATCACCGATCGGGTAAAGTGACGCCTCCGGGCAACTTTGAGCTCGAGCACAGCCCGACTCAAGTCGGCCGCTGCCAAGGTGTACTCGCGTTCGGATAAGCCCTGCTTTAGGGCTTCTTCGGCTTTTTTCTTAGCCTCTTCAACTTTGTAAATATCAATCTCGTCGGCGCGGACCGCCGAATCAGCCAAGACGCTGACTTCATTGTTGTGAACGTCCAACAGCCCGCCGCCGACTGCCAAAATTTCGACTCTCGGACCGTCAAAAATATACAATTCTCCGGCAGTTAGCTTGGTCAACAAGGAAGCGTGACCCGGTAAAATTCCGATCTGGCCTTCGGCCGCCGGGGCGAGAACGATATCCACTTCCCCATCATAAGCCCGCGTTTCCTGGGTGAAAACTTCCAGCTTCAGCTTTTTCATAAATTCTTGGCTTGTTCGACCGCTTCTTCAATCGTTCCGATCATGTAAAACGCCTGCTCCGGCAAAGAGTCGTATTTGCCGTCGAGGATTTCTTTAAATCCCTTAATCGTTTCGGAAATTTTAACGTAACGGCCCCCGCTGCCGGTAAACTGTTCGGCGACGAAAAACGGCTGGGTTAAAAAGCGCTGAATTTTCCTCGCCCGCGACACCGCCAGCTTGTCTTCGTCAGATAATTCGTCGATACCCAAAATGGCGATGATATCCTGGAGATCTTTGTAGCGCTGGAGGACTTTTTGCACCCGGCGGGCAACCAGATAGTGTTCTTCACCGACGATTTCCGGAGCCAGAATTTTTGACGATGAGGTTAACGGGTCTACCGCCGGATACAAGGCTTGTTCGGCCAGGGACCGCTCCAGAGCGATGCTCGAATCCAAATGGGCGAAAGTAGTCACCGGGGCCGGATCGGTGTAGTCGTCCGCCGGCACGTAAACGGCTTGAAACGAAGTGATCGAACCTTTTTTAGTGGAAGTGATCCGCTCTTGTAAACTGGCCATTTCCGAAGCCAAAGTCGGTTGGTAGCCGACGGCCGAAGGAATCCGGCCCAGAAGAGCGGATACTTCTGACCCTGCCTGAGAAAAGCGAAAAATGTTGTCAATAAACAAGAGCACGTCTTCGCCTTTAACATCCCGGAAGTACTCGGCAAAAGTCAGCGCGGTCAAAGCGACGCGCAACCGGGCCCCCGGCGGTTCGTTCATTTGTCCGAAAATCATGACCGTGTTTTTGAGCACGCCCGAGTCGATCATTTCCCGGTAGAGATCGTTGCCCTCGCGGGTCCGCTCACCGACTCCGGCAAAAACCGAGTGGCCGGAGTGTTCCTCGGCAATGTTTCTGATTAATTCCTGAATGATCACGGTTTTGCCGACGCCGGCGCCGCCGAAAGCGGCGACTTTGCCGCCGCGGGCAAACGGGCAAATCAAATCAATCACTTTAATCCCGGTTTCCAGCATTTCCGGCCGGGGTTCAATCTCGGTTAAGGCGGGGCTGGGTTTGTGAATCGGGGTTAAAGTTTTGACGGTGACCGGTTTGCCGTTATCGATGACTTCACCCAGAACGTTAAACATTCGCCCCAAAGCCTCTTTGCCGGCCGGAACGCTGATGGGCTGACCGGTATCGGTCACTAGCAAATGGCGTTTTAAGCCATCGGTTGAACCCATGGCAATGGTCCGCACTTGGTGATTGCCTAAATGCTGTTGGACTTCTAGGACCAATGGCCTACCCTTGCCTAAATCAACCGTCAAGGCGTTAAAAACCGGCGGCGAATCGTCAGCAAAATAAACGTCGACGACAACCGAAATGATTTGAGTGATATATCCGGTTAGTTTAGTTTTTGGCATAATTATTCGATCGCCATGCGGCTGGAAATCACATCCAAGAGCTCGGCGGTGATCCGGCTTTGGCGCGCCTGGTTATACTCCAAAGTTAATTGATCGACAACTTCGACGGCGTTATCGTGGGCGTTTTTCATGGCCACCATCCGGGCCGAGTGCTCCGAAGCCAAACTTTCCAACAGAGTGTGGTAAAGCTGGAGCTCAACATATTGGGGTAGAAGCGACTCAAAAATAGTGTTGGCCTCGGGTTCGAAAATGTACTCGGCTTCGTAAGCGGCAATTGGGCCGGCTTCCATGACGACGGTTTCAATCGGCAGCAGCTGCTTAACTGCCAGTTTTTGGCTGATGGTGGAAATGAACTCCATATATGAAATAAAACACATCTGAAAATCGGCCAGCTTAAAACCATCAATGATTAAATGAGCTAACGGCAGGATATCGTTAAAGTGCGGCCGGTCGCCCAAAGTAGAAAACTCTGCCAGTAAAGTGCGACCGGTCCTTAAAATATGCTCTTTGGCTTTGCGGCCGACAGTGACAAAAGTCAACTGAGTTTTGACAGGCAGGGAGTAATTAACATTCATATTTTTGAGCCATTTTTCCAGACCGCGGAACAAATTAGTGTTTAAACCGCCGCAGAGTGACTTATCAGTGGAAAATAGTATTACCAGAACTCGAAACTCTTTTTTTACGTCCCAATCGGGCCGCGGGTCTTTAAATAAAAAATGCTCGGTATGGTTCTTGGCTTTTTGGGATAAGGCAGTAATGACCTGATACATTTTTTCATTATAGGGTCGGGAATTGACGGCCAGCGCCTGGGCTCGTTTCATTTTAGCGGCCGAGACCATTTCCATGGCTTTAGTAATTTGGGAAATATTTTTGCTGGAGCGAATTCGGCGTTTGATCAAGCGGGTTGATTGGCTCATAATTTGAACCCCAGATTAAATTTGGTGGTGATTTTCTCTAAAGTTTTGATAATTTTGTCAGACATAACTTTCTCGTGAGCGATGTCCTTTTTAAGCGGCGCCTGATTGGCAGTGACAAACTTTAAATATTCCTCCTGATAAGTTTTGACTTTATCAACCGGAATTTGATCCAGATAACCGTTAGTCACTGCCCAGACAATCAAGACTTGATCGACCACGCTCACCGGTTTGTCCCAGCCTTGCTTTAAGACTTCGGTAATTCGTACCCCCCGGTCTAAACGGGCCTTGGTGACTTGGTCCAGGTCGGAAGAAAATTGGGCAAAGGCGGCCAGTTCCCGGTACTGGGCCAACTCGAGGCGCAGTTTTCCGGCCACCTGGCGCATCGCTTTGATTTGAGCGTTGCCGCCGACCCGGGAAACTGACAGGCCGGCATTGATCGCCGGACGAACGCCGGCGTTAAACAAATCAGTTTCCAGATAAATCTGGCCGTCGGTAATGGAAACAACATTAGTCGGGATATAAGCGGAAATGTCTCCGGCCTGGGTTTCGATGATCGGCAGAGCGGTGATTGACCCGCCGCCGCAGTCTTTATTTAATTTACAGGCACGTTCCAACAAGCGGGAATGGATGTAAAAGACGTCGCCCGGATAAGCTTCCCGGCCGGATGGCCGGCGCAGCAACAGCGATAGTTCCCGATAGGCCCAAGCGTGTTTGCTCAAATCGTCATAGATTACCAGCGCGTCTTTTCCCTGAGCGGCAAAGTATTCGGCGATCGCTACGCCGGCATACGGAGCCAAGTACTGCATTGCCGGCGGTGCCGAGGCGTTGGCCGCCACAATAATCGTGTGCTCCATCGCCTTGAAGCGATTAAGGGTGGTTACCAGCTGGGCAGTAAAGGCCGCCTTTTGGCCGATGACCACGTAAATACAGATTAAGTTTTGGTTTCTTTGGTTAATGACTGTGGTTAAGGCAATGGCTGACTTGCCGGTGGAACGATCACCGATGATCAACTCTCTTTGCCCGCGGCCAATAGGAATCATCGTATCAATGGCGGTAATGCCGGTTTGTACCGGCTGATTGACTTTTTCCCGGGTAATTACCCCGGGAGCAATTTTTTCCAGGGGCTGGCTGGCGGTCGTTTTCGGCGCCGCCCGTCCGTCTAAGGGGTTGCCCAAAGGATCAACCACCCGACCCAATAAGGCTTCGCCCGCCGGCACTGACAAAACTTTGCCGGTGGTGACGACTTCGTCGCCTTCTTTCAAGTGTTGTGACGGGCCTAAAACAATGGCTCCGACCAAGTTCTGGCCCAAATTCAACACCAAACCTTTAGTTTTCTGCGGCAACTCAATGATTTCGGCCATCATCGCTTCGCTCAAACCGGCAATGGTGACCACACCGTCGCCAACACTGATAATCCGGCCGGAACTTTTAGCCTCGATTTTGGGCGAGTACGATTCTATTTTTTGGCTTAAGATTTTAGCCAGATCAATCATAAACAAGGCTTTCATTTAACCGGGAGAGCTGATTGTTCAAGCTGGTGTCAATCACCTTACCGTCTAAAGATATGCGCAATCCTGCCAGCAAGCCCGGATCGACCAGCGTTTTTAAACGGACCGGTCTGTCAAAAATTTTTGATAAATTATTTTTAAGGAGCCGTTTTTGCTTAATGTCCAAAACGACGACGCTGGTAATTGTGGCCAGGTTAGGATCAGTCGCCGTCAACCCGGCCTGGGTCAATTTTTCCGCCACTTGAGGCAGAAATTCCAGCTGGTTTTTACTCTTTAAGTAATCAATCACGGCGCGAACAAGATTGTCAAGGTTCATAACCAGTTTTTCAGCTCTTTAATTTGCCTGTCCACGATCCGTTTTTGTTCTTCTTTACCCAGGGAAGACTTTAACACCTGGCGGGTGGTGGTGATTACCAAATCGGCCACCCGGCCCTGCAGCCGTTTTTCTTCCTGGGCCAGTTTGTCTGTCAGCAGCTCCATTTTTTTATTAACCGCCGCTTCGGCCTCGGCTTGGGCCTCAGACAATATCTGTTTGCCGGATAAATCAGCCTGGTGCTTGGCGGTTTCGACAATTTTGACCGCTTCTTTTTCCGCTTCGGCCACGGCCAGCTTTTTCAGCTCGTTAATTTTTTCTTTTTCTTTGAGCGTCGCTTCAGCGGCTTTGAGCGAGTCCTCAATTTTTTTGTTCCTATCTTCGATGATTTTTAAAATCGGCCGGTAAAGAAACCGGTTTAATAAAAAAATCAAAATGCCGAAATTAACAATCTGAAATAGTAACTGGTACCATCTAATTTCCATGGTTGCTTCTTAAACGAATTTTAAGATTAAGGCGACGACCAGGGAATAAATGGCGATGGCTTCGGCAAAAGCCACACCCAAGATCATGATCGTTTGGACCTTGGCGGCGGCTTCCGGGTTGCGCCCGATTGCCTCCAGGGCCTTAGCTACAATCAAACCGACGGCGATGGCCGGTCCAATACCGCCGACGGCAATGGTAATACCGACAACTGCATCGTTTTCCATATTTGCCTCCTTCAAAGGCTATTTATTATTGATGCTCACTGGTAGCAATGTTAATAAAAACTAAGGTCAAAGTCGAGAATACCAAGGCTTGGATAAAACCGACGAAAATTTCCAGACCAAGGAATGGCAGGCTGGCAACCAGCGGCACCAAAAAAGCAATCACGGCCAGGAGCACTTCGCCGGCAAAAATATTACCGAATAACCGGAAAGCAAAAGAGATCATCCGGGAAAATTCGGAAATCAGCTCCAGAAAGCCGACGAATAAATTGATCGGGCTGGACCAATCCAGAAACTTTTTAAAATAGCGTACCCCTCGATGTTTGTAGCCAAAGATCTGAACTGAGACAATGGCAAAAATTGCCAAAGCCAAAGTGGTGTTAATGTCGGCCGTGGCTCCCCTCAAAAGAGGGACAAAACCATGGGCGGTTTTAATTCCGATTGATTCGGAACCAGGCAATAGGCCGGCCCAACTGCCAAACAGCACAAACAGAAAAATCGTCGCCACCAAGGGGAAAAACCGGGCCGCGTGCTGGGGAGTAATACTCATCACAAACATATAAAACGACTCGACTAAAGTTTGTAAAAACAGCACCCAGCGCGGCTTTTGACTGCGTTTAAACCAACGCTTTCCGGTCAGGCTTAGCCCGACCAAAAAACCCGAGACCAAAACTGTAACCAACATGGAATTGGTTACTTCATAACCGTAGACATTAAAAATCGGCTGCGCCGATATCGAGATATGCAACTCACTCATCTTTGGTTTTAATTATAAGCGATTTTAAACTGGTCTTCAACTGGGATTCTAAATTGTTAACGACGCTGATTGCCTTTTCCCGCGAATCCGGCCAAGCGGAAAAAGTGTAATGCTCCAAAATCCGGTAGAGCAAAAAAACGTGGCGGGGTGAAAGGGGGAATTTGTGCCGATACTCGTCGTGCTTATGTCCGATCTCGCCGGAAAAGGCCAGTGAACCGGTACCTCCCTTAGATTTGTTTAGCTCTTTAATCAGTTGAATGGTGGTCAGTTTATCTATCCGTTGGTCGCGCAGTCTGACTATCTCGGAAAAATGCCTGACGAGCAATTGGCTGACGGCCGATAAAATTACGTCGTGGACGACCGGCGAGGGTTCACCTTTGTGGCCGATGTAAGTTACCCGGGAAAAAACGATCGACTGAAGGCTGTTTAAAATCAGTTCTGATTCTTCATACAAAGAGTTGTGGAAAATAACATTAAGCAAGGTTTGAATGATCGCCGAGCGAGTGCTATAGGAATCGACGTTTTCTTTGTTGATTTCCGGATCAGTGGCCCAAAAAATTAACTGCTTAATAATTTTCCGGCGGCGCTGCCGGCCGTTTTTGCTAGTCACCCGCTGTTTGATAAAACCACGGGTTAATTTGGCAACATCGGACGGCAAAATTATCGGAGTTTGGGGCAGGCTGCGCTTAAGGAATAAATTGACCCGATGGGCTAAAAACCGCTCGGCATCTTCCTCGCCAAAAAGCTGGGCCATAAACTCAAAACGCGATTTCCAGTTATTCCCAAAGGCGATTCTTAATAGCAGATCAAACCTCAACCACAAATAAGCCAGCAGCAAAAAAAAATACTTAAGCGGCGGAATCGGTTTCACTTATTCCTTGTAAACCTGAGTTTTTTCTTTAACCGGCTGTTTCACTTTCAGGCCGATTTCTGCGCCCTTTTTAGCTGATGAAATTTTCTTGTGCTCCAGCTCCATTGAGTCGACTGTTTGGGTAAATTCAGCTTCACCGAACTTAAACTTAACTGTGTCTCCGGTTTTTAAAGCGGTGTTGAGTTTAACGATCGCCACCAGAATTTTGTCGTAAAAATGGATCACCTCGCCGATTGGTTTTTTGTCTGCCATATTCTTCCTCACCCCCTCTATACATATAGTATAGACCTTTTGGTGACCCCATCCGGATTTGAACCGGAGTTGACTGGATGAAAACCAGTTGTCCTGGACCGGGCTAGACGATGGGGCCGATGTGAGCCCGGAGCGAGTCGAACGCTCAACACACAGCTTAAAAGGCTGCTGATCTGCCATTGATCTACGGGCCCGTGAGAGTATTTTAGCAAATTTTACCTGTTCTTAGTAGTGGTAGACAATCTTTTTAAAAATTCCTTTAAGTATTCTTCTAAGGGGAAATCTGCCTCGGGGACATAATGCTTCTCCAGCCGAATGAAATCATCATAGCTTCCAAGCATATAGATATTTTTTAACACGACGTTTATAGCTTTTTGTAGCGACTCTATTTGTTCTTTTTGAAGCCGATCAATTCCAGCGAAAGCCTCAAAACCCAAGTGTGGTTGATTGAGTATGTGTCTCATCGCTTCGCTCATTTGCAAAAGAGCTTCTCCAGCTTCCAGAAACTCTTTTGATTCCAGTAGACTATAACCCAAATCGCCCATCTCCGATTGCCAGTGCGTTAACTCCGGCTCTTTGAAGCTGTGCTCAGGTACAACCACTTCGCTTAAAAGCTCTACTCTGCCCTCTTTAGGAGTATTAACAACCTTAAAGTCAACATCCCAAATACCGATAAAACTACCTTTTTTTGCTGATAATGGTCCCAGAATATCTTCAGGTTCAGGGTCGTAGTCATTAGGGGCAACTCCCAGGAATAAAATATCCCGACTGTTAGTTAGCTGGGTGAAATGGTCACCACCTCTTCCTCTAGTATGGTCGACTGTCGGTTGCAAACCAAAAAATTGAGGTTTTTCTCGTTTACGCTGAATCTCAATTACGGCGGCGGCATTGCTAAAGTGTGTTAATTCTACTGCAGGTCTACCAGCTACTTGACTGAAGAAAACATCAGGAAGGATTAATAAAAACCCTTTAAATTGATGATTTAACCTGGCTACTATTTCTAAATCCTTAATATAAAAACCTCTGCCTGCCCCAGCAAAAATTATTCCCCTGCCTTTCCTTGTACCTGTATTAACTACGTCAGTTCCCTCAAAAAGAACTTTTCCCTCAAGCGGACCGAGTTCTGTTTCTTTGGCAGGCCGACGTTTTTCTTTGGCATTTTGAACAATGAATGCTTCGGGTGATTGTTCATTAATTGCGAATTCCCAATAATGACCATTCTCAGGGGATAATGTCTCCTGCCAAGAATTTACTAACTGGTTCAGTTTTGGCAGCTGAGATAGCGTCCGCGCTCTTATTTCTTGAGTAATTTTGATAGTATCCAATCCTTCTGTTTTCAGATTAATGGCATCCGCTTCGCGCAAAGTATTTAAGGCAGTCAGGATTAATTTTGGGTCAAAAACCCGTTCACGCTTGAAAATAAGAGCCTCACTTGTATCTACTGCTCTTGTACCCAAGCCGATCACCAAGCGTAAGGCCGGTTCATCGTTAACTAGAGTAATTACCCCTGACAGAACAGGCATAAAGTGATCATTAAAAACGTCTCCCGCTAGCGGTTGAATGAGAATACCCATGCCGGCAGTTTTACCAAAAGATTCCCGGTTAACCAATTCTGCTTCAAAATTCCAGTAAACGTTCTCCTGCATTTGGGAAAGAGTTTTTAGGTCTTGCTCGCTGTTGCCGCTGGGTACAAAGAAGGAGGTGTAATAGATTCCGGTGCCGCCGGATTCGTCAGTCGCTGAAGAGCGAACCGCTACTGGCTTTCCGACGGAGAGAAAAGACAAAATTTCCTGGTTAACTTGAGTTAAAATACTATCTTCCGTTCCTTTTTTTCTTGCTTCAAAGTAAAATGAGGCGCCGATGCTAATTCCCGGTAAGACCTTAATTCCCGCCATCTTTTTCTGTTCTAAGTCTATCAACCCCTGAGTTTTGAGACCAGGTTGGTCGCCAAAAGAAACCCATTCTTTTCCAAAACGATTTTCTGCTGGCTGAGTAAATTCTCCCATATTTTTCACAATAGAAAAATTATGGGGTATTCTACCACCTTTTACGAAGCTTTGGTGGCCAATGCCAGTTTGCCGATTCTTTGGCGCAGGTAATAAAGTTTGGCGCGCTTGACTTTGCCCGCTTTTTTGACCGTGACTTTAAGCACGTTCGGGCTCATTAAGGGCCAGATTTTTTCCACGCCCACCGCGTCGCTCCCGATTTTTCTGACGGTAAAGGACTTACCGATTCCCCGGCCCTTGATCGCTATCACCACGCCTTCAAAAGTTTGTGACTGGGTTTTTTCCCCGGCTTGAAACTGCTGTTTGACGCGGACAGTGTCGCCCACTTGAAAACCGGTTTCCTGGTGTTTTGCTTGGATTGCCATATAACCTTAGGATTTTACACTTCGACTGCGCCCGGAGCAAGCCTGAATAAATTTTATAAAGATGGGGTGCGGGGACAAGGGGCGGGATTTGTACTCCGGATGGCCTTGAGTCCCTAAGAAAAACGGATGAAGATTCTGAGGAAGTTCGACGATTTCCACTAAGTTTTCTTTAACCGAGCGGCCGGAAATAACCATGCCTTTGGTTTCCAACTGGGCAACATATGCCTCATTGACTTCATAGCGGTGACGGTGGCGCTCATAAATATTATAATTTTTATAAATGTTATAAGCCAGAGTTCCCGGCTTAACTTTGCATTCCCAGGCACCTAATCTCATCGTACCCCCATAGGCCCTAAGTTTTAAGTTTCTTTTTTGCTCGGGAATAATGTGAATTACCGGAAACTTGGTTTGGGAATCGATTTCAGTGGAATTGGCGCCTTTTAGGCCTAAGACATTTCTGGCAAACTCGACTACGGCCAGCTGCATGCCAAAACATAAACCCAAAAAGGGAATTCTATTTTCACGCGAGTAACGAATTGCCTCGATCATGCCTTCGGTTCCCCTTGGTCCCCAGCCAATCGGCACAATTACCCCGTCAACCGTCTTTAATTTCTCGGTTAAATTAGTTTCCTTTTCCGAATTAACCGGCATAATCTCTAAACCGATACCGGTTTCCCAGGCAGAATGGTTTAGAGCTTCGTAAAGCGAAGCATAGGAATCGTTTAACTGGTAATCGCCGGTAGCAAAATACTTGCCGACGATGGCCAGCTTAACTTTTTGTTTCTTTTTAGAGCTAATTTTACGGTTCAAGGCCTGCCAGGCGGCAATTTTAAGAGGCGTGGTTTTTAGGTTTAATTTTTGCAGCACTTTTTGCGAGAAATTCTGTTTGGCAAAAAGAAGCGGCAGTTCGTAAACCGAAGGCAAATCCGGAGCGGAGATGATCCCCTCTTCCGGCAGGTTGCAAAACAAAGCCAGTCGCGCCTGCCGCCTTTTATCAATCATTTGTTCCCCCCGGCAAACAATAAAGTCCGGCTGAATTCCCATCGAGTTTAAGTACTTGACCGATAGCTGGGTCGGTTTGGTTTTCGGCTCCCCGAGGTGCTTCGGGGTGGGGAGATAGGTGACGTGAATGTGGACCACCGTGTCCTGGTGCCGGAGCTTCATGATTCTCGAGGCCTCGTAGTAAAGCGCGTTTTGATACTCACCGGCAGTGCCGCCCAGCTCGATGACGACCACGTCGGCCCGGGTTCCGTTGGCTACGGCTTTGAACCGCCCGATGATCTCATCGGTAACGTGAGGAATGGCTTCGACGTCCTCGCCTTTATAAAAAAAGTTTCTTTCCTTATCGATCACTGTTTTGTAAATCTGCCCCATGGTGATGAAGTTTTTCAGGCTTAAGTTCTGATCCAAAAACCGCTCGTAAGTGCCCAGGTCCATATCGGTCTCGGCCCCATCCTCGCACAAAAACGGATCGCCGTGTTCGATTGGGTTGATCAAACCGGAATCAAGATTTAAGTAATTTTCACATTTGATCGGGGCGACTTTCAGACCGTGGGATTTTAATAAAAAGCCAAGTGAAGCGGCGACCGTGCCTTTGCCCAAACCGGACAAGACTCCCCCGGAAACGAAAATGTACTTCGTCGACTGTGGCATAAATGATTATACCAAAAATGTCAATCAATCACAATCCGGCCGTCGTGTGGTTTGAGCAGGGCCTCGACTTGGTTTTTGACCGCTTCGAACTCGACGGCAAAGGGCAAACGAATCACTTTGGGCTTGGCTCCGTTTTCCAGCTCCAGGAAAATCCGCTGGCCGCCGGGGTTTGCTTGAAACAACTGGTTTAACTTAATCAGTACGGCCTTGGGAGTAGCTTTGGTCAAATGCAAACTAATTCTGAATTCCTGCTCGGGCCTGCCCGCCGGAGCTTTAGCGGCGGCGGGCGCCTCTTCGGGCCTTAAAGCCGACTCGACGATCAGGGTCAAACGATTCTTCATGTCCACCCGGCCGGTGACTAAGACGACTTGGTCGCTTACCCACAAGGTTTTGGTTTGAGCATAGAGTGTCGGGAAAATCACCATCTCAATCTGGCCGGAATCGTCGTCCAAAGTGGCAAAGGCCATTTCGTGGTTGTTCTTCCTGGTCAAAATTGGTTTGACTGTCCGAATCGTTCCGCCCAAAGTGACGGTTTGGTTGAGGTGAACCTGCGGGTCAATATCGGCAATGTGGTGCGACACCAAGGTTTTAATTTTTTTCAAAGCCTCGGCGTGCGGGTGATCGGTTAAGTAAAAACCCAAGAGCTGTTTTTCAAAAGACAAAAGATCAATCTTGGAAAACTCCTCGGATTCCGGTAGGAGATCTTTTGGCTGAGTTTGCCCGGCGGCTGCCGACGACTTGGCAAACAAAGACACTTGGTTACTGTTGGCTTCGCGCTGGTTGGCCCCGGCCTTTTGACGAATGTTTTCTAAACCCAGCATTAAACTCGAACGCTTCCCGAAACGGTCGAAAGCCCCGACTTGGATCAAACTCTCTAGGACTTTTTTGTTGACTTTTTGCTGGTCGGCCCGCTCGCAAAAATCAGTCAGGGATTTAAACTTGGTCTTGGTTCTGGCGGCCAGAATCGTGCCGATGGCCGCTTCGCCGACGTTTTTAATCGCCGACAAACCAAAACGAATCCCCTTGCTGTTTAAAGATTGTTTATCCGGTTCAATCGAAAAGCCGGTTTTCGAGGCGTTAATGTCCGGCGGCAGAACCACGATCCCCATGCTTTTGGCCTCATCAACGGCAATCGGGACTTTGTCTTTATTGTTGACCTCGGCGGTTAAAAGCGCGGTCATAAACTCCACCGGAAAGTTGGCTTTTAAGTAGCCGGTTTGGTAAGCGATCATGGCGTAAGCGGTGGCATGGGCTTTGTTAAAACCGTAGCCGGCGAACTTATCAATGTAGCCCCAGATTTTTTCGGCGATTTTGGACGAATAACCTTTTTTCTGCGCTCCTTTGATAAACTTGGATTTTTCCTTGGCCATGATTGACCGCTTCTTTTTACCGATCGCCCGGCGCAAAATATCCGCCTCGCCCAAAGTGTAACCGGCCATGACGTTGGCAATCTGCAACGCCTGCTCCTGGTAAACGGCAATGCCGTAAGTTTCCTCCAGCACCGGCTTCAAGTCCGGATGGGGATACTCGATTTTGGCCGGATTCTTTTTGCCGGCGATGAACGTATCAATCAAGGCCATCGGGCCCGGCCGGTAAAGCGAAACCATGGCGGTAATATCGGAAAAGCGCGACGGTTTTAATTTACGGGCGACCGAGCGCATCCCCGGAGACTCGAGTTGGAAGACGCCGATGGTTTGACCGGCACTTAAAAGTTCGTAAGTTTTCGCATCGTCCAAGGGTAGTTCGGAAATGTCCAGGGTTTTACCGGTTTGCTCCTTGACTAAGTTAACCGCGTTTTGCAAAATCGTCAGGTTGGACAAACCCAAAAAGTCCATTTTCAACAGCCCGATGGCGTTTTGGTCAATGTTGCAGTCGAGCGAATACATATCATATTGGGTCATTATCCGCTCGTTTTTTGACTCCATCTGGAGCGGCGTGTACTCGATTAACGGTTTATCGCCGATGACCACGCCGGCGGCGTGAGTCGAAGCGTGACGGGCAGTGCCTTCGATTTTTTTAGCCAGATCAATCAGTTCTTTAAACTTGTCTTGGCGGTAATACTCCTGCAGATCGATGACATTAACCATGGCTTCTTCCAAGGAGTGGCCAAAGGGAATGAGTTTGGCAATTTTATCCGGGTCGCTATAAGGCATGCCCAGCACCCGGCCGATGTCCCGGATTGCCCCCCGGGCTTCCATGGTGCCGAAAGTAATGATTTGAGCGACTTTATCCTTGCCGTATTTTTTGGCGACGTATTCGATCACTTCATCGCGCCGATCATCGGCAAAATCCAAATCAATATCCGGCGGGCTGGGACGCTCGGGATTTAAAAACCGTTCAAAAGGAATGTTGTGAAACAGGGGATCGATCGAAGTGATGCGTAAAGCGTAAGCCGTCAAGGATCCGGCAACACTGCCCCGGCCCGGGCCGACGCGGATGTGGTGCTGTTTGGCCCAGTTGACAAAATCCTGAACAATTAAAAAATAGGTGGCAAAGCCTTTATCGCAAATGACTTTGAGTTCGTAATCCAGGCGCTGCTTTTGCTCTGGTGTGATCGGGTCAAAACGCCGCTTCATTCCCGCTTCGGCCAAATCGCGCAAGCACTTTTCCGTGCTGGTGTAATTTTTAGGCAAAGGAAAATCCGGCAAAATCCACTTGCCGGTGGGGATCTCTACCTGGCAGGAATCGGCAATTTTTAAGGTATTTTTAAGTGCTTCCGGGTAATCAGGGAATAATTCGGCCATTTCCAGGCCAGATTTTAAATAAAAGTCAGGCGAACCAATCATTGTCAAGCGGTTTTTATCGGTCAGAACGGTTTTAGTTTGAATCGCTAACAGGGCGTCCTGGGCCTTGGCATCTTCGGGGTTAACGTAGTGTAAATCGTTGGTCGCCACTAAGGGAATCCCCAAACGCCGGGAAAAATCGATCAGAGTTTTATTGACCAGATCCAGTTCGGAAAGATTTTGGTGCTTTTGCAGTTCCAAATAAAAATCCTTGCCGAACAGCTCGACAAATTTTTTGGTTTGGTTTAAGGCTTCGCTGATCTGGCCCTGTAGAATCAGCTGGGGGATAATCCCCTGCAAACACGAGGAGGTGGCAATCAACCCGGCTTTGTATTTGGCCATTATTTCCCAGGTAAAGCGGGGGCGGTAATAAAAACCTTCAAGATGGGCGATCGTTGTCAACTGCATCAGGTTCTTGTAGCCCTGTTGGGTTTTGGCCAAAAGCAACTGGTGATAGGTCTGTTTTTGCGTGCCCGGAGTTCTGTCTTCCAGTTTGGCCGTAGTCAAATACCCTTCCATGCCGATGATCGGCTTGATACCCAGAGCTTTAGCCGCATTGTGAAACTTGACCGCGCCGTACATGACTCCGTGATCGGTGATGGCCACTGCTTTCATCTTGAGATCTTTGGCCTTGTTCAACAACTCATCGATATTACTTAAACCATCAAGTAATGAATACTGGGTATGACAATGAAGATGAACAAAATCCGGCATAAAACAAGGTAATTAGTACGAAACGTAACCAAAATACAGTTGCATAATTGGTACAAGGATGTTGTCTTTTCTATGGTTGTAACGGAACTCCATCTCTTTTAAGTATAGCGCAAAATTGGCCCGGGAAACACCCCGGTAGTTGTAGAGCTTGTGTTTAGTGTAACTCCAGAACCCCTCAATCCCGTTAATGTGGTTGTGGCGCTTACTAACCAGGGTTTGGTTGTGGTTAACCTTAAAGTGTTTGCCAAACTGGTGGAGGGAGTTGTAGCTGGTAAAGGTATCGGTGAAAAACACCGAGCCTTTCCTGGTTTTGGCTTTAATCACTTCCAGTAACTGCTCGGCAGTCAACGACTCTACCACTCGGGTGTAAACCTTACCCTGACGCTCCAACAGGCCTAAAACCACGGATTTGCCGGCGGCACCCCGGCCGCGTTTGCCTTTCCTTCTGCCGCCGAAGTAGGCTTCATCGATCTCAATATCCCCGGATAACCTTTTCCCCTCCAGTTCACATTGGTGGTAGAGCAGTTCCCGGACGTTACGGAACACCCGGGTGACTACCGGATAGCTGACTTTATGCTCGATGGCTACTTGGTAGGCCGGGCGTTGTTCGACAAAAGCCAGGAGAATAGCTAACTCCTTACGCAGCTTCTTTAGGGACTTTTGTTTACCGCACCGTAAGCATTTAACCCGGCCGCGGGCGGTCAAACACACCTTTCTTTTACCGCAGAAAACACACTTCCTACCTAGCCAAAAAGATGTCAGACGCTTTTGATAGCCTGTTTGGATCATAACCATAAGCTAATTCTAGCTTTGATAGGTTACGAAATCGACTAATTACCTAAAACAAATATAGCATAACTTCAGGTTCCGAACTTGAAGTGATATACTAACTTTAATGCCCGCTAAAAACTCTATCAAAGAATATTCTCCGGAAGGCTACTACCATGTTTATAATCGAGGAGTGGCCAAGCAGAAAGTTTTTCTTGACGAACAAGATTACAAGGTGTTTTTTTCATATTTGAAAACTTATCTTTCCCCGCCTGATAAAAGCAATGAAAGTTTTCCTTCCCGTAAACTTAAAAACTATTTTGAGATGGTCAAGTTGTTGTCCTACTGCTTGATGCCCAATCATTTTCACCTATTCGCCTGGCAAAAAGAGATCGATTCCCTCACCAGTTTTATGAGGGCATTGACGATGCTGTAACGATAGCTAACGAACAACAATTCATTTTTCTTTCCAAATACATACATAGGAACCCGCTTACTTCAGGTTCCGAACTTGAAGTTTATCCCTATTCCAGTTACCGCAACTATCTCGGTAAAATTCACCAAACATGGTTAGACACTGCCGAAATACTCAGCTATTTTTCAAAAGTGAATCTTGCGAATTCTTACAGGTCTTTTGTTGAAGAATTAGATGAACGTGATTTGCCGGTTATCAAAGAAGTAATGTTAGATTTCGAGTTCTAGAACTTCAGGTTCGGAACCTGAAGTCTCTTCAACAATTCCTGCTGGACCGATTTGGGGTCGACTTGGCCGTGGGTTAACTTCATCACTTGACCGACTAAAAAGCCGATCACCGAGGTTTTGCCGGCTTTGTACTTGGCGATCACGTCGGCGTTTTCTTTCAACACTTCATCAATAATTTTCGGATCAATCGCCTGGCTGTCTGTTTTTAACTGCGGCGGCTGATTCAGATCAATTTTTTTGTTGACGATTAAATTGGCCAAAGTTTTGGGTTCGACTTCATGATTATACTTCTTGAAATAAGCCAGTTTTAACGGCTCTTTGATTAATAATTGCGCCGTGGAAAGACTCAAGTGAAAATCTTTCACCAGCTCCTGAACTAATATCTCCGGCAACTTCGGCAATTTCCCACGCAAGGCTTCCACGTAGGCTTGAGTTAAGACGATCGGCGGAATGTCCGGCTCGGGAAAATAACGGTAATCGGCGGCAGTTTCTTTGACCCGTTGGCTGAAAGTCTTGTGTTCTGCCGGTTTGTAACCCCTAGTTTCCTGGACCGGCGTCTCTCCCCTGTCCAAAATTTCTTTTTGGCGCTGGAGTTCATAATCAATTCCGCCTTCGGCAAACCGGAACGAGTTTAAGTTCTTGATCTCGACTTTATATTTAGCCAGTTTATCCGCCGACTGGCTCCAGGAAATATTCGGTTCTAAGCGCATTGAGCCTTTTTCCATGTCACAATCAGACACTGCCAAGCTTCTTAAAATATCTCTTAGTTTTTTCAAAAATTCTTTGGCTTCGGCTCCGGAAGCGATGTCCGGCTCGGTGACAATCTCCACCAGCGGAACACCTGAACGGTTAAAGTCAACCAAAGTCAGCTTTTTACCGTCAACAGTTTTGTGCTGCATCTTGGCAGTATCTTCTTCAAGGTGGACCCGATTGATACGGATTTTTTTACCAGATTCCAGGGTTAAAAAGCCTTGCTGACAAAAAGGATCATCATACTGGGAAATTTGATAACCCTTGGGTAAGTCAGGGTAAAAATAGTGTTTTCGGTCGAAAGTCGACTCCAGGTTAACCCGGCAGTTTAGGGCCAAACCAACCATTAAGGCCCAGTCAATGGCCTGATGATTGGGTACGGGCAAAGCGCCGGGAAGACCTAAACAAACCGGGCAGGTATTAGTATTAGGGGCTTTACCAAAATGATCGGCGGAACAACCACAAAACATGCCGGTCTTGGTTTTGAGTTCGACGTGGATTTCTAAGCCGATAACCGGTTGTAATTTCATAGCTTAGGTTTTTGCAAATGCCAATCAGTAATTTTTTGATATTCTTCCCCCAATTCAAACAACGAGGGCTCGCTCCAGCGCGGGCCGACCAGCTGCATTCCTACCGGCAATTTATTTTTGGTGAAGCCGCAGGGAATCGCCAAACTGGGCAAACCGGCTAAGCTGGCCGGGGCGGCATAAATATCAGCTAAATACATTTCCAGGGGATTAGCGCTTTTTTCACCGATTTTAAATGGCGGCATTGGGGCCACCGGAGCTAAAATCACGTCAACTTGTTTAAATGCCCGGTAAAAATCCTGAATAATTAAAGTTCTGATTTTAGCGGCTTTAGTATAATATTTGGCGCTATATCCGGCTGATGAGGCAAAAACACCAAGCATAATTCTTCTTTTGGCTTCGGCCCCGAAATACGATCGGTCTTGTCCATAGCGAACCCCATCGTAGCGGCCTAAATTAGAACCTGTTTCCGTGGGAGCAATTAAATAATAAGCGGCAATACCATAAGCCGAATGAGGCAAAGAAACGGTTTTTATCCAGTAGCCTTTTTTCTCCAACCGCTTGGCGGCGGCCTGAATCAGGTTTTTAATTTCCGAATTTAGGCCCTGGGTAAAAAATTCTCGCGGTAAACCTATGGTTCTGATTTTTTTATTTTCCGCTTTATTCCTGGCCTGGCTCTGGCTGGTAGGGTCTTTAGGATCAAAACCTGCCACTTGGGAAAAAACGGTTTTTAATTTGGCTACCGAGCGGGCAAATAGACCCGGACAGTCCAAACTGCTGGCAAAAGCAATCACGCCGTAGCGGCTTAAGGCTCCGTAGGTCGGTTTAAGGCCGCAAATATTGGTGTAGTTTGACGGCAGTCTGATCGAACCGCAGGTATCGGTTCCGGTGGCGACTTCAACGTCTTGCGTAACCACTGCCACGGCACTGCCGCTGGACGAGCCGCCGGGTACCCGGGTCGTGTCCCAGGGATTTTTTGTCGGGCCGAAGTCGGAATTTTCCCCGCTTGAGCCATGCCCCCAGGCATCCTGATTGAGTTTGTTTTTTATCCTAAAGCCAATTTTTTCCAGCTTTTCGATCAGGGTCGCCGAATATTGCGGTTTGTAGCCTGATAAAACCGCCGATCCGGCCGTGGTTTCGATGTTTTTGGTACAAAATAAATCTTTGACTCCCAAATTGCCCCGGGAATTAACTTCGGTTAAAATAGCATTATATTTATCTATTTGCCGGCGTTTATCTAATTTAGTTGACGTTTTTTTGGCGCTTTGAGAAAAAACGTGGTCGGCAACAAAATACCCCTGATAAGTTTTTTTTGCCTGGGACAAAGCTTGCTTTTGAGTCAATCCCCTTTCCGGCTGCAACTTATCTTCACGCCAAACATTCGTAGTCTTATCTAAAGTTTGATAAGTGGGTTTAATATTGGCGGTGTCAACTTTGTTTAAGGTTTCAATATAGGCCAAAATGCTTTTGATTTGCCGGGTATATAGCTTGATTTCGGCTTCAGATAAGGTTAAGTTGCCTAGCTTAGCAATATGTTTGACTAAAGTTGTGTCCACTTTCATGAGGTTAGTTTAGCACACGATTTGGTATAATACTGCCTCATGGCAGAGTTTATTAGACCGGAAGTCATTATTGCTCAATACGGGTTGAGATTTAACTCGGATTTTTCCTGTCAGGCTAATGCCTTGTTAAACACTCTTAGAATTGCCATGATGGAACCAGAAGAGTCTCCTTTCCCAAGAATCTATCAAATGCCAATGTCAAGAAAGCCAAACGATGTTCACGCCTACTTAATATGGAGAAATTCTGTTCTCAACGGAGGAGTGACTGCTAACTATCAAGAATATCCGGATTTTAATTTAGAAGAAATTTATTTCAAAGGCAAAGACTTCACTAAGGAAATTTTATCTATAGCAATGGTCGCTTTTCTTGGTAACAAAGCCCATCTCAAAAAGGCCAATTCCTTAGGGAATAGCTTAAGGCATTTTAGATTGGCAATCGAAGAAACGTTTAGTGGACTTCAATACAATGATTCAGTCGGTACTTTAATTTGGGGCTACAAACAAGTTGCAGGTTAGCTCATCTGCTTCAGTTCTTTTAAGAACCCCATCGCTATAAATTTGTATTTATTTTTCAAAAGTAATCGGGATAAAGAAAAAGTGTCTGAAGGTAATAAATCGCAACCGGCAAAAAACATAAACATGTATTTTGATCCTTGCTCCTTTGCCCAACTTTCTGCTTGGCGTAAAAGTCCAGTACCAACTCTTTTTCTCCTAAACTCAGGGTCAACAGTTAAAACCATAATTTCTGCCATACCCATTCCCATTAGTCTACTTGTATTAATAAATCCAAATCTTGGTGGTCACAAAAAATTTCGTAGCCTAATTCTTTATCCATTAGCTGCCAATTATATCACTGCCTACAAGGACGGACCCTGTAGGTCAGCTCATCTGTTTCAAGGCCGCGATCCGTTCTTTAACCGGCGGGTGGGTGTTAAACAGACCGGCAAACATGCCGATACTGCCGTGAGTGTTTTTCAAGGGATTGGTAATGTAAAGATGGGCTGTGGCCTTATTGGCCGCTTCCAGCGGCTCTTTATCCGCCGAAATCTTAGCTAAGGCCCGGGCCAGACCGTCGGGAAAACGGGTCAGTTTCACCCCGGAAGCGTCGGCCAAAAACTCCCGGCGGCGGGAAATGGCCAGTTGGATTAATTGGGCAATTAAAGGAGATAATAAGGCTAAAACCAGGCCAACCGCGAAAAAAACAAACTGCAACTGATTGCCTTCCCGGTCATTACTCCGACCCCGGCCCCAAAAAGTCGAGCGCAAAAACCAGTCGGCTAATAAAGTTACTAAACCCACCAAAATCGAGACAATTGCCATTAATCGAATATCATAATTACCCACGTGTGAAAGCTCGTGTGAAATCACTCCCTCGAGCTCGGTCCGATCCAGTTTTTGTAATAACCCGGTGGTAACGCAAATCACCGCGTGCTGGGGATCCCGACCGGTAGCAAAGGCATTCGGAGCGCTGTCATCGATGACGTAGAGCTTGGGTTTGGGCAGATGCGCCGCCATAGCCAGGTTCTCGGTCACCGTATAAAACTGAAAATCCCGCTTCCGATCCGCCGGCCGGGCGCGCGACAAAGTCAAAATGATCTTGTCCGAGTAATAATACGATCCCCAAGACATGATTCCTGAAATCACCAAGGCCCAGCCGACAAAGCTCAAGCCATAGCCAGATGCCTTGCCAAAAACCCAGGCGGCACCGACAATAAACAGGGTAAAAAGTACCATCACCAAGACGCTTTTTCTCTTGTTACTATCCACCTGCTCGTAAACGTTCAGCATGGCTTACAATTCCACTTTTGGCGTCTTGATCTCACTGGCTTTAACTTCCAGGTGTTCTCCGCTGGAGGTGGTTTTCAAACCGGGTTTGGCTGCAAACTTAAACATTTGGGCAACCCAATTGGTCGGCACGGTGACAATCATAACGTTGTAGTCGGCAGTTAAGTCAATCAGTGTCCGCCTCGAGTACATGACTTTATCGGCCGTGTCCCTAACTTCGTCCATCAATTGCCTGGTTGGCCCGGCCGCCTGCAGTTGGGGTGTACTCTCAAAGACTGCGGTAATTCCGCCCATGGCGGTTTGCAGTTTTGAGGCGGCATCGATCAGTTTTTGGGTACCGCCGGATTTAAGAGCTGACAAAATTGATTTGCGGGCATCGGTAATCTTGGTCAACGCCGCTTGTTCGTGTTTAAAATAACCTTTGACGCTGGAAACCAAGTTAGGGATCAGTTCCGCCTGGCGTTTGAGCTGGTTGCCGATTTCCTGGATCGAGGCGGTTAACCTTGTCTCCATGGTTTTAAACTTGTTGTAAGTGGCAATCAGCCACAAAACTAGTGCGACTGCTATCGCCAATAAAATCATGGGAAAAGACATAAATCCTCCTTGAGTTTTTAACAATTCCAGTATAGCATAAGCTTGTTTGGACCCGTAGCTCAATTGGTTAGAGCGCTGCCCTGTCAAGGCAGAGGTCGCCGGTTCAAGTCCGGTCGGGTCCGCCAGCTTGCCCACTTCTGCCCGGAAAGGAGGTAATATGAATTTTAACCTCTGGTTAAAAAACTTTTTGAAAAATCTGCGCTTAAACGAATCGGTCATCAGTACCCTTCTGGGCGGCTTAGTTGTGGTCGTGGTTGGCATTTTGATCTACAACTACTTTTCCAGTATCAATCAGCCGGCACCGGAAGCCGCTAAAACTGAAAGCACAGTTAATTTGGTCGAGGAAAACGGCCAACTGGTGCCGGATCAATTGCCGGTTAAACATACGGTTATGTCAGGTGAAGACCTCTGGCACATCAGCGAGAAATATTTTGAATCCGGTTACAACTGGGTGGATATCGCTAAGGAAAATGAGCTGGCAAACGCCAACGTCATTACTGCCGGGCAGGAGCTCGTGATTCCGCGAACGGCCGTCAAAGCCGTTACCAAGCCGGCAGTGACCGCAACCGAATCAATCGCCGCTGACGAGTACTTGGTCCAAAAAGGCGACAGTCTCTGGAAAATTTCTTTGCGCGCCTATGGCGACGGCTATGCCTGGACCAAAATCTGGGAAGAAAACCGCGAGTTGATTGCCAACCCGAACCTTATCGAAGCCGGGACACTACTCAAACTGTCGCGCTAAGTTTTTAGTTTAAATAATTTACTCCCCGATTCATTCGGGGTAGAATTGTGGTAGGTTATAACACTGAGCGAAGTCGAAGTGCGGGATTAGTTAAACGGCTTAACGTCACCTTCCCAAGGTGAAGAAAGGGATTCGACTTCCCTATCCCGCTCAAGATCGCGAATTGTCGCGGCGGCGCCGAGCGCCGCCGGGTGTTTTCCAGAGAGAAAATAAGTTTTTTTGTCTTTTAATCTGAAGTCCGAGCCGGTGTTTATCAAAAATTGACGTTTGGTGTAGTAATCGGTGGCTTGGTCGGCAATTCTACTGGCTTGTAATCCCTGTTTTACCCAATCCCGGAAAGGTCCGAGCCAAGCGGTTTGGGACGGTAGGAGATTGATCAATTGTTCTTCCAAATCTTTCTTCCGGCCCATCAGCTGGTTTTTCTTGTCCAGATAGTCGTCGCGGTCGATGACTTTATCCAAATAACTGTCCAGCAAACTTGCCAGTTTATTTTGGATTACTTTAAGTTCAAGTTTGAGCGCTTGGCCGGACTGGTTAAGGGATTGGGTGATGGTTTTTTCTTCAGCGTCGATTCTTTGGTAAAACTCTTTTCCCCACTGGTCGGGCAGAGAATGTTTTTTGATCAGGTCATTAAGCTGTCCGGCTAAAATTTCCTCCCGGATAAACTTTTGGCTACATTTAATATGCTTGCTCTTTTTGGTGCAGCGGTAGTAGGTATAGCGGGCGGTATGATTAGTGGTCTTATAAAACTTGGTTTTGGTTTCCCCGGTAATAATAAAACCGCACTGGCCGCACCGGATAAACCCGGCAAAGGGCAAGTTGTGGGGTTGGGCCGGAGAGGCATAACCGCGCTTGGCCACTACCGATTGCACCTGATCAAAAAACTTTTTGGTAATTAGGGCTTTGTGCCTGCCTGGGTAAAGCTCGCCGTTATAGCGAAAATACCCGTAGTAAAACGGGTTAGTCAAAATCCGTTTAACAATATCTACCTTCATTAGTTTATTGGCCCGGACTCCCAGCACTTTATTGGCGGCCAAAAACTTACAGATTGCTTCCATGGAGTAATTGCCGGTGGAGTAGAGGTTAAAGGCTTCGAGAATAATCGGCGCTTTTTTCCTATCTATTGAGATAGTTTTATCCAGACGTTCGTTAAGGTAACCAACCGGGGCTAATGAGGGATAACCGCCCTGACGGATTTTTTGCCTTAGTCCCCTTTTGGTATTTTCGCTCAAAGAATCGACGTAATATTTACTCTGGCCAAAGGCAATTGAAAGCATAAACAAGCCGTTAGGGTTGTTTTGAAACATGACCGTAGGGAATTTCAGATCAACTAGCTTCTTGGTGTCCAGCAAGTAGATGATCCGGCCGGCATCAACCGCGTTTCTGGCCAACCGGTCGGCATGCCAGGAGATTATCCCGTCGGCTTCACCGGCTTCAACCCTTTCTAACATCTCATTAAATATCTTCCGGCCGGGCTTTTTAGCGGTTTTGCTTTCAATTAAGGTATCGACTACCTGTAAATTTTCTTTATGGGAAAAGGTTCTTAATTCTTCGATTTGGGCGGGAATAGATAACTGTTGGCGTTCCCCGTCTTCGGTTGACTTCCTGGCATAGATAAAATACCTGGGCATTAAGTTAAGTATTAACTTCGGGTTTTATTTTGTCAATAGTCTATGCTTAGAACGTGCTGGACATAGACGGCGTAATGACTGGATATGGGTCACTATATCCAAAAAGAAAATTTACAGCCTTTGACCAATGTTTGGCGTCAGCCAAACTATCAATCACTTAACCTAATTCAATTAATTGAACCGTGGTTATTTTTTTCTTTTTTCTCTGATTTTATTTTCTGTATTCTCTGACAAAAAAGCTTATTTTCTCTCTGGAAAACACCCGGCGGCGCTCGGCGCCGCCGCGACAATTCGCGATCTTGAGCCATTATACGACATGGCTCGAAC
>Ga0209542_10005327_pt1 | contig 25740 bp, 31 predicted proteins | sample RifCSPhighO2_01_FD_184028 | JGI IMG/M metagenome (GOLD analysis project Ga0209542, IMG submission 184028) | Soil microbial communities from Rifle, Colorado - Rifle CSP2_plank highO2_0.1 (SPAdes) (version 2) | ecosystem: Environmental > Terrestrial > Deep subsurface > Rock core/Sediment ...
CGGCCGCCAACGCGTCGAACACGCCCCCGCGCCGCGAGCCCGCGCCGCCTCGACACCGATCCCGCCCCCAGGCGCTGATACCGTTCGCATAATCCCGCTCGGCGGCGTTGAAGAGATCGGTCGCAACATGACCGCTGTCGAAATAGGCAACGATATATTTATCCTTGATGCCGGTTTCGCATTCAGTGAAGAGGACACTCCGGGTATTGATTACATTTTGCCCAACACCGGCTACCTCGAGGAACGGCGTGAGAAGATTCGCGGCCTGCTCATATCGCACGGTCACCTCGACCACATTGGCGGCATCCCCTACATCATGGATCGTATCGGCAACCCGACTGTCTACACGCGCCGGCTCACCGGTAAGATGATTCAAAAACGCCAAGAAGAATTCGCTGGCGCTCCGGTCCTGATTCGCGAAGTTGAAAAGGACGAGGTGATAAAGCTTGGGGCTACGACCATTCGATTCTTCGGCGTCACACACACGGTACCGGATTCGATGGGCATCATTATCGAGACGCAATGGGGCGACGTCGTCTTTACTGGCGACATCAAGCTCAATCATCTCGATGGAGATCCGTCGGACGAAGAGAAACGCGAATTCGCCGTATTCCAAAATCGCAAGGTACTCGCGCTTTTAATGGACAGTACCAACGTCTGGCAACCGGGATGGTCTATCCCCGAATCGGTCGTCTACAAAACGCTCGACGAGATCATCAAGAATTCAAAAGGCCGCCTGATTATCGCGATGTTTGCGTCGCACCTTGAGCGCCTTATTCGCGTCGTCGCCTTTGCCGAGCAATACGGTAAGAAGGTAGTGATAGACGGCCGTTCGATGCGCACCAACATCGAAATAGCGCGTGAATTGGGTCTTATCAAATACAAAGACGAGACCGTGGTCGCGGTAGAAAATATGGGACAGTACCCGCCCGAGCGGATGATAATTTTGGCAACCGGTGCGCAAGGCGACGAATTCGCGAGCCTAGCGCGTATCGGCAACAAGTCGCACAAATACATCCGCCTCCAGCCCACCGATACCGTGGTGCTCTCGTCGTCGGTAATCCCTGGTAACGAACGCGCAGTGCAGAAATTGAAGGATAACCTCTCGCGCCAAGGCGCACACATCATCACCTACCACGCTTCCGACGTGCACGCATCGGGCCACGGTAATCGTGAAGAGGCTGTCTGGATACACAAGCAGGTCAAACCGAAATTCTTCATACCCGTCCACGGGTACCACTACATGCTTCGCGTGCATGCGGACCTCGCCATTGAAATGGGGGTTCGGCCCGAAAACGTGATGGTTCCCGACAACTCGTCGGTGATAGATATCGCGGGCGGCGAAAAGATACACAAGCATGCGGTGAAAGCCCCATCGGAATTGCGCGTCGTTGAAGGCCACACGGTCTCCGAACTCTCGGATGTACTGATGCGTGATAGAAAGGCGTTGGGCCAAGAAGGATTCTGCGTCGTCGTCGCCACGGTGGATCGTCGCACTGGTAAATTACACAAATCCCCGGACATCATCTCGCGCGGATTCGTGTACCTGCGCGACAACAAAGACCTGATGGATCAGACGCGCCTCATCATCCGCAAATCGGTGGAGACTTCGATGCGCAATCCCCGCGCCGCCGACCTCGACGTCGCCCGCGACGACTTGGCCGAAGCCGTCGCCCGATTCCTTCTCCAGCGCACCATGAAGCGTCCCATCGTCATTCCCGTCATCGTCAGCATTTGACTTTATCTCAATAGTGATGTATATTCTTAACAGTGTCGAAATAGGTCGGCACAACTGCTGGAGGTTCGGATGAACCATGTTCCTGACGCGGGCTTTCGCGACGTCGTCGCTAAAATTGTGACTACCCGCGAAAAAGAGCAGCCTGGTCCGCCCATGAAAGGGTCTGGCCCGCTCATCGTTACGCTTGAGAATGGCGCGAGGATGTCTTGGGAATCATACTGGCGACGTTTTGTTGCTACGGTGATCGACCGAAATTAATCACTGCTCTGTTCGAAAATGTCTGCCCACAAAAGCCCTCTAAGGGGCTTTTTAGTTTTACGATTTCTTAAATCGTTGTATCAAGGTTTAACCTTGATATTCGAAGATGTCACCTTCGGACATTAGGCGATCCGCCACTTCCCTTTTTCTTTCACGACAAGCCCGTCTTTGGCGAGCCCCGCAAGCGCCGTTTTGAATTTACCAAGGTCCGACCTTGGTAAATTTTTAAGGTCGGACCTTATGTTCGCTTCAGATTCTGGCGAATCGTGCAAAGCACGCAGGATAGCGCCGCGGGCCTGGCGCAAAGACCCCTCGAATTTTGATTGGCGCACATATGCGGTGCTCCGTCGTGCCGGATTTTTGTGTAGTTTCTTTATATGCGCGCCATAATCCATGAGTGCCCAATGCCACTCCCGAGGATCCTGGTGCTCGGCTGCCTTTGTCGCGATGGTCAAAATATCCTTATCTTTTACCAAGGGCCGCCCTTGGTAAAAATGGTGGATGAATGCGGTACGGATGTTGGTCTCGAGCATGGTATGCGGTTCCTTATATGCAAATGTTCTCACCGCAGCGCGCGTGTACGGCCCGACACCCGGCAACGGGTGCATCAGCGCCTTTTTGAGATTCCCGCGATATTCGCCCATTACCAGCCTGGCCGTCTCGTGCAGATATTTCCCTCGTCTGTTGTACCCAAGCCCGCTCCAGAGCTTGAGCACTTGAGCAAGGGTAGCCCTTGCTAATATATCGACTGTCGGAAACTCTCGCAGGAATTCTCTATACTTTACGATGACGCGTGGCACTTGCGTCTGCTGAAGCATGTATTCCGATACCATTATGCGATACGGGTCCCTTGTTTTCCGCCAGACAAGGTCGTGCCGCCCACTTAAACGGTAGTATTTCCAGACAGTACGCCTGAATTCTCCTATTTGCTTAGAGTCTATAGATAACATCTTTTCGCTCCACAGCCACTTCCCATCCCATACGTTTGGCATACGTATAGAGCCTCTCGTTGGGATTAAAACAGATCGGCTTTGTCACCATTTCCAAAAAAGAAATGTCGGATTCGGTGTCCCCCACTCCGACAGAGTGCGTCAGCGTAAGATTCTCTTTTTCGACAGCGCGCTTCACCACGTTGGCTTTGTTGTAGATGAGGTGTTCATCCGCGATCTCGCCGGTAAAAAGATCCTGCGGTCCGATTTCGTACACCATGCCGTACGATTTGTTGAATCCGAGCTTGGGGCAGAATTTGTCGAGCACTGTTTTTGGCGAATGTGAGACCGCAAGCAAATAATAATCCTTCGACTTCAGGTCTTTGATAAAGTCGCGCGTGAACCGGTACGTGCGTTTCCACTGTTCCGCCACCAATTCGTCCGCAGCATCCGCGAGTATGCCGTAGTGCATGCCACGAATATGTTTGCGAAACGCCGCGACGACCGCGACGATGTATTCCTCGTAATCACCTTCGCGGTCGAGCCACTTGCGGTGCTCGCGGTCGTATACTTTCTTTGCGTCCTCGGGGAATGCGCCCTTTTGTATCAACTTATCGACGAGCTGGATAAGCAGGCTCGAGCGGAATATCGTTCCATCAACGTCGAATATGGCTACCCTTCGCTCTCTGTCGGCCATCGCACAATCCTACTCCTCTCGTCGTGCGAGGCAATGTCCAAAAACTGCCTCTTTTTTGAGAATGGTCGTTAGGCCTTCGGCCAACGCTCTGCGGCTTTGGGCCAGAGTTTGGTCAGCGGGTGCTCCATACATTCGTGCGTACGTGCGTTGCAAATGTAGCGTCCGTAGAGCACGAGGCCATTGTTCACGTATTTCCAATCTTTTTTCGGGACAAGCGCTTCAAGATCTTTTGATATTTTCGTGAGGTCGCGGTTATCGGACAGGTCGAATCGATGCGCGAAACGCTTCACGTGCGTGTCGGTCGGGATGCCTTCCCATATTTCATAGAGTTCGCCGAGCACGACATTTGCCGTTTTGTATGCAACACCTGGTAGTCGCGTAAGCTCTAGAACGGTTCGCGGCACCTTGCCCTTGAAATCTTTTTCAACGATCTTCGCGGCTGCAATCACCGCCTTCGCCTTGTTACGGAAAAACGTAACCGAAGATATTTCTTTTTCGAATTCTTTCGGGTCCGCGTTGGCAAAATCGCTCGGCGTTTTGTATTTCTTGAACACATGCCCCTTTGTCACCTTGTTCACCGCTTTGTCAGTGCACTGTGCAGAGAGCATCACGGCCACGACGAGTTGGAATGGGGTTTTGTAGTAGAGCTCAGTCTTTGGTTTGGGGTAGCTCTTTTTTAGGTATCTCACAATTTTCGTAGCCCTTTGTGCCCGTTCGTTCTTCAACATGGGGCCATGCTATCACAGAGCTAAAACCTCGCATTGTTTTTATTTAATGACGATTGAAAACGACACCGAGTCGTCATTTTCCGGCAAGCCGGACGGATTGTCTTTCATCAGTACCAAAATCGCTGGACCCGAATAATCCGCGATAGTTATCTCGCCAGTGAACGGCACGAATTCGGTGGTCATCCAATTCGCGCTCGTCATCGCGAAGCCTTGGGCCACCTTGTTCCCACTTGGGTCCAGTATCTGTATCGGGAACGACGCCTCGAACATCCAGTTACCGCGTATCTCGCCGGTTACTGCAAACTTGTTTTCCACCTTTTCATTGATCCGTGGCAAATCCACGCGGACATTTTCCGACGAAAACTTCCGTAGCTCCACTCCTACACTTGGATCATCGCCCGCTGGTACAAGGTAGAGCCACACTCCAAGCGCCGCGACGACGATGAGTACGATGAGCCCTGTAATAATTTTTGTCATACGATTAGTACAATATATTTATAAATCTGATATTACTTTTGCGAGTTTATCCGAATCGTGGCGTATGAGCGCTCGATTCACCACATCTGTTTTCGATTTTTTAGCTACGGCATCCGAGAGCAAGTCTGCGCCAATAAGCTTGTATGAGATTTTACCACGTGGCACATCTTCGAGTGGCTCGCCTTCATCTGCATATTTCTTCAGTAGCGCTTTGGCCGGCTTTTTCGTATTGTACAAAACATAGTCGAACACCCCCTTCTTACCGATGTATTTCTCTAGTATATCGACGTAGTCCTGCACACTGAACCCATCGGTGTGTCCATGCCGATTCATCAGGTTCGCCACAAGTACTTTCTTCGCCTTCGAGCGAGCGAGTGCTTTTCCGATGCCGGGTACGAGGAAATTTGGAATGAGTGAACCAAACAAATTGCCAGGGCCAACGACAATTACGTCCGCATTACCAATCGCTGTCAGCGCCTTAGGATTTGGTTTTGCCTGAGGCTTGAGCGACATATTCTTGATGCCGAATTTCGACACGAGCTGGTAATCGGAGAGCTGGTGTTCGCCCTGCAGTACCTTGCCATTCTTGAGCTGTGTTACCAACCTGATTTTTGTAAGCGTCACTGGTACCACGCGTCCGCGGATATTCAATATCTTCCCCACCACATCGAGCGCTCGGTCGAGACTGCCGGTGACTTGCTCGAGTGTGGAAATAAAAATATTACCGAAGCTGTGACCCTCGAGCTGTCCTTTTTCATAGCGATGATTGAAGAGTTTTCGCATGACGCCGTTTCCCTCCGAGAGCGCCACAAGGCACTGGCGCAAATCGCCGGGGGGAAGCACGCCGAATTCGTCGCGCAAGCGTCCGGTGGAGCCGCCATCATCGGCCATCGTGACGATGGCCGTCAAGTCGAGCGGATATTTCTTAAGGCCGGTAAGCACGGTAAACGTGCCCGTCCCGCCACCTATCGTAACGACTTTCTTCATAGGGAGTGATACTCTAGCGCCTTAAACGGAGGTGCGCAATGAATACCCATTGCATGCCGCATGGTGCCTTGCTAGTATGATGGCACAACTGAATATCGTATCAAGAGCGTGGCGACCCGCCTCCGCCAAAGGCTTCGGCGAGGCAAAGGAGTACCGGCTCCAACCACCAGCAACCTGCCCCGAGTCTACCGACGGGCAAGGTGCTCCATCCGGCCCTTCGGGAAGATACTTTTATAAAATAATCTCCCGTTGGGGAGATATTTGGTTTTTACGATGTTCCATTTACTCGAACGATACACCACCGAGAGTGTGACGGCGGGACACCCCGACAAAGTCTGCGATCAGATCTCTGATGCGATACTCGACGCATGCCTCACCGAGGATCCTAAAGCGCGGGTCGCGGTTGAAACATTCGGCAGTCACGGCACGCTCATGATTGGCGGCGAAGTGACCACCAACGCCGATATTGATTATGAGGCGATTGGCCGGCAGGTGTATCGTGACATCGGTTACGAGGACAACCTTGACGTGCTGGTACGCGTCGCGTGTCAATCCCCCGATATCGCGATGGGGGTAGACAAAGAGGGCGCGGGCGACCAGGGCATCATGTACGGCTACGCGACGGATGAGACGCCCGAGTATCTCCCACTTGGCGTCGTCATGGCTCACAAGCTTGCGTGCAATTTGGAAAAGCTACGCCGTGATCCGCCAGCTGGCGGATTGACCTGGCTCAGGCCGGACGGAAAGACGCAGGTGACAATAGATAACGGCAAGGGCGTTATCACCGCGCTTGTCTCGACCCAGCATGCCGAAGAGGTCACTCAAGAAGAAATTCGCGCGAAGCTTATCGAACACCTATTTAGGCCGATACTTGGTAATGTGGATGCTATCGAAATACTCGTAAATCCCACTGGTAAATTCGTTATCGGCGGCTTTGCTGGCGATGCGGGACTCACGGGGCGCAAAATACAAGTGGATACATATGGCGGATTGGTCCCGCACGGTGGCGGCGCGTTCTCGGGCAAGGACCCAACCAAGGTAGATAGGAGCGCCGCATACATGTGCCGATTCGCCGCAAAAAACCTCGTGGCAAATGGATACGGCAAAAAGGTTCTCGTCTCGGTCGCGTACGCTATCGGCCGAGCGGAACCGGTGATGATAGAAGCGTTCGACGACACCGGAAAGAATCTCACCGACATCGTCGTCAAGAATTTTGATTTCCGCCCGCGCGCCATCATCGAGCGCCTCGGCCTGCAGCGCCCAATATTCCGCGAAACGGCTACTTACGGGCACTTCGGAGTTCCCGGTCGCTCGTGGGAGCGAATAGAAAAGTTATAAACGGGGTAATGTCCGCTTTACTTGACTAAACCACTGTACTTTGCTAAAGTGGTCGTATGGACTGGAATACCCCAGAAAATATGGCTCTGATTCAAGCGATATTGGAGCTCAAGAACCCCAACGAAGCGAGGCGTTTTCTGCGTGACCTAATGACCGAAAAAGAGATCAAGGAATTCGGCAAACGATTCAAGGCCGCCGTTATGCTTTCGCAAAATATCCCCTACTCAGTGATCGAGAACGAAACGGGTCTAAGTTCTACAACTGTCGCCCGTGTTTCCAAATGGCTCAACGGTAGGGGAGGTGGATATCGTTCAATAATCGCACGTCTGCATCATCGCGATCTAGTTCCTGCCGGGAACGGATTGCATTGATTTTTTCAATTCAGCCCACTCCCGACATCAATCGGGAGTGTTCATTTTGGTCCTTGAGGAGGGTGAGATGCCATACGGAAAGTCGGAACGCCAGGCAATCAAACGCCTTGCGCCAGACGACCTCAGGCGGTTCGAGATTCTTGAAAAGTGCGAGCTGGGCGAAATTGTTGCGGTGGCGGAACTATGCCGCGCCCTGCGGGCAGGCCCCACGTTACTTGCCTACGCGTGCCTTGCCGGCGATGGGGTGGCGCGGATGCTCGAAGAGAGCTTGGGGTTCCTGTCATCCGATCGAAAAACGAGGAGGGTCCAGCAGGTTCTAACGGATCTCCGTGACCTAGGATGCGCGACACGACTAGTCGTCATTGTCGACGACTTCGAACCATGCCGCGCATGGCAATGGGACGTACCTCAAGAGCAGATCACAGAATGGTGCCGCCTGCTCGTCGACGCCACCCCGCGCGAAGTATTTGCCGGGTCTGACGTTGAGTTCGTATTGTGTTCCGAACTCGAACAGGGGTTTGAACCACGCTACGAAGAGATATACCCCAAGATCTGTGACCCAAAGTTCGAGATCTTAGTCCACAAGAACCTGCAGCATATCCGACGATTCCCAAACAAAAAACGCGTGGGGGACGGGAGGGAGTCCACGGTGCGTAAGGTCGCACAATACGCGATTCAAGGACTTGTTCTTGAACACAAATTCCCGCACGGGATACTTCTACAAACGGAAACTCCGTGGGCGGTGAAGGATCCTTTGTACGATTCGCTTCGGCAACGTCCGCTGCCGATAGCGCATCTTTTCCCTGATGAAAGGAGGTGAGTTCCATGTATCGCACACTTCGGAGAAAATGCGGTGGACTACCAGCGCACTAAGCTGCCACCTGCCCCGCGACCTTTCGGCCGCGGGGTTTTCTATTCCACCGTGACGGATTTTGCGAGGTTCCTCGGTCGGTCCACGTTGTACCCTTTTGCGCGGGCAAAATAGTACGCGAAAAGTTGGAGTGGTACGACACTCAATATTGGTGAGAGCATTTCTATCGTCGCAAGAATATGGACCGGCTCGAGAACATCTAAATCGAAACAACCTCGATGCCTTTTATTTTATGCGGACGTTTGTCCCGCGTTACGAGCGGAGATGTCGTATAGTGTGCCGTCGCGACTATAGCCGCATCAGGAAACTTGAGTTTGTTCCCGCGCTTAACCGCCGCGATATTCTCGGCGAGAGCTTTATCGACAGGAATAACAACGAACAGATCAAGGAACCGGCGCATAGATTCTATGTCGGCCGCAGATGCCTCGCGCAAAGCGAGCACTTCTGCATACGTCACAGCAGAAATGAAGAGTCCCACACCTCCTACGAACCACTGACGTACGGTCTCTATCACCTGCTCGTCTCCGTTGAGGTATGCAATGATAATGTTGGTGTCGAGCACCATAGGATAGTTACCACTCTTTCCGCATGGACCGCTGGTATTGCAGTGGAGTTTTTTTTAGCTTGCCTTTGAGGAGACCCGCAGCGCGCGACAAAGCCGCCGAAATGGGCCGTTTGGGAAGTGCTATCCTGCGTCTTTTTTCAGCTGTCGTACTCATAAGGCGGATTATACCATAGAGGACATTTAGCCCCCGATCCGTCGGACACCTTATGCCACTTCGGTGTTCTGTGCCACCCGTGAGAGCAAATAAAACCTTCTCACGTTCTTAAGAACGTGAGAAGGTTATTCCACTGTCACGGATTTGGCTAAGTTCCTCGGTCGGTCCACGTTGTAGCCTTTTGCGCGGGCAAAATAGTACGCAAAGAGCTGAAGCGGTACGACACTCAATATTGGTGAGAGCATTTCTATGGTTTCGGGCACGTAGAGCACGTCGTCGGCAAGCTTCCCTATTTCATCGTTGCCTTCCGTTGCAAGCGCTATGACTGGCCCCTTGCGCGCTTTGATCTCCTGAATATTCGACACCATCTTCTCGTACACGCTATCAGACGGCGCGATAGCGAACGTCGGAAAATGCTCGTCTATCATCGCCAAGGGACCGTGTTTCATTTCGCCCGCGCCGCAACCCTCGGCGTGAATGTACGAGACTTCTTTGAGCTTGAGCGCGCCTTCGAAGGCGATCGGATAGTTGTACTTGCGACCGATGTAAAGAAAATCGCGCGCATCTGCATACTTTTTCGCTAGCGCCTCTATGTTCTCGCGATTATCCAGGATTTTTTGGATTTTTTGCGGTAGCGCTTTCAATTCGCGCGCAATATTCGACGCTTCCTCCGCCGACATAGTTCGCTGTCGACCAAGAAATATCGTCAGGAGCGCAAGCGCGGTGAGTTGCGATATGAGTGCCTTTGTCGAGGCGACCCCGATTTCGGGACCCGCATGGTTGTACACCCCGGCATCGGTTTCGCGCGCTATCGTGCTTCCCACGGTATTGCATATCGCGAGCGTCATCGCACCTTTACGCCTACCTTCGCGGATAGCTTCGAGCGTGTCGGCGGTCTCGCCCGATTGCGATATGGCGAGCAGAATTGTTTTTTGATTCAATACTGGTTTGCGGTAGCGGAATTCAGAACCGAGCTCCACCTCGACCGGTATTCCTGAATATTCTTCGAGCATGTATTCCCCCGTGAGTCCCGCGTAGTATGCGGTGCCACAGCCGACGATGATGATGCGCTCCATCTGCGCTATCTCGTGTGCAACCGCTTCGAGCCCGCCGAGTTTCGCGAGGCCTTTGTCCACGAGCAGGCGACCACGGGTTGTATTCTCTATCACCTCCGGTCCCTCCATGATTTCTTTCAGCATAAAATGCTCGTAGCCGCCCTTTTGCGCCTCTTCCGCGCCCCAATCTACTTCCTCGGGCGTTCGGCTCACCTTTGTACCCGCCAACTTATAGACCGTATGATTCTCCGGCGTTAACACGGCCATTTCGCCATCCTGTAGAAAAAGAATCTGGCGTGTATGGCGCAATATCGGCGACGCATCGCTCGCGATAAAATTCTCGCCCTGTCCGAGCCCCAATACGACCGGCGCGCCCATCCGGGCCGCGATGATGCACTCGGGATCTTGCTTGTATTGGATCGCGATGCCATACGTCCCGCGCACATCATTCAATGCCGCGAGGGTCGCTTTCTCAAAAAGTTTTCCTTCGGTCTCTTGCCCTTCGAAGCCTTGGCGAAGTAGGGTTAATTTTTCTTCTACGAGATGCGCTATCACTTCTGTATCAGTCGTGGATTTGAATGTGTGTCCCGCGTCCTCCAGTTTCTTCTTCAGTTCTTTGAAGTTCTCAATGATGCCGTTGTGTACGACCCAGATGTCACCTCCACAATCTGAGTGAGGATGTGCGTTTTCTTCCGTCGGCTCCCCGTGTGTGGCCCAGCGCAAGTGCGCAATGCCGCTTTTGCCTTCGTACCCTACCGGTATCTTTTCTCGCAATTTGGCAACAGCACCTGCGGATTTTATAGAACCTGATTGCGGTAGATAAATCCCCGCAGAATCATATCCGCGGTATTCAAGAAGGCTCAAACCATCCAGAAGAACCGTCGCCGCGTTTTTCCCGCTGTTACCCGTGTAGGCGAAAATACCACACATACAGACGACCAATGTATCACGTATATTTTCAAACTTAAGAAGGCTTACGCGTCCGGGTATGCCGCTTTTATTTCTTTTGCGAGGTACGGATTCCACATGGCACCGGTCGGATAATTTATTTTCTCGTTGAAAAATGAAAATCGCGCCTCACTCGGTGTGGGCACGACAACGCCATCGGCAAATCTATTGAACGGACCGTGCTCCCAATTCTCGTAATACATCTTGTTGGGATCAAATACCGGTGGATGCAACATCGAATAATGGTATACGAACTTCGACTATTTCACCAATTTTATGTATACCATCATGCACCAAGTTTATCGTGCTTTCTGCTTTGTTCGAGTACGCGACGTCTTTTTGACCCTGCGTTTCGCTATGGATCTGGTGCCGGCTTCACGTGCCAGTTCGCGCCAATTCTTCTTCAATTCGCTGATGGCGCGATCGAGCTCGTGCCGGTCAACAGAACGCACCGTCTTGTACGCCTTCGAGGCCATGTCTATAATCGCGACTACTTGTGCGCGATCCATGCCTTCCAATTTTTTCGCTGTGCGGACGATGTCTCCCTTCAGATCCCTAGCCCACTTCGCCGCTATTTTGCGATTCTTCTTAGCGTCCTTACTTGCATAGAAATAATAGCTGGCGGCGGCACCTGCCGCGGCGGCTGCGAACGCTGCTGTCGAAAGCCCTTGTTTTGTCCGTTTGGTGACCATATATTTTTTTTACCAATAATTACTTCCGACTTCCGAATGTGCGTCGGGCGAACACGCGTACGAACTGCATCAGATGCTTAAACTTAAATCCTTCGGTCCGTATATTCGCACGCATCTCCGCGATGTCGCCGCGCACAAGCTGGCTTTCGTCCTCGACCATGCCCGATATTTTCTCAACGTGCCCCAATATTCGCACAATGCGTACAAGCGCGAGTACCACGAGCGCCGTAACAGCGATCACCGCAAGCGTCGCCACGATGAAAAAAATATCCATCTTGAGAAAATCGTCCATAGATAGACAGTATATACTTTCCTTCGCTCTTCGCGTTATAGCACGCGACGATAAATATCGGATGAAGTGTATCCGACCCAAAAAGGTAGCGTGAGGTTATTTCATCTTAACGCCCTTGAAAGCCTTCCCCTTGCGCTTCATCTGGTCCATAAATTTGCCGGTCTTCCCATGCACCTTGGTCCAGCGCTTATTGCGCGGGCTCAAGACCTGTGTGCGCTTCGAGACCGTGCCCTTGCGCCCCTTTCCTTTTGGTCCATTTTTTGCCATATCGAAATTATACAGCGAGCGAAGAGTGCAAACCGATTTATCCACCACTCTGCCAATTCGCTATCCAATCTGGCGTATAGACAAAGCCGACGATGTTAAGGATGAGGCCGTCGCGAATCATGACCCCGGTGAAGAGTTCCATACCGATACCAAGAGCGACGAGGCCCCAAAGTGGCAAACGCCATGCGAGTATGAATCCGAGCACCATCGCGAGCGTGTCAGAGACAGAATTTAAAATACTGTCACCGATGTAGCCCTGCGCGAGTGCTTGCTCGCGGTAGTGATTGATGATCATCGGCGTATTTTCGAACACTTCCCACCCCGCTTCTATCGCGATCGTGAGTACAAGTCGCATACCGATAGACATCCTCGGAAAGAAATACCAAAGCCCGAGGTAGAACACGAGCCCGTGGATGATGTGGCTAAATGTGTACCAATCCGCGAGGTGCTGTGAATTACCCGCGCTCAAGACGACGCTCTCCCAGACTTTTATATATCCGCACTCACAAATGGCAGGTTGGCCCAAGAGGTAGAGCGCAAGTGCTTGCGCCGCGATGACGAGTGCGCCAATGCCGGCGAAGCGCCATGAAATATCCTGCATGTCGCAAGTTTACCAGACGACGCCGTGATTACGGCTTCACCGCAAACCAGACACCACCCACATTGTGTCCGGTGGTGTCCCCCGGCTTTGTGTCGCTCTTGTAGAAGTAGAGCGGCATGCCATTGTAGGTCACCTGGATCTTTCCGTCCGTGCGCGTTATTGAACCCACTTTCGAGTCGTCTATCGCCGACGGGATATTGATGTCACCTACCGATGCCACTGTGTACGGCGGCCAGTTGACCGCGCAATCCCCCGCGCAGTTCGACATGCCCTTTGTATCTTTCGTCGTCGTGTACACCGTCATACCGTTGTACGCCGAGAGGTACTGCCCCAATGTTGTATCCAAACTGACACCGAGGATAAGATTCTCGCCGACGCTTGTGCCGTCGCTCATGGGTGCTACTTCGCCTGGACACAATGCAAATTCGCAATTCGGCCCCGTGCGTCCTACCGACGAGCCGTCGGGGCACATCTTGGCTTCTTGCGTGCACTGCTGTCCTCCTACATTCGCCCCAGACCACCAATACCAGCCTCCAAGAAGTACTACGAGAACAACCACGATTCCCGTCAATGTTGTTGTATTCATAAATAGCTACTTATACGTATTACGCCTCTAATCCCCGCAGTATATACCCACCGACACGAAGGAGGGCAACTCCCCTAAATCCTTGTTGCAGTCTTTTGCAAAAGACTAGAATAGATTGTGGGACGTGGGGCCGCGCTCGAGCGAGCGCAAGCGACGGCGGACATGTTTGTGTTCGGGAATGACTTGGCCGACCAGATCCCAAAAACGATCAGAGTGATTGAATTCACCCAGGTGGCAGAGCTCGTGCACGATGATGTAATCGGCAATATCGGCGGGCAGAAATACTATTTTGTAATTGAAATTCAGGTTCCCTTTTTCCGAACAGCTCCCCCATCGCGACTTGTGATTCTTGATGAATACTTTGCCGACGCTGAATTGGTACACCGTATTGAAATGCTGTATGCGCTCGTGCACCAAAGCGCGCGCATGTTCACGCACTTTCACGTACTGCCGCCGATTCCGTCGCATCCAGAGCATCGCGAGCTAGTCTTTGAACTTGATCGAACAACCAAGCGATGGATTGAACCACGGTTCGACGGGTTCGCCCGCGAGCATTTTTTGCATCGCATCATGCATCGTGCGCTCCTGTATCGGCTCTTGCGGCTCAAGCGCGTCCACAAGACGGCCATGGAATACGAGCTTCATATCGCGATTGAATAGGAACGGATCCGGTGTGCAGATCGCCCCGTAGGTTTTGGCCACCGCCCCATCTTCGTCTACAAGGTACGGAAACTCCATTCCGCGCTCGGTGGCGAAGGCTTTCATATCATCGGCCGATTCTCCTGGGTATTCCGGATCACTCGAGTTGATGCCGACGAACGCGATCCGCTTGCCAAATTCTTCGTGTAGCGCTACTGCCTCCCCTATCCGCGCCTTAACGTATGGGCAGTGATTGCACATGAACAAAATAAATACTCCTTCCTTGCCCGTGAAGTCTGCAAGCGTATACGTGCGACCCCCTATGCCCGACAATGCAAACGCCGGAGCCGTATCGCCTTTCTGTAACTTCGATAGTGACTCAGTCTTTGCCATCCCCCAAGGATACTACGGGGTCAGCGGTTTCAGTGTGAGCGAGTGGCGCATCGCATCGAATGCGGTGAGAAGCGCATCGTGATCATATTCGCGTACGGCGCCAGGCTCAAAATTCTCGATAGCCATCGAATGCAAGAAGTAGCGCACTGCTGTGCAGGGCTTTGAGCCCTCGAGCGCATACACCATTTCTTCGTAGCGGTTCCCCGCGCCAGCATCGGTTGTCGTCGCGAGTGAATACGTGACGCCACTCTCCGTTACCGTCGCGGCGCGCACATTAGGCACAACATAGATATCACCCGTACAGGTGTTGGCACGCGGCAGTGTTTCAACAGAGAGATACGAGTCGGCAGAAAGATTGGTGCCAGTAGCGATTGTAAGCGGTACGGTGAATTTAACTCCGTAGATTGGCTTGCCTTTGAATTGATTGTACGAATATGAATCATCCGCGACGAAATTCTGCGGGAAGACGATCGAGAATGTCGTCGTCGCGTAGGTCGAAGTCGCTGTCTGTTGTACGACCGGCGGTGTAGTCGTCGGCGTAGTGCTTGCATCCATCGTCCACCAATAATATGCACCTCCTGCTACTAATAGAATCGCTATTGCGGCAACAAAATATTTGGCCATGCGCGAATCATGCCACCGTATGCATGCGGGAGCAACCCCGCTTGCGGCGGCACAGGAAAACGGCTCAAAACCTAGAAGATCCAGACCCTGCGGCGATTGAGGTAGTATGCAATCGTAGCAAGGGCGGCTAGGAGCGCGGGTATCCAATACCCTGGCAGATACAACTCGGCGATGTCATAGAGGCCGATCCAATTGATCGAAACACTGCCGTTTACCGTGGCGACGGAATCCAGCAAGTCCTGATCTTGGGATTTTACCGCTTCGAGGCTCTTCTCCTCATACTTGAGTTCGTAATCTATATACTCAAGCTCGTCGGCATATGAACTGTTCTCGCCCGCGAGACGCGATTTGAGCACCGACTGTTCGTTGTAGAGCACCTGCAGGCGTGCGGTTATCTGTGCCCGGCGTACCGGGTCACTCGTTGCCTCGGAATTGAGCGAAGCGATTTCCTGGGTGTTCGCATTTAGCTGAGACTGTATCGAGACGACAGCACGACTGTGTGATGACACCAGGCTCGCGCGCTCGTCTTTCAGATCCGATATGTTGGTCTCGACATACTTCTGCTGCTCTTCAATAGAGACCTTTTGCGGTAAGAGGTTTTCGGATGAAATATTGACCGTTAGAAACCGTGAGCCAACGAGCGTCTCGAGCTCGTCGCGGAGCCCCTCGTACTTACTCATCGGCACTACGAACGAGACGTAGCCATATTCTCGTGAGCTTGTGGTGTTGTCTACGCGACCGTCCGCGCCGCGAACCGTACTCTCGACGCGACGCGTAAGTGCCGGCACATCACGGGTCTGCATTTCAGCGCCATAGCTCACCTTGAGAAACTCCCGTGCATCACTTGCGCTCGGCTGAGATTTCCAATAGCCCGGGTACTCTGGCGATATCATGCGGGCACTCATGTTGGCCGATATTCCCCCCATCATTCCCCGTGGCGAAATCGCGGGGGGCATCGGTGCGCTGGTCGGATATGTGGCATCTGTTTCCGAATACAATACGTAATCGCCGCCGTAGCCACCCATCATTGGGACGATGCCGCGATTGAACCTGCCATCAGAAGCATTGAAGAGCGCGAGCACGGCAAGCAACGCAAGGATAATCGCGATCCATGGAATGCGATGTGGAGCCTCGTCGTTCATAGATATCAAAAGAATAGCGCACAATTTCCACGCGTATCACCGGGGCTGTTCATAACTATTTGTTCCCGCCACCTAAAATATCTTTTGTTTGTATCGGGCTTTGTATCCCCGGGGTCCATTCGGCGTCTATCGCGCTAAACTGACGTTCATAATCGGCGATATGGTGGCCGAGATACTGCGCGAGACGCTTCATGTGCTGCGGCGTAAGCGCGTAGGTAATGCCCTGCTCACCGGTAAGCATGCTCATCACAAAGAATTCCTGCGAGAACGCGACTGAAATATTTTCACAAAATTGTTTGGGTACTTTGTTGAGATCCATAGCCGCGAGGAGAGTTGATTGATAACCTCTATCATCGCATACATGCCATCGTTTGAAAGTTAAAAACGACCCCAAAATGCTATACACATGCGTCTCTTGACGACTTGTCAAATGAAACGTACCGTAGAAATAAGGCAACCTACAGAGGAGGGCCTGATGACGTTAAGAACTTTGACTTTGACAATCGCAACGGCAATGGGGCTACTGGCCTCTGTTGCCGCAGCCCAAGAAGTCTCGATCGGCACAGGCCCCGTCTGCGATACGCAGAAGCAAGCAGAGCGTCTCGTTGCTCTGCTCGAACAGGGATCTGAGGCCGCGGTCTCGGCAGTCAATGCCGAGGAAAAGGACCCGATGGCGTGCGTCGTTGCGACGGTGGCGTTTGTGGAAGGACCGCTGGTTGCGACCGTCCGTAATACGACGACATCCTACAAGATCTTCAAGATTCTCGTGCTGGGACTCTACACGCCAACCGGCGTGTTCCCGACGGCACCCGCTTCGTACTTCTCGATCTTGAAAATCGAGGAGAGGGGCGCATGATGCACCCTCAAGGAATGCGAAGGCCCGCGCGCGAGCGAGGGCCTTTCGATATCTCAAACTTCTGCGTCTTCAATCCATTGGGTTTGTCTCCACGTTAATTCACCTTCTTAAAGCGGAGCACTCCGCCGCGATCCATGTAGATCAATTCGAGCTCGGCCGAAGTCGCTTTCGATACGCGGTAATTAAACGTATCGCTGTCCATAGCGATCTGGATGTACGAGACATCGTTGTCCAGTTGGAATGTTACGCCTGCCGGAAGTTCCATCTTGGCTGTGTAGACTTTCCATGTACCGTTCGTTGTAGCACTCGCATTGCCCTCGTACGTGTCCGTTACCGTGCCGTCGGCGCGGAACGTGCGCGTAAACTTTGCGTCGTCGGTGCTCTTCCACTCACCCACGACCTGCGATTGCGTCTCCGTCGCCTTAGGGTCTGTTTGTGCCGATTGCGTGGGAGTGGTCGTCGCGGTGGACACTGTTTCGGGAGTGGTGCGATTGGTGCCGATGTAATACGCAAGTCCCGCGAGGATAATAACCGCAACTCCGATAGTAATTGCTCGTGTGTTCATATGTATATTCTTACTGCTATGCGGGCAATGGTACCTTATTCATGAACAGTGGCGCAAGTCCGCACACTAACGTACGTTAGTGTGCGGACAAGTCCGCCGCTCGTTACTTTTCTTCAAGGTCCAGGCAGACGGAATTAACACAGTACCTCTTGCCTGTGGCGGTGGGACCATCGTCGAAAATATGGCCTAAATGTGAGCCGCACCGGGCGCACACGATTTCGGTGCGCTGCATGCCCCCTGACGAGTCGTCGTGAGTCTCGACGGCACCGGGGAGGGCTTGGTCAAAAGATGGCCATCCGGTACCCGAATCAAACTTCGCGTCCGAGCGAAAAAGCGGGTTACCGCATGCGGCGCATGCGTACGTGCCATCGGCTTTTTCGTGCACATACTCGCCGGTAAATGACTGCTCGGTCCCCTTTTCGCGCAAGACCTTGTATTGCTCGGGTGTGAGCATTTCTTTCCACCCCTCATCGCTTTCCGGCAACTCTTTTTTACTCATATGAAAATTATATCGCGTACATAAAAATCATCGAGGCGCGGCGGGCCATCTTGGCCGCCGCGCCTGTCACTGCTTAGCGCAGTTCGAACGCGAACAACAGGTCGAGTTGACCCCGCGCAATCATCTTCTTTGCGTCGTTAATCAATTGGAAGCTGCATGGCACACAGATGCCACGCCGGCGATCCATTATTGCTTCTTTCACGTCGACCTCCATGTAGACGGCCGAGCCAACTTGAAGTGGCCTTACAAATTGACATGAGACCGATTCGATGACCTTTTGGGTGCCTGGAATGTCAATCGGCATGTCCGGGCGCAAACGTGGCAGAAGTGCGAGTATGAGCAAGCCGGGCACGATCGGCACTGCGAACGGTTCGTGATTGCCACCGTCTTTGTGAATCGGGTTGTCGTCTCCCGTCAACTCGGTGAACTGGTCGACCCAGTGCTGCGAGATTGTAACGCGGGGACCGACAAGCGGGCACTGAGCTACGAGAGCCTCGATGATGCGGTTGATATCGGCCGGCACTGGCTGTTGCTGCAAAGCAAAGACGTTCATGGACGTTCCCTCCTTGATTTTCGGCACACTAGAGAAGATCCTAGCGTTTTATCGCGCGTGGGTCAATTCTTCTTCGCGCTTTCGAGGTACCGTAACACCTCTTCATCACTCACCTGATCAAAATGCTCATACGCCTGCCCTATCGCGTGTATATCGAGCGGGGAGGCCAGACACACCACTTCGTCTGCTTCACGACTGAGCTCTTCTGCGGTGCCGGGAACACATACGGGAGTTGCCAGAATAATCCGCGCGCGCGAATAGCGAATGCGAGCCGCGCGCAGCGCGGCTCGCGCCGTCATCCCCGTCGCGATGCCGTCATCCACAATGATCACTGTGTTCGGCGTAAAACCTACCGAATATTGGCCGCTTCGATACACGTCGATACGGCGGCGCATTTCTTCCCGCTCCTTTCCGACCATTCCCTCAACGCTTGTCTGCGATGCGCCCGATGCGCGTATCGAGTCTTCGTCGAAGACCAACACCTCGTGTGGTGCGATCGCGCCGACCGCAAATTCCTGATTGAGGGGTGCACCGATTTTCCGTACGACGAGCGTGTCGAGTGGTGCCTGGAGAGCTTTCGCGACCTCGTACCCTACCGGCACACCGCCGCGCGGGAGCGCCAAAACAAGCGTCCGATTTGGCGCATATTTTTTCAATACTTGAGCGAGTGCACATCCCGCCTCTGCTCTGTCGGTGTATATCCGAGTCATATCCCCATTCTCGCTTAACGACGTAGAAAAGAAAGGGGTGCAATTGTGCGGCTTATCGACGCGCTTTTGAACGTTCGATCTCGGTTAAAAATTGTTTACGCAAGCGTACGCTTGAAGGTGTTATCTCCAGGTATTCGTCTTCGGCCATCACCTCGAGCCCCCGCTCGATACTAAGCTCGAATGGAGGAATAAGGTTAAGCGCCTCATCTGTGCCTTTGGATCGCATGTTCGTGAGCTGTTTGCCTTTGGTCGGATTCACCATCATTTCCTCGCCCTTGGACGTGTTGCCGATGACGAGCCCTTCATATACCTCCACTGCAGGAGCGATATACAAGACGCCACGGTCCTGCAGATTCCATAGCGAGAAGCCAAGCGCCTTACCACTTGCCATCGAAATCATCGAGCCCACCTGACGCTTCTTGATTTCGCCGGCATATGCACGGAACCCAATGACGCGAGAAGAAAGTATCCCCTCGCCCTTGGTATCGAGTACGAATTGATTGCGGTAGCCCAAAAGCCCACGAGTCGGCCCCGTAAATATCATACGCGTAAGACCCGTATCTTTTCCGCCGGAGGCGGATCCGCCCATGGCGGACATCACGAATTTACGCGTCCCGAGGCGCTCAATGATGGCGCCCTGATATTCGGCTGGTGTATCAACGACGACCTCTTCGTACGGCTCGAGCTTCTGCCCGTTTTCCTCGTGAAATATGACCTGCGGTTGAGAAACTTGCAGTTCGTACCCTTCGCGTCGCATGTTTTCCAAAAGTATTGCGATGTGTAGCTCGCCACGACCTGAAACCTTGTAGTTGTCGCCGACGAATTCAACGCGTAGGCCCACATTGACCTCGAGTTCGCGCTCGAGACGCTCGCGGATCTGGCGCGAGGTCACGAATTTGCCTTCGCGACCGGCAAACGGCGAATTGTTGACGAGAAAGTTGAGTGTAATGGTCGGTTCATCGATGGCTATCGCCGGCAGGGGTTCGACGGACGTATCGGTCGTAATGGTTTCGCCGATAAAAATATCCGAAAGGCCGGCGACGAGCACGATGTCTCCCGCTGAGACCTCGTTCACCTCGACTTTTTGTAGACCCTTGAATGTGTACATTTTCGTAATCTTGCCGGGGCGTGTTTCTCCAGTAGACTTTTTGACGAACACCGGATCGTTGGTGTGCAGTACTCCCTCGTACACACGTGCAACGGCCAAGCGACCCAGGAAATTGTCGTAGCCCAAATTGAACGGCTGTAACCGCGCGGGTTTTTGTAGTGCCTCGTCGGAAGATGCGGGGGGCACGTGCGCAAGAATCGTATCCAAAAGCGGCGTAAGGTCCTTGGACTCGTCTTCGAGTTTTATTTTGGCGATACCTTGTTTGCCTATCGTATACACTACCTTGAAATCTGCCTGCTCATTCGAAGCGCCGAGCTCGAGAAAGAGTTCGAGGACTTGTTCTTCGCACCGCGCCGGGTCGGCGGCGGGCTTGTCGATTTTGTTGACGACAACGATGGGCCTCAGACCGAGCTCGAGCGACTTTTTTAACACAAAGCGCGTCTGGGGCATTGGACCCTCTTGTGCGTCGACAACGAGAAGCACTGAATCAATACTACGGAGCACCCGCTCGACTTCCGATCCGAAATCGGCGTGACCCGGCGTATCCACAATGTTTATTTTCGTATCTTTATACGGAATGGAGGCATTCTTGGAATAGATGGTGATTCCGCGCTCGAGTTCGAGTGCATTGGAGTCCATCGAGACACCCTCCTCGGCCACACCGGTCTGCCGTAAAAGAGCGTCGGTCAGCGTTGTCTTGCCGTGGTCGACGTGTGCGATTATTGCGATATTTCGGATTTCTGTAGCCATATACAAAGAAAAATGCCCCGCGCCGCGAGGCACAATTCACATTCTACATCCAATTTACCCACTAGTAAAGCCATTCTGCGGCTCATACATCCAGCGAGCCCCGAGTATCCTTTACAATTGGTCGTCGATGGCTTTCTTAAAGTCTTCGAGTGCCATGAATCCGGGGAGTAAAACCTTGCCGGTGATGAATCCCGGTGTGCCGTTGATGCCAAATTTTGCCGCTTCCGTTTTATCTGCATCCATTACCTCCGTGTATGCTTCCCCGTTCGAGGCGACCCGAGCTTTCAGTGCATTCGCGTCTACGCCCGAGATCTTTTTGGTCAGCGCGACTATTGAAGCCTCGTCGCCGAATCCGCCGTGCTCCTCGTCTTGCGCGTGATACATCGCTTCACGCCATTCCCAATATTTTTGCGGATACAAATCCCACATCGCCCTGCCCCAGAGCGCCGCAGTATTCGAATCCTCGCTCAAGAACGCGAAATCTTTGAACACTATTTTCAATTTGCCCGTGTCCACGTAATCTTTGATCAGCGTCGGCATCACCGGCGGATTCGGAATGCCATCCACTCCACCGACTTCAAACGCCTTGCAGAACGGGCACTGGTAGTCCGACCAGTACGCCATTGTTACAGGCGCATTCTCTGCGCCGATATATGGATGCCCTTCGATATCTACATCTTTGATATTGACGTCTACCGTGCCGCCTGTGCCGCCTGTGCCTCCGCCGCCGAAACCACCCCCGCCCAAAGCTACGATAAGCGAAACGCCGATAATAACCCCGGCGATGATTATCGCGCCCGGGATGTACAGATTGCTGTAATCTTGTCCAGTTGATGGTGGCATAGTCTGACTATTCTACACTATTTTTTGGAACGTGCTCGGGTCTGTTTACAAAAACGTGTTGAGTTTTGTGCGGGTCCTTGGGCCTACGGTGCCGTACCCAGCTTGACCTGCCTTTACAATTCCGTGCTTGACCTGGAATTTCTTTATCGCACTTAACGTCAGTGCGCCGAAACGGTTTGTTTCTTGGCCCGGTGAACCTGCTCCGCTCGCCGCAATGCGTGTGGAGCTATCGGAATTGAGGATCTTTTGGAGCGTGCGGACGTCCTCGCCGACAGAGCCAATCAGGAGGATGCGTTTGATCTGCGCACTACTTACAACCCCGCCCGCAACGGGCGCACTCGGTGTTGATCCGTCTTTGACGGCGACTCCCTGGAGAATGTTCCAGATCGCCGGATCCTGTCCGCCATCGAACTTGAAGATCGAGATGCCGCGCACGCCGAGGCGCTTCGCAAGATCTATTTTTTGCTGCATTGATTGTGCATCGGGCCACGTCAACATACGGAACGTGAGGTTGGAATTGTTCTGATTTGCATACGTGCTTGCGGCGGCCGCGGCGAGATTTGCACCAACTGTTCCTGAGACGGGAGGGGTCGTGGTACCGAGACTCCCGAAGTACGTAAAGTACAGCTCACCTGCCGAATTACGTATGGGTGTGATACCAAGCTGCTGTGCTATGGGCCACGCATACCCTGGATTGAAGGTCCACAGGATATCGTAAACGTGCTGATTGCCCGCGTAGGTGATGACGGCATATTCATAGCCATAGGTCGGTACTCCGATTAGCATTTTGCTCTTTGAAATATCCTGCGACATGAGATTCACCACCTTCTCCACCCAGCGCGGATCAGCGACGGGCGCATGGAGCTCGCCGGTAGCCTCTACCTCGGCGTTGAGCTTGAGGTCTATGCCCTGTTGGTCGTATGCCATGAGGCGTACGCGGTCGCAAGCGCTGTTTATCGCCTTAAGGTCGTTGGAAAACATGCCCGCATCCGTCGGTACCGTCGTGCCGTAGTACCTGTCTTCAACGGGTATGCGGGTCTCGATGGTGCACATGAGCCACTTGCTGGCCCCGAGACCTTGCTTTAGTTCCCTTAAAAATGCCGAGAAGAAGTCCTTTGTCTCTGCCCGTTTGAATTCAAAGTCGATATCGACGCCATCGTATCCGCGGGTGTTCACGAGCGTGACGATCTGTTGCACCAGAGTTTTCCGCATTTGCGAATCGCTGAGAACGGAGTGTATGAGGTCGCGATTACCGGACATTACGGTCGGTATGACACGTACGCCCTTGCTTTTTGCTACTGCGCTAAAACCGGTCCATGGATCCAGGTCGACCGATGTGTTGTCGAAAAGCGTGCCGTCGGATTTAAGTGTGAAAACAAAAGGATTTACTTCGGTGAGTTTATCGAGGTGTGGCAAGGTATCAATTGTGCCGGTGGCCGCGCGCCAGTATGGGATCCAGCCAGTCACTTCGAACCCTGTTGTTACTTGAGCGCTCGCAAATGCGGGTGCTAAAAAAAGCGAGGCGAATAGGCCCAAGGACATGTATTTGAAGGACTGCATCATATGCGGTGACGCTTGAGCTTAGCATTTCTTTCGGCTTGTGTGCGACCGGCATCGTTTGGAATAACGTGAATTCACTTCTGTTCTAAGGTTTAACCTTAGAACACGCACACCGTTGAACGATCTCAATACCACGTGGTGGAGCCATCGCCGGTAAGCGGTATCTTTTCTCCCAAATATTTCGGCTCCCTGTTCGTCGCAAGGTTGAGTAGAGCTTTCACCGATGCAGGAACTTCGCGCAGGTAATTGCGGAGCGACACACCCGAACTTTGCGCCGTCATCCCATATGCGGTGAGGCCAAGGTGCCGTGCGAGGTATACTGCGCGCGGCAAATGAAAATCTTGCGTTACGACGGTGACAGAATGTGCGCCGAATATTTCACGCGCGCGGTACATACTACTATAGGTATCGAATCCCGCGTGATCGAGGAAGATATCCTCTGCAGGAATACCAGCCTCGAGCAAATATTTCCGCACGGGCGTCACCTCATCATGCGTGAGCGCACTGTTGTCTCCGGTGACCAAGATCTTCGATACCTTGCCGTTTCGGTACAGTTCGGCCGCTGTGTACGCGCGCTCTTCGAGAACCGGCGTCGGCTGGCCGCGACGGACTGCGGCACCGAGAACGACTGCCGCGTCGGTCTTCGGTACATCATCGATCGATACGTACAAATATCGCGTCGTCGTCATTCGTATCGTTATCGGAACGAGTAGGATGCATACGGCGCCGGCAAGTACCGCGACGAGACAAAGCTGTATGTGCACTCTCCATTCGGTCATGGCGCAACTATACCAAAACGCCCCCAGTGCGGGGGCGTTTTGCAAACACGGTATAAGAATTTAGTAGGTGACCGTGAAGTAGAGTGTCTGCGAAGTGCCGTTTGAGTTCGTCACGTAGATCGGGTAGGTACCCGGCGTAACCGGCTGGGTCACTCCCGCTCTGCACTCCGGACCGATCGTGTCGCAGGCCGAGACAGACGATGGAATGGTGTAGAGGATGATATTGCCGCTGTAGGATTGTACATTGCGCATGCCGCCGATGCCGAAGTGCACTACATTGTCGTATGCGGTGAATCCGGTTCCTTGCAATACGATCTGCGTGCCGACGCGCCCGGATGTTGGAGAAATCGAACCGAGTACCACCGGGCCCCCAATAGCACCGCCGACAGTGACCGTCGCAGTCGAAGTATTGCTCTGACCGCTTTGATTGGTCGCGGTGAACGTGATTGTGAACGTGCTCGCCTGGTTGTAGACATGACTAAACGAAAAGGTCTGCGTTCCCGTTATGTATTGGCTTTGCGGAGCCGCGGGATTGTAGGCGTACGTTTCGTCACCCCAGCGAACAGAGAGCGTGGTGTACGTATACGGAGCCGAGACCGTCACGGTCCACGTGCCAGAGGTACCGACGGAAAGATTATTCGGGCCCGTCACACTTGTGATCTGCGGAGCGCCCACAGTACCGAGCGAAGTGACGGTAAACGGCAACACGTTACTCGTCTGATTCTGTGCATTCGAGACCGACACATTGTATGTGCCGAGCGTCACTTGCTGCGAGCCATACCCGGTGAGGTACGTCGGCACAGTGAACGTGAGCGAGGTGCCACTGTAGGACGAGATGTTTGTCATGATGCCATTACCGAATCGTACGGTGTTACCCGTTTGGCTGAAACCGGAACCGTAGACTGTCACCTGTGTGCCGACCGCGCCGCTTGCAGGATTCAAGTATGAGAGTGTGACTCCCTGCGAACATCCGTATCCGTACAGGTAGCCGCACACTGCGATACTGAGCGAGAGCGCGTTGCTCGTGCCACGCGTATTTGTCACGTATACCTGCACGGTACCGGAGAGGTAGGCAGGCACATTGAACGAGAGCGACGTGCCGTTATACGAAGACACGTTCGGGATCGGCGTCGAGCCGACGTAGACCGTGTTGCTGTAGTAGTCG
>Ga0209542_10005328_pt1 | contig 25736 bp, 35 predicted proteins | sample RifCSPhighO2_01_FD_184028 | JGI IMG/M metagenome (GOLD analysis project Ga0209542, IMG submission 184028) | Soil microbial communities from Rifle, Colorado - Rifle CSP2_plank highO2_0.1 (SPAdes) (version 2) | ecosystem: Environmental > Terrestrial > Deep subsurface > Rock core/Sediment ...
GTTCCTTCATTCTAATGTTCTTAAGAACATTAGAATGTTGGGGTTGGTTTAAAAGCTCCCCATTCTGCAATGCTTTTTGCGCCGCCGTGAGAATTTCCAAATCTTTCTGTGCTTCTTTCTTGCCGGTTTTCGCCTCGCCTTCAACTTTCTTTAAAACTTTTTCAATGGTTTCCAAATCTTTGAGTGCCAGCTCGGCATTGATGATTTCCATATCGCGAACCGGATCAATGGAATTTTCAACATGAATTATCTCACCGCCCTTAAAACACCGCAGCACCTCAACAATGGCATTTACTTCCCGTATGTGCGATAAAAATTGATTGCCTAATCCTTCGCCTTTGTTCGCGCCGCGAACCAAACCGGCAATGTCGTAAAATTCCACCACTGCTGGAATTTTTTTAACGGACTTGCTTAAAGCCGCAAGCTTATCCAATCTTTCATCCGGCACCATTACCACGCCCACATTGGGATCAATGGTGCAAAAAGGATAATTGGCGATATTAACTTCGTTTTTGGTTAAAATTTTAAAAAGTGTTGACTTACCGACATTAGGCAGACCAACTATACCGATGGATAGTTTCATAAAACTGCATTATAGCGGGAATTAAGAAATAATAAAGCCCCACCTTCACGCTTGTGGCAAAGGCAGGGCAATGCGATTCAGGAATCCGCGTTGTTCGCTCGGAGAGCGCCTCTCTCCGATAGTTTGGATCGGTCAATGCAGGGTTCTCTTCCCTGCCCAGTGGAGGGGTGAGGGCGTGGGCTCGCCCATTTTTTGGCCGGACACGAACAAACTGCCTACTCCATGGTCGGAGACTATGGCCTTCTGAAGGCCTGTGACACATACGCCCATGCCATTAACCTTACGGCCAACGGCTTTCTAGGCACATTCCTGAACCGCTTCAAATAAGAGTATTGCCTGATTTTGCGATGCCGTCAAGTTCATCGCGAATGTCATCTGGAATCGGAATGGCGTTGCCTTTTTTACTCACTCCCGGATACCGCCAAGCGCTGATCATAAGCGCACGCGAGCCACTTGGATTTAGCCAATAACCACTAGGATTTTGAGTAGGTTTCTGGTTTATGGTTTGTTGTTTATAGTTTGTTTTTTGGTACATCACCCAAATCTCCTCCTTTTTCTTGCCGCGGTCGTTACGCTTCATGACTGCCGTTGTATTCGGCGCAATTCCCTCTTCTTTACGCTTTGGCAAATTTAAAACACTCTTAATCCTCGCCTCCGAAAGCCCGTAAAACATCATTTTGTTTTTGATGTGCCGCGTCCAGGAAAAATTCTTATCGTCTTTGGGAAATTTGATAAACATGCTGATTATTTGTTCTTAACGTAAATCTTATTTGGAACAGTCAGATTAAGATACGCGACGCGCGCGAGAGGCGTTTTTTTTAAGAACTCGTCGAGCGCCGGGAAAAGGCTCGTGGCAGGATTGAATCTTAAGCTAAAAATCAATTCAGTTCCTTCATCAGTCGCGATGCGCAATTCTTCTAATTCACGATTGTATTTTGCGCTCCTTAAAGAAAGATTAAGCTGATGCATACCTTTTAACACTTTTTTGAAGTTTACAAAGGAAGATTGAGTAAGAAATGAAATCTTGCTAACGGAATCAGATGAATCATCTTCCCAAATCACCGGCACCAACCGGCCGTAAGCTCCGGAAACTTCATTTAATACCGAGCCATTATCTCCATCAATCCATGAACATTTGGAGTTTTCTAAATTTTCTCCGGCTTTAAAATTACGACACCAAATAACTATCCTCTCCCGCTTTTGAATCTTAATGAAAATTGACCTCTCAAATAAATTTTTCTCCAAGGCCAAACTGGCTATTTCAATATCGGAAAATTCAATCTGGCTGGGCCACGAGAAATAGTTTTTTCCTCCTAGAAAACGCGCCGTCTGACTTTTAAAAATAATGGGCGTTAATTTAGCAAGAAATGCCGCGGAATCGCCTTCTTCCAATCCGATGACTTCCAATCGCTGTATTTTGAAAAAATCTTTCTCACGCACAACATATACAACGCCAATGCCGACAAGTATGATAAGCGCCAAAAGTAAATAAATCTTTAACCGCAATTTAAACCAGCGAGATTTCCGACGCCGCTCGGTTATAAAATTCTGCATCATGATGCGATAATTCTCTCGATTAGCGGATTTATTCTGGTAATAACTTCATAATTATTTGTGCTTATCCTGCCTGCTATTTCTTCGGCTGAAATTTCATCTTTGCCGTCTTTGGCAAGAAGCGTAACTCGGTCGCCTGCTATGCAATTGATGCCTGTCGCGTCAACGGCGATGAAATCCATTGACACTCTGCCTAAAACTTTGGCGCGTTTGCCGTGGATTAAAACTTCGCCTTTTCCGGAAAGTCCGCGGTCAAAGCCATGCCAGTAGCCGATGGGCACGATTACAATTTTTGTGGACCGCGCAATGCCTTCGGTTAAATCATAGCCTATGCGATCGCCTTTTTTAAGCTCTTTGATTTCGCTTATTATTGAACGCCACAACAAAACCGGCTGTAATTTAATTTTCTTGGCCATTTGTTTTTTAAGTTTTTCTGACGGCCATAAGCCGTAAAGTCCAATGCCGATTCTAACCGCGTCCAAATGGTATTTTTTATCGACTAAAACGCCGCCTGTTGCGGCTACGTGTTTCATAAGATTCGTAAAACCTGACTGCTCGAAAATTTTTACGCTCTTCTGAAATTCTTTAAACTGCTTTTCGGTAAACTCGCGATTACCAGGTGCCGCGAAATGAGTGTAAATACCAGTTAATAGATGTTGGAGATGAGAAGTTGGAGGTTGGACTTTTTTTACGATTGCCGGTAGCTCGGCAACGTAAAACCCTTGACGGTGCATTCCGGTATCAATTTTCAAGTGAAATTCCTGCCGGTATTTTGAGCTTAAAAGCCGCTTTAAACCTTCATAATTTGATATGGTAAGCGTTATTTTGTTTTTATAGGCGTCGTGGAACGAGTTTGGTGGCAAAGTAGGTCCAAGCACTAAAATCGCCTTTTTTATACCGTTTTGCCGCAATTTAACGCCCTCTACAACGCTATCAACGCAAAAACCATCTACGCCCAACTTATCTGCCAGTTTTGAAAATAAAATAAGCCCGTGGCCATAGGCATTGGACTTAACCACGGCATAGAACTTGGCTTGCGGAGCAAGAATTGATTTAATCGCCCTAAAATTATTAAGGACCGCACTACGGCTTATTTCAACCCAAGTTTTATAGTGATTACTCGACTTCATTATCTAAAGATGTTTGAAAAACCAAAAAAAATCAAGATTTTCCCAAATGTCTAAAAATCTCCTATTAGTGACGATCGTCACATAATGGAGATTTTGACATTTGACAAGCGCAGTTGATTCGTCTTAAGTGCGCCGGCGAGCTTTTTTACCTCTTAATTTCCTTAAACCCGGCGTATTTTGCCAAAACAGTTGGAATTTTTACGGCTCCTTTTTCGGTTTGAAAATTTTCCAAAATCGCCACTATAGCCCGCGAAGTGGCTATGGCGGTGCCGTTAAGCGTATGAACAAAATCGGACTCACCGCTGTCTCTCTTGAATTTAATCCCAAGCCGCCGCGCTTGATAATCGGTGGTGTTGGAAGCCGATGTAACCTCTCCCCAATCGCCGCGTCCCGGCAGCCAAGCTTCCAAATCAAACTTTCGAGCGGCTTGCGCGCCCAGATCGGCGGTGCACATTTTTAGGACGCGATAAGGAATTTTAAGTCCTTGCCATAACTTTTCTTCAAGCTCCAATAGTTCATTATGGATTCTATCCGAGTCTTCCGGCTTTGCGTAAACAAACATTTCAACTTTTGTGAACTGATGCACGCGGTACAATCCTTTGGAGTATTTGCCGTAGCCCCCGGACTCTTGCCTGAAGCAATGAGAATAACCGGCATAGCGCGCGGGTAAAACGCTTTCATGCAAGATTTCATCGGCATGAATACCAGCAAGCGTCACTTCAGAAGTAGCAATCAACCCTAAATCAGAATCTTTGATTTCATAAGTCTGGGCTTCTGGCCCTCGCGGCAGATAGCCGGTGCCCAAATAAAACTTTTGGCGCGCCAAATCCGGCGTAATAACTGGAACAAATCCTTTACTTTTTAAAAAATCGAGAGCATAACCGACCAAAGCCACTTCTAAAAGAGCTCCTTCGTTTTTTAAATAGTAAAATCCGGCACCGCTCACTTTTGAACCGGCTTCAAAATCTAAAATATCCAAATTTTTGCCGAGTTCCAAATGATCCTTAGGCTTAAAGTTAAAATTCGGTTTTTTGCCGACTTCTCGAAGAACTACATTATCCTTCTCGCTTGCGCCAACCGGAACATCGGCAGCCGGAATATTGGGAAATTGGTAAAGCAGCTCTTCCCGTTTTTCTTCAATGCCTTTTATTTCGCCTTCCAGCGCCTTGACTGCGGCTTTGACTTTTGTTGCTTCCGCAACATTGCGCTCTTTGCTTAACTTATTAAGCGTAGCTCGCGACTCGTCAATTTTTTTGATTAATTCCCGCCAGTCGTTATCCAGCACCAAAAAATCATCCGCGAGGCACGGATCCATATTTCTGTCTTTTAAAGATTTTTTAACTACTTCGGGATTTTTCCTGATAAGATTAATATCCAACATGGTGGCTTAATGTTTTTCGTATATTCGTACTTTTTCGTATTTCACAGCATTATTCTTTATTCGCCTCATAATACGTAAGTACCTCAATCTTCGGCTTATAGCCAAGCTCCGCCATGCTGTTTTCTAAATCTTTTTTTAATAAATCCTGATCATGACCAATCGCTATTATGTCTGGCTTGTGGCGCCGCACGACATTCCAAATTGAAAGTTCGGCATCCCCAATCGCCACTTGATCCACATGATCGACTTTTTCCAAATGTTCAAACCGCTCGGCAAAATTCTTCTTTGGCAAGTGTCCTTTAAAATGTTCCACAATATGATCCTGCGCTACAACCGCAATCAAATAATCGCCAAGCGCTTTTGCTTCCTGAAGCATTGCCCTGTGGCCTTGATGCAAGCCGTCAAATGTTCCGAAAACCATTACTTTACGCATATAAATTCTCGCTAATCAATCACGAATTAAAATCTCGAATAATCGCTCATGAAATCATTCTATCAAATTTCCTTGAAAAAATAAAACACCCGCAGGAGTTGTGCCTTGCGGGTTATGGTTATAGTTTTTTCAGACCACGAATTCCCTCTTGATCACTTCTTCGACTGGCGTGGTGTCGAAATCAATGATAAGCCAGAACTGGCCATTGGCAAGGCCCACGGCGATCGGATCAACTTTAACAGTCCACTTTTTCTCCTCAACTTCGGCAAGGAGAAAAATATGTTGGAAATCCTGAGAGGCCGCCTTGATCTTGGCTCGGGCGTGATCCGGGATCACGCCTTCGTAGCGCACTTCAAGCGATTGGTCAAAAACGGAAAGCGAATCACTGTCGAACATCTTGCGTACCAACATAAGAAGAGCAAGAAAGATAACTGCGTTGGCAATCCAGGAAAAACCAACCGCAATAGGAATCAAGACAAACGAGAGGGTAAAAATGGAAACACGCCATCTGTCGTTTCTCGCCCGTGTCCGAAGACGTTCCCCGACATCTGAATAACAGTTGGCGATTCTTTCAGGCAACAAATCAGAGCAATTCCAACGAGTCGGATCTGCGCTGATGAAAAACCTCGCGCATTCAGTGCTGAAAACAGCCAGTTTGGGATTGCCGTTCGGATGCCGCCACTTGAGAGGCTCCAAGCTCACGCGCCGATATTTGCCGACAAGTTTACGCTCTTTCTTGAACTGAATCTGCCTTAGATCGAGCTCATTGTCTCTTACGCTAAGAGCTATTCTTGCTTGGTCTTCAACTTGGAAAAGCGAACGGCGAATTTCCCTAATTCTGGCAAGCTCTTTGTTAATAAGCTCCTCTTCTTTGGTAATCGTTTCAGGAGTCAGAATCGGCTCCTTTGCCGCAAGCTCCAGCACCGCTTTGAGCGCTGAAGTCTCAGGCTCTTTGACGATTAGGTTTGTCAAAGGACTATCCTTTCTTCCGGCCGCGTTTTCAGGCCCATCCTGAAAACCGCCATTTAGAACTTAATAGAATATAACAAAAATAAGCATCGACATCAAATCCAAATTTATTTTCATGAATGCATTGAGAAAATGGCTTACCCCCTCTCCCTCATTGGCGGGAAAAGCACAATCTCGCGAATCGGCTTATTCATTAAGACGGCAAAGAGGCGCTCGGACAAGCCAAAACCAAAAGCTGGCGGCATGCCGTATTCCAAGGCTTCCACAAAATCCTCGTCCAGCATCTGGGCTTCCTTGTCGCCGGCGGCGCGGAGCTTCATTTGCTCTTCAAAGCGTTTGCGCTGGTCAACCGGATCATTAAGTTCAGCCCAACCATTGCCCAATTCCGACTGGGCCGCTAAAACCTGCAGCCGCAAAACCTTGCGTGGATTCTCCGGATCGCATTTAGCAAGCGGCGAAACTTCCACCGGATGACCAACTAGAAAACAGGGTTGAATCAGCTTTTGCCGCACGGTTTTTTTATAAATCGCGTCAATCATTCTGCCCTTGCCCCAAGATTTTTCACATTTAATGCCAAGCTCGTCAGCTTTCTTTTTTAATTCTGAAACTTGAACATCTTTATTTAAATCAATGCCGGCTTCTTTTTTAAAAGCTTCAAAGTAATCAACTTTCTGCCATTTGCCGCCCCAATTTAATTCTTGATTTTCCCATTTTGTTTTCGTGCCGCCAGTCACTTTTTCCACTATTTCTTTGTAAAGCTTTTCTACAAGTTTCATGCCATCCTCGTGGTCCTCAAAAGACCAATAAAATTCTAAGGAGTCATATTCCTGCAGATGCTCGCGATCAATGCCTTCGTTTCTAAATACCCGCCCAATCTCAAAAACTTTTTCATAGCCAGCGACAAGCAAACGCTTTAACGGCAATTCCAAAGAAATCCGCAAATAAAAATCACGATCTAAAGCATTGTGATGAGTTACGAACGGCTCGGCATCAGCACCACCGGGCACTGATTCCAAAACCGGCGTTGCCGCTTCCAAGAAACCATCGCTTTTTAGAAAACTTCGTATGGTTTCCCAAAAAACCGCTTTCTTCTCAAATATCTCCTTAACTCCGGGATTAACCAACAAATCCAAATAGCGTTTGCGCAGGCGCGTTTCAATGTTTTCAATGCCAAAATGCTCTGAAGGAATGGGACGTAAACTTTTAACCAAAAACTTTAAACCGGAAACTTCGATGCTTTGCTCGCCTTTCTTTGTTTTAAAAACAGGGCCGCTGGCTTCCAAAAAATCTCCAATATCAAGATTGTCTCGGAAAATATCAAAATTTTTGAAGCCATCTTTTTTGATAACAAGTTGTATGCCCGCGCTTCCATCTTTCAAATCAACGAACATCAAGCCGCCTTGAATACGCAATCCTAGAACGCGACCGGCAACTGAAACTTTTTTACGGCTTTTTCCCAAAGCCGCGAAATCGGAAAGAATAGCTTTAATCTCTGAAGTTCTCGAAACACCGGCTGGATAAGGATCCAAACCGGCCTTCCGCAAAGCTTCAAGTTTTTTCAGGCGCTCTTTGATAAGATCGTCAAGCATTATTATTCTATTTTAACGATTTTGTATGTTACCTCCCCTTTGGGAATTTTTACTCTGACTACTGCGCCGGATTTTTTTCCGATAAAAGCTTTGCCTAAAGGCGATTCATTTGAAATAAAGCCGGATTCCGGCTTTGCTTCGTTGGATCCGACAATGGTAAATCTCTTGACTTCGCCGTCTTTATCAACTTCAATGGTCGAACCGATTTTCACGGTATCGCTGCCTTCGACTTTTTCGATAATCACGGCGTTTTTTACCATCTGTTCAAGTTCGTAAATGCGCCTTTCAACTTGAGCTTGCTCCTCGCGGGCTTCGATGTATTCGGAATTCTCGGATAAATCGCCGAGCTCCTTGGCTCTTTTCAGGCGTTTAGCGACTTCAATGCGGCTTGTAGTTTTCGAGTTTCCGAGCTCTTTTTTTAATTCTTCCAGACGCTCGGCTGTTAAATAATATTCCATATGCTGAAAATTTCTAATTAGTCTAATTTCTAATTAGTCTAAACAAATTCCAATATCTTAAAATCCCAAACAAAAATTTGTTTGTATTTTTGTGCTTGGTGCTTGAGTCATTATTTAGAATAATTAGGTTAATTAGAGCAATTAGGTCAATTCATATTTCCCTCTTTTCAACCACCACCAGATTCTAGCGGCATCCAAAAGCATTTGCAAGTAGCCGAAAGGCGGGAAATGACCGTCGTCATCGCGGCTCCCAGCAACCTGAATTTCTTTGATATTAAATCCGATTTTTTCTCCCAAAACCAAAGCTTCCTGCGAATAACTCCAGCTTTTTAATTTAATGAGCGAAAAGATTTTTTCAGCGGCCTCTGATGAAAAGCATTGGAAACCCAGCAAAAAATCCCGAACTTTTGACCCTAAAAGTTTACGCGTAAAATAATTAACTACTGCCTCGGATATCCGCCTCCAAGACTTCGGCGGCGGATTAAAAACAGTCCTCTTTTCGGCGCGCGAAGCGATTACTATGCCGAAATTATTTTCATTGCTCAAGATCGGCATTACTTTGCCGAATTCGCGGACAGAAATCGAATTGCCGGCGTCAAGCGCAAGGCGCCAGTTGCCTTTGCCGGCAAGCATACCGATCTTCACTGCCGAGCCGACCCCGATATTTCCAGAATTTGGCAAAAGTTTTAAATTCTTGATCATGGCGGAAAATCGATTCACGATCTCCGAAGTATTGTCAGTGGAACCATCGTCAACCACTAAAATTTCGTAGGAAAACTCCTGATCCGCGAGATAACGGTCAATGTCAATTAAAGTCATCGGCAAACGCCTGGCCTCATTAAACGCCGGAATAATAACGGATAAAAATGGCTTGCCCATTTAGGTCAATTATAGCACGGTCAATACTTCGGCTCCTTTATCGGTAATCGCGATAGTGTGTTCAAAATGAGCCGAAATACTTCCGTCAACTGTCGCGTAGCTGTCGTCAGCAAGCTTTTTTACGCGTTCAGAGCCGGCGGAGAACATCGGTTCAATCGCCAAAGTCATGCCGGCTTTAAGCTTAAGCCCGCGGCCTCTCACGCCTTCGTTAAAAACTTCGGGATCTTCGTGGAGATTCTTGCCTATGCCGTGTCCGGTCAACCCTTTAACAACTTTAAATTTCGCTCGCTCGGCAGTTGCTTTAATGGCATGGCCTAAGTCGCCTAAAGTCGCGCCGGGTTTTGCTAAACTTATGGCTTTTGAAAGGGCCTCGCGGGTGATTTCAATAAGTTCAAGCGCGCGTTTGGAAATCGAGCCAATCGCGAAAGTCACGGCTGTGTCCGAATAATAGCCTTCATACTTCACGCCAAGATCAATCTTCAAAATATCGCCGGACTGAAGGCGGCGCTTGTTCGGCACGCCATGCACGACAACTTCGTTTAAAGAAGCGCAGATTGTCGCCGGATACGGCTTTTCGGCGCCAGCTGGCCGATAACCTAAAAAAGCCGCTTTAGCGCCGGCTTTTTTAATGAGTTCGCTCGCAAGATAATCCAGTTCGGCAAGCGTTATTCCTTCTTCAGCAGCTACCGACAAACTCTGCATAACTTTAGCCGCGATTCTGCCAGCGATCTTCATTATCTTAATCTCCGCTTCCTGCTTAATCATCGCTTAATTTTTTCTAAAATGTTTTTTTGGATTACATAAGGGGCCGGTTCGCCGTTTACTTCAGCTATTTTATAGCCGCGCTTTCTAAGCTCGGCAAAGACTGGCGCGGTTTCAGCTTGATACGCGACTAAGCGCTTTTCAATAACAGCGGGGTTGTCCAGCGTGCGTGCGCGCAACTTACCCCCGCAAACCGGACAGCCAAAAGGTTTCTGCTTTAGGTATTGATGCAGAACAGGTTTGCCGCAAACGGAACAGATTAAACGGCTGGAATTTCTTTTAATAGAACTTTTCGGATTGACTTTTAGGAGAAAGAAGAAAATATTATTTCTGCCATATTCCTCCTCTAAAACTTTGAGCAAACCTTTGGTTTTATGGTCGCCGAAAGTTTCAAAAAGCGTGCGCAGAGAACCGCTTAAAACCAAGCCTAACCCGGCTTTGGAAATTTTCCGAAACGCTTTTTCGGCGAGTTCCGCCACCCACCAAGGATCGCAAATACCTCCAGTGTCAAAAGTATGGCGCTGTTTTTGAATCAGTTTATTGTTCTGATTTTTCGGATCGTAAACCACCGCCTCAATTTGAGCTCCGGTATCAAAATGAACCAAGTTCAACGCTTTAGCCAGCAAATCGGCTTGCGTGCCTTTGCCAGAGCCCGGCGGCCCATAAATAATGACTGCGATTTTGCGCATGAGGAAAGTTTAACAAAAATTCTCTTTTTCTTCAACCCGCTTCAGTCCCGCCAGCGCGGGACTTCGCTTATCCTCGGCGATTCGATCGCCTACGGCGATACCATGCCGAATCGCCTGCAGAGTTTCGGATAAAAGAGAATTTTTTGTTTTTAAATTGTTGAATTAAAAATCCCGATGCTTGAAGCATCGGGGGTGTGCGGTCTCTAGACCGCGAATTCCATTTTCACGTACTCCTCGGTAGGAGTGGTATCGTAGTCGGCAATAAGCCAAAGGCTGTCGCCGGCAAACCCGACCACAAGCGGGTCACGCTTCGGTCTTTCCAGCTTCCAATCCGCAACTTCAGTCAGAATATAAATCTCTTGGAAATGTTCCTTGGCTTCCTGGATTTTCTCCTTAACTGGCTGCGGAATAAGGCCGGTGTAACGGCAGACAAAATCACGTTCGATTATGCCAATAGTAATGGCGAAACCAACAACCCAAGTAACCACAATAAGAACAAGCATGAAAAAACAATGAAGATCAACAGCAAGTGCGAGAACGGAGGCTGAAATCGCAATGGCCACGCTTATGGTAATGCAAACATAGCGAAAATTCCGCCAAATTCTGTCGCTCACCTTACTAAGAAGATCAGAGTAGCAATCCTCGAGCACGCTCGGCAAATCTACAGTACCCCTACTAAGTTCAAAACTTCCAGCGTGAACAGCGAAATTCCTCACCTTGATTCTGAATTCCGGACTTCTAATAGTGTGAAGCGCGAAAACCGGCAAGCCGTCCTTGTTGCGCAAACGAAGCGGCTCAAGACCGATTTCCGGATAAACAAAATCTTCGTTCCTTGCCATCTCGCAACGAATACGCTCAACCTTCAATCGCTCAATGCTTCTCTTAACTGCGTCAGCCGAATCACCTTCAATGCCCAACATGTTTTTCTTAAAGTTTTCAGCCGCCTTGATACGGCTATCTAACTCCGCAATATTCTGAGAAGTAATTCCGGATGAAATCGCGTTGGCTTTTGCCTTTGCCAAAACCGCTTTGAGGTTCATGGCCTCCTGCGGCTTTGCGCTCTGGGCTTCGGTTGTCAAGGAACCTCCTTGATTTTGCTTGGTTTTTCGAGCCTATCCCGAAAAACCATTGCCAAAACTAAGGACAGCTTAACATAACAACAAAATATCTGTCAAGCACGCCGCTCACTGCCTTTTTCTTAGAACTCGCTAAAAAAGATTTTTATAACAGGAGCGCATACTCTTTTAAGAAAACGTCCGCAGTCCCCCGCCGAGCGGGGGCGAGGACCACGTTTTCTCAAATTAGTATGCGCGACTATCGTATCCAGAAAAAGAATATGAGCGGCTACTGGAATCCCTCGTATTCTCTTAAGACAAGCTGTGAATCAATTTGTTTCATTGTTTCCAAAGCCACTGAAATCACGATTAAAAGCGCGGTGCCGCCGATGGAAAGCACCTGGACTCCGGTCAAAAGTCGCGTAAGATTGGGCAAAATGGCGACTAATCCCAAAAACACCGCTCCAAAAAAAGTGATGCGCCGTGTCAGTTTGGAGAGAAAATCCCCGGAAGGCTCGCCTGGCCTGATACCCGGAATAAATCCCCCGCTCCGCTGGAGATTTTTAGAAATTTCTTTGGGATCAAAAGTGATGGCAGTGTAAAAGTAAGTGAAAACCACGACTAAGATAAAATAAGCCGCCGCGTAGAATATTTGGTTGTTGAAAATTTTGGTTACGAGATCAAATAGCTTCTGCGAAGCGCTGGTCGAGAAAATAGCGATCATTTGGGATAAAAATTGCGGAAAAAGCAAAATTGAAATCGCGAAGATGATGGGAATGACTCCGGCTTGGTTAACGCGGAGCGGCAAATAACTCATGGCACCGCCGTACATCCGATTGCCTCGAATTCGTTTGGAATAAGAAATGGGAACTTTGCGTTCGCCTTGATTCACGAACACCACGCCCGCGATAATAAGCAAGCTCAAAATCAAAAAGGCGATATAAGTTGGAACTAAAGCGCTGTCAAAAGACAAAAAGATTGACCTTAGGGCGGCGGGGATGCCGCTTACAATGCCAGCAAAAATCAAAAGCGAAACTCCGTTGCCGATTTTATACTCGGTAATAATCTCCCCTATCCACATAAGGATAATGGAACCCGCCGTAACCACGACAACATTGGCTAAAGTTTGAGCCAAACCAAGCTGAGGCAAGACGTTTTGGCTCTCCAAAAGCTTCAAAAAACCGTAGCCTTGAAGCGCCGCGAGCGGCACTGTAAGCCAGCGAGAATAACGGTTGAATTTGGCGCGGCCAGCCGGACCTTCTTCATAGTACATTTCCTTCAAATTCGGGAAAATCATGGTCAAAAGCTGCATGATGATGGTGGCAGTGATGTAAGGCCCGACACCCAACATCATTATGGAAAGATTGTCCAAAGCGCCGCCGGAAAATAAATTTAAAAATCCGAAAAGTTGGTTGCCTTCTAAAAAACCGCGCAGTCGCGACGAATCTATCCCTGGTATGGGAATTGCGGCTAGCATCCTAAAAGCCACGAGCCAAGCGAGCACCATGAGAACTTTATTGCGCAGATCCTTGATTCGAAAAATTTGAAGAAACTTGTCCATTGCCTAAGTAATTTTACCTCCGGCTGCTTCGATCTTTTCTCGCGCTTTTTTTGAAACTTTAACTCCTTCAAAAGTCATTGGTTTTTCCAGTTTGCCGTCGGAGAGAATCTTTACCGGCCAATCGGCCCGGCGGATGAGGCGCGCCTCGCTAAGAGTTTTTGGATTAACCGAAGCTCCGGAAATTTTCTTTGCCACAGCGCCCAGATTCACATCTTGCGTTTTCTGGCTCAATGGCTTGTTTTTAAAGCCGCGCAATTTAGGCAATCGCTGGATAAAATCGCGTTCAGCCGGCCTGATACGATGGCCGGAACGTGATTTTTGGCCTTTAGTGCCGTGCCCGGAAGTCGTGCCTCGCTTGCCCCCACGGCCTACTCTAGGCTTTTTATATTTTCTGGGATGGTTCAGTTTTAGTTCGTGAAGTAACATAACGGGTTTATGATTTTATCCTCTGGGATTCGGATTTCAGCTTTTTTAATGCCTCTATAGTCGCCAGAGCATTAGTAAGTTTATTTGGCGTCCTGCCTAAACATTTTGCCGTAATATCCCTTATGCCCGCAAGCGACAAAACAGTGCGAACAGCGCCTCCAGCGATAAGGCCATGACCTTCTTTGGCTGGCTTAAGCCGCACGCGCGCGGCGCTGAATTTGGCTTCAACTTCATGGTTAATGGTTCTACCATTAAGCGGAATGGTCAATACATTCTTTTTGGCATCCGATCTGGCTTTCTGAACCGCTTGGGAGACATCAAGGCCTTTGGCAATGCCGGCGCCAACTCGGCCTTTCTCATCGCCGATAATCACAGTCGCGCGAAAACGGAAGCGCTTGCCGCCCGCGGTTACGCGCGTCACTCTCCGCAAATCCAAAACTTTTTCGCGAAATTCGTCTTTTTTTACCGAGAATCTATTTCCTCTCATATTGTTAATTAAATCTTAAGCCCGGATGACCGCGCCGATTCGGCAAGCGCCTTGATCCTGCCGTGATACTGATAAGCTCCGCGGTCGAACACGGCGGAATTAATTCCGGCCTTTTTTGCGGCTTCAGCAATAACTTTTCCCAATTCCGAAGAACTCGCGATTTTTGATTTTGATTTTGAAGATAAAGCACGCGTTGATGCCGAAGCCAACGTCCTGCCTTTCTCATCGTCAATAAGCTGAACAAAAAGATGTTTATTGCTTCTAAATACGGTGAGCCGCGGCTTTGACGCTGTTCCGCGTATTCTGCTTCGAGTACGTTTTTTTCTTTGCTCCCGCCTTTTTAATTTTGCTTTATCTCTTTTCATATTATCGGATTATCTTACGCAGTGCCTGTGCCAGCCACTTTCTTGCCGGCTTTGCGCCTCACGACTTCACCGGCATAATGAATGCCCTTGCCTTTATAGGGTTCGGGTTTTTTAATCTTCCGAATCTGAGCCGCTGCCTGTCCAACTGTATTCTTATCGGCTCCGGAAACTTTTATGACGTTCTTTTCAACTGAAATTTTCACGCCGGCTGGCGCGTGATATTTAACCGGATGCGTAAAACCGACAGCTAGCGACAAATTTTCTCCTTCCATGAAAGCCTTAAAGCCGATGCCTTCAATTTCCAATTTTTTTTCAAAACCATGATTCACGCCAGTCAAGGCGTTCTTAATGAGCGCGGCCATGGTGCCCAAATTCGCCCGCGCCTGCTTGTGATGAGCGATGGAAGAAATCGTAATTTCTTTTTCCTTCGGTTCAATCTTTACGTATTCCAAAACAGGCAAAGCTATGCTTCCTTGTTTGCCCTTAAAATTAAGAGTTTTATCGCCAGTTTCAATCTTAACTCCTTCGGGAATCGGTATTGGTTTTTTTGCTAATTTACTCATGCGCTTACCATATTTCAAACAATATCTCCCCTCCCAGCTTTTGCTTGCGCGCCTCTTTGCCGGTCATGATTCCTTTAGAAGTTGAAATGACTGAATCTCCGTAGCTGTTTTTTACCGGACGCAGATCCCGATAACCCAAATAGAGGCGGCGCGAAGATTTGCTCTTAAATTTGACTCCGGTTATGGCGCCTTTGCCGTCTGGATATTTAAGCTTTATCTCGATAACGCGTTTGGGCATTCTGCCTTTTTTGGCCGCGCTTTCCAGATAGCCTCGCTTTGCCAAAAGCTCGGCGATTGCGAAATCAGCGTTGGAAAACGGAACTTTAACGTATTCCATTTTAGCCGCTTGGCTGTTTTTTATTCTGGTTAATAAATCCGTATACATATCACCACGATGATTTTTTAACTCCGGGTATCTCGCCTTTGCTCGCCATTTCCCGAAAACAAATGCGACACAAACCGAAAAATCTCATAAAGCCTCTTTTTCTGCCGCAGCGAAAACACCGCCTGACAATTCTCGTTGAATATTTAGGTTTTTTTTCCGATCGCGCTATGACTGATTTCTTTGCCATATCGTTTTCTTATTTCTTGAATGGTATGCCGATTTCCTTATAAAGCTCAATTGCCCGCTCTCGGCCTTCCGACAATTTTGGAACAACAGTAATTTGGAGCCCGAAATCCAATCGCGAAATATCCGGATTGATTTCCGGAAAAACCACGTTTTCCTTAACACCCACGCTCAGATTGCCGCGTTCATCAACGCTTTTTTTATCTATGCCTCGGAAATCCCGGATCCTCGGCAAAACAACCTTGCAGAATTTTTCCAAAAAATACGCCATGCGGCTGCCGCGCAGAGTCGCCGTAAGCCCTACTGTCGTACCCTCACGCAGTTTGAATCCGGAAACTGACTTTTTAGCTTCCCGAAAAGCCGGCTTTTGCCCGGTTATCGCGGAAAAATCTTTAACGATTGCCGGCAAAACTTTATCGAAATTAGGCTGGCTGGAAAGCCGCCCAATGCCGGCGTTGACAACAATTTTTTCTATTTTTTTTATGCCTTTTTCGTTCATAGCGGCGATTTGCACTTTCTGCAAAAACGAGTTTTAGCGCCAGCTTCTTCAAGCTTATGGCCTACTCGAACCCCTTTTTTGCAAAAGGAACAATACAGCATAACCCTTGATATGTCGAGGGGTTTGGGCAAACTTATGATCTCGCCTTTTTCTCCTTGGCGCTTGGGCCGGCTGTGCTTTTTGTAAACATTAATGCCTTCGATGAGAACCTTGGAATTTTTGCCGTAAACTTTAATAACCTTGCCGGTTTTCCCGCGATCTTTGCCGTTCCTTATATGAACTGTGTCGCCTTTGTGAATAATCATAAATCTCTGATCAATCTCTAATTAATTCCCTAATAATCTCTAATCGGGATCTCATACGATTTCTTCCGCCATTTGAAACACGCTCTCGAAACCTTTTTCCTTTATTTCACGGGGTAAAGGCCCGAAAATCCGCGTTGCTTTCGGTTCGCGTTTTTCGTCAATTAAAACTACGGCGTTGTCGTCAAATCTGATAGTGGTGCCGTCGGATCGCCTAAGCTGATTTCTAGTGCGTACCACGAGCGCTTTCACGATGTCTTTTTTCTTAATCGTTTTCCGCGGTTCAGCAGTTTGAACCGAAGCGATTAAAATGTCGCCGATATGCGCGTAGCGTTTGCGGCTGCCTCCTAAAACGCGAAAACACCTCACGATTTTCGCGCCGCTGTTATCCGCAACTTTAATTATGGAACGTTCTTGAAGCATACAATTAAAATTTCTAAATTTTGTTCATCGAGTCATTGGTGCTTGATTAGAAATTAGGTTAATTTATTTACAATAATCCATCTCTTCTCTTTAGAAATCGGCCTTGTTTCCTGAATCACTACTTTATCCCCGACTTTATATTCTTTTTTTTCATCATGCGCCTTAAAACGCGTTGAAATTTTATAGTATTTCAAATACTTCGGATGGCGGCGCCAGCGAATTATCTCAACAACCGCGGTTTTCGCCATCTTATCTGAAACTATTGTGCCTTGTAATTTTCTCATGTTACGCTTTGCTATTTCGCATTGTCATTATCCGAGCAATAGCCTTTTTTATTTCTTTAATCTCCTTTACGTTTTTCACCTTGCCAGCGACTAAATCTTTTTTAAGCGACCAGAGGCGATCGCGATAATCCGCGAGATCTTTTTTTAAATCCGCCATGTTTTTATTTTTTATCTGATTCAAAATTTCCTTGCGCTTCATAATTAAGCTCTCTTCTCTATTATCCGAGTCCTAACCGGCAATTTATGACCAGCTAAACGCAAAGCTTCTTTGGCCACTTCCGACGCCAAACCGTCAACTTCAAACATTATCCTGCCCGGCTTAACCGGGAAAACATAATGATCAACGGCGCCCTTGCCGCCACCCATGGTGATTTCCGGCGGCCGCTTGGTAATCGGCTTGTCCGGGAAAATCCTAATCCAAAGTTTGCCTTCGCGCTTGGCAAAATTAGTGATGGCACGCCTGGCCGCCTCAATCTGTTTAGAAGTAATCCAAGCAGAACTTTCGGCTTTAAGGCCGAAATTGCCGAAAGCCAAATTAGTGCCGCGGGTTTCAACGGTACGGTACCTGCTCCTGCCTTTTTGCCATTTGCGATGTTTAACTTTCTTTGGAATTAACATATTAGCGGTCCTTTTCAAATACTTCTCCCTTATATATCCAAACTTTTACGCCCACCGTGCCGTAGGTGTTGAACGCAGTAGCTTCGGCGTAATCAATATTTGCCCGCAAAGTCTGAAGAGGCAGCTTACCTTTAGCGAGTGTTTCCCGGCGGGAAATTTCGGCGCCGTCAACTCGGCCGGAAAGTTTTATTTTCGCGCCTTGGACTTCCCGATTATTCATTATAAGCTCAAGATATTTTTTTATAGTGCGCCGAGAGGGCATGCGTTTCTCTAAATCCCAAGCTATTGACTGAGCCATGTATGGAGCGGACATTTCGGACTTTTTCAAATCTTCCACATTCACGCTTACCGAAAACTTAAAGTTCTTCGCGATTCCGCGCTTCACAAAAAGCGCCCTAAGTCTGGATTCAATAAGCCGTGACAATTCTTCAATGCCCTTGCCGCCGCGGCCGATAACCAACCCCGGCCTCGCCACCTTTAAAAAAATGCGGTATGAATTTTCAGCCGGCCTTTCAATCTCAATTCTAACTATGCCAGCTTGAAATATCTTTTCTTTGATGGCTTTCCGAATAAACTCGTCTTCTTGAAGATGATTTCGAAGATTCTTATTCGGCCACCAGCGGCTTCGCCAATTCTCTATAATTCCCAATCGCAGGGAGTATGGTTTTATTTTCTGACCCATGGCAATTGCTTAAAAAAATTCTAGACGCTTTTTCTTCTGAAAATGCGCTTGAGGAAACCTTTCTTTTCTTTTGGCGCTTCCGGCTTAGAAGCTGTTTCTTTCGGCTTTTGATGTTTGGCGTGCTTATGACCTTTTTCTTTTTTATCTTTTTTTACCGGAGGCAAAATTATAAATCTATTTTTCGCAGGCGTCAATTGCTCGCCTAAGACTAACGTTACATGGCTCATTTTTTTATGAATCGGCGTGGCTCGGCCCATGGCGCGCGGCAAAGAACGCTTGAGAATCGGGCCTTGATCAACCATTACTTTTGAAATAAAAAGGCTGTCCACATTGAGCTTCTGGTTATTTTTTGCGTTTTGAACGGCTGAACGCAAAAGCTTCAGAAGAGGTTTCGCGGACCGCTGAGGCCTTAATAAAAGCTGGGCTTCCGCTTCTCCGACCGACAAACCTTTAAGGGTATTGGCAATCAGCCGCACTTTACGCGGCGCGATGTGAAGATAATTCAGTTTTGCGGTCTGTTCTGCCATAGATTTTTATTTTTTTGCTTCCGGAGCGGCTTTGGCCGCCTTGGCTTTTTCCAATTCAGCCGCTTTTTGCGAAGCTTCCAATTCACGCTGCATTTTACCGCCGTGCTTCACGAATTTTCTGGTCGGAGAAAATTCTCCAAGGCGATGCCCCACCATTTCTTCACGCACGGTTACTTCAACGAAGCTTTTGCCGTTATGGACGCCGAAAATAAATCCAACCATCTCCGGGGAAATCTCTGATGCGCGCGACCAAGTTTTGATAACCGCCTTATCGCCGGGTTTCAGCTTGGAAATTTTTTTTAATAGTTTTGGGTCTACATAAGGACCTTTTTTGGAACTGCGGCTCATTGATGATTAGAAATTATTATCGTACTTTCGGTCTTCTCTGCACGATCATTTTTGACGACCATTTTTTCTTATTTCTCGTCTTATGTCCTCCAGTCACCTTGCCCCAGCGCGTCTTGGGCCTCTTCGTGCCTCTTGGCTGCCTGCCTTCGCCACCGCCGTACGGATGATCAACTGGATTCATAACAGTGCCTCGCACAGTCGGCCGAATTCCCAGCCAGCGCGAACGTCCGGCCTTGCCAATGTTCACCAAATTATAGTCAGGATTGGAAACTTGTCCAATAGTCGCGAGACTATTGGAGAAAACCTTACGAATTTCTTTGGAAGACATTTTAATAATGGAATAGCGCCCCTCGTGAGCCAGAACTTCAGCATATGAGCCGGCTGAACGCGCCAAACGGCCTCCGCCTCCGGGTTTTATTTCCACATTATGAACTTGATAACCAACGGGTATTTTTTGAAGCGGCAGACGATTGCCGATTTTAAGCGATGCATTTTCCGAAGTCAAAATCTCATCGCCGACTTTTATGTCTTTCGGCGCTAAAACATAGCTTCTCAATCCGTCTTTATAAACAATGAGGGCTATGAAAGCGCTCCGATATGGATCGTATTCAATAGTTTCCACCTTGGCTGGAATATCAAAACGATTCTGCCGAAAATCGACGAGTCGGTAAAGTTTTTTCAAACCGCCGCCTTGATGCCGCGTTGTAATCACACCCCGGAAATTTCTACCGGCATGAGAGTTGAGGCGCGTTGTAAGCGGCTTCCATGGTTCTTTCGCAGTCAAAATCTCCCGATACGGGATAACGGTCATATGACGCCGCGATGGAGTTGTGGGCTTATAAATTTTCATATTAATGCGGCAACACGTCCAATTTCTGTCCGGCTTTTAGAGTTACAATGGCTTTCTTGTATCCCGGTTTAACTCCAGATGTTCTCCCTAAACGCCGAACCTTCGGCTTGATATTGACTATATGCACGAAGACCGGATCAACCTTGTAAACAACTTTGATTATTTTTTTAATCTCCGGCTTGGTGGCTTTTTTATCAACCAAAAAAATATATTTGCCCAAAGCACTCATTTTAGTTGCCTTCTCGCTTATGATCGGATTTTTTACCAAAAATTTTTCCATGTTAACGCAATTCGCCGACTGCCGACTGCTCAAGCAATAAATTTTTATGCTTTAGAATGTCTTCGACACTCAATGAATTTGGCCTCAAAGCTTTAACACTCGGAATATTGGCAGAGATTCTAAAAACCAGCTTATTGTCCTTGCCGGGGATAAGCAGCGCGGAAATTTTTTTTGAATCTTTCGGTTTTTTTAAAAATACCTTGAGCGCGGCGTCTAAATTCCTGGTTTTCGCGGCGCCAACATTAAAAGAATCCACTATCTTTAATTCTTGATCGGCTAATTTTTTTGAGATCGCCGTTACGATTGCCGCGTGCCTCATCTTTTTATTCACTTTTTTCTGGAAAATCCGCTCTTTGGTCGGACCATGAGTCACGCCGCCGCCCTTCCAGATCGGCGATCTAATTGAACCATGGCGCGCCCGGCCCGTGCCTTTTTGTCTCCACGGCTTTTTGCCGCCGCCAGAAACTTCACCCCGGCCCTTGGCGTGCGCAATCACATTCCGCCTGTTTGAAGCCTGCGCCATAAGCGCTTGATGAACTAAATCGGGATTCCATTTACGCGCGAAAATGGCATCCGGCAAATCTATTTCGCCAGCCACTTCGCCGCTCAATTTATAGACTTGAGTTTTCATATCTTAAAAATTTCCACTTCTTCCCCATTATTCCCCGGCACCGCGCCTTTTAAAAACACGATCTTTTTTTCGGCATCCACCCGGACAATTTCCAAATTTTTAACGGTTTTACGAACCGCACCCATATGGCCGGCCATGCGCCTGCCGGGCAAGGTTCTTTGAGGCGAAGTATTGCCGATCGATCCCGGAGCGCGAAGCCGGTTTTTTTGGCCGTGGGTTTTTGGGCCGCCGTGAAAACCATGACGCTTGACCACGCCTTGAAATCCCTTTCCTTTGGAAATGCCGCTTACCCTTACCAAATCACCCTCTTTAATAGAAGACATATTAGAACTGCTCGCTGCAATAGGCGTTACTCCAATAAAATGCTCGCCTTGCCAAATCTGCGTCATTTTCAGTTTTTTGCCGTAAATCTTCATAAAATCTATAAAAATAACCGCTAAGTCGCGGCTATCTCTACACCCTGACTAGCGCTCCCTATGTTATACCATTTTTATTTCAATATCAACTCCGGCCGGCAAGTTAAGGCGCGAAAGCGATTCAATTATAGATTGAGTGGGATTTACGATGTCTATCAGGCGTTTGTGAATCCGCAATTCAAACTGCTCACGCGAATCTTTGTGCACGAAAGTTGACCGGTTAACGGTGTATTTTTTCATTTCGGTCGGCAATGGTATTGGACCCACGACTTCAGCGTCATGGCGCTTGGCCGTGTCAATTATCTGGCGGCAGGAATTGTCAATCAGCTTATGGTCATAAGCTTTTATGCGCAACCGAAGTTTTTCTTTTTCAACGTCCTTTTTAGCCATACGCTTACACTACGCGATGCTAATATACGAATTCATTCTAATGATACTAATAATACGAATACGAATTGGTATTTAACGGTATTCGCATGATTAGTATGCATTAGTATATTGGCATCGCATTCTAAACGGTAATTTTGGTTACGACTCCCGCGCCCACGGTTTTGCCGCCTTCACGAATTGCGAAGCGCTGTTTTTCTTCCAAAGCCACTGCCGCGATGAGCTTCACTTTGAGCTTTACGGTGTCCCCCGGCATCACCATTTCCATGCCCTCCGGCAAAATAACTTCACCAGTCACATCAGTGGTGCGCACATAAAATTGCGGCTTGTAGCCCTTGAAAAATGGCGTATGCCGTCCGCCTTCTTCTTTAGAAAGCACATAAACTTCGGCGTCAAACTCAGTATGCGGATTTACGCTCCCCGGCTTGGCAATAACCTGTCCGCGCTCCACATCTTCTTTTTTTAAACCGCGAAGCAGAATACCGACGTTGTCGCCGGCCCGGCCTTCATCAAGCAATTTATTGAACATTTCAATGCCGGTAACAACTGTTTTTTGAGTCGGACGCAAACCAATGACTTCAACTTCTTCGTTAACTTTAACAATGCCTCGTTCGGCTCTACCAGTCACAACCGTGCCTCGTCCTTCAATGGAGAAAATGTCTTCAATTGGCATTAAGAACGGCTTCAAAGTATCGCGCACCGGATCCGGAATAAATTCATCCAGAGCTTTAACCAAATCCAAAATCGGTTTAGCTTCGGGCGCATCAGCGGATTTGGCGGCCAAAGCTTTAGTGGCTGAACCGCGGATAATCGGAGTTTTGTCTCCGGGGAATTCGTATTTTTTCAAAAGTTCGCGCACTTCGGACTCAACCAAATCAATAAGTTCCGGGTCGTCAACCATGTCAACTTTATTCAAGAAAACAACCAAGGCCGGCACGCCGACTTGGCGGGCAAGCAAAATATGCTCACGCGTCTGGGGCATTGGGCCGTCAGCAGCCGAAACCACAATAATGGCGCCGTCCATTTGGGCGGCTCCGGTAATCATGTTTTTGATGTAGTCGGCGTGTCCGGGAGCGTCAATATGCGCGTAGTGGCGCTTTTCCGATTCATACTCCGAGTGATGGAGAGCGATCGTGATGCCTCGGGCTTTTTCCTCCGGCGCGTTATCAATATCATCAACACCTTCCTCTTTTTTGGCGAGCCCTTTCATAAAAAGCACATGCGTAATAGCCGCGGTCAAAGTGGTTTTGCCGTGGTCAACGTGCCCGATAGTGCCGACGTTTACGTGCGGTTTAGTCCGCTGAAATTTTTCTTTTTCTGCCATACTAATGATGCGATGCTAATATGCTAATTCATGCTAATGATACTAATATTCGTATAATTAGTATGCATTCGTATATTGGTATCGCGCTTAATGTCTTCGACGAGCGACAAATACGATTGTAGCTTAACCGTCAAATCCGTGTCAAGCCAGTTGTGGATAGACAGTTTTGCCAATAAAAACAGGCTCTCAATGAGAGCCCTTTTCGATGAACACCACTCTGGGGCAGAATTTCTCGCGCCGCGCTTTGAGGTATTCTCTGACAAGCGAGAACCGATTTGATTTTTTGGCGAAAAAATTACAGATCGTCAGAATGACGAGTATCGCGAGAGCTGAAGACACCAAACCGCCAAAGATAAGGCCGGTAAGCCATACTGGAGCCATAATGCAACCGAAAGCAACAAGGGCGGCAAAAACCGCGATAAGTTCAAAATGCCAGAGCCGAACTTGATAGCCGTAAATCTTCCAAGGCTGCCAGTAAACGAAATTGCCTAAGATGCCATCCCGTTCATCAAGCGAAAGTTTTTCCTTCTCCCTTGCTAATTCCGCGCGTTCTTCTTCTGTATAGCATTCAGGATAGAGTCGCGCTCCGATTATTCGCCTGATTTCAAAGATATTTATCATCCTAAAAACTGGGTTGCCAAATCCTTTTGGCCTGCCAATGCCGCAAATCGCGAAAATCGCGCTTTTAAGAAGAAGCGCCGCTGTATAAATCGCGCTCAAACCGATAACGAAAATCGGCGCCATTATACCGGCGAAGCAAATAGCTCCAATAATAATTGCGAATACAACTTCCCAAAAATAAATACAGATATTACTTTCTGTAGGCGTTTCGTCGCCTTTCCACCACGAATAAATCCGGTAATGCCAGGAGTTTTTCTGGATCGCGATCATGGCGTCTCCTTTTCAAGGTACGTCGGCAAAGGAATTATCCTTTGGTCCTATTTAAATTCTTAGCCAAGCCGGCATAAAAGTCAAGGATGCCACGGCATGTTTACTCAAGCTTTATCAATAAAAAAGCCCGCAAACGCTCTTCACGCTTGCGGGCAACTGCCTCCTCTGGTCTCCCCCCTTGCACAAAGAAACCCGGAGAGGCGCGCAATTCCTATTGGATTTTCGGAGGCGCGGACGGCGCCGCTGGTTTTGACTCAATCCCTTGCGGCGTGGGCGCGTAAAGCTCGTAAGTCGGCTTCTTCTTATTCGCCTGCCCTCGCTTGAAAACATAAGGCAGTTCGCCTTCCGGGAAAACCGCGGCTGGAATCCGAATGCCGATAAGCGAACCTTCCTGATCCCGGACAATAGCCACGAGATCGCCGTTCTTTTCCCGCGCCTGCGTTACAACTTCGTAGATGCTGTTCGTTTTTAGATCTTCTGAAGAATCGGTCTCTATTGCTAATCCGCCGAAACCGTCATACCAGAACATCTTGGCACTTACAAGTATAGAAGGGACTGACAAAAGCATCAGCACTAAAATGACAACATCTGTTACATCGTTGGTGCCATTGTAAGCTATTACTGCCACAACTATTGCAAATACGAAAGCTAAAGTCAGAAAAATCACTCCTACTGTGAACATCTTGCGCCTCCTTGTGAAGAGCCTTTCTGGACCGGCCAAGACAAAGCTTCGCTGTAACTGTAAGGCCGAAGAACAAAAACTCTTCCTATTGAATAAACCGACATCGCAAAAAGTATGATGAGTAACCCGATAAAAAACTCGTTTACTCGTCCTTCGGTGCGAAAAAGCAACAAGCTTGAGAGGATAATCGTAATTGAGAACACAACGATCGCAAGAATATCAAGCGCGAACATCGCAAACCTCCTTGTTAAGGTGCTCCGGTATAATAACTGATTAGGAGTTAAGAAGTCAAGTTTTCCGAAATAAAAAACCGTCCCACTTAGCGGGACGGCAAGACGAAAAAAAGAACTACTTCGTGATGAGGAGCGCGGCCTTGACTGCCGGATGCTCGCGGTTCAACTCGTAGAAGGTGGTGACATGATTTTCTCTCCTAACAATGGCATTCTGCTGAACCAGAGCCGTGAGCGCGTTTCTGAAATCCATCACAGTGAAAGACTGGCGCCATTGGCCGCCAAGAACTCCAATCAGCGAGCCGTGCATGACGTGGAATGAGGGCGGCCGCAAACCGACGCGCCGGTTGTCCTCTTCCTTTCCCGAAACCGCGGCAATCACATCCTTCAAAAACTTGATTCGCAGTTCATCGTCCGGCCGCAAACCGGAAAGGCCTTGACCCACATAATCAACGGCTCTCATGAAGAGCGCCACTTGTTTGCCTTGCGGCAATTCAATGACAATCTCCTCTTCCGTGCCTTCGATCGCGCCCCGGTGCCTTTCAATGTCAAAAAGAACGGCTTGCTTCCCCAAATCAGCCGCGAAATTGACCAGCTCGCTGAAGTCGCGGTCGCGGCTCACGACAAAAACCTTGGCAACCGTTGACTCGCGCAAATACTGCCGCGCGCGCCATTCAAGCTTTGAATCAACGGCGTCCGTGTCTTTAGAACCCATAGGACAGACGATGACTTGAAAGCCGGCGTTCCAAAGAGAAGTAATGGTCTGGGGATTGGAAGTCGCGGGCGAAAGAAACGCGTCCGCGAAAATAATCCGTCCGTAAGTCCGCAAAATGTCCTTGAGCTTTTTGAAAGAAACCGTAAAATGCAATCCGCGGGCAACGCCCACAGTATTGTCGAAATCAACGAGCGC
>Ga0209542_10005329_pt1 | contig 25735 bp, 27 predicted proteins | sample RifCSPhighO2_01_FD_184028 | JGI IMG/M metagenome (GOLD analysis project Ga0209542, IMG submission 184028) | Soil microbial communities from Rifle, Colorado - Rifle CSP2_plank highO2_0.1 (SPAdes) (version 2) | ecosystem: Environmental > Terrestrial > Deep subsurface > Rock core/Sediment ...
TACCAAAAGGCTTGGACTATCTCTTCTCCGCTCTCATTAAAACTAATGAGGTTTGGCGGGGCTGGGTGTATAGTCTCTACACATTTCCCGCCTTCACTTGATGTGCAATTATTGGCGGGGTTTAGCTCGGGATTGCCCTTCGACAGACTCAGGGTTTCCCCGAATTAGCCCAGTGTTCACTCTGATGTTTCCACCAGAGGCTGCGTACTTCTCACAGCTTCCTGCTCTACCGTTGAGCTACCGCGGAATACCGCCCATTTTAGCATCAAACAAGGCTGAAATCCACCCCATTATTCGACGATGTATTGCAGCATCGGAAAATCTTATTGCAAAAATTCCGAACATGTGCACTTTTTTTCTAATCTTTTTTGAGTCTTTCTTATTTTCCGCAATATAAGTTTTATAAAATTGCTCACCTGGAATTCCTGTAAGTTTTGACCAGTGCTCTTTTGCTTTTATTTGATCCTTGTTTTCATGAAGCCAAATTGCGCCTCTGAATTTCTTTTCTGAAACATTGCAATATTTTCTAAACCAATTCATCATGAATATAATTAGTTTCGCATCAGAGTTTGCAAATCCTACACGTCGATCAGTTTTATCTCCCTCTGCAACATAAAGCGCGATTCCAATAAGAAACTCTTCTCTTTCACTTAAGATACCGATATCTACAAACGCTTTTTGATGAAAGTGGTTTATTTCGCGTAAACGCTTTTTTCTTTTATTATCTGCCGCTACAAGCGATCCCTTTCGTTGTCCAAAAAGTTTATTATTCAGTAAACGTTCTTTTTGCTCCGACGTAAGTTCAATATTCTTACACCAACGACTAATTGTATCTTTCGAAACAGATATCTGCGTTAAAATCTCTTTATAGGAAAATCCTTTTTTGCGAAGTTCCTGTGCGTACAGTTTTTCTTTTAATTTTCCAGCGTAACCCATACTTAAATTTTATATTAAGTACTAAGGATTTACAAAATTATATACCATATCTAAAGTTCGTAACTTCTCAATGAGCACTCCCTTTGACCAAACAACTTACCGCTAATTAAACGGTTTTAGCTTTTCGAAAATTAAATGGACATAATAAATTCTCTTGCAATCGAAAAAAACTTTCCGTAATATAAATTGTATGCACCTGAAATCTGCCCGGAATGTCCTTTTGGTCCTACTCATGCTCGTTGGCGCCTTCTACGTCTACACTACCTATTTACCAGCCTGGTTTTCCCGCCAAAACGAAGTGACTTTTGACCTCTTGCAACAGGGTGGTTACTATGACCGGGGTGAAGAAACCGGCGTGTATGAGGGCCAGTCGGTCGTTTCCTATGAAATCCCTGAGTCGCAAAATCTCGCCATGGTGCTGGCGGAAAATACCGGTGTGGATAAACGAGTCGAGGTGGATCTGACCAATCAAAAAGTCTATGCCTTCGAAGGCAGTAACAAAGTGTTTGAGTTTATCGTCTCTACCGGCAAATGGGGCCGGACACCGACGGGAGTTTTTTCCATTCAATACAAAACCCGGGCCCAAAAAATGTCGGGTGGAAATCGGGCGATCAATACGTACTATTACTTGCCTAATGTGCCGTTTGTGCAGTTTTTTGGAAATTCCGAGATCCCCTGGTCCCGCGGATTTAGCCTCCATGGCACGTATTGGCATGATAAATTTGGCACGCCGCAGAGTCACGGTTGCGTCAATATGAAAACGCCGGACGCGGAAAAACTCTATTACTGGACTGCGCCGGTAGTTACGGGAAAAGGTGCGACAAAAGCCACAGGTGATAATCCCGGTACACTGGTGATTATTTATGGCGATACACCGATGGGATAAAAATGTTTGCCCGCCACTTCTTGCTTTGCGTCTTTTCAGTTCTATTCGAACACGACGCAAAGAGCGAATTTTGGGGGACCTAAGAAATTCTAAGGGAGGTGAGGAAAATGAAAGAATTGCACATGGTTGCGTTTGCGCTCGTCATAGTGGGAGCGGTGAACTGGGGTTTAGTGGGACTTTTAAATTTTAATCTGGTGACTGCACTCGTGGGCGCCTGGCCGATGGTTGAAACACTCGTGTATATGCTCGTCGGAGCTTCAGCTGTCTATATCGCGGCAACTCACATGAATGACTGTAAATGGTGCATGGAAAAAGGGAAACGAAGAAGATAAAGTGGTTTTTTATACGTATAAAATAACAAAAGATCCGAAGGCGGGTCTTTTGTTTTGTGACTTATTTTTTTCCTTCTCCAAACTAAAAGTTACTTAATCTGTAATGAATCCTTAATTTTCATAAACTCAACGCTGTTAATATCATTGCCAACCAGTCCTAAAGCCCATTTCTCGTTTGGAATTGCAATGACTATTTCTTTTATCTTCCCACAAACAGGATTTGCATCGCCTGGCTCCGAATTGGAGAGATTTTCTATATCCATATATTGAGTTGCAGTTTTTCCCAACAAAGTAGTTTGTAACGATTGAAAACAAGGATTTCCTCCCCATCCACCAATAAAATTTTCATATACGGCTAGTGTTTCCTGCGTCGTGACACTTTTAAAATCAACAATTAAACCTAAATCAGTTTTGTTATGTTCGTTTAGACTAAATCTCACAGGGGTGCATAAAGAAAATTCTGGCTGCTCCTGCAAAACAAATCCATCTATGCATGTATTTATCGTTTGGTTATTATCCACAAACTCAAACGTAGAGAGGATTTGGCTAAAAGTTTCTAAAATCTTGGAGCCCTTTGTATAACGGAACAGAAATTCAATATAACCATGCGTTTCATCTCCAAATAAATAAGTATCTGATTCAAATTCATCTGTAGACAAATGATATTTAATTACTTTTTTGCCATTTATTTCTACTTCGCTTCGCTGTGGATAGGTTGGCGCAAGTTGCAAATGTTGAACAGAAAGAAGATTTACTGGATATTTTTCAGTATTATTCTGGGGAGAAAAGTCCAGCATTTGGGATGTGGGTGAAAGCCCAATACCAGGAGAATCGGCCACAACTGAACTACCTTCCCAATCCAACGGATACTCAAAACTATAATTGTAAGTTGTATTTATATAAGTCTCCCAATCACTCATCTCATCCATCTGACTAACGGGTGAAGGTTCTGATAAGGCTGATGGTGGAAGTGGTGGACTTAGTTTTGGCTGGGATTGCTGTCCCAGAAAATACATACCACCGCTTACAAGTAACAGCACCACAAGAACCACCAAAAGTAGCAACATTTTATGGCTACGGTGTTTAGGAAGTATTGGTTCTGACGATTGCGAGGCTAGATCAGGTGAAACTGGTGGAGTTTGGGGATCCATATAGTTATTGTCTTCCTTTTAAGATTGCGAAGTCAAGATAAAACCAGTTTTAAGTGAGGTATTCGACCAAAATGTTTTTGATTATAAGTTACCAGGGTTAAGTCATATACTAAACAGGTGGCGGCAATAACAATATCAAAATCCTCAATAACTTCTCCTCGTTGTTTTAAATACGCCCTCACTTCTCCAAACTTCTTTGCAATGTTTTCATCAATTCCAAAAATACCACTTAAGCTTTTAAAAAAAGTTTTTAGACCTGTTTCTTTATCCTTGGGCTGTTGACTTCTCAATACTCCTTCATAGAGTTCTGCTAAACAAATATAACTTGAATGAAGTTCACCTTTGAGATTTTCTACTAAATCAATCGCTGACTTTTTTCCCTTAATACAATCAACAATAACTGAAGTATCAAGTAAATAAACCATTATAAAGTAATAGAAGTTTTTCTCGATTTTCTTTTGAGAACGTCTTTCCAAAGTGCATCATTATCCAAATCAGTATTTTTCCAGGCCCCAAACGCTTTTCTCATCAGTTCGCGCTTCACTCCGGGTGCTGCCGAAAGAATTGCAAATGGTTTCCCCTTTTTGGTAATTACAAAATAATCTACGTACGGCAATTTTTTTTCAATTTCACCAAACCGCTTGCGTAGTGTATTAATCGGAATTGTTTTCTCGGTAATAGAAGTATAGGTTTTCATATGAAACTATCATATGCTTAACCACGTGATTAGTCAAGTGGTTTGATTTTACTCGAGGTAATCTTTTAGCTTCTTACTTCTACTTGGGTGTCTGAGTTTTCGCAGTGCTTTCGCTTCGATTTGCCGGATACGTTCGCGGGTGACGTTAAACTCACGGCCGACTTCTTCGAGGGTTTTCGGTTTGCCGTTTTCCAGACCAAAGCGCAAAATTAATACCCGTTTTTCGCGGTCAGATAGCGTCCCCAAAACTTCCTCCATGTGTTCTTTTAATAACTGCCGTGAAGTGGCGTCGTACGGAGACGGGGCTGAGGTATCCTGGATAAAATCACCCAGATGTGAGTCTTCTTCATCCCCGACCGGAGTTTCGAGAGAGGTCGGTTCCTGCGACACTTTGATAATTTCGCGGACTTTGGCAACATCTATTTCCATGACCTTAGCTACTTCTTCAGGCATTGGCTCGCGCCCGAGTTCTTGCATGAGTTTTCGGGAAATACGGATGAAGCGGTTGATCGTCTCAACCATGTGCACCGGAATCCGGATCGTGCGGGCCTGGTCAGCTATGGCCCGCGTTATTGCCTGCCTGATCCACCAGGTGGCGTAGGTAGAAAACTTGAAGCCTTTACGCCAGTCGTATTTTTCAACCGCGCGGATAAGTCCCTGGTTCCCCTCTTGGATGAGGTCAAGTAAACTCATGCCGCGGCCGATGTATTTTTTGGCAATCGAAACCACGAGCCTGAGGTTTGACTCAATCAGTTTTTTCTTGGCGCGCATGTCGCCTTTTTCAAAACGCTTTGCCAACGACATTTCCTCTTCAAAAATAAGCAGCGGCACGCGGCCGATTTCTTTGAGGTACATTCGCACCGGGTCAGATACGGCAGCGCGGTCAATTTTAGCCAGTACCGCCAGTTCTTTTTCTAAGTCTTTAACGCTTTTGGTAATTTCCTGTTCGTCTTCTTTAACTGTGGTTTCAAACACATCCACTCCGGCCTTGAGTAACTGGTCGTACAACCCGTCCAGTTCTTTGACATGCAGTTCCGGTTTGGGGAATACTGTCAGAATATCTTCCTGGGTCAGAAAACCGTTTTCTTTACCCTCTTTCAGTAAATCCTTGGTCGTCGTTATTTTCACTATTCGTGGTGGCATATCAGTCAATATTAAAATACTGCCCAGCGGGCATCTCCCTTATTATACAGAAAATCGAGCCTGCGGGAAATACGTCTTATTTTTCCTGCCGTTTGAGTTCAATTACCTTGGCTTCCAACTGGGTTTTCAGCCGGGTTAAAGCTGCCTCATCGCCGTTTTTCTGGGCCTGGGTAATTTCAGCTGAGAGCGTTTTTATTGCCCGCCGGAGCATCTGCCGCTTGGTCAGCGCAATGGTTTTCGTAAACTCCTTGCCCACGAGTTCGGCGTTTTCAAACTCCTCCAGGTTGACGAGCGACAACCGGTCAAACGTGGATTTAAGCTCAGTCGGCATACTGGCTGCCAGTTCAGTCAGTTGCAGCACGGCAGTTTGGGATACGTGGTCAATCATGGCCATAAATATTTTCTTTACTACCGGATGCATAAGGTCAGAAGGGTCAATCTCTGCCGTCACCATTTCCAGCGCTTGAGTCAACTCTGCGTTTTGCAAGGTAAAGGCAAGCAGGTGCTCTTCCAACAGTTCTTCACGGCTCAAGCGGGTAGGCGCCGGCGCAGCTGATTCAGAAGTTATCTTTCTACCTTGCGTGCGCTCGTATTTATCAAGCGCCTGGGACACTGCGGTTTCTGAAATATCCAAAATTTCAGCCAGGCGTTTGCTGTAATGACCCTGGACTATGCTATTGGTGATTTTAAACAATACCGGCACAAACTCATCGCTCACCTTTTTCTTACCATAGGGATCAGCTACGTCAAAACGCTTGCGCGCTGATTCAAGTATAAAATCATAATAGGGTACGGCCTGACCTACCGCCTTTTTCCAAAGTTCGGGATGTTGCCGGGCTGCCTCGTCCGGATCTTTCCCTTCAGGGATACTTGCTACCCGGATATCAAGACCAGAGCTTTCGGCAATTGCAATCCCGCGCCGGCTCGCCGCATCGCCAGCGCTATCCTGATCAAGGGCGAGCGTTACCCGGTCGGTAAAGCGCTTGAGTAAACTTACCTGGGTTTCGGTGAAAGCTGAGCCTTTGATGGCAACCACATTGGTAATCCCGGCATGAAATGAGGAGATGACATCAAACTCACCTTCCACCACAATTGCGTTATTGGCTTTGCGAATCGGTTCTTTCGTAATATCAAGTCCATAGAGTTGCTCTCCCTTAATGTAAATCGGCGTTTCCGGAGAATTGATGTATTTAGCTTCGTGAGTTGCATTATCAAGCAGGCGGCCGGAAAAAGCTACGGTTTCACCGCGGTGATTTTTCAAAGCAAACATAATGCGGTTCCTGAACCGGTCATACCAACCGTTTCTGCCGCGCATCACGAGTCCCGCCCGTTCCATTACCGGATACGGAATCTTTTTTTTAAATAAAAATTTGGCGAGATTATCCCAGGCATTTGGCGCAAATCCCAGACTAAACGTAGCAATGAGTTCCGGAATCACGCCTCGTTCCTGTAAATACTCACGCGCCCGGCTGCCAATCGGATGCTTGATCAGCAAATAATTGTAAAATTCCTGGGCCAGGCGATGCACGCGCATGAGTTCCTCTCGTTCTTTTTCGCGGACTGACTGTTGTGGCGTAGTTGCAAGCGTAACTCCGGCGCGCTGGGCCAGAAGTTTTAAAGCTTCGGTAAACTCCATGTGCTCAAGTTCCATCACAAACGTAAAATGGTCGCCGCCTTTGCCACAACCAAAGCAATGCCAGATTTGCCGGTCAGGCGAAACAATAAATGAAGGACTGCGTTCGGTATGGAATGGACATAAGCCTTTGAAGTTGCGGCCGGCTTTTTTCAAAGTCACTGATTCACCGATTAAGTCAACCAGATTGACGCGGGTTTTAATCTGTTCGAGTTCAGTCATGCAGCCGTATTGTAGCACGCACCTCAGGCAGACGAGAGATTAACTTAGGACTGGTAAAGGAAATGAGTTCTGGCGATATTTTAAATACAGCTCAAGCGTTTCACCGTTATCAAAGGCAAAGGGTGCATATGCAGAAATATTTTCAATTGCTACCCATTCAAGTGCCGAGTTTTCCAGCACATCAGGTTGACTCACCTGTTGGATAGGGGTAATTAAAAATTCAAACGCTACACTTTGCCGATCTGCATCATTTGGCCGGTTGGGGTTGGAAATAATCCGGAAAAGCGCAGTCACTTTACCTGTCCACCCAGTTTCTTCTTTAAGTTCCCGCAACATTCCTTGTTCAACACTTTCATTGCGTTCTAAAAATCCGGTCGGGATAGACCACTTTCCACTCTCAAGTAGTTTGCCCGTGCGTTTTACCAGCAGCAGCTTATTCTCTTTTTCAACAATCGCATGCACGACCACATGCCGTAATCCCGCTTTGCCACCGTCTTCAAAGTAACAGGTAATCATACTTTTCTATGATAACACGAACATTTATAGTCCCTGTGGTAGAATACAGCCATACTGCTCAACAAACGATGAACTCCGGACCACTTCTAATCATGCTGGCAGCAGCACTTTGGGCAGTTGATGCGCTTATCCGCACGCCACTCACCCAACAAATCCCGGCATCTGGCATTGTTTTTCTTGAACATCTCATTGGCTTTTTGGTTTTAAGCCCGGTTTTTGTTTTGCTTTTAAAAAATATTCCGGCCAAACTTGCAAAAAATGACTGGCTGAATTTAGCTGCGGTCACGCTGGTCAGCAGTATCGGCGGTACGCTGTTTTTCACCGAAGCTTTAAAACAAAGTTTCAGTTCCGGTGATTTTGTCACACCACTGTTATTGCAAAAAACCCAGCCGCTGATTGTCATCGCCTTGTCAGTGATTTTTCTTAAAGAACGGTTAACGCCACGGTATCTCCTGTTTACTCCTCTGGCACTGCTCGGTAGTTATTTAATGAGCTTTGGGCTTACGCCGCCAGCTTTAACATTACAGGGAAAAGAACTGGTGTTTGTGTTGGCATTAGGCGCAGCTCTGGGTTGGGGCTCGGGCACAATCTTCAGTAAAAACCTGCTTAAAAAATTAAACTTTGCCGAAAGCACGGCAATCCGCTTTTTAGCCGCAATTCCCATGAGCTTTGTCGTTATGTTGCTGCTGGGACAAACTGTGCCAATAGCTACTTTGAATTCTGAAGCCTTACTGCGTTTTGTCCTGATTGCTATATCAACCGGCGCTGTTGGACTTTTAATCTACTATAAAGGCTTAGCTCGCACTGAGGCGAAAATTTCCACGATCAGCGAGCTGACCTTTCCTCTGGTCAGCATTGTTATTGCAATTACCCCGCTCAATCCATACGGTGCGGCGCAAACTCTGACCGGAGCTAATATCGTCGGCATTGTCTTTTTGCTGACTTCAGTTTTAGTTATCAGCCTGGATTACGCGCACAAAACTGCGAAGTTGCTTGTTGCGGGTACGGTAATCCGTGGCAAAGGCGATGGTAAAAAACTCGGCTTTCCCACAGCTAATATTGCGCTTACTGAAGCTTTAACTATATCCTATGGTGTATATGCGTGTTTGGTAAGAGTGAATCATAAAACTCACCATGCTGTACTACACTTCGGTCCGCGCATGGTATTTGGGGAAAATAAACCGCAATTTGAAGTTCATATCCTGGATTTCAAACAAAATCTCTATGGCAAAAAGCTTTCAGTTGAAATCCGTGACTTTATCCGCGGCACACAAACCTTCCCCAATCTCAAGATAATGGTTGCGCGGATTAAAAAAGATGTGGTCAAAGCACGAAGAGTCCTGGCGATGATGAGTTGAAAAACTAATTAGACACCATAAATTAATTCTCAGGTTCATCCACAAATTCTAAAATCATACTAAATACCTTATCTCTAATTTTTCGTTCTTGGGGCGATTTTTCCGCTAATAATAAGTGATTTACATTTGGCAGCATAGTAAATCTTCCTTTATTTTCTATGGCCTTCTGGTAAGCCGCTTTCACTTCGGAAGGAATAATAGTATCTTCCTGACCATAAATAATCATTATTTTTCCAAGGTATTTCCTAAGTACTGGAAAAACAGGTGAGTCTTTCCAGCTATTCGGTGTTCGCAACTCATTGGTAAAAGATTGATCAAATGGAAGTCTTTCAGCTTTTTTTCCATATGCTGCTGGGTAAAGCAGGATTGTCTCCCGAACTTCATTATTTCCTTCCAGCAGCTTAACTGCTACATGCGCACCCATACTACAACCTATAACAATTACTTTATTCGCATAACTTGAGAATGCTTTAAGTGTAGCTTGAGCGTCTGCAAGTCTGTCCAATAAACTACTCAACTTGAAAGTTCCTTCGCTTTCCCCAATTCCTCTGAAATCCACTGCGAGTGAAACTAGCTTGTTTTGAGCTAAATAATTTTGCAGGGAAATAAACCTGTCTTTTCCTGTTACGCTTCCACCATGAAGAATTAATACTCCAATTCCATTTGCAGTATTTACTTTTGAAGGTAGAAAAAGATTTCCTACTAGTTTTAAGTTATTTGATTGTATGCTGATTTTCTGCACTTATATAAAAAGTACGTTTTATTATGCCAACGATCTATATATTTCCCTGATCGTTTTAAATAATTTACCTGACAATTTCTGCTTCTGAGCTATTTGCAGAATAAGTGTTAAATCTTTTTCTGGAATCCGACTTGGAATATACGGTTTTCCTTCAAGAATCATACTTTTTATATCCTCTTGCCATACCTGACCGAAGTTATCAAGCGAACCTTTTACTAATAAGTTGTAAATAGTTTTTGTGTCTTTGGTATAAGCAGCAAGAAATTTTGATACTTCAACCGCGGTAGCTACGTTACTATAACGGCAAATGTTATAGGCGAGTTTAGTCAGTGTTGCTGCAGGCGTTTCACCCATGAAGTCTACTTGATTTCCCATACTCATCAACAGTTTTTTGTGAGCAATAAAAACCTCTTTGTCTCCCTCAACCAGAAAATGAATAGTTCTTTTGATTGCAGCGTTTTTACCTCCCAGCATGGGCGCGCAGAGAAAGTTTATTTGCGTTTTTTTTAATTTTTGATAGATCTCCTGAGTAGTTTCCGGCGTTAAGGTACTCGTATCAATAATGGTCTTAGCTGTACTTCCGGTACTGAACAGGTTTTGTTTGAAAATTACTTCCAACGAAATTGCGGGGTGCGGTAAACAAAGAATAACTGTTGCAACGGAATTTCCTATTTCCTTAACCGCATTAGCTTTTAGTGCACCTGTCTTTACAAGGATATTTAGTTTTTGTTCGTCAGTATCAAAGGCAAGCACTTCATATCCGGATTTGAGCAAATTTACCGCCATCCCAAATCCCATATTTCCTAGACCGATAAAACCAATTTGCTTATTCATGTCTTTTTGTGCAAAAGCCGAGTCACTGCTTCACCAACCTTACGACGAATTTTACTCTTTGGCGGTTCGAGCATGGAAAACGGAACATACAAATTCATTTGCTCTCTCCCCCAAATTTCTGCTGCGGTTCGCTGTTTTGTTCTGGGTAAATTTGCTTGCACATATATCTTTTGTTCATCCAGATAAATTTTCCTGACTACAAGGTTACACGTTGTGTCTTGAGCTGTAATATTAAGAGCTCGCATATCAGCGTGCTGTAAAAAGTCTCCACCGAGTTTTCCATAAGTATTTGCGTCCTCTGCCATATTATCAGGAAGCCGAGCGGAAATGATTTTTATAAATCGCGCCATCGGAAACCCGGAAATTTGATCTTCTGGCGACAACTGACCAAGTTGCCTTAGGTTAAGCTTATCCCATTTGTACATATGTGGAACAGGGACTTCTTTAATTTCTGACATAGATTAATAATAGCAAGTTATTCCTCTGGCGAGTACTCCGGATTTTTGGTCAATTCCAGTATCTTAAACGCCGGATTGCCGTTGGGATAACTAATTGTCTGCAACAGTTTTGGAAACATGACTCTTTTAGGTAAGGGCTCGTACTCGTTAAACGTGCCGTCAGTCACAAAAAGAGTTTTGTCCGGCAACGAAAAAATAACATTGCGGACGTCTGACTCAAAATACCATTTGCCAATGCGTTTCACTTTTACCCAACCTTGCTCCCCTACCAACCGCTCTATATCCGTACCCAATTGGTACTTACGTGGATCCGACTGCATATAAAATACATAATATATGTACAATTGATCAAAACCTAAACCGGTCGGCGCAATAACAATATGGTCATACCCTGATTCAATAGTTTTTAAATATGCGTATGTTTCCCGAAATCCGTAGTAAGAATTGGCAGCCTGCGCATAGGGAAAGTAACTGGTGTAATCAAGCATAAACTGAAAGGCGGAAAATAGGATGATACCAGCAAGGATGGTTTTAAATACCAGATGCGGAAATTTTTTCACTAAGGCAATCAATCCGACTCCCGCAGTAATTTGCGGCAGCGGCAAAACGGTCAGCATCCTCCAGATGTGTGTTTCGGCTGCCAGACTACTCGGTAAGCCATACAGAAACAGCCATAAAATAAGAACTAAAGGTAACATCTGTCGGCGAATCATAACGTACGTTCCAATTAGTAATAACCCAAATTCAAACGGGTACATAAACCCCCAGCCTTTTGGCATGCCCGATGGTCCAAATTCCGCTCCGTGTAAAAAGTAGGGAGTAGTTGAAAAGTGGTTAATGTAATTTCTAACTATAGTCAACCCAAATGTGAGCGGCTTATTATAGAAAATCCGGCAAATTATGAGCGGATACATTTTGCCGCAGGCTTCCCGATGTTCATGGATCTGGTTTACCAGACCTATTTTTTCCACTGACGTTGCCTGACTGTAGCGGATAGTCAAATTAGCCTGCAGCACATACGGCAACATAAATAAAAATTGGGTCACCACAAAAATAAGGACGTACCTGCGAAATTCAGGCTGCCACAAACGTTTCCGGAAGTAGAACAGGATTCCGGCTAAAAACAAAAACGTAAATACGACAAAATTAAAATACGTGTAGTAAGTCAGGGCAAATAATATTCCGGATCCTGCTAAGTACGCTGGTTTTTTTTCTGATTTGAGAAACAAGATCAGACCGCCTAAAAACAACGGAATGCCCCAGTTTACATCCACGCCATATCTACCCATGGCAATATGCCACGGAGAAATTGCCAAAAGCAATGCTGCCGATAGCGCATGGGTATCGCGCTTAAATAGAAGTTTAACCAATTCATAGGTTAACCACACTGCCAGAACTCCGGCAAACGCCGTAGGTGCGCGCACCGAAAATTCATTCACTCCAAACAGCGCCATTACCGGCACAATGAGATAACTGTTTAAAGCAAGTTTAAACCCGCCAGTTTCCCGGAACACTAACGGCAAACGGGTTCCCCACTCATCCCGCCCGGTTTTTAAAAGCGAGAAGGCATTCCAACCGGTGCTGACTTCTTCCGGAATAAAACCATTGGGGATTCGGTCGAGATTGATAAATCTGATGAGGATTGCTAAAAAAATAATTCCCCACAGAAGCAAGCGTGTGTTTTTATTGCGGTTCATAAATATAGCTCGCGGAGTAAATGAACGATTAATCTAAGACCAGTTATGGTTTTTAGTTTTGACTTACCCCAGGCCCGGGCTTTTTCCTGACTGGGTATTTCTAAAAGTCGATATCCCTGTTTCAGACACTTAACAACCACTTCCTGTTCGATGGCAAAATCATTGGCAGTCAGGCCCATTTTTTTACCAACCGAAGTTCTGAGCGCCCGAAAACTATATAAAACATCGCTCAAACCAGTAGCAAATCTTTTATTTACGAGGTAGGTGAGAAAATCAGCTCCGCCGGAACGCAGAATACCGGAGAAATTCATATTTAAATCAAAGCTGCCACCGGTACGCCGGGAACCGATGACAACATCTGCCCTATGCTCAAGAATTGGTTTAATAAAGCGTGGAATATCAGTAGCCGTATGTGATCCATCGGCATCAAATAAAACGCACGCCTCACCGTTAGCTGCCCCAATACCGAGGCGCACTGCATCCCCTCTTCCCAAACCGTGATCCAACAGATAGTGTGCGCCGAGTTTCTGCGTAATCTGTTTTGTTTCATCTTGCGAGTGTCCGTCAACAACAATAATTTCATCAACAAATGGCCTCACCGAGGTAATTATTTGGGCGAGACCCTCACCTTCATTTTTTGTGGGAATAACTGCGGTAACTGAAATGTGATGCGTCTGGCTATTTGCCCGATTATGGTGTACCGCTTTCCTCATGATTTAATTTTATTCTTGAAAAAACAATCTATTATAACAAAAAACAAGCGAGACACTTATGCTAAAGGTGCTATAATCCGATTTGTTAACTAATCTATGTGGCAACCAAAATCACAAATTGGAGTGGGCGACGTAAACATCTCGCCGCTTGCCAAAAAATATATCCAACAAATTCTTGAGACGGAACGGATCACCTACGGTACTTTTATTGCCGAATTTGAAAAAGAATTCGCCGCCGCCCACCACCTTCGCTATGCTATCTTTACCAATAGCGGCACCAGCGCTCTGCAGGTGGCGCTGCATGCGTTAAAAAAAATATACCGCTGGCAAGACGGCGATGAAGTGTTAGTTCCTGCGCTTACTTTTGTGGCCACGGTTAATGTCGTCCTGCAGAATAATCTGCGACCGGTTTTTGTCGACGTTGACCCGCTTTACTTTGATCTTAATCCGCAGCTTATCGCGGCTAAAATCACTTCCCGAACGCGTGCTATCGTACCGGTACATATTGGCGGCCAACCGGCTGACATGGAGCCGATCAGAAAAATAGCTCTGAAAAACGGATTGAGAATTATTGAAGACTCATGTGAAACTATGTTTGCCAAATATCAAGGCCAACCGGTGGGCACCTTTGGCAACATTGCCTGTTTCTCAACCTATGCCGCCCATACACTAGTCACCGGTGTCGGCGGACTTATCGGTACGAATAATCACCGGCTGGCGGTAGTAGCCAAAAGTCTAGTAAACCATGGCCGTGATGGAATCTATATCGCAATTGATGATGATCAAGGGAAAAAGAAAAAAGATCTGTTCCGTATTGTTGATCGGAGATTTAAATTTACTGATGTCGGCTACAGTTATCGGGCTACTGAATTTGAAGGCGCTTTGGGACTAGCGCAGATGAAGGACTGGCGCACTTTGATTAAAACTAGACAAAATAACGCCGCGTATCTCTCACGGGGGTTAGCTGATTTATCGCCGTTATTACAACTCCCTACTATCAGACCAGGAAGTGAACATATTTTTATGTTTTATCCACTCGTCATTAAAGATAAACGTGTAAAACGGCTTGATATAATTCACTTTCTAGAGGAAAACCTGATTGAAACGCGTTATCTGTTGCCACTTTTGAACCAGCCGGTTTACAAAAAACTTTTCGGCAAACTCGAAGGTAAATATCCGGTGGCTACCTATCTAACTCATCATGGATTTTATATCGGCTGCCATCCAGGACTCAATCAACATCATCTAGATTATATCGTCTACAAACTACACGAGTTCTTCAAAAAATAACTAGAGAGCGGAGGCGGTGGGATTCGAACCCACGAGGACGTTGCCGTCCAACGGACTTTCCAGGTCCGCGCCATAGACCAGCTAGGCGACGCCTCCAACTCAGTAATTATATCATTACAATAGTCATTTCCATGTTGTCTTTGAAAAGCTTCGTACAATTTTTAAAATTCCTATAGTTTGCTACTGAAATGATCTAGTTTGTGTATCTTGACGCAGTTATAAACCTACGATTACTATGTCCATAGTTTCACCAACTGCCCGATGAGATTACGCAAACTTAACCAGTTTTTACTTGTACTTTTAGCTCTTCTTCTTGGTTTACTCGTCTTCACCTATAAATCACCTCAATTTGCATTATCGGCTACTACACATGTGGTGATTTCCGAGATGCAAATTGCGGGTGGCACGGCAACTGATGAGTTTATAGAGCTGTATAACCCGACTGCTTCACCGGTAAATCTGGCAAACTGGCGACTGGCTAAGCGGACCTCCGGTGGAGATATTACCGATGAAACAGATATTATCGCCGCCACCATGTCCGGAACAATTCCGGCTCATGGCTTTTTCCTGATTGCTCATGCTGATTTCGATGCCGGAGTCGCGGCCGATCAATCATATTCAGGACCAAACGCGGTTTCTTTTAATAACACTGTTCTCCTTTATGATGCAGCCAATCTATTGGTTGATAAGGTCGGTCTCGGCACCGCAGTTAATAATGAAACGGCCGCAGTCCAAAATCCGATCGACAATCGCAGTATCGAACGTAAGGCTCTGTCCACTTCAACAGCCGATGATATGGCAAGCGCTGGAGCTCATCTCACGCTTGGTAATGGCGAAGACACGGATAACAACGCCAATGATTTTGTGAGGCACGTTTCACCGAATATTTCCAATCCACAAAACACGAGTTCGACTGCAGAAGTTCCAGGGGTTGAGGTTTCTCCTTCACCTTCACCAAGTGACGGACCAACGCCGACTCCGGAACCGTCAGCTACTCCAAGTCCGTCAATTGAACCGTCAACGACGCCAGAACCCTCAAGCACGCCGTCTCCAACTCCTACCAGTTCACCTGAAGTTTCACCAAGCGTTGAACCATCACCAGAGGTTTCGCCGAGCCCATCACCGAGTATTGAACCAACTCCCAGTGCGTCACCGGAAGTCACACCTTCTCCGACTCCGGAACCGTCTGCAAGTCTTGAACCATCACCAACTTTAAATCCGAGCGTCAGTCCTTCACCTTCAACTTCACCGGAGGCTTCGGATTCGCCGTCGGCAACACCAGAACCTTCAAGTAGTCCGTCTCCGACTCCAGCCAGTTCACCTGAGGTAAGTCCAAGCGTTGAACCAAGTGAAACACCCGAACCCACCCCTTCAGTTTCACCAACTCCTGAGCCCAGCATGTCACCCTCTCCCACTCCGTCAGGACACGCACAAGTTATTTTTGATGGCATGTTGTTCCGCTGTCATATTGAATACCGAATGATCCATTCCCGCTTCTTCACCTTTTTCTTCCCGCACATCTCCTGTGTCAGAAAATGAAGATTTGTGACAATACGTCACTAATAATCATCTTATCTGAAGTTAATTTCGTAATTCACTTTACGCAGAGCCGTCATTCTGGCTTGTCCAGAATCTAATGGCTCGTCGGATTCTGGATGCGCTCCGCTTACCAGAATGACGAGTGTGTAACATGAGTTACGTAGGTTTTGAGAGGATTTTACGGTTTGATGGAAAAAGAAGCGCCTTCGCTGTCGGCAAGGATATTTTCCGGATTTTCACTGCGGTCTTCGGTAAATTTAAATAGACCTGATGCATCTTTGCCGGTTTTAAGTGTAATTTCAACCGCCTCACTTTCCAAAGCTTTAGTTTTGAAATACACGGTGGCAATTTTTGCCTCTTGAGCAGCTTTAACCAGCTGGTGACCAACCTGTGGAGTGACAAAGAGCGAAAAAGATAATGTTCCTGCCTCTTCGGTATTAATTTGGATTGTTTTAAATACATCAGTCTGTTCAATGTCTTTGCCCGGTTCGATAAGTTCCGGGTCAAACTCAAGTTGCACTTGCGCTTCGACAACTTCTGCATCACCAGTATTCATGTACACATCAACCGGCACTTCAGTTTGCAAACCAAAATCAGTCTTCGCAGTCACCAACCTTAAATAAGGTGTTTTCAAAGTTCGCTTGGCTGGCGGTACGCCTTTAATTTCTTCGCTAACAAATGGGGTTGGTGTCGGCGCAAGTTGCTCTGCCTGGCTACGGATTTCCTGATATGTCAATGCGCCAAGTACGGTAATCCCAACTCCTAAAGCGCCGACCAAAACCATAAGCAGCCGTTCCATCGCCCATTCATGAGAAACAATATAGTCCGGTTTTTTTTCTTCGGCAGCCGGTGTCTGATTCGAAGTTGGATTTGAAGTTGTTGTTTGTTCGTCCATATACTAATTAATTACTTCGGAATTATCCTCAACAAGTGTAGTATACACTACAAACCGCTCCTGGTAATTCCTGGTTTTGCGATCCCAAATACCACCACACGTTATCAGATTAACATTTTTGCCTTCTTTAGTCTTAAACACATAGTCACTCGGAAATTCGTCATAAGGAATCCGGTCTTTGCCGGTAACGACAAACGTATTTCTGACCGCGTTACTCGAAATTACAATCACTTCATCTCCTTCAACCAGCTTATTTAAATTATAAAAAAGCGCCGGTTTGCCGGTTGGCGTATCGTAATGTCCGGCAATGACTGCATTTCCCTCTTCGCTTGGCTTGGGTCCGTACATATACCACGCCGCGTCAGCATCTTTTTTCGGCACATCCATATTTTCGGTTTCAGTTACCCCAACCGGCTCAACTGCAGCTTGAATATTTAATTTGGGAATAATAAGTGTTGCCGGAGTGAGGGCTGGCGTTGGCGTCGGAGTGGGCGTTGGCGTTGGCGTCGGACTTGCAACCGGCGCAGCAACAGGTATGATCTGCCGGATTTGTCCGCCAAAGCGGCTGACTAAAAATTGCGGCAGAAATACATACAGACAAATTAAAACCAGAGCTGCAAAAAATGAAAGGAAAAAACTGGCCAGCAAATGACGCACCATACTTCTATGCTAGCAAGCGCAAACACTTATGGCAATCAGATAAACAATAAAGAGTGCTCCTGGCCAGAATCGAACTGGCATCACAGCCTTCGGAGGGCCGTATTCTATCCGTTAAACTACAGAAGCAAGCAAAATTCCCAGTGATTTGAGATTTCGTCTATTATACCTGATACAGGTAAATTTTCGTTTTTCCCACTGTCTCCTGCTTCAGTAATTGTAATCCGGGAATCTGAAACGAGTTAGACACAATTCGGGTTTTTGGCTTGAGTTCGGCTTTAAATTTCCGGGCTAAGCGCGGCATAATCTGCGGCAGACCGTAAACAATCACGCCATCGGCCTGAGCGAGATTAGTCCACCAGTAATTACCCCAGTGCACCTGTACTTGCTTCCCCACTCCGACAATAAGACAGCGGGCAAGGGAAAAAACTACCGCATACGGATTAATTTCAATTCCACGCGCACATACATTCCGCTTGGCCAGTTCAATCAGTACCCGGCCATCTCCACTTCCCAAATCGTAGATAGTCATACCCGGCTTAATTTTTAATAACTCGACCATTTTCCGCGTCACTTCCGGCTTACTCGGTACGAGTGGCGCGCCAAAAAACAGCGCCAGCATCATAAAAAGTAGCAGAGTGGAAAAGAAAAAGGAAATTATGAGCACAGATTTAAAAATATAGTGAATAAAGGTGTTGTTAGCCTCTTGGAACTTGCTTTCAAAAGCTATTCCGAACTAAAATAGATTAAATTATAATGCCTATGTGTCCAGCAGTATGTTCTGTCTATACTATTTACTCTGTTAACGCGGTCAATGCTGGTAGTTTTATCCTTTTACTCCTATCCATCAAAGTTTTCGGATTCAAACATAAGCGATTACCTGTTTGGTTGCTATATATAATTTTACTCGCAACGATGATTTTTAATATTTACTACCACACTGATTGTGGAAGCGGATGTTCTCCAAGTGGAACATTTTTTAGATTTAGCTTATTTCCATCACAACCCTTTTACCCTTTAAATGAACTAATGAATCCGCTTCTCAAATCTTTAAACTCTACGGTTGAACAATGGTTTAATAACCTTCAGGATATAATTTCCCGAAGTTTACGCTAATATTCTAATTGCCTGTACTTTATTAACTCCGGACGAAGGCGGAGGCGAGAGGATTCGAACCTCTGCGAGACTTTCGTCCCAATAGTTTTCGAGACTATCTCCTTAAACCACTCGGACACGCCTCCATGTACTTATTACTACCTACCGCTCTTTGCTTACCGCAATAATGCGCTCCCGGGCAGAATCGAACTGCCATCACAGCCTTCGCAGGGCCGTATTCTATCCGTTAAACTACGAGAGCATAGTGGTATTTTACTATGAAGGTGTGGGAAAGGCTAGGAAACCCGTTCCAAGGGGATTTTGGTCGTGATCCAGTCACCGGCTTTGTCAAGGAAGGTGCGTTCTGGCTTTTCTTTGTACGGCAGTTTTTCAACTAATAATTTTTTGACTGCTTCGGGACTGGTGTTACCAAGTAAGAGTTGCAACAACGCCGGAAAACCGAGATAGGTGCGGATAACCACCATTTTTGACCCATACTTTTCGTCAAACCAGAATTCAACCAATTCATTCCACTTATGGAAATGCTCATCAGTCTGGACGCCGAGCGAGGTAATTTTGTTTTTAATATGCTCCGGCGGCACGGAAAAAAGGGCGTAGACGACAAACAGAATCGAGAGAATCACAAAAATGAGCATAAACTCGCGCACAAAAAAGAGAATCACTACAATTAAAAAAACCACCGCCAAAGCGGTGCGATAAAATTCCTGCGATTGCCGTTTAAATGGTCGGGACGGCGCCACCCACTCAAGGAGCACATTATCTTCGTGTATGACTTCCTCTTTAGCTGGTTTCGGTGCTGCTGGTACATCCATACTTCGTTTATACTATACCCTATTATGAGTTACAAGTATAACGCGCTTGGTTTAAATATGAAACGGTTATCGAGTTTTTTTCGTTCTTCCAGTCGTCCGCACTGGGAAATAATTATTGTTTTGTCTTTTATTGCGCTCTACTCGCTTGCGGCAATTTCAGTATCCCTTAACCGTTACTGGCAGTATGACGCCTTCTGGTATGATTTAGGGATTTTTGATACCACGGTCTGGAAATGGTCACAGTTTCAATTACCGATGATTGCGCATCTCGCTCCACCTTTTGGAAAAATGGTTTGGGCAGACCACTTTAACCCAACAATTATACTTTTAGCTCCGGTGTACTGGTTGACAAGTCGCACGGAAATAATCCTGATAACCCAGGCAGTCGCAGTCGCAATCAGCACGCTCATTGCCTATCTGACTGCGCGCAAAGTTGTTACTAATAGTTTAGTGAGGATTGCGCTCATTGCAAGTTACCTGGGTTTTGTGGGGCTGCAAAACGCGCTCTACACTGATGTGCACAATATTGTGTTTGCCCTGCCTTTCATCATGGCCGTGATCTGGGCAATTTACCATCATAAATGGCGCTGGTACTGGCTGTTTTTACTGTTAACGCTCGGGGTACAGGAAAATATGGCTGCTGTAATTATTGGAATTGGCCTGTTTCTACTGCTGCGAAAAGAGAGACAACTTAAAATCAGCGTGGCTACGATTCTTCTCGGACTGGTGTATGGACTACTGGTAATGAAACTCATTATTCCTACAATTTCTGGCGTTCCTTACAAGTACCAACCAGATCTACCTGTCTATTGGCATGAATGGTTGACCCGCTTTATACTGCCGGTTGATTTAAAGCTGCGCACCATTGTGCTTACTTATGCGACATTTGGGTTATTACCCGTGTTTGCATTTTCAACCCTACCACTGGTCATTGCCCATTTTTTAGAACGTTTTGTCTTAAATTCTGCTGCTACGCGCTGGGACCTCGGATTCCACTACAATGCTTTGCTTTCTCCAATCATGTTTTTGGGAACACTTGAAGTAATTACCCGGCTGCAACGACATAAAAAGGGGCGCAGGTTATTGCCAATATGGGGAATCATCACTATTGTGCTGGTTCTCTTTTTGCACCGCTTTTACTTGCACGGACCCCTGATGCTCGCGACTCATCCGGTTTTTTATGAACAAACTGCCAGAAACAGAAATATGCTTGACGGGTTTGTCGCGCAAATCCCCCGTTCCGGGTTACTGATGACGCAGAATAATCTGGCTGCACATTTTACTCATCAGGAAGTATTTTTACTTAATCCTAATTATGTAGCTATCCAACCTGATGTCGTGGCATTTGATCTCAGACCCGGTCAAAATGCCAATAACTTTTATCCGCTATCATTTGACGCAGCGAAAACTCTGGAAGCTTCCCTGTCAACGGATGTAAATTATGAAAAGCAGGAAATTACCAATAGTCAGGTGATTTATTTGAGGAGATAAATTGGCAAATTATTCTCCAAAATAGTTTCTGTCTTGCGTGGATATGGCAAGAATGCCATTTTCAGTCGCACTGGTATCAACTAAGGCAAATATACAATTACCAATTACAAAAGAATCTTTACCGAAGTGCCGAGTGTGCGGTTCCTTATACATCATTACTCCATCCTCTGTACCGCGAATACCGGCGCGAAAATTTAATACTAAAGACGAATCGTTTTGCGCCATAATTTCTCCGGAGTAAATAACCAGATAGCCCGATGATGATCGTACGAATTTTGGTGGGAGTAGTAATTCCCAACCAATTTCAATAAACGGTGATTGTTGGGAAAGTTGCGGGTATGTTTGTTTATTTAAAGCAATCAGTTCTTCAACTCTGGAATTTCTACTTAACTCATTCTCGGCAATTGATAACAATGTGTCACCTTTTTTAACCGTGTATTTTTTAGGAATTCGGAGTTTCTCAAACGCCCATAATTTTTACATATTCCTGGATTTGTATAAAGAAAACCGGCATTTTTGAAGCTAATATATTTATTTCCAAGATAGATTCCAACTACTAAAATAGCTGTCACCAATAAGAAAATTACTAAAACCGATGTAGATTTTCTTCTCACAACTTGAGTGTACCAGAAGAGAAGTAACAAGGAAAATTTTGAGTAAAGCGAATGCGGAAAGCGGTGGGATTCGAACCTCAGATTGCCTTACTGGTTGGTTTTTGCGGAGGCGGTGGGATTCGAACCCACGCGAGCCTTACGGCTCAAGGGTTTAGCAAACCCTCGCAATGGACCGGGCTATGCGACGCCTCCAATCTTTGCAATTATACTTCAAGTGTCTGCAATTGACTAGCGCGCCAAAGTCATGCCCCAGACCCATTGAACCCCGTTTCGTTTCAACACTTTACAAGCTTCGGACATGGTAGCTCCGGTGGTCCACACATCGTCAAATAATACAATCTTATGTGGTATCGGTTGCGATTTGTTGATTGAAAACAAACCTCGGGCATTCTCTATCCGAGCTTGCCGCTCACTGATGTCTGCCTGGGGTGTGCGTTTATGTGTACGGACTAATAAATTTGCTGTCAAAGGAATCTCCAGTCTGTTTGCCACAAATTTACCTAACACTTCAGCCTGGTTAAATCCCCGCCATCTTAGACGCTCATGATGTAGCGGAATTGGAAATAGCTGAATGTCTTTATTTGGGAGTAAATAAGCAAAAACAGCTTCGGGAATAGTTGCAATGAGTGTTTCTGCCGCATCAGAAACTAATCGGTATTTAAGAGTTTTGATCGCCTGTTTCAAAACCCGCTCGTACTTAAACACGGTGGTTAATCCATCCAGGCCGTGCGGTCTGCGGCACCCGGGGTGGGTCGCGCCACCAATTGCCGGCCGGCTACAGATCGGGCATACATAATCCCGAATAATAAGCGTCTTTTGACAAACTCTACAGAGGTACTTCCCTACCCGCTTGCAGCCAAAACACCGGGCGGGAAAAAGTAAATCAAGTAGAGAAATCATAAAAAAGGCAGCGATTGCTCGTTGCCTTCATTATAGGGAAAATCTTGGTGGAGATGGAGGGTAGTGAGCCCTCGTGCGAAATAGAACTTTAAAAACATCTACAAGCGTAGTCAGCTTATTGGTTTAATCATATCCTGATCCAACTGACCGGAAAGATATGACGAGACGTATTAAGCTTTAATATTTAAGAACGTCGAACTCAAATATTTGCATCCTGACTGTGTTTACACCCAATAAATCCCGCCAGGAAAAGACGTACTGGATGCAAGATTACGCTGCAAATGTTTGAAGACTTGCAAGTGCGTATTCCTGTTGCGGGATAAAGCCTAATACTTGAGCAATAGCTCGCGCTTCAGCCTTAAGAGCCGCAATTCTGCTGTTTATGTTAGCAGTTGTGTTTTAACCTTTGTTTTACGACTATAGATCAAAGTCGGCTTGCAGTTTTTAAGGTGCTGATTCCGGCGATCTAATGCATCCCCGTGCGTATAGTATACCAGAAAAGTGCAAATAAGTAGTGTAGGACTCACTTTACTTTTCCGCGAAAAACTCGTTCCAGTTCCCGCTTTTGGGCGCGTTTTTTGAGTACTTCCCGTTTTTCAAACTGTTTCTTGCCTTTACCCAAACCTATCTCAACTTTGATAAGTCCGTGCCGGATATAGAGTGAAAGCGGCAACAGAGAAAACGCAGCGCCATCCAATTTACTTTTGATTGAGATTAGTTCTTTTTTGTTAAGTAGGAGTTTCCGGGTGCGCTGCGGATCGTAGTTGGTGACTCGCGCGTATTCGTATGGCTGAATACTCGCATTGACGAGATATGCCTCGCTGTTAATCAACCGTACAAACGCACCCTTGAGAGAAACCCGGCCGGTTTTAATGCTTTTCACTTCCGGACCGGTAAGTTTCACTCCGGCTTCATAGCGTTCGGAAATCGTATAATCATGGAATGCGGATCGGTTGGAAATCTTCATAGGGTACCCCTTTCCCCTAGTGTAAGTCTATCCCATAAATTGTACCATGAGACAGGAGCAGAATTTTCTTAATCACTTCCGAAACCACAAAATCACTTATCTCTATATTTTCTTTCCAACTGTATTGCGCCAAGTACACTCCTTCTTTGTCGCTCACCACTACCCGCTGGTTATCAGTATCGAGTAAGTAAATATTCTGAGTTGTATCATCGGTGTAAATATCCAGATGGTTTCCCAGTGGCTGCTCAAGTCCGCTGATTTGCCATAAAGTTTCTTTGCCCTGGGTAAATTTCAAAACTTTACCGTTTTGCGTCAGCCAGACTGCGCCATCAATCGTCAAATTACCCGCTCCCGCAAGATCAACGAGGGTGTCAAACACAAAATAGTCCTGCAAACTGCCGTAACCCTCTTCGGTCCGCAGATACTTCCAGATCCAGTTGCGCCCGGTATCCAGTAAATACAGATTGCCGGCAAATGCTTTCATATCAGCAATTTTCATCCACTGATCACTTTTTTCAATGACAATCGGCGCCTGAGCTTGCGAAAGCATGACTTTGCGAATCACATCAGTAAATACAAAGACGTCTTCTCCGTGTACTGCAACTGCCTGGGCATTTGCGATATCGCTGCCGGCGGCAATCACTTTGGCTGCTTTATTGCCAATTGAAATCCGGTAAAGCACCGCGTGTTGTGCATCTAAAACCACCAGGGCGTCCTGGTATAGGGCCAGCTTGTTGCCTTCAGCTCCGGGTGAAATCAGGTCAAGAGTAAAAAATGAATCAAGGTTTACTTCATACTGGCGCGAGACAGTCACCATGCCCTGATTAATTTTTTCCCGATATGAAGCAATCTCTGTTTTTAACTTTTCATCTGAAGTTTTTGTCAGTTCTGCCTCCAATTCGGTTTTGGCTGCCAATAACAGCTCCCGGGCGCGAATCGGATTTAAATCAATAAGCGCCATCCCTTCCTCAAATTTATGCGAGGCGGTGCCCAGCACCTGCGCTACTTCATTCTGTTGCTGCTGCCGGTTGTGTGTTGTAATTCCGACACTTGTCAATATAAGTAAGGCCGCCGTTAATCCCACAATCAACAGGGCGAGCGGCCGGGCATTATGCCTGATCCGACCAAGCAGAATACGCGGCGTTACCAGCGAGGCTTGTACTCGCGCGCGCTCTGAAATCTCCTGAAACCGGGGTGGCTCGGGGATTTTATCAACAGTTTGATTTATCTCAACAACCACTGCGGCAATTGCCTGATTTTGTTTTGAGGCATCGATCCTTTCATTCAGGGCTTTTGCGGTTAATGACAAATCTCCGGCTGCAAAAATTTTTTGCAGTTCTGGTTGCGGAATCTGTTTACCCAGGGTTAAGCCGGTAAATAGCAAAAAATCGTCAGGCATCACTTCACCTGAGGCAGAACCAGTTCCAGTAATAATTGGCCCAAACCGGTCTCCACGATTTACATACACTACTCCGTGTTGTACATAGACGTATACGACATTATTTACTAAATATCCGATAGCACAGGCAAGATGCGGAATTTTGTGACTTATCTCACGGGAAAATTTTTCAAATTGTACGACTTCAGTAAATGGTTTTTGCAAAACGGGTTCGATAAGTTTAAGAAGTGCTTTTGATTCCTGATTTACGCGATCACCACCGGCTTGGGCTGCTACAAAAAAAATCTCGTTAGCTCCGGTGTAACTCCAGTTCTCAGCGGTTTCATGGGTCCGGATGTTTGCAGAAGTGGCAGTCAGCATGAGGATCACTGTAGCGTATTTAGGCTTCTGTTTCCAGTCTTAGAGTAGAAATACAGCCAGCAAAAAGACAATGATGACTGCCAAAAAATGCAGCGCGCCGATGAGTCGCAACAGCGGCGAAAACGGAATTTCGACTACCCGGGACATCAGATCGTCCTGCCTGACAATAATTGCAGCAAACACCAGATAGATAAGAATTAGTAACAAAATCCCGATTTTAATAAAACCAAACGGAAAAAGACCGGTTAAAAGTTGCGTAAGTTCAACAATCGTCATAGGCTGTGTCCGTTCTTTTCTTCAACCAGTTCATTAATCTGGCGCACAATTAAATCAGGTTTTGGCACGGCGGCAAACTCAAAATTCTGCTCAGATCCCGC
>Ga0209542_10005332_pt1 | contig 25733 bp, 26 predicted proteins | sample RifCSPhighO2_01_FD_184028 | JGI IMG/M metagenome (GOLD analysis project Ga0209542, IMG submission 184028) | Soil microbial communities from Rifle, Colorado - Rifle CSP2_plank highO2_0.1 (SPAdes) (version 2) | ecosystem: Environmental > Terrestrial > Deep subsurface > Rock core/Sediment ...
AATCCAAAGGATTTTTTGTACGAGCTAACGGAGATCATATAATTTATGCCTGTCTGAAGTCGGCTATACAGCCATATAATGACGGGCTTCTAACGGGGTGAAAACACTTATCAACATCAGAACAGATCCGGAAGTAAAGCGAAGAGCGCAAAAAGCGGCCAAGGCAATCGGCATCCCTTTGAGTACCATCATCAACGCATATCTGAAACAATTTAGCCGCGAACAGCGGGTGGATTTTGCTCTGCCCCTGCGGCCGAATAAAAAGACGGCGAAACTGCTACGGCAAGCCGATGAGGATTATAAAAAGGGAAGAAATATCTCGCCGGTGTTTGAAACCGCCGATGACGCAATCGCATACCTTCACGGACAATCATGAAAATTGTCCTGCATAAAAACTTTCTCAAACGGTATCGGAAACTCCAGCAAGGAGAACAGCAAAAAACTGATGAACGGATTCTTCTTTTTCAACAAAATTCTCTCCATCCGCTCCTTGATAATCATGCGCTCCATGATCCGTATCGCGGATGCCGAAGCATCAACATCACCGGCGATCTGCGTGCCATCTATAAAGAAATAGCCTCTGATTTGATTCATTTTATTGAACTCGGTACGCACCATGAACTCTATGGCTCATAGTCCTACCCATGTCCAAACGCCGCGCATTATTCTGGCTTATGCGTATCCGTATGGCATGACGCTCGTCAGCCGCATCAGCGGCTCCTTTACCGACTTCACTCACGGGCTCCCGATGGAGATCCTCATCCCGCTCTTGCGCCGAAGCGGCATTGCCGTAAAGCCGTAAATACGCTACATTTTCTCTACCCCTCATAGCTCAACTGGCAGAGCAGCTCGCTCTTAACGAGAAGGTTCCAGGTTCGATTCCTGGTGGGGGGATTCTCACACATCTCATAAACTACAAATTGAAAGCCCGCGCATCGTAAGACACGCGGGCGGGTTGAGGTTATGGCTTCACTTTAAAAACGCGAAGCCGGATCAAAGAGAGGAGAGGTTACGGCAGGGTGGAATCGTACAGCGGCCCACCGTCCACACAGGTGTTACCTTGCCCCATGTCATGGGGCACGCACACTGATACCTTTCCCGCGCACATATCACCAGCGGCATCGGTCGCCGTGAACGATAGATGGTACACGCGACCATCACCGGGAACCTTAGGCGTTCCGGCGCGCTCGGCACGCAGATTCACAGAGCCATCCGTCATGAGCTGGGCGTCAGGCGACATATCGCCATCACCCAAGCCGTTGACGGGCTCATCCTGCATGACATTCGTGACGGCCACGGTCAACGGCGTACCTTCGGGATCCACCACGCCCACGACCGCAACATTGCGGTATTTATGGTTTGGCGGCCAAAGGATGGCCGGAGACGCAGATGCGGCTTCACAAACCGGCGGCTTATTTTCAATCTTGCAGGTGGCGGAGCATCCGTCACCAGAGATCAAATTACCATCGTCGCACTGCTCGGGAGCTTCCAGGATGCCGTCACCGCAGACGGGGCCGGTCGGCTCTTCAATTTTACAGGCCGCCGAGCACCCGTCGCCGTTCAACACATTGCCGTCGTCGCACTCCTCGGGCGGCTGGATGACACCGTCACCGCAAGCAATGGGAGAAACCGCCTCTCCACGGACGAGGATGTAAGGAATCCCAAAAGTCCCGTCAGCGAACGACAGCGACCCTGGACCCCCGATGTTCTCGGCAATAGCCAGAGGAACAAAGGGGTTTGCCCCGGACGTCGGAAATCCGTCCAACGCTTCATGCACGGAGCATGACCAGTTAGATAAGGAGGCATCGGTCGTACCGGCCAGTGCAGGATGCACAGCCACGATGTGGCTGTCATTGTAGCAACCCACGCCAACAGCGGTAAACATGCCAAACTGGTCCAGCACAGGAACAGGAGTCCCTGGCGCCGTCCCATGATAGTAGCAGGACAGACAGGCATACAAGCCGGTCTTTGTTGGCTCATCGCCAGCAAAAGCAATACCACTCTCCACGAGTTGTGCGCCGCCCTGACCTTGATGGAAAACCGGATCGGTACCGATAACCACGACGTTACCATTAACCACCGGGGACCAGACGGTCCGGTTGGCGGTAGGCGCATCCAGCCATGGTGACGTACCAATACCGGCGCAGGTCGCATCGCCTAAAATCAAAGCACGATACGATGCAAAATCCGCGGCGGTCATAGCAGCCCAGTCGGCAGGCGTGGCCATGACAACGGTAAATCCAAGTCCGGCGGCCTTTGTGGCTTCCAAGCTTCCCGCGCCTCCGGACACCGTAATGTCCAAAACGAGGACGGAATTAGCATCCGGAGCTGGAGCCGCGAAAACGGCTACGGGCGCAATGACCATCGAACACAGGACGAACAAACCGATCACCAAAACACTCTTCAGCAAATGCATCGTCACTTTCCTTTGTTCAGAAACGGTCTTCTGCTTTGGCGAGCACTATGCCCGCCGAAATGAGAACACTACCTCCGACTGCGGAAAATACTGACGATTCACCTCCTTTCTCTCTTTGATAGTTAAAGAGCAAAAACTAATGTCAGCTCGCATATCGAGCCAACCTTGCGAGAGTACAGGAGTGGGCAAATCTTGTCAATACTTTGACGCGGATCGCACGATCATGATGCGTTTTTCGCCGTGCAGGACATCCCCGCCATTCCAGTCATGGATTGCATCAAAGAGGCGCGTCGCGGGGTACCTCAAGCCATTGCCGCGGCGCGTGCCCGGGTCATTGGTCACAAACGACCCATCCGCATCGTCAAACCCACGGATGACTATCATATGATATAAAGGCCCGGGCGCTCTGAAGTACGGATTTTTGAGCAGTCTGCCCGCGGCAGGAGCTATGACTACAGCGCCCTGGCGCAATTCGTCCTTGATCTCATCCGCCGAACGGATGATACGGGTCTCCACACCATTAAAGCCGTAAAGCGCGCGCAAAACCGCCGCCATATCCTCAATGGAGTTGTCCTTTGATCTGCCAAATACCAAGTCTTCGTAGCGCTGGATCAACCGCATTTCAAGCTCCGCGATCTCGGGCGTCAAGCTGACGCCCCAGATTGTATGCGCTACCATCACGACCGATGCTTCTTCGCAGAAATTCTGAAACGGCTCCCGCCAGTCGCCCGAGGGGGCTTGGGGTGTAAACGGTACATTCACAAGCACCGCCGCATAAGTAAAAGACGCAGTACAAAACCATAGGAGAGCGCCACATATGCCTATTTTCCTCAAGATTTGCATGAAAACCGAAGTTATGATACGCTCATACTAATGGCACTGACTCCAAAAGAAAAGGCGAAGATCATAGAAAAAGTGCGCACGCACGAGAAAGATACCGGATCAAGCGCGGTGCAGGTAGGCGTGCTCACTGAAGAAATCGCGCGGCTCACCGAACATCTCAAGACCCACCGCAAAGACAATCACTCGCGGCGCGGGCTTCTGCGCATGGTCGCCCAGCGCAAAAAACTTCTTGATTATATGCGCGAGACGAGCACGCGCCAGTACAACAGCCTAATCAAAAAACTTGGCCTTAGACGCTAGGCGTGAATCAGGACGCATGAATAATGAATTATGAGAAGCTATCTCCCTTATAATTCTTGATTCCTAATTCATAATTCCCGAAATGAGCGTAATCAAACATAAAGCCCAGCGAGTCGTCGTCCTGATAGACGTCCAGAACCTCTATCACTCGGCGCGCAATCTCTACAACGCGCGGGCAAATTTCAAAGAAGTCGTCAAAGCCGCGGTCGCGGGCCGCCAACTTGTACGCGCAATCGGGTACGTCATCCGCACGGAATCGGGCGAAGAAAAAGCATTTCTGGAGGCTCTCGTCAACATGGGCATTGAGACCAAGATCAAAGACCTGCAGGTATTTGCGGGCGGTATGAAAAAAGCCGACTGGGATGTCGGCATGGCAGTAGACGCGGTGCGGTTTGCGGAAGCGTTTGTGGACGCGATCGTGCTCGTCACGGGAGACGGCGACTTTGTCCCTCTGGTGGAATATCTCCACGCGCGGGGAGTGCAGAGCGAAGTCATGGCGTTTGGACGCTCCACATCCCAGAGACTGCGCGAAGCGGCGGATGACTTCATTGACTTGGGCGCTGACCGTAAATTCCTCCTGCGCGTGGGACGCGCAGGCGCGGAGTAATCACAACAACAAAAAATGTAGGTACATAAATAATTCAAAGTGCGGCGCGAGAAGCGCCGGAGCGCACAGAAAAGAAGATACGGCATTCGTCCCCCGTAAGAAGCAGTACACCAGAGGCTTCCTGCAGGAGACGAATGGCTCTCGTATCAACCGTACGCCCCGCGCGATCGCAGACGCATAGTAGATGAAAGATCCTAAGCAGTATACGCGTAAGATCGGAGGCAAAAATATAGAAGTCACCCTCAATAACTGGGCCGAGCAGGCATCCGGCTCGGTTTTGGTACGCATCGGCGATACCGTGGTGCTTGCCACCGCCGTGATGAATCCGACGCCGCGCGAAGGCGGAGATTTTTTCCCGCTGACCGTAGAATACGAAGAGAGATACTATGCGACTGGCAAAATACTCGGATCGCGCTTTATGAAGCGCGAGAGCAGACCATCGGAAGAGGCAACCTTGGCGGCACGCCTCATAGACCGCACAATCCGGCCGCGCTTTGATATGCGCATGCGAAACGAAGTACAGGTCGTACTGACCGTACTTGCGATTGACGACCAGAATGATCCGGATATCGCAGCACTCACCGCAGCATCGCTCGCGCTCTCTCTGTCCGACATCCCGTGGCAGGGGCCGGTAGCGGGTGTGCGCGTCGTGCGTCCGCCAGCTGGCGGAGACGGCGCACTGGTCATCAATCCCACAGTGGAGCAACGCACGGGTGCTGAACTTGATCTTGTCATCTCGGGCACGCGCGACCGCATCAATATGTGCGAAGCGGGAGCCACCGAAATCTCTGAAGGCGACTTTGCGGCCGCAGCAGAGCACGGCTTTGCCGCAATCAAAGAGCTTATAGCACTGCAGGACGAAATCATCGCCACCCACAGCCGCGAGAAAAAGTCCGTCAAACTCCTGCCGACTCCCGAAGAGTTCGCAGTACTCCTGCGCGATAAGTTTATGGAGGACATTGAAAAAGCCGTGTACCACTCGGACAAAAAAACGGCATACGCGCAAAAAACGGCGGTAAAAGAAAAATGGATGGCGGTAGCGGCTGAAAAATATCCCGCGCTTTTCATCAAAGCGTCCGCGGAGTTTATGTTTGAAGAAGCGATCAATGACATCATCCACCGCAGGATCCTGGAAAAAGGCGAGCGCCCGGACGGGAGAGGCCCTGACGACGTACGCGCGCTTTCGGCCCAGGTCGCGGTGCTCCCGCGCCTACACGGCTCCGGACTCTTTATGCGCGGCGAGACGCATGTACTTTCCGTGGTCACCCTCGGCTCTCCCGGAGACGAGCAGATCATTGAGGGCATGGAGATCCGCACCAAAAAGCATTTCCTGCACCACTACAACTTCCCTCCGTTTTCCGTGGGAGAGGTGAAGCCAATGCGAGGGCCGGGACGGCGCGAGATCGGACACGGCGCGCTTGCGGGACGCGCGCTTTTGGCGATCCTCCCGCCGCGCGATCAGTTTCCCTACACGATCCGCGCGGTCTCCGAGGTACTGTCATCCAACGGCTCGTCTTCCATGGCATCGGTCTGCGGATCATCGCTCGCACTCATGGACGCGGGAGTGCCGATCAAGCGTCCAGTGGCAGGTGCTGCAATGGGGCTCATCTGGAATTCGTCCGGCGCATGGCGCGTGCTTACCGACATCCAGGGGCCGGAAGATCACCACGGCGATATGGATTTCAAAGTGGCAGGGTCAACCGAAGGCATCACCGCAGTACAAATGGATGTAAAAATTGAAGGCATCACGCCCGAGATGCTCCGGACAGCACTTGATCGCGCGCGCGATGTGCGCCTGAAGATCCTTGCGGTCATGACCACGACTCTTGCGACTCCACGCGCGGAGCTTTCCCAATACGCGCCGCGCATTGAGATCGTGAAGATCAATCCCGAAAAGATCGGCGCGCTCATCGGCCCCGGCGGCAAAGTCATCAATGAGATTATTGCCAAAACAGGCGCGCAGATTGACATTGAAGACGACGGCACGGTGTTTATCACCTCGGTTACGGCAGACGGCATGGCAGAAGCACTAGAATTGGTAAAACAAATAACGCGCGAACTTAAACCCGGAGATATTATAGAAGGCAAAGTCACACGACTCCTTGATTTCGGCGCATTTGTAGAAGTAGGCCCCCGCCAGGATGGATTGATTCATGTCTCCGAACTCGCTCCGTGGCATGTGGAAAGAGTAACTGACATTCTCAACATCGGCGACACGACCAAAGCGATGGTCAAAAACATTGACGACCAAGGACGCATCAATCTCTCACTCAAGGATGTCCCCGGCCGCTACAGCGAAGAAGATCAGGAGCGGGGGCGCATGCAACGCGCCTCAATGCCCCAAGGCTCCATCGGCCCTCGTCCCCGCCGTGACGGACACGGAGGCCCTCCGCGGCGCCATCCGAGGTTTTAGACATCGCCACTTAAAATACACAAAACGCCTTAGATAAGGCGTTTTGTGATCCATGTTATTGACGATCATTTTTTGTAATGATATTCTACAGGAATGAAACCGTTACCGCAAAAAAGAGGTCCCCACCTCAATCTTCCCGTAGTCTTCAGCCCTGAACCAGAAGGAGGATTTACTGTTACTGTGCCCTCACTGCCCGGATGTGTCACTTTCGGCAAAAACCTCAACGAAGCAAAGCAGATGGCGCAAGAAGCGATTGAACTCTATCTTGAAGATCTGGCCGCAGACGGCGAATCTTTGCCCGCAAACACTGATGCTTTTTTAAGTACGGTCGCCGTAACACTCCCGCGTCCCGCTTTGATGCATGCCTAAATCCTTCACGCCCAAACAGATCATCCGCATTCTCACCCGACACGGTTTTATTCTGAAACGAATTAAAGGTAGCCATCATATTTTCCAACATCCGGAATCAAAACGCCGCGTCACTGTACCACTCCACCAGCGCGATCTGCCAAAAGGAACGCTAAACCAGATTCTCAAAGATGCCGGACTTCCGAATGATCCATGAGTATGTATTACAAATAGTACACCATGAGCATTGTTGAAGGCATGAGATATTTCTATCTCATCGGCGCAATTCTCTTACTTGCCGTATCCATTCTCGTCTATCCGACACTGCGCAAGAAATCCCATCGTTGAGATTTCGCTATGATAGCAATGATAAAGGTTCCTCGCGCCTACCCCCGAGGTATTGTGGGAACTCGCTTCGCTCACATATCGTCCCGATATATCGGGACGATATTAAATCTTTGATGCGTCGTCGCTCGGGTGATCCGAGCAAGCTTGCATTGCGCTCCTCGCTGGACGCAATAAAACGCCACTAGCTGGCGGCATTTTATGTGCAGGACATATACAAAAGAGGCTTCAATTTTTATCTTGAAAAAGGTATACTGCATGATAATCGAGTTAAAGAAAGATATTAGTTGCTGATACGGGTATGCAGAGGAGTACCTATGGGCTACGATCATTGAAAAACTCATGCAAGACAAAAAAACGGACGTTTCTGCCCCCGTTGCAATGCGCGCCACCGGAAACGCGGTTAGGCCTACACCCATCAGAGAATCCGATCAGCGTATCGTTCGCTTACCCAAAATCTTCCACGCCTCTTTATGTATCAAACGTATCCTGAACGCGGCATCCCCAACACGACGAATACGCTTGATGGATGTTCTCGCAGATCAAGAACCGGCTTGCAGTGCATCGCGGACTCAGACGCGACCGACGGTACAAAGTCATCAATGAAATTTTGAAAAATGGCAACTAGGATATTTATTTAAACCTATAATCTTATGCCTCCTGCACTAAAGCAAAATACAAATCAGAATCAGTCCGATCCTGTATCAGAGCGCAATGACGGCATGTCGCTTCCCGTTGCCAGCGGAAGCGGCCCTCATGAAGTTGCCGGAAATGCTGCGCGGGCACGACCCGCGATACGGACGATGAAGTCGGATGCCGAGGAGATCATGAAGACCGAGAAGCCCTCGCTCATCAAAATCGCGGCGGGAGCGACGCGCCGGCCGATATTTCCCGGCGCACCTGTGCCGCAAAAGCGCAGGATCCCGCTTGTCATGATTGGCGCGATTATCGCAGGACTCATCCTGCTTGCCGGTATCGGCTTTGGCGTATGGTATGCGTACGGCACGTGGGTCACTCCCGCCAAACCCACAGATTCGGATATCATCATGCCGGATCAGACCCGCCTCGCTCCGCCGACTCCGTATTTTGCGACCGAGACGTCGCGCACGATCACCATCAAAAAAACAGACCGCGCGGAATTTGCGCGGCTCATGGCAGATACGTGGCATGAAAAAGAGCGTGAAGGCACGGTGAAGCGCATCATTATAAAAATACAGGACGGCCCCACGGAGCGATTCGCGACACTTGGAGATTTTTTTGAGATGTGGCGTATAGCGCCTCCGCAGGAGCTCGTAGACCAGGCAGGCGGCAGTCTCATGGTATTTATGTATGCGGGTGCTACGGGTAATCGCATAGGCTTTGCCGTACGCACAGACGAGCCCGAACGCGCGTTTGCGCATATGCTCCGGTGGGAGCCGTCGCTTCTTGCACAGGCAACTCCGCTTTTCTTTGACGAGCGCGCAGGATCCATCCTCTCCATCTTTGAAGACCGCACGTGGCGCAACATTGACTGGCGCTATATGAAGCTCTCGCAGGACAAGGACCTCGGCATCGGATATCTCGTCTTTCCGGTCGGCGATGTCTTTGTCTTCACCACGAGCAAAGAAGCCACAGAGGCCACCATCAACCGTCTCTTTGACGCTCATTGAGCCCGTGATATAATGGACACCTATGCAACCAATGATTCTCGCAGAACTGAAAAAGTCCCTGGAGGAAGAACGCGACAGGCTCGTAACAGACCTCAAATCCATTGCGCGCCCGCATCCGGGTGTGGCAGGTGAATGGGATACCCAATTCCCAAAGTTTGAGCCTGGCGAAAGCGGCTCGCATGCGTCCCAGGAGGAAGAAGCGGACGAAGTAGAGGAGTACGAGAACCGCCTTGCGGCAGAAGGCAGTCTTGAGACACGGCTTCTTGCGATCAATCGCGCGCTTGAGCGCATCGCACACGGCACATTCGGCAAGTGCGCTACATGCAGTCAGCCAATCCCTCTTGAGCGCCTCCGGGCAAATCCTGCCGCCGAACACGACATGCCCCATGAAAAGCGGATTGAATCTTGAATAACGAATCACGAAGTATGAGTAATAACTCCCATAATTCATAATTCTCACTTCCTGATTTCTTACTCCTAATTCATTCTTCCTTATTCCCCGTTATGTCTGTCACCGTACGATCCGCACAAGTTACAGGTTTGGACGCGCGGCTCATTTCGGTTGAAGTGGACATCTCGCCCGGCCTGCATTTGTTTTCCATCGTGGGTCTTGCAGACAAAGAAGTGCAGGAGTCGCGCGAGCGCATCGCCGCCGCGATCAAAAATATCGGCGCACTCGCTCCGCACAAAAAAAGCCAGCGCGTCATCGTAAACCTCGCACCCGCGGATATCAAAAAAGAAGGCCCTGCGTTTGATCTTGCGATCGCGCTCGGGTATCTTCTGGCGTCAAATCAGATACGCTTTGATCCTGCGGGAAAAGTATTTTTGGGAGAGCTTGGTCTGGATGGCGCGCTCCGACCGGTACCAGGAGTACTTGCGTCTGCCATGGCGACCAAAGACGCCGGTATGACCGAGATCATCGTACCCGCAGGCAACGGACACGAGGCGGCACTTGTCGCGGGGATCGCCGTGTATGAAGCGCGCACTATCACTGAAGTGTGCGACCATCTCGCGGGCAGAAAAGAGATCACAGCAACCGCGCGCCCCGACATCTCATCCTTCACTACTCCCGACTATCCGATTGATTTCAAAGACATTCACGGACAAGTGCGCGCCAAGCGCGCGCTTGAGATCGCCGCCGCAGGCGGCCATCACGTCTTGCTTGAGGGACCGCCGGGGGCGGGCAAGACGATCTTAGCATCAGCACTGCCATCCATCCTCCCGCCGCTTGCAGAAGACGAGATGTTTGAAGTAACCAAGATATACAGCATTGCGAGTATGCTTGCACAAGACGCGCGGCCGTTTGTCGCACACCGCCCGTTTCGCAATCCGCACCATACATCATCCCACACCGCAGTCATCGGAGGCGGCACATACCCGCGGCCGGGAGAAGCCACGCTCGCGCATCGCGGCGTGCTTTTCATGGACGAATTCCCCGAGTTTGACCGCCGCGTCATTGAGTCACTGCGTCAGCCCCTGGAGGCACGCACGGTTACCATCGCGCGCACTGCAGGCACTGCGACATTCCCTGCGCACTTCATGCTTGTCGCATCGCAAAACCCCTGCCCCTGTGGAAACTTCGGCAATCCCGTACGCGACTGCGTCTGCGCCCCGGGTGCCGTCACCAAATACAAAAAGAAAATATCAGGCCCCATCATGGACCGGATTGATCTGTATGTAGAGACGCCGCAGATAGCGTATGAGAAACTTGCAGGGGGAGAGGATGAGGAGCCGTCTGCATCAGTACGCGCGCGCGTCACTGCGGCGCGCGACATCCAGCGCCGGCGGCTTACAGGCACGGGACTCACCACCAATGCCGAAATGGGACTTCGCGAGATCAAAGCGCACATCCGCATACGCGAATCGCTTAAACCCATGCTCAAACTCGCACACGAGAGATATCAGCTGTCAGCCCGCGCCTACCACCGCCTGCTCAAAACAGCCCGCACCATCGCCGACCTCGCAGGATCAACCGACATAGAAGCCCCGCATCTCGCCGAAGCATTGCAGTATAGACCGAAGCAGGAACTCTAAAAGCTGGTAGGAGTTAGTAGCTTGTAGAAAAGCATCACCACCGTAAAACGGTGGTGATGCTTTTTATCTGCCTTATTAGGACTTCGCTTTCGCTGTGTAGCTTAAGATATCAAGGGATTTTATTTTGCTGCTCTTCTTTGTCACCCTTAGTCTTTCGGCTCCTCTTATCAAAGTGAATAAAACGGTAAGCAACCGGAGCAAGAGATACGATCATTGATATGAGTCCGGATACAGGCTTATCCTTGGTTAAAAGATAAACCCCTGCAAAGATACCGGTTATAACAACTACGAAAGCGAAAACTTGTCCTGAAAAATTACTAACAACTGATAATGTCAACATTCGCCACTCCATTCGTCTTCGGTGCTTGCCGTTCTCCTCTGCCATAGCGGTTATCCGATCCGCAAGCCCACTAGAGATTGCTTCATATTTTGCAAGAAGTTCTGGCGGAGGTAGCGGGCCTTGGAAAAAGCTCTGGCTCTTTATCTCTACAATGGCCGATGCCTTATTATTTTGTTGGGAGGATTCCATACTTTTCGTCGTATATCTTCATCGCCCTATGCAGATCATTCCCAGCAGTTCTCCAATCGCAGTACATTGAGATGTAGTCAATAAAGCCGTCATCTTCTTTGAGGTAGAGTTTAAATCCTGCAGTAATATCTCCTTCTTGAAAAAATGAGAGGAAACCAGTTGAAAAAGAATGCTTCATATTGTTAGTCAGCGCAAAACCTCCATCATGCTCATTGCACCATGAAAAAATGTCATTAGCCTCTTTTGTTCGGGGCAATGAGGAATCAAGAGAATTTAGTATTTTCTGGTATCCCATAAATTGATTATACCTCGTATCGTCAAGGAATACAATTTCAAAAACCTATAGAATCCACTCCTACAAACTACTACCTACAACCTACTACCTCGTCAAAACGGATTTTTCGCTCCACGAACTTCAAAGTGGACGTGGCATCCGGTGGAGTTTCCGGTAGAGCCGAGTAAGGCGATCTGCGTGCCTTGGCCTACTTGTGCGCCGACAGAGGTCTGGATTGCGCTCAAGTGGGCATAGAGCGTCTGCACGCCGTTTGCGTGGCTTACAACAATGTATTTGCCGTAGCCTCCGTTCCAGCCGGATGTACGCGCGATGATGACAGAGCCTTCTGCCGCGGCATATACCGGCAGGCCGCAGGAGGTAGCAAGATCAACGCCGTTGAACCCATGGATACCGTGCGGATTTGCTTTGGTCGCGCGTACGTTTCTGCCGCCTGCAATTGGCCGCATGAGGAAGCCCTGCAACTCCGGCAGACCCGAGAATCGCGCCACGGTGGACGGAGGCAGGGATGCTGTCGCCGAGGGACTCACGACTGCCGATATTTCTCCGTCGGGGATGATGATTTCCGATCCTGCAATCAAGCCTTCGCCGATTGCAAGCCCGTTGAAGCTTACGATCTCGGACACGTCTGCTTTGAATTTCTTTGCGATGCCCTCAATGGTGTCGCCTTTTTTCACATGGTACTGCACGCCGGTCACCGGCAGGATAATCAGGCTGTCTCCGACTTTGATCGCGTTGGCACTGCGAAGCTCGTTGGCCCACAAGAGTGTATTGAGCGAGATGCCAAATCGCGCGGCGATCGCGCTCGGGGTGTCTCCCTGCTCTACCGTGTACACCACGATCTGGCCTGAATCGGCGCGGGGGAGCGTGCCAAGCGGGTTGCGTGTGGAAACCAGGGCGTTGTCCTGGCTTACCTGCAGACTCATACCCTCATCAAATTCTCCTGCCGTGGCCGACATCGCGGCACTAGCATATTGGCCTCCCAAAAGAGGCATGGAGATGCCCTCGGACGGCGCATCGGACGCGACTGCGACCGGTGCAGATCCCCCGAAAAACTTAAATATGTTATCAAAAAAGCCCGCGTCGGCGTGACGTGGGGTTACAAGCAAAATGGAGACCAGACTAATAAAAAAGAGCGCAGAAACGCTCGTAGACTTAACGCGGGCCTTTATATAAAAAGGCTTAGATAAAGTATTTTTCAGGCTTCTTGTGAACTTCGCGGCCTGAAGTGAGGTACGTATGTCTGTAATGGCTTTCAAAACAAAAACGCGTTCCTCGCGTATAGGGGATACTATACCCCTGCCAAGACACTGCGTCAAGCCTTTTCATCCACAGGATATGCCCCCGGATGCAGACGCAAATTGAGTCCCGCGGCATGCCATGGTAGGGTACAAAGGCATGGAAACATCCCCAAAAAATATCGTATGGCTCAATATATGCCTGACAATCCTCATACTCGCGTCCTACGCGCTTTTTTTGGGTCACAAAATCAATCTCTCCACCTCCGACCTTGGCAGACATATCCAAAACGGCCGCATGGCACTCACCGGGCACATAATAACCGGCACCAATTTCTATTCCTACACGGAGCCGGATTTTCCCGCCCTAAATCATCACTGGGGGAGCGGGGTGCTTTTTTTTCTTGCGTGGCAGGCAGGCGGCTTTACTGCCCTGCATATCTTTTTTATCGCAATCTCGCTTGCGACTCTTCTTGTTTTCTATCTCATCGCGGCACGCAGCATAGGATTTGCGGCCGCATCCATACTTGCGCTGATCGCCCTGCCCCTGCTTGCGGAACGCACGGAGATACGCCCCGAAGTTTTCAGCTATCTTTTCTGCGGGCTTTTCTTCTGGATACTGCTTCGGTGGCGCGAAACCCGCGACTGGCGCCTACTTACAGCTCTACCCCTGCTTGAAATCCTCTGGGTCAATCTCCACATTTATTTTTTTCTCGGTCCCGCGCTCATCGGAGCTTTTCTTGCAGAAAATCTCTTCCGTGCCGTCCTCAAAAAAGAAAAGCCGAGCGCATCGCTTGCGACCACCTTGAGCGCCACTGTCGCCGTGACTCTGCTCAATCCCTTTGGCATATACGGCGCGCTGGCTCCTTTTACGATTTTTGAAAACTACGGCTATCGCATTGCCGAAAATCAAACCGTATGGTTTGTAGAGAAAATCCTCCGCAGTCCCAACTATACAATAGTCAAAATAGTATCCGGCATGCTTGGAGCCATGCTGATAGCGCGGCTCTTCTGGAAACGCACAGGCCTTTCGGTAGCTTATATACTCATCGCGGCCGCCATGAGTGCTATGGCACTGCTTGCCATACGCAATTTCACGCTGTTCGGATTTTTCTTCATCCCGCTTGCGGCGCACGCGCTCGCCCCTCTGCGCGCGCACTTTCTGAAGCACGCGCGGGCGTATGGCGCGGGCACGGCGATTGCAATCGTGTTCCTCATGACGCCCGCACTCTTCGGCCAGTGGCAGAAGTACTTCCCGTACTGGCGCGGACAGGGCATCGGGCTTGAGCAGGGCAATCGTGACGCCGCGGACTTCTTCCGCGCGCAAAAACTCACGGGGCCCGTGTTTAATAACTACGATATCGGCGGCTATCTTATCTTTTATCTGTTTCCGGATGAGCGGATATTTGTGGACAACCGCCCCGAAGCATACTCCGTGCCGTTTTTTATCCAGACGTACATCCCCATGCAGGAGGACGACGCCGTATGGCAAAAAGAGCTTGCAAAAGAAAATTTCAATGTAATCTTTTTCTCCTGGCGCGATGCGACTCCATGGGCGCAGACGTTTCTTGTCGCGCGCATCCGGGACCCCCTGTGGGCTCCGGTGTATGCGGATCATGATGCGCTGATCCTGCTCAAGCGCACCGAGAAAAATAAACCGGTCATTGATCGCTTTGAACTGCCACCGGAGACATTTAGCGTTATTAAACCTCAACCATGAGCATGACTCCAGAGACACTTCTGCAAGGACTCAATGAAAAACAGCGCGAAGCGGTGACTACAACCGACGGCCCTCTTCTGGTGCTCGCGGGGCCGGGATCCGGCAAGACGCGCGTGCTCACGCACCGCGTGGCATACCTCATCGCGCAGGGTGTAGCGCCCGACAATATCCTTGCCGTAACGTTTACCAATAAAGCGGCCGAGGAAATGCGCAGTCGCACCGCGCGCCTGACTCAAGATATGGATCGGGGACGTACCGCGACACAGCCATATATCGGCACGTTCCATGCGTTTGCCGTGCGGCTCCTGCGAGTGCACGCAGGAGCCGTGGGCCATATGCGCACCTTTACCATCTTTGATACGGACGATTCGCTGTCGCTCATGAAAGAGATTGAAAAGGAGCTTGGCATCAATCCCAAACAATTCCCCCCGGGCATGCTGCTCCATACGATTTCCGGCCTTAAAAACGAGCTCATTGATCCCGACAAATACGAGGCCGATATGGGCCTAGGCGAGCTTTTCCCGCGCACACTCCATCAGACCTATATCGCATATCAAAAGAAACTCCGTGATGCCAACGCCCTTGATTTTGACGATCTGCTCACGCAGACAGTACGGCTTTTTGACAAGCATCCCGACATCCTCGCCCAGTACCAGCGGCAATTCCGTTATATCAATGTAGACGAGTACCAAGACGTCAACACCGCGCAGTACGCGCTTACCAAACAGCTTGCCGTAGCACACCGTAATATCGCGGTCGTAGGGGACGACGCGCAGGCGATCTATTCATTCCGCGGAGCCGACTACCGCAACATCCTCAATTTTGAACGCGACTGGCCGGACGCGCGCGTCGTCGTGCTTGACCGCAACTATCGCTCCACCCAGACGATCCTGGACGCGGCGCGCGGCGTGATCGCAAAAAACAGCATGCAGAAAGACAAGCGTCTTGTAACGGACAAGGACGCGGGCGAGCGTATCCGCGTCGTGGCACTCGCCAACGAGCGGCAGGAAGCGGCGTTTGTCGCAGACTCCATCGCGCATCTCACGGAGGAGGGACGCGCTCTCCGCGATATCGTCGTGCTCTACCGCACCAACGCACAGTCCCGCGCGGTGGAAGAAGCCCTGCTTGACCGCACTATCTCCTACAAGATCGTCGGCGGCGTGCGGTTTTACCAGCGCCGCGAAGTAAAAGATATCTTGGCGTACGTCCGCGCCGCACTCAACCGCGACGATCTCGTGGCTTTGAAGCGCATCATCAATGTGCCCGCGCGGGGCATCGGCGACAAGACATTTCTTGCATACCTTGCCTTGTACCGCACGAAGTCCGCGAGTGCGACAATCACGCGCGTATCCAAAAATGCGGCCGCGTCTCTCGCGGATTTTCATACGCTCATGGAGAGCTTTGCTCAGGAGGCAGGTACGCAAAGTGCTACGCAATTTCTCAAATACCTCCTGCGCACCATCCGATATCGCGAGCATATCACAGAAATGGCGGATGACGCCGAAGAGCGATGGGAAAACGTACAGGAGCTCGTCAATCTCTCCAAAAAATACGACGATATGCCAGCACCCGAAGGCCTGCAAAAGCTCCTGGAGGATGTAGCGCTCATGAGCGATCAGGACGATGTCCGCGAAGAGCAGGATGTCGTGTATCTCATGACGTTTCATGCGGCCAAGGGCTTGGAGTTTGGCACGGTGTTTATGGTGGGTCTGGAAGAAGGCATCTTCCCGCATGCGCGGGCGCTTTTTAGCCCTGCGGAGCTTGAAGAGGAGCGGCGGCTCTGCTACGTCGGCATCACGCGCGCCAAAGAAAAAGTGTTTTTAAGCTTTGCGCTCTCGCGCACGCACTTTGGCTCCACACAGATCAATCCGCCGTCGCGGTTCTTGGGCGAAATACCGGAACATCTGCTTGAAGTGGAGGAGAGCGAGGACGAAATAATCATTGATTGAGTTTCTGTTGAGGCTAAGCCTCAATAGAAAAATAGCTTTATGTACGCAAAGAAATCTCTCGGACAAAACTTTCTCCGCTGTGACTGGGTCGTGGATGAGATCATCCGCGCGGCCGAACTCACCGCGGAAGATATCGTCCTTGAGATCGGCCCCGGCACGGGCGTCTTGACCCGCGCACTCGCAAAAAAAGCGGGGCGCGTCATAGCCGTAGAAAAAGACGAGCGGCTTGCGGCCGAACTGCGTGCCTCGCTTCGAAAAGAACGTATCGGCAACGTTGAAATCCGAAAAGATGACATACTCTCCCTATTGAAGTCTCACTTCAATAGGGAGATCTCGTACAATAAAATTGTGGCAAATATTCCATACTATCTTACCGGTCATCTGTTCCGTCTTATTTTTGAGCAGGAACACCTGCCAAAAACGATCGTGCTGACGATCCAAAAAGAAGTCGCGGAGCGCGTCGCGGCAGAGGCACCGCATTTAAGCCTGCTTGCGCTCTCGGTGCAAGCATTCGGCACGCCTGCAATCATCGCGGTCGTGCCTGCATCATGCTTTTTCCCCCAGCCCAAAGTAGATTCGGCTATTCTCAAGATATCCGGTATTTCCGGCGACTTTTTCCGAAAAAACAAGATTGAAAAAACCGTCTTTTTTGAGACGGCGCGCAAAGGATTCTCCCAAAAACGCAAGACGCTTGCAAATTCGCTCGCACCACTCGCGGGCGGAGACAAATCTGTAATCGCACGAGTGCTTTCAGCCGTCGGCCTTGATCCGCGCGCGCGACCCGAGGAGCTATCGCTCAAGCAGTGGGTGGAGCTTGTTCTCTTACTTCGACACTGATCGCCGCAGGATAGTCGGATGTATCGTAAAGAATGGCCCGCGCGCGTTGTCGCTACCCCAAAGCGGCGCAAAAGCTCCTGCAAGCGCGCGAAATCCTGCGCGAAAACTCGTCCCCGTACCCGGCTGATTGCCATACATGCCGTCTGCGTAAATACCTACGCAAGAGGTGCCGGTCGTAATCATGCACTGCTGTCCCGTCGGCATATAACTTCCCAGCTGATATTGAGCTCCGTACACGTTGTAATTCTCATAAAGACGTGAGCTCGGCTCATAAAGAAGCGCCAATGTTCTGTTTGTCGTAAAGTCCAAGATATAGTGCAAGGAATCAGCAGCGCATGTGCATTGCACGACAAAAAGATGTATACCGCCGAACGGAAGCTCCGCGCTCAAGCTCTGGGCCGATGCCGAGCGGCGCACCGCGCCGATTGCAAGCAGTACGATCACAAGCGATACGAGAAAAAAGCGCATCATATAATTCATGGTATCACGTTTACATAGATCGTAAACGGCGCGCTGATACCGTTGCTATTGCTCACCGTAAGATCAATCGGGATATAGCCGATCCCTTCCGCCGCGGTAATGCCATACTGCGCGCTGATACTTTTTGCAAAATGGATTTTTAATTCATTTTGCACGGCTTCCGGCACGCTTGCGATCTGGTCACGGAGCTTCTCGCGAATCCCGATATCTATCAACATACTCATCCTGCCGGCGCCCTCTGCGGTCACACCGCGTCCGGTAAAACCCGGAGGATCAATGGAATAGCGCATGAGATTCTCTTCATCTGTGGCAAATCCGCTCCCATTGATCACAATGGTATCGCCATCAGCGATACGATCGGGGACGACTGAAGCGATGCTTGGGGATGGGGATACGGCAACGTTTGGAATTGAGACGGGGGGAGAGGGAGGAGTTTGAGCTTGTACGGCTTTTTGGGTCAAAACCTGATACGCCGCGCGGGAGCGCGGCCCGAAAAACCCATGTGTGGGCGCCACTCCCATAAGGCTTTGCCATTGAGCCACGGCTCGCATGGTACGGGGACCGTAGTAATCCGTCTCGCGGCCCGGCGAGCCTGCGCCGTCCGATGCGACCGTAAATCCGCTTATATTTAAAAACTTCTGCAGGCAGAGCACTTCGGGGCTTTGTACGCCTAAAAAAAGATCCTGCCCAAACACACACACCGCCGGCGGGGTCTGGGTTTGGATTTGGGCAAAAGCCGGAAATGCGCCCCCAGCTGCCACAATGCAGACAAAAAGATAGGTAGAAATGCGGATCATACGCTTCATAAGAGCATTATAACTCAAAACCGGAGACATGCATGCATGAAATAAGCATTTTGGGGAAAACATGTGGCTTTATTGCGGAAAAATTGTGATATACTTGTGTACATCCCCACACCTCATTAGGTTATGTTTTATGTGTACCTGATACAGAGCAAAAGGGACGGCGACCTTTACCTTGGATCAACCGCAGATCTACGACAAAGATTCTCTCTACACAATCGCGGTCTTGTACCATCCACTAGGAACCGCCGCCCTTTTAAACTCATATACTATGAGGCCTACCTATCGGAAAGCGATGCGAGGTATAGAGAGCACAATCTTAAGTTAAGGGCAAACGCATTGAATCAACTGAAACGAAGGATCATGAAAAGCTTACAAACCTAATGAGGTGTGGGGATAAATGAATACACAGTTCTGGCGATTTCTGCCAACATCCCGCAAAGCGAGGCTGATTCTCGTTGTTTTGGCAGTGGGGGCGGGATTATTCCTCCTGAAACTCATATTCTTCAGGCCCGCGGGACAAAGAACGCCGGTTGACGAAGGTCTAGTACTGAAACTTCACCAGGAACAATTGGAAAAACTTCGGGAGGATAGCGACGGAGACGGCCTGAAAAACTGGGAAGAGATTATTTATCAGACCGATGCCACCAATGCCGATACGGACGGAGACGGTACGCCCGACGGAGAGGAGATAAAAATGGATCGGGACCCCGCCATCAAAGGTCCCAATGATCACTTTGCGACATCCACTCCGATGGATACGACTATCAAAGACCCGGGGACCAACTACACCCGCGATTTTACTCGCACGTTTCTCCGCGGGCCGGTCTCCCAAATCGTCGCAGGAGGACAAGCCGCCATTGATATCAAAGCGGTTGAGCAGTATGCGGACAAACTCTCCCAGCAATCCGTCCTTGCCGATGCATCCCGCTGGACGACCAAAGATATCGTAATAGACCGCAGTAATTCCAAAAAAATACTTGATACGTATCTTGAGTCTTATACGAATATATTTGATACGCTGAACGGCAGAGGCGAAAACGAAGTGGACGTCATAGTCCGCGCCTTAAACATACAGGACTATACGCCGCTCAATGACATCGCCGACTATCCTGCCGAATACCAGCGCGCGATCAGCAAGCTCCGCAATCTGCGCGTACCCGAGCGCCTGGCCGACTCGCATCTTGCGACCCTCAACAGCCTGTCCAAGTTCAAACGCTCCGTAGAACTTATGCAAAGACTTGAAACAGACCCCCTGCTTGCAATCCTAGCTCTCCGAGAGCGCGTAACCGTATCCGATCAATTCAACGAGTCCCTTGCGGCTTTCCATGCGAGTATCACTGCCGAACTACCTAGAGCGCAATAAACCCTGTGCATAGCTCATACTCCAAAAAAATATCGTATGCGATACTCCTCGGGAGTACTGTCTTGACCCAGCTTTTTACGCCGGTCAGCTTTGTTTCTGCGGCAATCCCGGGCTTGGGCGATATAGCGGGAGGCGCGCAGTGCGGGATTCCCCCGACGCCCACCGGACAAGAAGTGCCTGTCGCCGATAAGACCGTGAGATCAGCCACAAAAATAACCTGTACCAATACCGCAAAACAAACTCTTAAAGAATATGTGTTGGACACGCTTGCGTATATCGCAGTTCACACCATTCTTCGCGCCATGACCAATATGATCCTCGGCTGGATACAGGGGACGGACGCGGACTTTGTCCAAAATCTTGAAGACGAATTTACCCGCACCGCAGACGCGGAAGCGGGGATGCTGTTAAACGAAATCACGGGGCTCAATCTTTGCGGCAATATCGGCGCATTTCTCAAGCTCTCCATCGGAGTCCCTTCCACCCAACGGAATTTCCGTCAGCGTATGACATGCACCGCCACCCAGGCTGTCAACAATATTGAGGGATTTTACCGCAATTTCAGCCAGGGCGGCTGGAATGCGTTTTTCAAAATCGCGCTTGAGCCGCAAAACAACGCATACGGCGCGTTTATGCTCACGCTCAACGAGCAGGCACAGCGGACTGATAATAAGCAGGTTTCTCTTCAGCAGAGACTTTTGGAAGGTAGCGGATTTATGGGATTTTCCACGCCGCGCGATACCAACTGCCAGCGCGTCTCCGCACAAGATGCCGCGACACTTACTGAAGATCTGAAAACTCAACAGCAGGTGTGGGGCAAAGAAAACAAACCGGAGCAAAGCATTAAGGCGGACAATGCAGATCCCGAAAATCCGACATTTTCATTTTGCGATGTCACCTACGACACCAAGACCCCGGGCTCGCTTTTTTCGGCAGCACTTCCCGAAGCGGTGTTTTCCGATTTACGCCGCGCACAGATCGCAGATGAACTCAATGAAAGCATCGCACAGATCGTCACAGCACTTCTCAACAAAGTCATTGAGGCAAGCTCGGGATCAGGAAAAGGTATCTTGGAGTCGCGCGAGGTAAGACAGATGCCGCCGGTCACGCCAGCCGACACAGGCTTTACCCCAACGTATCTTACCAACAAGGCTGAAGACGGTATTTTGCGCCTGCAGACGGCACAGAGCCAGCTTGATTCCAGAATCCAAAGCCTGGATGCGCAGATTGATGCTATCAACAAACAGATCACGGACTATCAGAACAAACTTGATGAGCTCAAAGCGGCATGCAGCGACAGCTCTCCTGATACCGTGTGCGATTGGACAGCGATCAATAATACGCAGACGAATATCAATAATTTTAAAACACAAAAAAATACGCTCATCCAAGAGCGCACCCGCAAGCTTTCACTTCTCCAGCGCACGGATCAGGATATCAAGAGCATCTTTGATCTGCGCGCGCAGATCGTGGCCACGTCAAACATAGACCAGATCCAAGTCCTTGACACGCGACTCACCAACGTCTTAAGCGATGCGGAAGCCATCATTATAGAGGGGGAAGGCGCGCCTCCGGGACTCGCCGGCGCAGACCCCAACACCAATCTCGTAAGCTCGGCAAACCGCGCACAACAACATGCAGGCTCGGTAATTGCGTGGCTGGAAAAGAAAATCGGGGATCCGGCATACGCAGGCCAAAAATCCCAGCTTGAAAGCGCACGTGATGTACTAGTAAAACTCCGCGATGAGATCGGCACCCTGCGCACCGATTTCCTCACCGCCGTCTCAAGCGGAAGCGGAATCACGCAGGCACTTGGCAGGCTTACCGCTAAGATCAACGAGACCAATACGACCTGCACAACCGATTACGACCGCTTCAGAGCACTATAAACACGCATATGAACCGCCTCCGGCATAAAAAAATCTGGCAAGTACTCTCAATCCTCGCATGCGCAGGTATCCTATTAGCTATCGCGCCGCACGCGGTTCATGCGCAGGGTTATGTCGCCAAAAAGGGCATTGAAATCCTCGGTACTGTTTTCGCGATATACGGCATCTTGGTCGTGCTCCAAAGTCTTCTCACGATCGGGCTCGGTTTGGCAGGAGGCTTCTTGAGTTTTGCTTTTGCTCTCAATACAGCAGTCAATCCAGGGCAACTTATCGTTGTCCAGCAAGGATGGCTTATCCTGCGTGATCTTGCTAATGGATTATTCATCCTACTTCTCCTTTGGATTGCGATCACGATTATTTTCAATCTTGACCAGCTTGGCGGGAAAAGATTCCTTGTGAAGATCATCATGGTGGCACTGCTGATTAATTTTAGCTTAGCCCTGGTATCTACGGTATTTGCGCTCGGCAACACACTTGCCGCACCCTTTGCGCAAAAAATGGGCTTATATCCCGACTGTACAGCGACCACTTGTACGCCTGCTAAAACAGGCATTGCGGAGCTGATTATCGCAAACTCCCAAATCCATGAAGTTACCAAGGCAATCACCACGCAAGGGGCGGATACACTCTGGAAAGCGGGTCTCCCGTCACCCACCGCTCCCCAACCGCGCGAAGACATCCCGACTTCGTTGCGGAATAATCTTGGAGCCCCCCCAACTGCTCATGCCGTTGCCTTTCTTGCGCCGCTCCTCGGTATCCTTATGAAACCTATTGTTATGTCAGTTGTTGTCAATATCGCGGGCGCTCTAGCAACAACTCTTGTCGCCGTGGGGATTCATGCCAGTGGCCTTGACGCTAGTGTGCTCAACGGCATCTTCAATATGGCAATTGCAAGCGGATTCCTTCTTCTCACATCTCTTGCTATGCTTTCGGCCGCCATTATTCTTCTGCTTCGCGTGGTCGCCATGGTATTTATCGGAGTTTTCGCTCCGATAGCGTTTCTTGGCATCGCTTTCCCGAAGTTCGGAGACCAGATATGGTCGCGTTGGATCAGGGAGCTTTTCAACTGGGCATTTACAGCACCCATCTTCTACTTCCTGCTGTATCTGGCGCTCATGATGATGCAGACAAACCGTAGCGGCAACGAAGCGCTTTTTGCAAGTATGTCTTTCACGGCAAACTTCTTTAAGATGCTCAATCTTGTCCTCTTCCTTGTATTCCTCTGGGCCGCGGTATATATGACGCGCAAAACCGCGGGACACTTTGCGGATGTAGCACTCAATCTCGGCCGCAAGGCCGCAGGATTTGGCCTTGGAGTCGCCACCGGCTTTGCCGCCCGCGGCATCGGCAGAGCGGCTTTGCGTGGTGCGCCATATATTGAGAAAACCATGGGCGCAATCGGCAGAACCCCTCTTGCTCTCGCACTTGGTCGCAGAACTGAAAAATATATCCAGGCAGAACGCGAACGCTCAAAGAAACGTGAGGATCAGTTTAAGAATGGCAGTGAGCAATATCTTGCCGCACAATTACGAAGCAGTTCATCTGCTGAAGATATAGCTGCAATCGGACGCGTCGCGGCAAACGAAAACAAAATGGGCGCGCTGAAAGGACGGGAAGGAGATGTTGTGCGGCTTGCCACGCGGCTTGGACTTCAAAAGGATATCTTGAAGAAACTCCCGCATTTCGCGACCGAGAAAAATGTCCCAGGCGCCAAAAACGATGCAGATGCGATCGCGAAGATGCTTAAAGAGCTTCCGGATAAGTCGGGGATCAATGCAGACTTCCTGACCGGGCCTAATGCAGTTCCGAACAGCAATCTCGTACTTAGAGAGCTTTGGAAAAACGCTTCCCGTAGCGATTTGGGCGCCATAGGGCAGAAGAACAGAAAATTACAGGGAGCGATGACTGATTATATAGAAAGTATTCAAGCGGATCCTACTGATCCCGCCAATGTTGGACTTAGCCCTGATCAATTGAAAATAAAAGGTCTTCGCGAATTCAAAGAAGAGCTCGGAGAAAGCAAGTTGAGAGAGTTAGAAAGCTACTTCAGAGGCTCACTCGCCGGAGATGCAAGCCAGGGCGGGTGGCGTACCACCAACTGGGATTCCGTACACACGCCGCTCAAGGTTCCGGCCAGCCACACGGGAAGCGTTCCTTCGGGTACTCAATATCCAAGATCTTTATCAGTCTCCGGAGGAAGCGGGCATTACACATGGAAACTCACTACTGGTGCCCTGCCCCCAAGCCTTATACTTACTTCATCAGGCAGTTTTTCTGGAACAATAACCGCTCCTCCTGGAAGCTATACTTGCACTGCAGAAGTCAACGATGGTTATACTACAGCGACCGTGCCGATCACGCTTACTATCACATAAAGTGCGCCAGCATTCTTGACATAATATAATAGAATGTTATACTAAGATAAGTTGCAAGTCCACAAAATTCACCCACCAAACATTGAAAGAGAGGCGACCCCATGAGTCTCGATGATCTCCGGAGACAACAGGAAGTGTCCGAAAGACATGCATCTCGCGTAGCCCGCGTAAACCAACAGATAGGAAATTTCTACGACAGCGATCTACCGCAAATAATTAAGCTAGCGCTGGATCAACTCGCACGGGCAGGAGTACGTAGCACATCGGATGCAAGACATCGTATCTATCTCCCCGAGACCACTATCGAATTTGTTACTGTTTCTTCCTCTTTTCCTTACTCCTCTACGGTACGTCTGGGGGTCGTCGGTGATACAGTGCAGTGGAGCGGTGAGTGTCGAAGTCACCATAAGGAACACTACTATGTCGCCTATGTGTCTCCTGTAGAACCCTTAGTGATCCTTCTGTTGGTAATTTTACATCAACAAGGAGAAGAGCACCCTCGTTTGAGAATCCCTTACCTCTGGAAGGGGCCGGAAGATAATCAAAAGATAGCAAATGCCTTGGTAGCATCGGCAGGGGGAAGGGCTATCAGGGGTGACCTGAAAGCTACTTACCGCCGTGAGGAAATGGAACGCAAAAGCAAAGCCATAGGCAATGCTATAGGCAATTTTTTAGGATCGGTTATAGTCATCGCGGCGCTTATCTGGATCTACTACTTTAAAGGATGCGGTTAACGGCATAGCTCACTACCTAAACAACTTCAGTAATACAAGCCCCGGTTCAGGATACCGGGGCTTCCTTGTGTATAATTCGTATAATTTTAGCCGGTATTTATGATATGATGTATGCATGGCCAAAACCTACACCAAACAAGAACGTGACGAGCGCTATGAGCGGCTTCCTCAAGTGCTCAAAGAAGCTCTCTTTAGCGCCGACATCGCAGAAAAGATGTTTGCGCTTGGAAAAAAATACGCTCTCACCATGGAAAAGATCGGATTCATGTCGGAAGAAGCGGGCTTGGTAGTGCTTGGCTTGACGCCTCCGCGCGCATTTACCGCAGTCCTTGCGGAGCGGCTTCAAATCCCCGCGGATGCTGCGGAAAAAATTGCGCTTGAGATCAGTCACGAAATCTTCTTTCCCTTGCGCGAGGCGCTCAAGCAGACGCATCAGATAGACGTGGGGGAGGGAGCAGTCATGAGCGAGGAATTAAGAATTAAGAAGTTCACCCCCACACCAAAGTTTGGTGTGGGGGCAGGGGAAGCAAGACAAGAGAAACAAGCAGAACAAATACCCCAAGCAG